>Ga0247608_10002499_pt1 | contig 22902 bp, 13 predicted proteins | sample 176DNAGHGlowgp2_FD_193490 | JGI IMG/M metagenome (GOLD analysis project Ga0247608, IMG submission 193490) | Sheep rumen microbial communities from Palmerston North, Manawatu-Wanganui, New Zealand - 1766 DNA GHGlow gp2 | ecosystem: Host-associated > Mammals > Digestive system > Stomach > Rumen ...
ACTCGCCGGCGGTATCGTCTCCCTGTTTGGGTGCATATCTGGGCGACCTCTTCCTTTGTCATCATGGCTAATAAGTCTTTGATGCAAAGGTAGCCACTACCAGGCAGTCCTAATAGACGTGGTTTATGCTTACCCTGGAACAGGTATTCCATCTTTGCACTGGGCAAGGCAGTAACATAGCTGAGCATTGAGTATGGAAGCACGCATACTAACACAATGGCCTGGATTGCCTCTCCTGTGGACTTGTCTACTATCCAGAGGTTATCGCCGGCTAAGTCAAACTGCATTTCACGGCCAGGCTCATAGACATTGTGATACTTGTAGTCATGGTTCTTCTCATACTCCTGGATGATAGCCTTGAACTGCGTATAACCATAGGGGTTGTCCGTAGTCTTTTGGTAGTCCGCATACAAGACGTCGTAGGTCATGTATTTCCGCTTCATCTGCTGGGCATACTCCTCAATGTTTTCCTGCATGAAGGCGTATCTCTCAGCATCACGGCTACGATGGCCATCGCCTTTGACCATGATTGCATTTAACTCGGCATCTTCCAGTTTTAGAAGATCAACCATGGCTTTTCCAGAGGCCTCTGCCCGGTCCCGGTAAGCCCTGAGAGATGTGCGGCTGATTTTGAGCTTACGCTCCATCTCTCTCAACGAGGTCCCTCGAACGAACTCTCGAATGATGACTCTGATGTCTGTCATTGTTGCTTTTCTGTTTGCCATATCTTTGTGGTATTTGTCTTCTAACCACAAAGTTACATCTGTCAAACTTAAAGCAACCGATTTGAAGTTCCTGCCTAACCGCAGCTGGCACCGGTTAACACCGGCAGGTGGTACATTTGTTTCCGCTACGGGCGGTACATTTGATTCTGATATGCCCGGTACATTTGAAAGTGATACAGGGGGTACATTTAATCCGCTGCTATCAAGAAGCGTCTTTACCTGCTCTGCATACGGCACGCTCCGGCCCTTCAGGCACTGATACTGGTATTGGGCCTTTGGGCTCAGGTACAGTTTCATAGCGCGTCGATGTCTGTTACCTCTATCAGTTGACCCGCGGCCATCTGCCGGATGCCTTCCCGGATATCCTTCATGACCGATGAGTTACCCAGGATTTCCAGCCGGCGCTGCATGGCATTGTATTCCTGGAGCGGGATGAGGACCGCGCCTGTGTCCCCTTTGGTGATGATGAGGGGCTCTTCCGTGAGGAGAACTTCGTCGTAATACTGCTTGATGTTGGCCCTGAAGGCCGAGATGGAGGTTACTTGCATAGTTCAATATTTTGTACAAAAATAAGTACAAAACGCAAAAAAATGCAAGTTTCAATTAATCGTTGGCTAGTTATAACTTTCCCAGGTGCTGATACTCCATTTCTGTGGACGATTCGCGAACTGATTAGTACTACCAAACCAAGTCCACACATTTTCCCAATAGACCTTCATGTCCGGGTGACAATAGAAAGTACCCGAAGCCGGATTGGTTTGATGCATCCACTTGTCCAGATACCCGCCGTCTCCCAAATTGGTATGATCAGAATTTGCATAAAAGGGGAAGCTCTCCTTCGCATCCGCCTTTCCTGTCCTCGCCCTGAGATAGCACCTCACACGCTTGAGGTTACTGTCTCCACACTGTCGGAACATGCCGCTATAACATTCCAGAGCAGGCGTTTCGGCTGGAAGATCCGGCGCATATTGAAGCACCGTACACCTTCTGAACATACCTTTATAACACCTCAACGTTAAGGTTGTGGCAGGGAGAAGCAAGGGGTCAGCCGGGTCCATGTCCGTCCATGTATTGTCTTTACCATCTTTAGAAAATGCTCCGTCAAATGCCTCATCGCTCAAATTCTCTCTATCGGCAAGAAGCGTCATGATATTGCCGGCAATATAGCATTTCTTGGTGGCCTCAAAGATGGGTGTACCGGCAGGTGCACCATAGGTACTTCCACCCTCCGCCTTGGCGTTCTTGTAATTCGTCCGCGATCCCTGGAAACAGACGGACTGACCGGCACTCAGCGAAATCCCTGTCTTGGTATTGTAATCATTCCACTCCTCACCGCCATCCAGACTATACTTGATTCCGTCTCCGGTATAATTGAAGGTCACCGTCGTTCCATCCTGAGTCGCTTTAATCCGGAACCAGTCTGTGGGCAGCGACGAGCGTTTGACACTGTAGTAATGGTTCACAGCCAATGACAGATCCGAAGCAAAATTATCCCCGCATTTCAGGTTATCGGCCCAAATACCTGCGTCTTGCAGCTCTGCGTTCTTGCTCACCGGTATCACGGCCGGGCACTGGATGTAGCCCACGGCCGACAAACCCGTCACAGGAACATCTGTAACAGCAAGTACCGTGTTATCATTTTTCTTAATGGCGACCGTCGTCTCCATCGGGTCGTCAAGCTTCGTCCTGTTTACCTCCAGAGAGAAAAGTAGGAACACCGACTGCTGGGTGAGGTTGTTGAAGTTCTTAGCATCGTAGGTGCTGGAGCCGGTGAAATAGCTGTATTTCCGGACCAGTTCCGGCAGAGTGGCGTAGGAGACCGAAGAGGGGTAGTTCACACCGGTAACCACGGAACTGGAGATGCTGAAAAATCCGTCGGCAGCGCCTGCACCTACCAGCGTGGCATTGAGCAGGGTATTCTCTTCCGGCACAAAATCATCCAGACAATGCAGTTCCCCCTCAAAACGCGCGATTCCCGTACCTTCACCCGAGACGAGGTTCAGAACACCATAGAGTTTGAGCGTCTCGCCATCCCGATGTTCCACAAACAGTCTGTCGTCCGATTCAAAGACATAGCAACCGGCCCCGAACTCCTCCCCGCTCAACGCAACGCGGGTAATGGGGCTCTGGCTCACCGTGACCGAGTACAGAATGGTATTCGCAGCCTCTGCCACAGGATCCTCCGGCGTCTGCTTGACGCACGAGAGCATAGCCAGCGAAAGAAGACACAGCAGCAAATATTTGAGCATATTACCTTTCATAGCCATCGTATTAGATTTCGCCGCCGTCTATCGGATCGGTGAGGCCTCCACTGGTTACATTCAAAATCCTTCGGACATACGCCGATTCGGGCATACCGGATTCAACGGAACAGGCTCCGCCGGGCGCCACCCTGAAGAAGAATCCGCTGGCCGAGCTCCAATAATCGCCTTCCCTCAGGAAGAAATATTGGGAAGAGAGTAACTTATCGGCCACCAGGACGCCCGGCACACCTCCGATGGTCAAAGAGAACAGGGTCGCTTTCTGGGAATCCATCAATCCTTCCCAGGCTGTTTTGGAAGGAATCAGGTTTTGCCCGTCAGCCGAAGGCTGCGCAGCGGATGGCGTTCCCGCTTCCAGCAGAGAAGATGCGCCGTCACTTAAACTGAACCATTGATATCCGGCGACATTCACCTGAGTCGACACACCGGGCCAGGCATCAAAGGCGGGAAGCTGATAGGACTTGCGGGCCGCTAACGAAGTACTGCCCTTATAATAATGCTTATAGTACGAACCGCTGTCGTCCTTCAGCACAAAGTAGTTGTCAGAGCCGGGCGTATCGGCAATCATACCATAGAAATAGAAGCCCTGCTCCCCGTCAACTGTGGCGGGATAACCCGTCAGCCAGTCGCCCTGCGAGCCGCCGGAGGATGTAATGGTTCCATCCGAGGCAATACCGGCAAGGCCCGTGGGCGTTACCACATTGCAGGAGAGCAGCATGGTTTCGTTGTACCCCGGCGTCTTGGGGACATAGAACTGAGCACTGGCATCGGTAGCCTTGGTCATGGCCAGCGTTGCGCCCAGCGTGGCCACCTGGTCTTCCATATCCTGAATATAGTATTCCACCTTCTCGGCCTGGAGGAAATAGGACTCAGACACGACGGAAAAATGCCACGCGTCGGAATACACCGGCTTCACATTCCCTACATATGGCAGATAAATAGCCGTCAATTCCCCGGTCTGGGTTAAACTGACCTGGCCATTACTGGGGGTAGAAGACCAGTTGCTTCCGTCAAAAGACATCGTCACATATGCGCCGGTCACGCCCGAGAAAAAGACAAACACTTTGTCGCCACTCTCCCAGCCGCTCTTGATTCCCTTGGTGTCAAGGCGGTCGATGGTAAGTTCAAAGCGCAGGGAAGACAATGCGTAGGTGCGTACCCCCTCCTCTGCCGGAGTCTCTTTCCGGCAGGAAGACAGCGCAAGCAGCGCAGTGACAAGAATCAATAATCCTTTTTTCATAATCATCCCTCCTCTTCTACAAATCTATTTCACCATCGAACGGAGGATCTCCAGGGAATATCGGGACTCCATAATCCTGAGGCACCCATTTGGTCGGGATGGCAGATACACCCGTTGCCCATGAAACGCCTGAGGCCTTCCAGAATGTTCCATATTCGGCTACACCGTAGAGCCAATTGGTGGTGCAATTGCTCGCAGACTTATCTGTTGCCAGGCAAATAACCTCGTTCAAAGCGCCGGCATTGTAAAACATTTCCCGGTAACAGTTCGTCGCCAGGGTAGGAGCCGGCAGGACAGGGGACTTGGTGAGGCCGGTGCAGCCGGAGAACATGGAGTGATAACAGGATTCCACCAGTGCAGTGGCCGGTAATTCAGGTGCAGCCGTCAAACCCGTGCATCCCTTGAACATAAACTTATAGCAATAGGAAGCAAGAGAGGTGGCAGGCAGGAGATTGACGGGCAAACTGGTGAGAGAAGTGCATCCCTCAAACATGCTCTCGTAACACGAGGTTCCCAGCGTCGTGGCGGGCAGCTCAGGGATGGCCGTCAAATCCGTGCACCCCTTGAACATGTTCTTATAGCCGTTAGCGGGGCATGTGAGCATGGGCAGAACCAAATCTGATGCATCTGTAAGGTGAACGTGATTACTGAAACAGTTTTGGAAAGACCAGTCGGTGAGCGTAGCGCCATGTGCCTTGAAATTATCGCCCACCATGAGCGAAGCAATGTTTCCGCCGATAGAGAAAACGCCATCCCTCGCCGTCTTGTCGCTACCGGGACTGTAGCAGTAGAATTTGTCGCTACCATTCAATCCCGTGGTAGTTGCGGTGGAGCGGAAGGCAACCTTGTGCCCTTTGGGAATGGACAGGGCCGAATTCTTAGTATATTTGATCCAGCCTTCGTCCTCATGGTTGTACTCCAGATTATCCAGATTGATTACCACGATACACCCACCAACACTCTCATTGTCGGCCTGCACATAGAATTGTCCGGTAACGCCTTCTGCATTTTCAAAAGAGACGGAGCCTTTGATGAAATAATCATTCGCCACCCAGATGGTGGTTGCGCTGGCACTGGTATTGGACTTGAAATAGCTGTAGAAAGTAACCGTGCCGTCGGTGACCGGGAGACTCTTATACTCGTCAATCGTGAGGGTCCGGATGAACTGGATGGTTTGCTTTCCGGCATACCGCTCATCCTCCGACAAAGATATTCCGGAACGAACGGGAAGATTGTTGCCGGCAACCTCATTGGCTGGAGTAAGGGTGAGCCGCTCTGCCTCCAGAATGAACTCCAGCGGGAACATGGATGATGGCAAGCCGGAAGGGATGGTAACGCCCACCGTCTGAAGGGCGCCCTTCTGAAGCGGGAGATCATCCGGATTGCTGCAGGTAACAGTCATGGTCTGTTTCTTCTGCAGGCTAATCTCTACCTCACGGTACAGAGGGTACTCCTCGTGCGTGTACAGATTACGGCCGGTAATCTTGATTTTCTGCATCCGGGTTTCATTGCCCGGTGTCTTGGTATTGAAGCGGATCACCCGGAATCCGGGCTCGCCTCCCATCGTCTGCGCCGAAGGATAGAAACTGTGCACCTCATTTCCCACGTCGTCGTACAGGACAAGGATGTCCTCCCCATTGTCCGACATGGGTTCCAACTCCACCGATACCGCTCCCCAGTCCACATTGGGCTCGGAAGAATTGAGGTCATTGAAGAAACGGGCATACACATAATAGTATCCTTCTTCATTGGGGCCGGTATAGGTCTTGGACATGAACGGCTCCACCACCAGACGGGTTCGTCCGTTGGAGATGTCCGAAAGGTAGCGCATGGAAAAATCGGCCGATATGTCTTCGGCACCGGAGGAATTGGCCGCCGCTTGCGGGGTGCCTACGCCTGCAGAGGAGATCCTATTGAGTTGGATATTGTAACGGAAGTTTCTGTAAATGGGGTAATACTGATAGACGGACTCGTTATCGACCGTCTTGGTTTCCATCAGGTCCAGCCGGTAGTAGTAATACTGCCCTTCTTCGCCGAACTTTCCGCGGATGATGACGAAGGTGGGATCCAGATTATCATTGGGAATGCCTCGCTCGTATAGATAGAAACCCTGGTCGGGGTTGGTCTTGTCGTAACGGATGACACGACCGCCGCTATTATCAGGGTCTTCGAACATGGACGCATCCGGAATCTCGTAATCAAACTCGGCGGAAGGAGACAGGTAGCCGGAATATTCCAGGTCCTCGTCCAGCTCCTGGAAAGAACATCTTTCATATCCGCTGAAGCGATAGTCGTCTCCACGGCCATTGAAGTTGAACGCATCCTTGAGGTCGGCCACATTGCTCCTGTAGGGGGCAACCGTACCGCGCTTGGGATAATAGATTACAGCATAACTGTAAAGCTCAAATCCGTCCTCGGGGGAAGTGGCGTCCGTCACCTGGATTTTTGCATAATTGCGGATGAGCGGGATATGCTTCAGCGCATCCTGTGCCTCCTGGTCAGGAAGAAACGCCCCGCTTTCATCCACGACAGGCCGCCCGTTCACCACAGCGGCATGCAGGTGGGGCATGTTCACTCGCTGCCAGTAGGCCTGCTTGTTGTCGTAAGACAGCAGTGAAGGGAAAACCTGGTAGGCATAGGAACCCGTTACAAGCTGGTTTTCGTCAATATTTCCCAAAAAATAGACCGCACGCCTGGAGTCGGTGAGTTCCAGCTGCACACGGAACGAATACATATGTACCGTCACCGACTGGTCTTCCAGCGGATAATCCAGCACGTCTTCGGCCGCTATTTCCTCAATAACAGGAAGGCCGCTCTGATCATCTACAACTATCTCGGCTTTTCTGATATATTTGATGCTCTGGTTGCCGCCGCAAACCACCACATACAATCGGTCCGGATCCAGATAAGGGTCGGCCGTGATATCTCCCTGCGCGGCTTTGGTAGAAGGAGCAATCTGGATGTCCGGGACCGAGAAAGTAATGGTCACGGGCTTCCCCTCCAGGGACGCGTCAAAGCCCCCGGAGCTTTCCGGCTCCAGCGTACGCGTGCAGGCCAAAGCCGCCAGCAGCATCAGATATGACAGCCACCTTCTCATCTTTCCTTGTCTCCCCATACAAACCGGTCACGCGGGTTATGACGCGGGTCCCCCTCCAGACCGTCCACCTCGTCCCAATACCATGAATCATATACGCAGCGGAGCAGGGCCGTTGTGCTCGCATCATCAACAACACTCGTTCCGCTCACCTTAATAGCTCCGTTTGCCGACCAATATACGCTACCATTGTTGAACAGGAACTCAAAGAAACCCTTGGCGGAAAGCTGGCCGATAAAGTTGATTTCGGCCTTGGTGGGCAGGCGCCAGCGTCCGGCCGGGAAACCGTCTTCCTGGAAGGCTGCGCAGCGATACTCGGCATATTTCTTATCCAGATTACCGAATTCAATGCCACTGAATTTTGAAGAGATTCGGTAGCTGGGGGCCACCATGTTTTCTGTACGGGAAGAATTCTCGGTGGGATAATACCACTGGAGGGAGCGCCACTCATCTCCATAAAGGGCATCCGCCGCATTGAAACCCGTTCTTCTCCAGGTTTCATTCGACACTTCTGGATACTGAGTTCCGGAGCATATGCCTTCAAGAATCAATACATCGTGCCACTTGATAGCCCTGGTCTTCCCGCCAACCGTAAATTCATAAAGGTTCGGGTATCCACTGGCATCGTCCAAATTGTTGATGGTGTTTAGCCTGGGGTCGCCAATCACGAAAGAAGAGTTGGAAGGCAGTACGGTTACGTGAATGTCGTATATGTCCTTGGAGCCGCCCGTGTACCACACCGTCTGCCACTGATACTCTTTCTTATTACTCCCATCCAACGAAAAATAAGTATCTTCACTGCCTGTATGGGACTTGGTCTCATGCCGGATAAAACGGCCGCCATTCACATAGACATACCCCCAAGGTTTATCTTTCCAGGGTTCCTCTCCATCCGGATATCCGTATAGACCCTGATCTTTCCCGTCATTGACTCGCTTCTGTATCTGAGTATCCGAATTGCGGAGTCTTTCAATATAGATACCAGGATGCTGAGTGATGGTGATGTGCCGCAGATACTGTGAGTACGTATGGGAGCCTTCCTCCAGATCGGTATGCACAATGTCAAAGTCAATGGTATAGGACGAATAATCAAAGTCGTCTTTGATATTGTCATTCACCAGCGGATGATTCAGGTTAATGGACGTGGAAGTATTGGTGAGCCAGTTAGCCGGCTCCCACTTCTCGCTCCCCTTCGGCTGGCCGACATAATCCAGATAATACCCCTCTTCCTTACTTCCCTTTATGTAGGCATGAAGCTTGGCATTATATCCCATCACATAGCCATTTTTGCCAATTTCCCCGTAAAAAGGCCGCGTTGCCGTAACGCTCCCGCTCACCACCTTCACATTATGGCTGGAAAGGAAGGGAATGGAGAGTTCATCCATGTTGTTAATCTCCCAGTCCGATTTATCCAGCGACAGATAACGGGCCTTGCTGATCACGGCCGATTTATTGATGGCCAACGACTTGTTCTGCCAGTCAAGAAGATAGCAGGTGGGCTCCAGAAGGGCCTTGCCCTCGTCTGTTTCGGCGCCCAGGATGGACACATCTACATAGAAGCCATACCAACTGTTGCGCTTGAGCTCATTGAAGGGCAGGAATACCTTATAATAATACTTCCGCCGGTCGTAGTCATAATTGGCGTCCTTGAGCCGCCTCCAGTCCATCTCCAACTTGAAATACGGGGGCTCCGGGGGGAGCTTATTGTCATGCTCCTCATAATGCTCATCCGCATAATTCGCCATGGAACTGGACCATTCGGAGGGGTATGAGTACATGGGCCAGGTAGTATAATACTCCTTGTCCCCTACCGTTTCTGTCGGCAGATACGCAGTACCGTTCTCCCGCACATACGGCCTCTTGGCCGCATCGTTTTTATAAGAGAAGTACACAGGATTCGGATCGATGGGCTTGGCGTCAGGCAGCGAACCATCATGGCTGATCAGCACCGACTTTTTCCCATCCACCAGGTACACGCGCATGGTGTGAAGCACCGGTTCCCAGGTTTCATCCGGATACTGCTCGCTGTTCTGATGCTTCAGCACAACCGTGGGATTCACATGCACGCCGACGGTGAGTTTTGAGGCAAAACGACGGACTTCAATCTCGGCGTCTACATTGGGGACAGCATCCGGGTCATACTGCACAATCGCACTCCCGTCCATGAGGAACTGCGGATATACATAGGCAGTTTCATCGGCCGCAAAATCTGTAAGGATGCGTTTGGCCGCCAGGTCGTTGCGGGACGTTTCGTAAAGTTCCTCCAGGAGGGACGCTTCACAGTTGACCAGTACATACACAAAGGCCTTGTTGTCATTGGCCTCGGTAAAAATGGTGCCGATAACGTCTTTTTTGATGACCAGGTTAAATGTAGCTTCCCAAGGGGCCGATTCCATGGGGTCCTGCTCCAGGACTTTCCGGATATGGAAAACGGCATCGGCGTCGGCCGCCGGACTGGTGCCCCGATAGAACAGGAAATCGACAGAGCGGATCAGGTTTTCATTGAAGTCTTTTACGCCTTCCCGGGTATCGGCCTTGGACTGGAAGGTTTCCCCGCATTTTACCGTAAGCTTAATGCCGGGTTCCTCAGCGGAAGGCATAACTTCCCTTACACACCCTGTAACAAGGAGTGCTGCCATTAACAAGACGATATGAAAGCGGCGCCCTGTCATTTATTCATCCAGTTTATTCATCCAGTTGGAATCAAGGATAAATCTATAATAGTCTATGGACTCGGAGCCCAGGTCTATGTACCGGCCATCCTGCGTTTCCACACTGAAGTGAAGGTCGATATACTGCCCTTCCAGCTGCTGGTCGGTATACTTCTCTTTGTTGGCCCTGACTTCCACCTCTATGATGCAGTCCTCGATACGGCCGCTTGCCATATTAAGGTAATTGGGATAGATAACGTCCGAGGACTGCGATACCAGGATGGCGTCAGTAATGGTATCCGGCCCGGGAACAGGAACGACATAGAGCTTAGCGCCCACCGGCGAAGAAATGATGATATTCCCCTTAACCACATTGTCAACTTTCACCTCATCTACTTCTACCGTATGCCAGAACCCAACGTCGTAGAATCCGTCCGATTCCAGTTTGTAAAATGTGGAAGGCGTGGTTTCAAACACCGTAAAACGGCGCACAACGTTCACAGAGCCCGTAGAAAAGTCGAAAACATAGCTTTCCCAGTCCCAGTCCAGCACCACTACCTTGAGCTGGAGTTTCATGGTCTCCTCTACAAAGCAGGCATAGACAATCCAGGTATGGTTGCGGGAGAACACATCTCCGGCGTCCATGGAGAAGGCCGTGCTCTGGATATCGCCGCCCGGGGTTGTGCGGTAATTGATTTTTCCGGAGATTCGCTTATCCGTTTCCCGGAAATAGATGGGGCCCACCTGAGAAGCGGCCGAAATAGCCGCATCCAGCCGGGACTCATAGTGCTCGGCCGACTCCGTCTCATTCCCCTGCCCCCGGAAGAACAATGACTCAGGGTCTTCCACGATGGACAGGCTGCTGTTCGGGATGACAGGATTCCCGTCCTGTCCGGCCAGTGTGGCCGAAAGGGCCACGTATCCGGGCGCATCGCCGAGGTCAAAGGCCTTGTCAGTAAAAAGACGCTCGGTAGTTGCAATCTGACAGTCTTTCCCGCCGGTGGTGCCGTCAAAAGAGATGCTCACGATTTCGCAGGCGTCATTGGCAATGACGGCAGACGTTTCTCCCGTGGCGGGAATGCCCTGCTGACAGAACACAAAGCGTATTTTGGATACGGCGCGGGTCAGTTTGAGCGTACTGATATTCAGGACGGGATAACCACCTGTGACATCGCCCCTTTTCAACACGCCGGACATGGGAAGACCGGCATCCGGAACGACCTTGGAGAGAGGCCAGGCACCGCCCATCTTATTCAGCACCAAAGCATCGAGTTCGTCACGCGAGGTGCTCTCTCCGGGAACATCGGTCACGGCCGACTCGGCGTTGGCCACCGCATATACATCCACCTTGGGGCGAGTAGAGGCAGAGAGAAGACTGAACATCTCCTCCGACAGCGGCAGGCCAAAGCGCGTGATGGTAGAATTGGGCATTCCGGTTTTGGGAAGGTCTTCGCTGAAAAGCTTGTATGTGACAAGGGTCCCGTCCAGGGAGCCCCCCGGGTTGGAAATAAACGCCCAGATGCGGAGGGAGGTGATTTTCAATTCTTCCTCCAAAGGATTCACCATACCGGTTTCGGCACGGGTCATGGCCGCCCCGGGGATATAGAGGGAAACCATAAGCTGGGCATCGACACCTGAATACGCCTTCTCCCTTTGGCAAGAGACAGCCAGCAGCGCTGCAAACGCCGCCATCATGATTGTATGCCATATCCTGCCAATCATCGTTCTAAAAATCCAGCACCAGGGACTGGGGAGTAAGCTGAGACCACTTCATTTCTGTCACGAGTCCTATCTCCAACTGTGGCGAATGAAGATCCGGAACAGTGTTATAGGCGTTTCGAAGGCCATCTATCTTCACCTTTACAAGGGTTTTGTGATCTCTGCTGAAAACACTGTTAAATGTTTCAGTAGAGGACTGCGGCCGACTGCCATCAGAAAGTTTGAGGACACCTGCGAGATAAAACCTGCACGAAGGAAGGATATCGCCTTGCTGGCAGTGACGCGTGACGCCGGTAGTGTTTCGGAACTCCAGCGCAAAATGAACCTCTTCGTTATCCCGCGTTTGCAGGACCAGGGTCTGAACCGCGCCGGTGGTACTCCCGACTCTGAGTCCGCTTACATTGGTGTCGTAGATGTAGTATGTCTGGCCCTGTGAGGGCAGAAAGCGGAAATCCACATCCCGCTGGTCTCCTATGATAATGCCGGTGAGCGGGCAATTCCTGATAAGCGAAGCCGCCTCGGAGCCGGGCTCCATCAGGCTCAGCTCCAACAGGGCTACGCCGTATTGCAGCTGATCGACCACAGCAACCGCCTGGGTGGATGAATTCACCGACTGTCCGTCGGTATAATGCACAAGGATGTCCTCCCAGGTCTCGTTGCTCTGAACATACTCCGTCTTCACATCGTCCTTTTCTGACGTCTTGATGGCGCTGTTGGCATAATACCACAGACTGGGAGGATAACAGTAAGAGGAAGGAGCAACCAAGGCAATGTTCACACCTCCGATTAGCCGCACAAACTGTTTTCCGTCCCACCAGAACCCCACGGATCCTTCAGGAATGCCATACTGATTAGGAAAAGCGCTTCCTGCCTGGGAAAGAGACTCCGAAAAAGCGGCAACGGCATTTTGTATGAGACCCACCTCCTGAAGCAGCGCATCACTCTCATAAGGGATGCTCCATAGGGCCGACTGTATCTCGGACCGGATTTGGTTAAACACCTGATAAGAGCAGGCCAGAATCTGATTCTCCCTTTTTACATTATCGAAAATAATCCCGACATTCGCATTCTGCGAACTGCCCAGGAGACTCATCACCACATTGAGCTTAGAGAGGAGCCCGTCACAGACAGACTCCACTTGCGTCAACTCATCTGTGTCACCGCTTGAAAGGACCGGTTCCAGATGGAATGAGATATCATCCGATGCCAAAGGATCGGACAAGCCCTCCTGATTGAGCACCCCATACAGATGCTTGCTCTCTTTGGAGGCCGACACGCCCTCGTCCGGTGCTTTTCCATAGGTGAGCACATGGTTCATTCCTCCGGGGATGGTGGCAGTTCCAAACAAGTGGGAGTTATTGACGGGGACCAGCCCGTAACGGCTGATTCCCGTATTTCCCAAAACGACATTCTGGGTGCCAAGACGGGAATCCTGCGGCTCCACTTCTAGGTTTTCCTCTGTATTGAAAGGAATCACATACAAGCGCTCGATTCCCCTGAAAACGCCCCCGGACTGGGTAATGTCCGATGTCATCTTGGTGGAATACTCCTGCCCGGGGAGTACGTTCTTCAGGGAGAGGGCAAAAGAAACAGCACGCTCCGATGCTGCATCATCCGGCACTGTACGGGAACAACTGGCTGCTGTCCATACAGCGAGTATGGACAGCAGAATCAGTAGGAATGATGCGACAAAGGAGCGCTGCATCGTTACAGCGTGTAATTGTATTCAAGACCCGCCGTCCACTGCAGGTCTACCGAAATACCGAGTGACATGTTGGAGGCCCGCAGGTCCGGAACGGAATAGTAGGCGTGCTTGAGTGAATTGGCGTCAAGCGTGAAGTTGGCGGTGGTTACAAAATCCTGGATGAATACGCGTGCGACTTTTTTGGAGACGCCAACTGCATCTACCGGAGGAATCTGATGGTCGGTAGGCCATTTCAGGTCTTCAATCTGCCCGGCGGTGGGTTTAGGGAGTTTGGCCACCAGGTAGAAGGTTCCGCCTTTTGGAATCATATTGTCACGGCCCCAGAAAGGATCTCCTCCATTTTTGAACTGCAGAGACACGTAAACGTCATTCTGGGCGGCCGCAGCATCCGCATCACCTGAATAGTCCGAATTGTAGTTGTCATAGACCAGCGTATAATTGGTGACCGTGCTCTTGATATCTTTACTGCTAGTTAAATCGCCAATCTGAGAGTCATAGATAACGCCGTCAAAAGCAGAAAATTCACCGCTGGGATATTTTCTTACAAACTGCCAGTTCATCCTGGGGTTCACGCCTCCAATCAGAACACCCGTAAGCGTAATATCGGCAGAATTGACATTAATCTCTCTGTCTGTGGATTCATCTGTCATCTTTTTACGGTTGTCTAACAGGAAGGTGACACCTGATTTCACGGACACCACCGACTTGAGAAGAGCCACACCGTAGTTGAGGCTGTTGGTGACCGCCACCCCACGGGTTGAGCTGGTCACTTTTCCGGGAGAAGCCCAGCTTCCTGTAGCCCATTTGCTGGTTGCAGACTCATCATTCCAATGAGTTACGCCGTTAGGGTAGCTGTCATCCGTTACTTCTATACTGGTTGTGCGGATAGGACTGTTCACGTAATACCAAAGCTCGGCCGGATACAGATACTTTCGGGGCTCAAATGATTGCATTAAAGGATTCACCAGGGGCTGGTTGGGATGATAATAGAAGAATTCATCCTCTTGATACGTGCCGCCTTGGCCATTGTCAGTAGCCTGCGCATGGAAACCCAGCTGGGCCGCGCCCTCCGGAACGTTGAACTGACCGGGATAGTTATTGAGGTCTGTTACCAAATTATAAGCCTCCTTCCAGGAAGACCCTAACAGAGTTTTGACAACAGACAAGCTTTTGTAGCTACCGTCTGATTCGTTGAAATAACTTGTGGCCTTCGTAATGATAACATCCGCTAAACGTGCGGCGTTAGCCTCTTCCGCTGTAGTAGGCACCGCCTTCTTGGCAGCTGTTATCACATGGTATAAATCTGCAATCATTCTTTTCATGGCAAAAGAAGATCCGGCACGGTACTCTCCAAGATGCGAATATTCACCTATCTTGTTAGGATTTTCGGCCGCCCAAGTCTCCCACTGCTCCCGGGTAGTCACGCCTTCGGGATAATTCAAGGGTTTGATATAAGTAAAGAGATAGTAACTCTTTCCCAGTATCTCTTCCAGTCCGGGATTAATTTCGTGATTCAAGACTTCGACACCTGAATATGCAGTACCGCCGATTCCGTAACGGGTGCTTGTAGGTTCTTTGTCCAGTTCATAGCGGTGGCCATACTGGGCCCAGCTGACGGCCGGAAGATTAGAAAAAGTTATTTTTGCTCCGTCCGATCCGAATTCAGTTTCACCAGGTGCAGCATCGACCTGGACAGAGAGGATGTCATTGATGACAGCAATCATCAAATCTGCCGTGGCGTTGTACTTGGGCTGGGTGGCCGCATCCAGCATAGGATGGGCATAGAACTCGGTTTGAGAAGGATTTATCAACAGCGTGCTGGGCTTGTTGGCATCTTTATAGTCATAATCGTAAGTGCAGCCATACTGGGCATCATACTGAACTGTTTGTGCTGCAGTAGAACTTTCGGGCTTGATGGCCTTTCCGTACAACAGCACCGCATCCACGCCAACGGGAATGGAAAGCTGGAGTACGCGCCGGGAAGACTCTTCATCGTTCTTGTCGCCACTATTGTCCAAATAGCTTGCAGTCATGAGATCACTCAGGTCATATTCCTTAGATTTCTCCGCATCCCAGTCTTGCAGGACAAGGACATAAGGAGTTTTGCTGGCGTCTGCAAGGCCGGTATTGTATACAAACAATTTGGCATTCTGGATACCGCGGAAGTTTCCGTTCAGCTGGACAACATCGGTCGTCATCTTGGTAGACGGAGCGGATGCCACATTGAGCACAAACTGGGTGGTCACCTCCTTGACGCCAGTCTCTGCCTGAGCTTGGGTTTCTTCGGGCGCCAGCGGCTCTCTTGCGCAAGCTGCGGCTGTAAGTACTATAGCACCTACTAAAACCAGTTTAAAATAATACTTCATAATCATTGTAGTTGAAATTATATTATTTTCTCATTAAAGCTCTATATCCCAGCCGGGGCGCTCGTTCCACTTGAGCGTGACGCTGGCGCCCACGTAAGGCTCCCGGGGCGTTACGCTGCCGTCCGGCTGAACCTTGGCCCTAATCAGCTTGAACTGCCCGGGACGAAGGGGAATCTTTACAGACAGGACCGTCTCCGTGGTGCTGCCGTCTGCGGCGGTTATGTATATGGTGTAGTCCCAAAGTTTCTCTGTGGAGACTTCTGAGACATAGGGATCATCTGAATCAATCACGGTTTTGGTTGCCACATCCTGGGACGGGAATGTAACGGCGTAGAAGCAGGCAAACTGACCGTCGGCCACCCCAGCGTCCACAGCCTGAACTTGAGGGGTAAAACGGAAGAGATAGGTGCTGTCGGCCAGGTTGAAACCGTTGGCAAAGCCGGAGGCAAACACGCGGACGTCCTTGATGCCGCTGCCCAGGGTGTCCAGGGCCACGGCGCTGGCGCAGTTGGCCATAAACAGTTTCACGTTAAACTCCTGGTCGATACCTTCCTTGATATCCATTGGAAGACGGGCCGTGAAGACGCCTGTATTTTGTGACTTGATGATGTTCTTTATGCTGTTTACCGGCTGCTCGATGCGGGCCGTGTGGCACTTTTCATCGTCAACTAGCACAATAAGCGTATCTTCCGGGGTGCCGTCAGCTTGCTTGGGCGGTTCCAGATTGGCTACCGCCACATGCATGTACTTTCTTACCGGGATGTAAAGCGTGTAGCTGGACTGGTTGGCATCCATGATGTGGCTTTCATGGTGAAGGCGGAGGGAATCTTCCTTCACGTCGTAGAAAGACAGGTTCACGTCGTGGGCATAGTCGGTGAAGATGCCGGCAAGTTCGTTTTGCAGCGCAGTGGCTACGGCCTGGAGTTCCACCTGGGTAGACAGCTGGGTCTGCAGCTCCGTGGTGAGGTTGGTCACCAGACGGAGTTCGTAGTTAATCTTGTGGTCTGCCTCACAGTCACGCATATCCTCGTCCACCAGGGCGCAGCCGGTGAAGGCCGCAGCCATGACGGAAAGCACTAATCCGATATGAATTGACCTGCGCTTCATCATTTTTCCTTCATGGCCTCCTGCCATGCTTCGAACTCCTTGCGGGCAGGGCCGTAGGTCTCTGTTCCTTTCAGGTTTTCCGCAGCGGCGGCGGAACCCAGCTGCGCCGCACGGCGCATCAGTTCCAGGGCTCGGATTTCCTGGTCTGTATCTTTCTTGTCCAGCGCAGTGAAATATAGCGCTACGCCGTATGCGTTCATGGCCTCCGCATCGCTGAGTGTGCAAGCCATGAGTTTGGGATCCGACTCCACCTTGGCAACCACCTCCTGGTAACGCTTGGCCTTGAGGAGGTCCATCACCTCATGGTTGAAGGTCTCCGTGGCCGGATCCGGTGCCGCACCATAATATACGCGTATGTAACCCGCGTTACGCTGGTCTTCCAGCAGTTTGTCTGCCACCTTTTGATACAAGGCTTTATCGGCCTTGAGCTTGCGCTCGCGCTCCTCCACATCCGGAAGGGCGGCGATGCCTTGCAGCGTCTCGATTTCACTGGCGCTGAAGCCCATGGGGGCGTCTGCCAACTGGGCACGGAACCAATCCCAGGCTTCTCCCTTGCCGATTACCTCAAAATGCCGGTTATTCAGCCCGGTGCGCGCTTTCAGGGCATCTACCACGGCCCGTGCACGGCGGATGGACAGGCTGTCGTTGCGCTCCTGGGGGCCTTCGATAGAAGCCAGGCCCACCACCGAGATGAGCACTTCATCCGTGCGGGCGTCCTCACGCAGTGCAGTCACTGCAGCGGCAATCTGGTCCACCACGTCGCCGTTTTTCCCAAAGGAAAGGTCCAGGGCGTCGCTGTCCAGCGGATAGCGCACCGTAAGAATGCTGTCACGTCCCTCGCGCGTAATGTGGTCCAAGGGCCGGTATTTCTCGATGGGAATCACCCAGGGCTCCTGTTTGGCCAGGCGGTCGCCGGCGCTCTCGGGTGCGGCCACCTCCTTAAGGTTCACCACAAAGGCCACGGGGGCTTGCAGCACCGTAAGGGTGTCCGTTTTCTCTATCACGCGCACGCGAGGCTTCCGCTTGTCGCGGGCTACGGGGTTGTAGGCGATATTGAGGCCCAGCTTGGGAACCACGGCGGCACGGCGGACTTCGGCCAGCTTGCTGCCGCAATGGTCGCAGTCATAGCTGTCATAGGCGGCCAGGCCCACGCCGGCACCGCCTTCCAACTCTATGCGCCAGTGCTGCCAGGGCCACCAGGCATAACCCACAAAGAGGCCGGCGCCCCACCAGGAGCCCTGCTCGCGGCGGTTGGCCACCTCCGGATACAGTCCGAAGGGAAGCTTCAGGTTCCCCACATTGAAGTGGGTATACACGAAATCGGCTCCCACGAATACTCCCTTGAACACTTCGTTGAAGTAATATCGGCCTTCCGGCGCCACCAGGAAGTGACGCCAGTGGGTGGTGTTGTTCACATTGTCGTTGTCCCAGGCCAGGAAACGGGGCCAGCTTTTGAAGCCTCCGTTCACACCCACGGAGAAGTGGTCTCCCACCTGGAATTCCAGGCCGGCGTTTACCGTACCGGTAGCGTCGTACAGCAAATTGTTACGGATAGACATTTCCTGCCCTGCCGCTCTGAATGGCAGCAAGGTCAAAAGCAATCCACTAACAAAGCAAAACGCAATGGTTCTCACGCATTTTACCATTCTGAATATCTCGCTTTATTTCAATTCGCAGTACAAAATTATATATTTTAATAATTCCAAACAATTATTTTGCATGGAATATTCATACAAAAAAACGGCCGGGGGGGGGGTAAATCCGGCCGCTAACTTTCTGTTTATAAATTATTTACTTTAACAGAAGCTTCAATATCTTCTGCGCTACCTGCTCATTGCCCTGAACGCCCATGAAGTCCTGGGCATGAGGGCCGTAGGCAAAAATAGGAACAGGAATGGCGGTATGCCCGCCGCTCACATGCACGCCTTCCACCTTGCCCTCGGAGGGTTTGCCGTCCCAAATGACCAGACCGGAGGTTTCATGGTCGGCCGATATCACCACCAGCGTGTTGCCGTCCTCATCGGCGAATTTGATGGCCTCGGCAATAGCCTTGTCAAAGTCCAGCAGCTCCTTCACGGCGCTGGGGAAGTCGTTGCCGTGGCAGGCCTTGTCTATGCGGGCGCCTTCCACCATCAGGAAAAAGCCCTTGCCCTCCTCCGTGCGGGTATTCAGGAAGTCGATGGCCTCGCGCGTGGCCTTGGGCAGGAAGTCCGTACGGCCATCCACAATATAGCCGGTCTCTACAGCCGGAGGCAGTACGCCCAGGCGGTCGGCCGATGCGGCGGCGGGGCTGCCAACATAGTGGACCACGGTGAAGTTGTCACGGATGGCTTTCTGGGTTTCTTCGGGGCGCTTTTCAAACACTTCCTTGCTGCCGGCGGCAAAATACTTAAGGACGGAGCCGGGGACATCGGCCCAAATCTGGTCCGTCATGCCGCGGTTTTCCTGATGGGCGAAGAAGCTGGCGGGGGTGGCGCCGTTGAGGTCGTCGGTGGAGACCACGCCGGAGATGACGCCGTTTTTGATGACACGCTCAGGAATATTCGCGATGGGACGCTTCTGGAGGTCCACACCCACGGCGTAGTTGTAGGTCTTCTCACCGGTGGCATAGGCGGTACCGGAGGCGGAGCTGTCCGTGGTGAAGGCGTCGGCACTCTTGGTGGTTACCCAGCCCATGTGCTTGAGGTTGAAGTAGGTAAGGTCTTCGTTGTTGGCAAAATAACCGGCCGATATCTGCGCCAGGCCGGTGCCGTCTCCAATCATGAGAATCACGTTCTTGGGGGCGTAGCAGGCGCCGTCCGAGCTGTACGTGGGATGATAGGAGCCCTGGTAAGGGACGCCTTCGATTTCACCTTTGACAATTTTCTGGCCATAGGCCTGGAAGGTCACGGCCGCAGCCAGTACAAAAAAGAAGAGTTTTTTCATATCAGGTGTATTTATTGTTCGTCTATTCCGGTGGCGTGGAAAGAATCGGCCACCAGGTGGGTTTTCATCTTCTTCTGCGCTCCTTTCATAAGCCAGAAGCACAGCAGCAGGATGGCGATGGCAATGACACCGCCCAGTTCCGGGGTCACTTCCTGGGTCATGGCAATCCAGTCGTATACGCCGTGCAGCAGCACCGGATACAGCCACATCTTGATACCGGCGCCCGGAGCGCGGTAACGGTCGAAGTAATGGAGGGAGAAGTAGTAGCCCATCACTACGGCAAAACCGAAGTGCGCGGGGATGGCGGTAATGGAGCGGCCCAGCCCCACGGTGACCCACTGCGAGCCGGCACTCAGAAGATACTGGATGTTCTCGAAGCAGGCGAAGCCCAGGCCCACGCAGGCGGCGTACACGATGCCGTCCATGCGCTCGTCAAAGTCTTTGCACTTTCTCAGGAAGAGCCACAGCAGCACCAGTTTGGCCGTCTCTTCCGGGATGGCCGCCCCGAAGAAGGCCGTGCGGAAGGCGCCGCCCATAGACTGAATCTCCTGCGGGAACAGGCCCAGGTGCATCATCGGCACAGAAATGAGCAGGGATGCGTAAACAGACAGACCACCATAGAAAAACGCCTTTACCAGGTTCTTCACCGGCTCCGGCTGCAGGCGGTCCTGCTGATAGACATAATAAAGCAAGATAAGGGGCGGCAGCACCGCCAAGGCTATTACATGCAACATGGGTCAAAAAATGTTGTGCAAGTTAGCCATAAAATTTGTCATTTCAAATTTAATTACTACCTTTGCAATCCCTTTCGGGCGGTTAGCTCAGCTGGTTCAGAGCACCTGCCTTACAAGCAGGGGGTCACTGGTTCGAATCCAGTACCGCCCACTCAAAAGCGACATTCGAATGAATGTCGCTTTTTTCGTGCCCCCCATCCCCGTAACCCGTGAGGTGTCCCTAAAACACGGACACCTCTACCAAAATCGGCCTTTTTTGCGGGAGGTGTCCCAAAAATCGGGACACCTCACACACTTGCCAGAACAATGCCTCCCTGGCCTTGACAACTAACTTTCTCATTCACAGTACATTACATACTATTTCTCGTTCAAAAATCGAACGAGAAATGTACTACAACTCAATCACAGTCAATAACTTAGCTGTCAAGGCAAAAGCAGCATTTACGGCCACAGGCTCACAAGCGGGGCGCGGTAGGCGGAATTGGCACGGTAGTGGGGCGCGTAGAGAGACTCTATCACCGCCACGGGGGCCACAAAGCGGCCGGCCTGGGTAACAAAGAACTCCTCGGAGAGCACGGTATCCTCTTCCGGATAGGAATCAAAGTAGAATTCCGTGGCCGATGCCTTCACCTGCCGGTACCCATAAGGCGTAAAGCCCCAGCCGCGGCCAGTCCCCAACGGCCGCAGGAAGCCGCCGCCCACCGGGCCGGAAAGCTGCCGCACCGGGCTCAGGGATGCCTCGCGGGAGGCCGTGAGCCGCACGAAGCTGCGGTTCTCACCGTTCCATATCTTGTACTTCACCTCTATCTTGTCCCCCACCTTCACCGAGTCTCCGGGCATAATCTCCTGGTCGTTCCGGTAAAAACGCCGCTCCAGCCTGAAGCCGTTTCCGGCCGCCTGAATCTGTTCAAACGGCGCCTCATAAGAGGCCGACAGGGCCAGCACCCGCGTACTCAAAACGGCCTCGGAGCCATCCAGAACAACAGTAATGGCGTCGATGAACGAGGGCGAGGCATCCCACTTCTGCGTCTCTTTCTGTAACATGAGCCAGAGGCGGATGCCGTCGGCAATGGAAAGAGATTCTTCACTATGCTCAGAATGACCGGAACTCAACAGCTGGCACAGGAGGGCATGGGCATAGGCCTCGTCTTCCAGCAGGCCGCGCCAGGGCATCACCGCATTGGGATAGTACCAACCGCCGTCCCGGTGCTCTATGGCATATTCCAGCAGGGATTCCATATCGGCCCGGGCCGATTTCTCCAACTTGGAGCTGAGGTTGATGCTCCAGGCCTTGGCCAGCGCCTTGCCCTCGGCAGAGGCGGAAAGGCTCCGGAGCGTGAGCAGCCGGCGGGCCTTGGAAAGAATCTGCCCCTGAAGCCCACGGCCCTCCTTAGCAGAAGGGGTAAGATAGCTCTTGGCATATTTCCGGAATTCCGCAAGCCGCTTCTTGTCGGAGGCCGATACCGCCTTCACCTCAAAGGGAACCTCCGGATAAAGGGCCCGCACCCGCATATACTGCGCATCCGAAACCCAGCCGCACCAGTACGGGAAGGCCGTACCGAACTGCTTGGCATCCAAAAATTTAACACTGGCCGATACATCCGGCACCGCAAAGCCCCGCTCCCGAAGGAGGGCAAAGCGCTCCAGCAGCACCGCTGTGATGATGGCATTGGAAGGAAGGCCCTCGAACCAGCCGAAGCCTCCGTCGGCATTGCGGCAGGCTAGAATCTTCTCCAGGAGGTCTCCCGAAGGGAGCCTGGAGGCCATGAGTCTCACATACCAAGCCTCGGAGAGGGAGAGGACGTCGTTGCCCCGGGGCTCCAGATGAGAAGGAATGGCATCTTTCACCATATCCAGGACGGTGATTTCCTTGAGCTCCGCCTTGTCGGGAGAAACGTTCACAAAACGGGAACGCAATTCGCGAAGGAGAGCGTCGCGGTCCATGGAGGAAAGCAGTACGGCGGAGTGCGCCTCCGTGAGCTGCTGGGCGGCAGGGAACACCGGAACCTTCACCCGCACCGCGTCGGAGAAGTCCGGAGTAACAAAGGAAGCGGTGAGTTCCAGATGCCCGGTCACATCGGGCATGAGGGAAGCCCCGGGAATCTCTACATGGAAAATATGAGAAACGGTGCTGCCGGGCTCCACGGACACGGGAACCTGCTGCACGGAGTCTCCTGCACGAAGCACCAGGGTGCCGGAAACCGGCCTGTCCGTGATGGAAGACACCGCCACGGCCGCCTCGTACACATCTCCCGCATAGAGGAAACGCGGCTCCACCAAGGAAACCTTCACCGGCAGGGTGACCACCAGTTCCTTCTGGACCAGGGCATTGTGCATGGCCCCGTCGTGCGCATACGCGCGAACGTAATAAGTGG
>Ga0247608_10002500_pt1 | contig 22901 bp, 19 predicted proteins | sample 176DNAGHGlowgp2_FD_193490 | JGI IMG/M metagenome (GOLD analysis project Ga0247608, IMG submission 193490) | Sheep rumen microbial communities from Palmerston North, Manawatu-Wanganui, New Zealand - 1766 DNA GHGlow gp2 | ecosystem: Host-associated > Mammals > Digestive system > Stomach > Rumen ...
CGCCGCTTTGCCTACGAAGAAGTACAGGCTTTCTTTGAAGAGCGGAAAGAAGCCAGCGAACAGGACTACAGCACTCCGACTCAGATTCGTGTTCCGCTTCAGGACGAGAACGCTCCCGCACCCGCTCCTACAGAGACATTCGCTGAAGAGCTGATAACTCTGAACCGCTTGGCCAAACTGCTGCGGGCACGCAGAATGAATGCCGGAGCTGTGGATTTCGACCGCGAGGAAGTTCGTTTCGACATAGACGACGAGGGCAAGCCGCTGGGAGTTCATATCAAGGTGGCCAAGGACGCGAACCGTCTGATTGAGGAGTTTATGCTGCTGGCTAACAGGACTGTAGCCGAAAGTGTAGGTCGTGTGCCGAAAGGCAAGAAGGCCAAGGTGCTGCCTTATCGTATCCACGAAGAGCCCGATCCCGACAAACTGATGAATCTGTCGCAGTTTGTGGTTAAGTTCGGCCATAAGCTGAAGACCACCGGAACTAAGGGTGAGATAAGCCGTAACCTGAACCGTCTGCTCCACGAAGTGCAGGGCCAGAAGGAGCAGAAGCTGGTAGAGAACGTGACTCTGAAAGCGATGATGAAGGCCAAGTACTCAACGTATAACATAGGGCATTACGGCTTGGCGTTCGACTTCTATACACATTTCACTTCGCCAATACGCCGCTATCCCGACCTGATGGTTCATCGTCTGCTGACCCGCTATGCTGAAGGCGGCCGCTCGGCTAATCAGGAGAAATATGAGGCTCTGTGTGAGCAGAGCAGTGATATGGAACAGCTCGCAGCTCAGGCCGAACGTGCCAGCATAAAGTACAAGCAGGTGGAGTTCATGCAGGACAAGCAGGGGCAGGTGTTCAGCGGCAGTATAAGTGGCGTGACTGAATTCGGCCTTTATGTGGAGCTGGACGACAACCACTGCGAGGGTTTTGTGCCTCTGCGAGACTTGGACGACGACTACTATGAGTTTGATGAGCGCAACTACTGTCTCTGGGGACGCCGTCACCATCATCGCTACACACTGGGCGACGATGTCCGCGTGAAGGTGGTCAGAGCCAATCTCGACAAGAAACAGCTTGATTTTGCATTCGTTGAAGAAGAGTGAAGAAAACCGTAGTCATATTATCCCTGTGTATCTACTCTCTCTTGCCCGCTGCAGCCCAGCACAAGGCAAAGCAGAAAGTGGAGAAGATGCCTGATGCCGTGGTGAACGAGGCCGGTATTCAGCAGAAGATGGCTGAGGTCATTGGGACAATCAACCCTCTGAATATCATAGGAACCGCTACCGCTACTATGGCGGCTGAGACGGCCAACCGCCTCATTTCAACGGCAATGAGCTACCTCGGAGCCCGCTATCGTAGCGGACAGAGCGGCCCCAACGGGTTCGACTGCTCCGGTTTCACCACCTACGTATTCAAGAAACTGGGAATAACGCTGAAACGCTCGTCACGTGACCAGTTCACTATGGGTACAGCCATCGACGACGTCCGCGACTTGCGGCGCGGCGACCTTGTGTTTTTCGGCTATGGGCGTAACGTAAACCATGTAGGAATCGTAACGGAGGCAGATGCCGAAAAAGGGACGTTCAACTTCATCCATTCAAGCAGCAGCCAAGGGGTAACAATAGACAAATACCCGCAGGCCGACTATTGGCGAACCCATTACATCAGCGCACGACGAATACTTCCGTAATCACCTGCTGCAGTCGGGACACAGCCCTTTAACGAGATAATTTACGCCTTGCATCACAAATCCCTCGGGCATCGAAATTGTAGGAACCGGGGTGTGATGGAAGCAGAATGTGCGATGGCAACCAACACAATAGAAATGGGTGTGCTGGTCTTCCAACGAGCAATCGTCATGGCCCTCGCACATCTCATATTTTGTAATGCCTGTTCCGTCCTCGATGGCGTGAACGAGATGATTTGCCAGAAACAGGGTTAATGCGCGGAAGATAGTGGAGCGGTCAACCGTCTCCAGCACATCGTCCAACTCGCGCAACGAGAGGGCACGGTGGTGCCCTCCCACAGCGCGTAAGACAAGCAAGCGCGTGGCTGTTGGCTTTACGCCGCGCTGCTCCATTCGCTGAACGTAATCGTCTGTGCTCATACGTCAATAACGGAACGATGACCCTCCGAGGAACTCTCGCAGAAGCGAGGTGTAGGGAATCTGACGGTCGGTGATTGGTTGGAAGAAGGAGATGAGGTCGCTCAGACGGTCAGCCTCGGGATATTCAGGTGAGTCCTTGGGAACAGCCTCAAGGATGGGCAGGACGTGATTGCGCAGTACCGCCAGTTCATAAAGCAACGCGCTATTGACCATCATGTCGCAATTCTCCTGATAAGGAAATATCCATTTCTCCTCGCCTGCACGTACACTCGGCCATCGGCGTATTGTATCCTGTGCCGAGTAATTGCGGAAGTTGTTATCACGGACGATACGGCGAATCAGGCGGTTGTCTGTAGTTGAGATGTAACGGTTCTCATCCAGCTGAATCGTGGTCAGAGCGGACACATACAACTGAAACTTGAGATTTCGCTCGATGTCCGGCGTGAGGTCTGGGTTGAGGGCGTGGATGCCTTCGACGATAAGGATGTCTTTCGGCCCCATCTTCATCGTTTTTCCAGAGCGGAGGCTCTTCCCCGTCTTGAAATCGTAGGTGGGAAGCTGCACTTCGTCTCCGTTAAGCAGAGCCAGCAGCTGCTGATTGAACAAAGGCACGTCAAGAGCCTGCAGGCACTCGAAGTCGTAGTCACCCTTTTCGTCTCGCGGAGTGCGCTCACGATCCACGAAGTAATCGTCCATAGAAAGCGTCAGTGGGCGTAGGCCTATGGCTGCCAATTGCACAGCCAACCGCTTGCTGGTGGTCGTTTTGCCGCTGCTGCTCGGACCTGCAAGCAGGACCAGACGCTGACCGCCGGCTTTTATACTGTCGGCCACAGACGCAATCTTGCGCTCCTGTAAGGCTTCGGTCACGTTGATTACTTGAGTCACATGGCCGGCCAAGATGACGCGGTTGAGGTCACTGACTGTCCGCAACCCGACGACTTTCATAAGATGCTGGTCCTCAAGAAAGCAGGCTTTGAGCTTCTCTTGGCCCGTCTTGGATAATTCTGCTGCATTCATAGTCCTATTACTTTGTGCTTAACTCCTTAATCAGCTCTTCCATTCCGGCCGATGCGCCTTTCTTGATATGATGGAATCCATGTCCGGCGTTCCAAGGAACATCTTTCGGATCAATGAGGTATATGGGCGCCTCGGGTGGGGCAAAAGCCGTGAGTCCGGCTGCCGGATATACATTCAGGCTGGTTCCGATAATGACAAAAATATCAGCCCGACTGACAACTTCCGCTGCAGTTTCAAGCATCGGCACTGGTTCGCCGAACCAAACGATGTACGGACGCAGCTGACTGCCGTCTGCAGCCTTCTCACCCATCTGAATGTCAAGATGCTCCGGCGTAAGTGTGACGATCTGTGAGGGCTTGTTCGGGTCACGAGTCGAGGTTGCTTTCATCAGTTCACCATGCAAATGAATGACTTTCGTGCTGCCGGCCCGTTCATGCAAATCATCGACATTCTGGGTGATAACTGTGACATCGAAGTCCTTCTCCATAGCGGCCACAAGTTCGTGTCCGCGACAGGGCCTCACATCAAGAAGCTGGCGACGACGCTCGTTGTAGAAGTTGATGACCAGTTCCGGATCACGTTCATATCCGCCTATGGATGCCACAGCCTCCACAGGGTATTGCTCCCAAAGACCTCCTGAGTCTCGGAATGTGCTGATTCCACTTTCGGCTGACATACCAGCTCCTGTTAAAAAAACAAGTCTTTTCATAGTGATAGAGTTTAGTTTTATTGTTTTTTCGCCACAAAAATAGGAAAAAAAGAGCTGTCTTTGTCAAGAATGAGGCAAAAAATATAAAAAAAGAAGTAAGAAAGGATAAAGATGAAAGAAAAAGCAGTACTTTTGCGCCCGATTTTGAAAAGGAAAAGCAAAGAAATGAACAAAATTAGTTATGCGCTTGGTCTTGGAATAGGCCAACAGCTGAAAAGTATGGGTATTAAGGACTTCAGTGTTGAAGATTTCACTCGCAGTATCTGCGACGTACTGACGGGCAGTGAACCTGCTATCTCACACCGCGAGGCCCAGACCCTTCTAAATGAATATTTCGACAAGCAGGCACGCAGTCAGGCTGAAGGTGCTATCGCCGAAGGCAAGGCCTTCCTGGAGGAGAACGCCAAGAAGGAAGGTGTCATCACCACGAAAAGCGGACTGCAGTATCAGGTTCTGCGCGAAGGCACTGGCCGTAGCCCGAAAGCCACCGACAAGGTACGTTGCCACTATGAGGGCTGGTTGATCAATGGTGAAGTGTTTGACAGCAGTTTCAAACGTAACGAACCTGCCGATTTCCCCTTGAACGGCGTTATTCCTGGCTGGACAGAGGGCGTTCAGCTGATGAAGGAGGGGGCCAAGTATCGTTTCTTCATCCCGTATCTGCTCGGCTACGGCGAGCGCGGAGCCGGCAGCAGCATACCTCCATATTCAACGTTAATCTTCGATGTGGAACTCATAAAGGTGCTTTAAGCTAATTCATAATTCATAATGCAAAATTCATAATTGGGAATTCCAAATAATTTAAATATCAAAACAAAATGAAAAAGATTGGACTTATCAGCGCAGTCGTAATGGCAGTGATCCTTTGCGCCTGCAACCAGAACGCCCCCAAGGCAAACCTTAAGAACAACATCGACTCTCTCTCTTATGCCATCGGCATGAGCCAGACTCAGGGCCTGAAGCAGTATCTGAGCATCCGTATGGGTGTTGACACCACCGAGATTGAGGCTTTCCTCAAGGGCTTCTATGAGAGCGCAACTTCCAGCAAGGATGCCAAGCGCAAGGCTTATCTGGCAGGTCTCCAGATTGGTCAGCAGGTGAGCGAAGGAATGGTACAGAACATCAACCAGATGCTTTTTGGCGAAGATTCAACACAGACCATCAACGAGAAGAATGTCTATGCAGGCTTCATGGCTGGTGTGGCAGAAGCCACTCAAATCATGACTGTAGAGCAGGCTAACCAGTTTGTTCAGGACAAGATGGAAGTGGTTCGTGAGGAAGTTCGCGAGAAGTCTTACGGTGCTAACCGTAAAGCTGGTGAAAAATTCATTGCCGGCATCGCCAAGAAGGACGGTGTGAAGGAGCTAGGCGACGGTGTCTATTACGAAGTCCTCACCGAAGGTAATGGTGAGATTCCCGCCGACACCACAAAGGTTAAGCTGCACTACGAAGGCAAACTGATTGACGGCACCGTGTTTGACACAGACCTCGAGGGCGAGCCCCACGTGATGTTCGCAAATCAGGTTATCCCCGGCTTCAAACTCGCTCTGACCAATATGCCCGTAGGTTCAAAGTGGATTGTTTATATCCCGCAGGAGCAGGGTTACGGCTCAAATGACATGGGTAAAATTAAGCCTTACAGCGCACTTATCTTCACTATCGAGCTGCTGGGTATCGAGAAATAATTAGTTCTAAAACGCTACATATATTAATATGAAAGCAACTAAGCTGCTCACTCTTGCCCTCGGCCTGCTCGTGTGCGTAAGCCTAAGCGCTAAGGACAAGAAGACCAAGAAGACCAATAAGCAGGCTGTCCCTGTTGAGAAGGTGGACACTGTGAGCGTTCAGGAGTTGAGTTATGCATTTGGCGTGGCTCAGACAAACGGGCTCAAGCAATACCTCATGCAGCAGTTGGGTGTTGACACAACTCTGATGGCATATTTCCTCCAAGGCTTTGACAATCCTGAGCTGAATGATAACGACAAGGCTTATAAGGCTGTCTTGGCTGGTAAGGATATCCGCAAGCGTGTTGGTGAAATGATGCCACGTATGAGCCAGAATTTCTGGGATGCTGAACATCCGGTAAACAACGAGGAGTTCTTCCGTGGTTTCCGGGCTGCCATCATGGGAGCTACAAAGTATGCTCCGGACAGCGCTCATGCAATAATCACCAATCAGACAAAGGTGCTCAACCAGCACTGGCTCACGGTGAACGCCAAGAAAGATGGTGTGAAGGTTACTCCTTCTGGTTTGCAGTACAAGGTTCTCACTGCAGGCACTGGTGATGTTCCCAAAACCACCGACAAGGTAAAGGTAAACTATGAGGGTAAGCTCATCAACGGGACTATGTTCGACAGCAGTTACCAGCGCGGTAAACCGGCTGAGTTCCCCCTGAACGGAGTCATCAAGGGATGGACTGAAGCTCTCTCGCTAATGCCCGTCGGTTCCAAGTGGGAATTGTACATCCCCTACAACCTTGCTTACGGCGAAAGAGGTAACAGTAACATTCCAGGCTATTCAACTCTTATTTTCACCGTTGAACTATTGGAAATAGTGAAGTAATTGGTCAAAATTACCCCATAAATAAGCAAAAAGACACCAAATTTGCAGTTTGGTGTCTTTTTTTATGCCCAAAACCTTTGGATTAGTAGAAAAATGCCTACCTTTGCCTTCCAATTCAACACCAAACCTAATAACATGGAGAAAATTGACAGTTTAGACAAGAAGATTCTTGAAATCATCACGAACAATGCACGTATCCCGTTCAAGGATGTAGCCGCCGAGTGTGGAGTAAGTCGTGCTGCCATCCATCAGCGAGTCCAAAGACTTGTTGACATAGGGGTGATTGTAGGTTCCGGATATCATGTCAACCCAATCACATTGGGCTATAACACTTGCACTTATGTGGGTATTACACTTGAGCGCGGCTCTATGTACAAAAGAGTGGTCGGGGAATTCGAAAAGATTCCTGAGATTGTAGAGTGCCACTTTACAACAGGCCCCTATACGATGCTAATAAAATTGTACGCGCGCGATAACGCTCATCTCATGGAACTGCTCAACAATCGTCTGCAGGAGATAGAAGGAGTCACCTCTACGGAAACTCTTATATCTCTGAAACAGAGCATTAAGAAGGAAGTTCCCATAGGCCTGAACGAAGCCGACGCTGCTGCTATACGAGCCCTAACAGCTCGCAAGGCCGGGCTTATTATTGAAGAAGAGTAAAATGGATATATTCAACTGGGAAGCTCGCTACGATCACCTGCACGACTCGGCACCACAGAAGAGCCAGTCGCCGGTAATCGGAATCACTGGCAATTATGGTGCAAAGGGGTGTGAACTGGCAGAAGGCTACTACAAAAGCCTCCTGAAGGCAGGTGCTTCACCGCTCATAATTCCGCCGCATACCGAACCGGATGCCATACTGGCTACTTTGGACCGCATAGACGGTTTGTTGTTGTCGGGCGGAGGTGATATGAACCCACTAGTCGTTGGCGAGGAGCCTGTCCCTGGGTTAGGAGGAATAAACCATGAGCGCGATCTTGCCGAACTCTTGTTGATACGTTTGGCTGCAGACCGTCAGATTCCCATCCTCGGCATCTGTCGCGGCATCCAGATGCTAACGGTTGCACTTGGTGGAGAAGTATGGCAAGACATAGCCTCTCAATACAAGCCTACGACATCGGCCTCACTGATAAAGCACAGTCAGGACCTAGACCGCAGCTATCCTTCTCACACAGTGACAATAGAAGAGGGTACAACGCTGACTGAGTTGTTCCATAGAGAAAAAACGCTGGCTGTCAACAGCTTCCATCATCAGGCAGTAAAAGCCCCCGGACCGAAGCTGCGTGTCTGTGCGACAGCTCCAGACGGTGTTATTGAAGCTGTTGAATCAATAGAATACAAGAGCATCCTCGGGGTTCAATGGCATCCAGAATGTTTCATATTGGCTGGTGATGATACGATGATGCCTTTGTTCAAGTGGCTCAGTGACGAAGCTGCTAATTTTGCTGCTGCACGTCACTTTCACGACCGGAACCTGTCGCTGGACAGCCACTGCGACACCCCGATGTTCTTCCATGAGGATATCCACTTTGAACAGCGAGACCCGCGTATTCTCGTAGATCTGCACAAAATGACCGAGGGTCGCCTTGATGCATCCATTATGGTGGCCTACATACCTCAGGGACCTTGCACTCAAGAGGGGCACGATGCTGCATTTGCACAGGCCAACGGTCTTTTAGACCAACTGGAGCAGATGGTGGAAGCAACTCCGGAGGCTGTTGCAATGGCCTCCACACCTGCCGACCTTTATCGCCTTAAGAACGAAGGACGGAAGGCAATTATGCGGGGAATAGAAAACGGTTATGCTATTGGAACAGACATTGATCGACTGCGCCATTTTGCAAAACGCGGTATCGTCTATATGACTCTCTGCCATAACGGAAACAACGCAATTTGCACCTCTGCCCGTCCTTCTGCTTCCCCAACTAAAGGCATCGTTGAGCCGTCGGCGCCAGGTGTCACTCAGTTCGGAGCGGATGTCATCAAAGAGATGAACCGACTTGGAATAATGGTTGACCTCTCTCACGCGAGTGAACAGTCTTTCTATGACGCACTGGATATCAGCGCGCAGCCAATAGTGTGCAGCCACTCTTCGGCCCGTGTGCTCTGTGACCATCCGCGCAATCTCTCCGATGACCAGATGCGTGCCCTCGCTTCCAAAGACGGTGTGATGCAAGTCACTTTCTATGAAGGCTTCCTTCGTAAAGAAGGTAAGGCTTCGATATTAGATGCAGTGGCACATATCAACCATGCAGTCAGCATTATGGGTATAGAGCATGTCGGTATAGGAACGGATTTTGACGGCGATGGCGGAGTCCCCGGTCTTGCATCAGCTTCAGAGCTGATAAACCTAACAAGACGGCTGTTACGCGAACGCTACTCAGAGAACGATATCGCACTCCTTTGGGGCGGCAATTTCCTTAGACTGATGGAGCAGATACAAGCTGCGAGAACATTATTAGACTAAAAAATAAAATGAATAAAAATCATACACAGGCGATACTGCTTCTGTTTGTGGCGCTTACCATAATGGCCTGCAGTGGCAGTTCTACTAAAAAGGGTAGGGTGGCAGATACGATATCACTGGCTCCGGCTCCCGTATTTAATGCGGATTCTGCCATGTTATATGTAAAGACACAGTGTGCCTTCGGCCCACGTACACCGAATAGTGACGCTCATGAAAGATGTGCCGATTGGATTGTGGCACAATTTAAGTCATTCGGGGCTTCTGTGGAAGAGCAACACACTGATTTAAAAGGCTATGACGGAACCAAATACCACTGCCGCAATATAATAGCTCTCATCAACCCGGAAATGACAGACCGAGTAGTGATAGGCGCACATTATGACAGCCGTCTTTGGGCTGACAATGACCCCGACCCCGCAAATCACCATAAGCCTGTGCCTGCCGCTAATGACGGAGCAAGCGGTGTTGCCGTAATGCTGGAGATGGCACGGGCTATACAGGAACTGCCGATAATGCTTGGAATAGATTTTGTCTGCTTTGACCTGGAAGATCAGGGCACTCCTCAATGGGCAGAACAAGATGATGATGAAGGTCCGGCAAACTTCTGGTGTCTCGGCTCTTACTATTGGTCTGAGCAGGTCGCAGCTGTAGATTACCGTCCGCGAGTCGGCATCGTTTTGGATATGGTGGGAGGACGCGGAACATCCTTCTCTGTAGAAGGCTATTCTCGTCAGGTTGCTGGACCAGTTGTGAATATGGTTTGGCATTTGGCCGAGCAGCTTGGATATGGGCAGTACTTCAGGCAACGTGACGGTGGTTATCTTACAGATGATCACATCCCAATGAATATGTTGGCTAATATTCCTACGATTGATATTGTGCCGTACTGCCCGGATGCCCGCTCTAATTTCGGAGATACGTGGCATACTCTTGCCGATACCCCGGAGAACATAGATCCCGCCATCCTAAAAGCAGTTGGCCAGACTCTGCTTCAGCTGCTTTACAACGATAATGCGCAATGATTTCCTATAAAAAAAGAACGATGAAATGGCAATAAATGAGATTCAAGACCAAATAATAGAAGAGTTTACAGAACTTGACGACTGGATGGACCGCTATCAACTGCTGATTGATCTCGGACAGGAGCAAGAACCATTGCCTGAGCAGTATAAGAATGAGCAGAATCTGATTGACGGTTGCCAAAGCCGCGTGTGGCTTCAGGCTGACATGCAGCCCGATGGCACCATCTTGTTCCGTGCAGAGAGCGATGCCTTGATAGTCAAGGGAATCGTGGCTTTGCTTATTCGTGTCCTTTCTGGCCAAAAGCCAGCCGATATACTTTCGGCTGACCTCTATTTCATTAAAGAGATTGGTCTGCAGGAACATCTGTCACCCACCCGCAGTAACGGCCTTTTGGCTATGTTACGTCAGATGCGGATGTATGCCCTTGCCTTCCAATCCAAACTCTAACCTTCTAACCATTTAACCATTTAACCATTTAACCATTTAACCCTTTAACTCTTTAACCCTTTAACCTTTTAACCTTCACAAATGGATTCCACCCGCCAAAGCAAAATAGCCCGACTCATTCAAAAAGAACTGAGCGATATATTCCAGCAGCAGACACGCACTATGCACGGAGTGCTCGTCAGCGTCAGCGTATGTCGCATCAGCCCTGACCTAAGTGTCTGTCGCGCTTATCTCAGCGTGTTCCCCTCCGAACGGGCCAAGGAGATTGTTGATAACATCAACGCGAATATGCGTCAGATACGATACGAGTTGGGGCAGCGCACGCGTCACCAGCTACGTATTATTCCAGAACTAAAGTTCTTTGTGGACGACAGCCTCGACTACGCAGAACATATAGACGAACTTCTCTCTCAATAAGCAGCCGTGTTCCCCCTTTACATCGCTCGTCGCTATCTCTTTAGCCGCAAGAGCCACCATACAATAAACATAATATCAGCCATTTCGGTGGTTGGGGTGGTGCTGGCTACAACGGCCCTTGTGATAACCCTCTCCGTGTTCAATGGCTTTAGTGACTTGGTCGCAAGCTTTTTCACGGCTTTCGATCCACAGCTGAAGGTTTCACTTGTAGAGGGGAAGACCGTTTCATCGAAAGATAGCGCTTTGTCGCGCCTGCGTTCAAACCCGGACATCGCCACTTATACCGAAGTGCTTGAAGACCAAGCCCTGATAGTCGGAACGAATCGCCAATATGTGGTCACGATAAAGGGCGTTGATGATTCATTTGCAGAACAGGCCGACCTCTCTTCCCTTCTGTATGGTGACGGTGAGTTTATACTTCATGCGGATGTCCTTGAGTATGGAGTTATGGGGATTCGTCTGGCCAGCAGCCTTGGTCTTGGAACTCATTATGAAGGAGGACTGCCAATCTATGCGCCACGCCGTGGTGAACGTGTGAATATGGCAAATCCGATGCAGAGTTTCAATAAGGATGAACTTTATTCTCCGGGGATTGTGTTTGCCGTGAATCAGACAAAATACGATGCTAATTATATCCTCACCTCTATCCAGTTTGCTCGAAACCTGTTCGATCAGCCTGGTCAAGTTAGTGGTATAGAATTAGGCTTGCGCGAAGGAGTATCAATTAGACGGGCGCAAGCGAATATTCAGGCACAACTGGGTCCTCGTTTCAAAGTTGAGAACCGTTATGAGCAACAAGCTGATGTGTTCCGTATTATGCAGGTTGAGAAATTTATCGCCTACCTCTTCCTGACCTTCATCCTTCTTGTAGCCAGTTTTAATATCATAGGTTCCCTTTCTATGCTTATGATAGACAAAAAGGCAGATGTGGAGACGTTGAGAGCTCTCGGTGCATCTAATCCACAGATTGGTAACATCTTTCTTATCGAAGGCTGGCTTATCAGTGGACTGGGAGCTATTCTGGGAATAATCATCGGCTTACTCCTGTGTTGGGGACAACAGACATTCGGATGGGTTAAGATGGGACAAAGTGCCGGCTCTTTCCTCATTGAAGCTTACCCCGTTAGTATCCACATCGCAGATATTTTCGTAATATTCGCTACAGTGCTCGCAGTTAGCATTGTTGCCGTATGGTGGCCTGTGAGACGAATGAGCCGGAACCTGCTTAAATAATGCTAAAAAGGCCATTTGCGAGAAAATATCTTACATAAGCAACTTTTTTTCGTATTAATTTGCATTTTATATTAAAAATATACTTACCTTTGCGCCGTCAATGGTAATAAAACGTGAATTATTAACCCAAAATCATTAAAAACCTATTAAATTCGACATGATATCTTTAACACAACAAATCAAACACGACATGGCCTCAATATGGATTGGGGCACTGCGAGTCGTGATGGTATTGTCATTGCTGACTGCTGCACAGACAATATCCGCACAAAGAACAAGTATCAAGGTGCAGAGTTTTGAGGCCAATGATACGGATCTGAGCTACAATACGAGCCGTCAGAAGGAAGACAATAACGGAAACCTGTGTGCTCTTATCATTGTTCATACAAGTGTTTCTGGATTTACATTCTCAGCCGGTTCTGCATTCTGTGAGACTGATGGCCCAGAATTGGACAATGGTGAAAACCTATATTTTGTACATATTGCCAAGGGTACGAAGAAGATGACCATCAGAAATGACAAATACGGGAAACCGTTGGAATTTGATTTTAATACCAGACTTCAGGAGAAAACATACGATATGTTTCTCAAGACTGGTGATGTGGTTGTCATAAGCAACGATTACGTAGAGAAACAGTGGACTCTGATTGATGTTACTCCTCTGTCTGCCGTGCCATTTGCGATGGTTGAGATTTCCACAGCGACAGTTGATAAAGACCCGAATCAGCAGACTATGACTCCTGTAGCCCTTAATTCCAATGGACATCTTGAAAAGCAGCTGGAAGTCGGTACCTATTGGATTAAGGTCTCTGCCGGTAACGAATACGGTGAATATAACGGCAAGCTCGTTGTGAAAGGCGATGAGGCAATAAAATTGCCGATTAACCTCGTTCCCCATTATGGCTGGCTGAAACTGGAAGGTGCAAGTGCTGCAGAGAATGTCACGGTTTATATAGACCGTAAGGTGCAGCAACACAAGAATGCCCCAATTCAGTTAGCTTCTGGCCAGCACGAGATTCGTATCATTCGTCCGCTATATAAGCAGTGGAGCGGAAATATAACTATCAGTGATGGCGAGACTTTGAGTTACAATCCGCCCCTTGAAGCCAATTTTGCTGAGACCACCTTTACGGTTCATAATGACCCGGAAGCCGAAATCTATATAGACGGCCAATTTGAGGGTAAGGGCACATGCAAGCGACCGCTTGAGCCAGGCAACTACACAGTTGAGACACGAAAGGAGAATCACCATAAACAGTCCAAGGTGGTGCAGATAACAACAACGAAGAAAGCAGAGACTTTCGAACTTGATCCTCCTGTGCCTATCATGGGAACTCTCACCATTACCTCTTCTCCCTCTGGCGCTAGCATAAAGCTCGACGGTGTGGATATTGGAAGAACTCCCAAAACCATCAACCGCATTCTGATTGGAAGACATGAGGTACAGTTCTCTGCTCCAAACTGCAAGACCGAGGCCCGCGCAGTTACCGTAAAGCAGGGCGAGGAGACAAACCTGAACGTTAATCTTTCGTCTATGGGTTCCTTCACCTTCAACACCAACACAGGTTACGGTATTCTGTACATAGATGGTAAATATATGGGTAGTATTCCATATACTTGGGAGGCTCCGTCAGGCACCTATGACATTGAAGTGTCATCTTATGGCTACAAGAAATTCCATAAGAAGGACTATGTGCTCAACGTCAACAAGCCCGATGTGATGATTCGCTTGAAGCGTCAGCTCATCACCAAAAACGAGTTTTATATTGACCTAGGCGGTTCGATAGGTGCTCAGAAAGGCGTCGCTGCAAATATAGGTTTCTACGCTGGAAACTTCAACATGGAGGCCAATGTGAAATACTTGATCGGTGCTAAGAGCCAGCCCATCGAATGGGTGAATAATTACAATTATTTTGATGGCGTCCAATATGAATACAAGCCTATGATTGTCATGGGCGGCAAGATGGGCTGGGGTATCATTTGTGGCACGAGATTCCGCATCACTCCGCAAGTAGGAGCTTATGCTATCTTGCTAAAAGAAGGCTATATAAATAGCTCTTCAGGTCATGCAGTAGTAGAAAAAGGGTCTTGTGCAACAGTGACTGCCGGTGCACGTTTCATGCTCGGACTGACTCCCCATATCGGACTAGCCGTAACACCTGAATACATGTTCAATGTAGCGGCCTCACCTGGTTATAAACTGCTCCGGGAAACAGACCCGACCATCAAGAAATGGTCCGATGGCTTTAATCTCAATATGTATCTAACTTTCTATTTCTAAAATTCTATGCGACACATATATAATATAAGCAAGCTGATAGTCCTTGCACTTGCTTTTGGTAGCATTTTCACTGGCTGTAAAGACGATTTTGAGGGCAACTATTCATCTGGAACATTGCCTACACCACGTCTTGCCAATAACGACGACTCTAATTCCGGCCAGAATCAGAATCAGAACCAGAACAGTGGCGATGACGGAGATTTGGATTGGTCTTCCAATAACAAGGGACAAGGTGGCTCTACTGACTATATGGAATATACAATAACTGATGTCAGAGCCGGTGCTGTGCTCACCTTTGAATATTTCGTGTCATCTGAACAAAATTGCGATTTCTTCAACGTTTATATCTATCCCGAAGGATCTTCATATAGTAGCTCTAACAGGGTGATTCATGCGTCTGGCACTTCTTACTCGACATTCCAGACATTCTCATATACTTTCGTCAATTCCGGAAATTATGGGATGCGTGTAGAGTATGTGAAAGACGGTAGCGTTGACAGTGGCCAGGATAGGGCAGCAGTAAGGAACTTCTCATTTACTAATGGTCCTGAACAAACATCTTCAACCAACTATGGCCAAAGTACTGATGGCACATATTGGTGGACAAGTCCCACTACGGACCATGGAAATGTAAGTTGGCATACATGGACTTTGACGGTTAAAAAAGTTGGAGCTATTCTGTCATTTGACTATAGGGTTTCCTCGGAAAACAACTACGACTTCCTTAACGTTTACATCTATCCAACCAGTAACGAGAGCAACTACACGTCATATCGCGTCCTGCATGAGTCCGGAACTACCTATTCCTATTTCCGCAATTACCGATATACGTTCAGTTCGACAGGCGCATATACTATGCGTGCTGAATATTCTAAGGACGGCAGTGGAAATAGTGGTGAGGACAAGGCTTGGATTCAGAATCTTGGCTTCGTTTCCTCAAGCAGTGTAAAAGCTGAGATTTCCCAGGCGGCAACAAGGGCAAGCGCCTCTCAAGCAAATATCATCAAAAAGAATAATTGATTTTTTATTAACCCTTAAACAAACCCAAAATTATGAAACACGTATTTTATGCGCTCTTCGCGCTCTTCATGCTCACCAGTGTGAATTCTTACGCTCAGTATGACAAGGCCTTACGCAAGGCTCAGGAGAAGGAATACAAGAATAAGATGAAGCAGTACAAGAAGGAGAAGTGGACCATCTACGGTAGCGCACACTCCCTCGAGGTAGCTCTTCTGAAGCACTATCAGCAGCTTGAGAAGCTGGGTGACAACGGCGTACAGGTGATGGGCGAGGCCAGCAACTTCAAATCGAAGAACATCGGCAAACAGGCTGCCATGAACAACGCTTGTGTTACCTACGCTCGCAACGCCGGCAGTTCACTCAAGGGCCGCATCGCCACCGACATGATGGGTGATGCAGATGATGTCAGTAAGGAGTTCGACCGCTTCTATGCCGCCTACTCTGCAACCGTAGAGAAGGAGATCAAGGGTGAGATGCGCGAGTCCTTCTCCATAATTCAGACAAACAAGGACGGCACATTCAACATGCAGGTCTATTACATCGTGGACGAGGATGCCGCTTCCAAGGCTCGTGTACGTGCCCTCAACAACGCTCTCCAGGAGAGTCAGGCTGCTCAGAAGTATGCCGATAAGATCAAGAGCTTTGTTGAAGAAGGCTTCACACAGGATTAACGCTTGATATCTATTAATCTAATCAGCCCTCTCCTCGTTCGCGGGGGGAGGGCCGTTAAGGAACAAAAGCAATGTGTCATATATATATTAATTAATGTATAATGCATAACCAGAACCCCACCATGAAAGTTTTTCATTTATACAGCAAATGCCCCGGCGCAATTAAAGAAGGCGTGGGAAGGCTTTTGTTCCTCGTCCTCTTTCTGCCCTTCTCTCTGACCGTTAGTGCCCAGAGTTGGGAACAGGTAAAGGTCAACCCCGACTATATTATAGGCGAGGGTACGGGTGCTACTCTTGAAGAGGCAGACAAACAGGCTCTGGCAGATCTTGCCAGCCGAATCAGCGTGAGCGTGTCAAACCAGTGGGATAGCCACGAATTGGAGCAGAATGTCAATGGAAATGTTGATTCCAAGACTGTGATGAGTTCTCTTATCAGCAGCTACTCCAACGCCACGATGAGCAACACCGAAAAGATTATTCTCAGTCAGGCGCCTAACGCTCATGTAGGCCGCTACATCCGTAAGTCCGAGCTTAGCAAGATATTCGAACAGCGTCGAGGAAAGATTGCCGAGTATGTTGATGGCGCTGAGCGCGCTCTGGAGAAAGGCAAGATTGACGAAGCCTTGCGCCAGTACTATTGGGCTTTGGCACTGACCAAGTCCATGCAGTATCCTAACAAGGAGAAGTATAATGGCCATGTATTGACCTCATGGCTCATAGAGCAGATGAACGATGTCCTCAATGACATCCGTATTTCTGTTATATCCCGTGAGGAGGACCATGCAGACCTGGCCTTTATGTATAAGGGTAAGCCCGTGAACTCGCTTGATTTCACCTACTATGACAGTGGGTGGAGTAATATCTGCAGCGCGCTCGACGGACGTGGAAGTATGGATCTGGACCCGAGCGACGAGAGCCAGTCCTTCCAGGTACGCATAGAATATAAGTACGAGAACCAGGCTTCATTGGATCAGGAGGTAAAGGCTGTGATGAAACTGATGAAATCTAAGGATTTGCCCAAAGCCGTTATGACGGTTAGGTGCCCATCCTCTGCTGCCGCTGCCGTAGCTGCCGCCTCAGCTGCTACTGCTGCCGCCGCCGCTGCTCAGGCGGCTCAAACAGCTCAGACAGAACCGCCAGTGCCCACCGAGGCAGAGTTAGACATAACTAATCCTCAGAACACATACACCGAGGTGCGCCCGCACAACTATAAACCGGTGAAGCAGCTGGAGGCCTCTGAAGCCGGTCCCTATCTCTCTGTAATCAGTAAGGTCGAGCAGGCTATACGCTCCAAACAGTATAACAATGCCAAGGAATACTTCACTCAGAACGGATGGACTGTGTTCCGCCGTCTTGTTCAGTATGGTCGCGGACGTATGTCCGGCACGCCTCAGTACTCGCTCACGAAACTGGATGATGAAGTCTTCGTGCGTGGAATGCAGATGAACTTCTCCTTCGCTCACGGTGCACGCCGCAATTTTATGGAGGATGTGGTCTTCACCATGAACACCGAATGTCAGATTGACAACGTCACATTCGGTCTCGGCAAGACTGCAGAGAACGACATCCTGACTCGCGGAGCCTGGCCTGAGCGTACCCGTCTCGTCATCCAGAGCTTCATGGAAAACTACAAGACCGCTTACGCATTGAAGCGTGTGGATTATCTGCGTAGCATTTTTGACAAGCATGCCCTTATTATCGTGGGTAATGTCGTGAAGCAGCCCACTGGCCGTCTGGCAGACCAGAACCGTAAGTTCACCGAGGGTAACGAGATTATCAAATACAACCAATATACCAAGGAGGAATTTATGGCCAAGCTTGAGAAGAGTTTTGCCAGCAAGGAATATATCAACCTGCGCTTCAATGATAATATCATTAAGAAGGCAAGCAAGGGCGGTGAAATCTATGGCATCGAACTCTCTCAGGACTATTATTCCAACAACTACAGCGATCACGGCTACCTCTTCCTTATGGTTGACATGAACGACCCGCAGAACCCGCTTATCAAAGTGCGTACGTGGCAGCCGGAGCGCGACCCGCAGTTTGGCGTGTATAGTCTCGATGACTTCCCCATCCGTTAATTCGAAACTCCTATGAACAAACGACTTTTCTTTATACTCCTGTCTCTCCTGCCGTTTATCGGTGTTTGCGCTCAGGACGATGACTTTGAGGCGTTCCGCCGTCAGCAGTTGCAGGAGATGGACGATTTCCGTCAGGATATGTTTGCTGAATTTTCCAAATTCCGCCGTGAAGCCTTGACGGGATTCGCCAACTATCTAGAACATCAATGGGAACCTTATCAGGTAGAGCCTAAACGTCTGCGTCCTCGCGAGGACAAGCCTGTGGCTCCTCCCATGTTACCAAAGAAAGACAAGACCCTGCCCACAACACCAGTTAAGGTGCCGGGCAAGGTAGAACCGGTGATTATTCCTAAGGTCGAGCCAAAACCGGAGATTCCACCCACTCCAAACACACCACAGGCTACAAAGCCGACGACACCAACGACACCCACAACGCCGACTTTCCCCAACCTGCCGACAACTCCAACCAAACCGACTACGCCATCGACGCCAGCCACACCTGCACCCTATGTCCGTCAGAAATTCACGGTCTATGGAACTCCGATGCAGATTATTGCCACTTCGGACTTGCGTATTCCTCTGGGAGGAGTCAATGAGCATCAGGTGGCTTCTGCCCTCCGCACTATGGCCGAAGATAAATACACCCCACTGGTTACAGACCTCGCCGGAGCAAGCAAGACCTATAATCTGAATGGCTGGGCTGTCTATCAGTTGGTCAAGCAGGTGTCTGAGCGCTTGCAAGGCGCAAACGATGCTAACGGGTGTGCGCTTATGACAGCATTCCTGCTAAATCAGTTGGGCTATGACACCAAACTCGCTTATATGGGCAACCGTCTGCTCCCGCTCGTAAGTATGGACATGGAAATGGTCGGTTATACCTTTATCAAGATGGGTGGTAAGGAGTATTACATCATGGCAAAGGATCTGCCAGCCAACACTCCTATATACACTTACCGTAAGAATATGGAGGGAGCCACACGCGCCGTTGACATATCCAACCCTGCTGCCATGAAGCTTTCCACCCAGTGGTCGCCTGCTACAACTCATGCGTCACAGGCCTTTCCGGCTGCAGCTATGCAGGGCAGCGTGAACAGCAACCTCATCGAATACTACAAGTCTATTCCTATCCTGGCTGGTTATCCCTGGCCGTTCATCGCCCAGCAGCCTATGAGCGAGCGTCTGCGTGAGGAGCTGCTTCCGCCGCTTAAGCGTGCCATTGCCGGCAAAGGTGAGTATGATGCTGTGGCCATAATCATGAACTTCATGCACTATGGATTCAAGTACAAGACCGACGAGGACCAGTTCGGACACGAGAAGCCATTCTATTTCGAAGAGAACTTCTATTATCCTTTCAACGACTGCGAAGACCGCGCCATCCTCTTCTCTTATCTTGTGCGCAACCTCGTGGGACTCGATGCCGCCCTCATCTATGCCCCGGGCCACCTGTGGGCTGCCGTATGCTTCAAGCAGACTGTAAATGGTGATTACGTTGAGGCTGCCGGTAAGCGCTTCGTTATGTGTGACCCCACCTTCATCGGCTCCTCTCCCGGTATGTGTGCCAGCAAGTACAAGGGGCAGACTTACAAAGTCTTCCCGATTCCCGTCAGATAAAAAATAAGAGGCTGCGCCAACCTAATGGCGCAGCCTCATTTGTTGTTGCGGCCGTTCGCCGCCTAATAATGAATATTGCTTACTTCACGTATTCGCTCAGGTCGGTGAGACGCATGTCGCCCTTGCGGATGAAGGTGTCGTGCATAGCGAAGGCAGCGCTGAGGCAGTGGTGAGTGTGGCCGCCGAAGCGCTCTGCCAGACGCAGGTAGTCGCGGAGCAACGGACGGTAGTCAGGATGAGCCACCTTAATCAGTTCCTCGGCCTTCTCCATAGCGCACTTGCCACGCAGGTCAGCAACGCCGTACTCAGTAATCACTGCATCCACGAAGTGGCTGGTGTGGTCGATATGGCTTGCGAAAGGCACGATACTGGAGATTGCACCGCCCTTTGTTGTTGAGCCGCAGGTGAAGATACTCATGTATGCGTTGCAGGTGAAGTCTGCAGAACCGCCGATGCCATTCATCATCTTTGTGCCGCAGATCTTTGTGCTGTTCACGTGGCCGTAGATGTCAGCCTCGATAGCAGTGTTCAGGGCGCACACACCGATGCGTGCAATGACTTCGGGGTTGTTGGAGATTTCTGAGGGACGCAGCACCAGCTTGTCCTTGAAGAAGTCTATATCGTCATAAATGCCCTTCAGACACTCGTTGGTAACGGTAAGAGAGCAGCATGAAGCAGAGAGTACACGGCCGTCGCGCATCAGCTGAACAGGAGCATCCTGCAGCACCTCGGTAAAGATGTTGAAGTTTGGCACGTCCTTGGAGTGTCCCAGAGCACCCAACACAGCGTTTGCTCCGCTGCCCACACCGCTTTGCAGGTTGAGGAAAGAGGGCGGGATTGTGCCGTTCTTCATGTTAGCCACGAGGAAGTCAGCCACATTCTGACCAATCTGAGTGGTGATGGGATCCGGATCCTTGAACGAACGAGCCTCGTCGGGGATATCACACTCTACAACACCGAGGATGCGGTCTGCATCCACCTCGATGTAAGGCTTGCCGATACGGTCTGTCGGGTGCATAATCTGAATCGGAGTGCGGTTCGGGTGATATTCAATCTCATAGACATCGTGGATGCCTTTGAAGCCCTTGCTGTGGAAAGCGTTCAGCTCGATGAAGATACCGCGCTCTGCCATACGGCAAGCGGTGGGGCTGATGCCGCCGGCTGCTGTGAGGAAGATACGGGCCTTCGTGCCAACCAGTTCTACGTCACAAGCCTCGATGATAGCCCAATCGACCTTGCCCAGATAGCCCTGACGCATCTGCGTGGCCATGTTTGAGAGGTTCAGGTCAGAGTAGCGAATCTCGTTCAGATTCACATGTTTGCGGAAATCGGGGTTCGTGGTGTAGGGAGCGCGGAAGCCGATGGCCTGCTCGTTGGCAAGCATACCGTCGCAGCTCTGACCAGTGCTGGCACCTGTGAAGACGTTCACTTTAAAAGGCTTGCCGGCCTCATGCACGGCGTGAGCCTTCTGTGCCAGTTCGGCGGTGATGGCCTTGGGTACGCCGGCAGGCGTGAAACCGCTCAAGGCAATAGTGTGTTCGTTCTCGATAAATGCAGCAGCTTCGGCTGCTGTGATTCTACGTAAACTCATATTTTTATAGATTTATGTAAATGCGGGCGCAAAAGTACAAATAAATTGCCGACTTCGTGTCCTTTTATGCGAATTAATTGTACCTTTGCACGCAAAAGAGATAAAAATGGCTGAAATAACACCTATGATGAGGCAATTCTTCGACCTGAAAGCGAAGCATCCCGATGCAATTCTGCTTTTCAGGTGCGGAGATTTCTATGAGACATACGCCGATGATGCCGTGGAGGCTGCTGGCATTCTTGGCATCACGCTCACAAAACGCAACAACGGCAAGGAGAACGAGAGCACCGCGATGGCGGGCTTTCCGCATCACGCCCTCGACACCTATCTCCCGAAGCTCGTTCGGGCCGGTCGCCGTGTGGCTATATGTGACCAGTTGGAAGACCCGAAACTGACTAAGAAACTTGTCAAACGCGGCATAACTGAACTTGTTACGCCGGGCGTGGCCATGACTGACACCGTCCTCACCTACAAGGAGAACAACTTCCTCGCAGCCGTTCATTTCGCTAAGGAGGACCACGTAGGCGTCAGTTTTCTCGATATATCCACCGGCGACTGGTTCGTGGCCGAGGGAACGGGAGAATATGTAGCCAAACTGATGGGCAATTTCGACCCGAAGGAGGTGCTTTTCGAGCGCGGACGCAAAGGCTTGTTCGAGGGCTGTTTCGGAACTAAACACGTCACCTTCGAGATGGACGATTGGGTGTTCACCCTTCAGACTGCCACCGACCGCCTCACTCGCCATTTCGGAGTGCGCAACCTCAAGGGCTTCGGCATAGACCGCCTGAAGCAGGGTATTGTAGCAGCCGGAGCCATACTTCAATATGTGGAGCTTACGGGCCACACCCGTCTGGGCCACATCACCCATATTTCCCGCATCGAAGAGGAGCGGTTCGTGCGTCTCGACCCCTTCACCGTGCGCAATCTCGAACTCCTTCACCCGATGAATCCCGACGGGCGCAGCCTGCTTGACATCATTGACCGCACGGTGACCCCTATGGGTGCCCGTCTGCTTGGGCGCTGGATGCTCTTTCCCTTGCGTGATGTCGCTGAGATAGGTCACAGGCTCGATGTAGTGGAACATTTCTTCCGCCATCCAGACTTCCGCGACCTCGTTGGAGATCAGTTGCATCTGGTGGGAGACCTTGAACGAATCACATCCAAGGTGAATACCCTTCGCGCCACACCGCGTGACCTCGTGGCGCTCGCTGCCGCTCTCCGTGCATTGCAGCCCGTTCGTGAGGCGTGTCTGACTTCCGGCGACGAGACCCTGCACTCCTTTGGCGAGGGACTTGACCCATGTGTCGAGATTCGCGACCATATAGCTCGCAGCATACAGCCCGACCCGCCACTTCAGGTGCAGAAAGGGAACGTTATTGCCTCTGGCGTGAGTGCCGAACTGGACGACCTGCGCCGTCTGGCCTATAGCGGCAAAGACTATCTCACCCAGTTGCAGCAGCGTGAGGCCGAACTGACAGGCATCAGTAGCCTCAAGATAGGCTTCAATAATGTCTTTGGATACTACTTGGAGGTGCGCAACACTTTCCGTGACCGCGTGCCGGACACTTGGATTCGCAAGCAGACTCTTACACAGGCCGAACGTTATATAACCCCCGAACTGAAAGAATACGAGGAGAAGATTCTCGGAGCCGAAGAGAAG
>Ga0247608_10002503_pt1 | contig 22862 bp, 14 predicted proteins | sample 176DNAGHGlowgp2_FD_193490 | JGI IMG/M metagenome (GOLD analysis project Ga0247608, IMG submission 193490) | Sheep rumen microbial communities from Palmerston North, Manawatu-Wanganui, New Zealand - 1766 DNA GHGlow gp2 | ecosystem: Host-associated > Mammals > Digestive system > Stomach > Rumen ...
CCGTGGCGGGCCTCGATGCCGACGCGCAGTCGCAGCTCAGGGAGCGCCGCCACCAGCTGTCGATGGAGCTACAGCAGTGGCTGTTCCAGCAGTACCGGCTGCTCAACGCCCGCGGCGAGCAGAGAGACCTGGTGGCGGTGTGGCAGGACTACCACTGCTCGGCGCGCCTGCGCCGCCGCTATCCGCTGCCCCCTGGCGGCACTGGCGACTGCTGTGCGCCCAAGCTGCTGCAGGCGGCCTACCGTCTCGGCCTGCGCCCACTGTGCATGGCCGAGTTCTGGTGGGGGCCGTCGCCGCGTAGCGACGTGCGCCACCACGGGCAGTTCTACCCAGCCTGCCGGGGCAAGTGCAAGCCCGTGCTCACGTGGATGCTGCAGGGCCTCGACGTGGACGCCGACCCCGACCTGCCGTCGCACAGTAGGTTGGGCATCGACGTGGTCTACGAGGACGAGGCCCTGCTCGTGGTGAGCAAGCCGTCGGGGCTGCTCAGCGTGCCTGGGCGTACCACCGACCACTCTGTGGCCACGCTCGTGGCCGCGATGCGCCCCGGTGCCCTGCTGGCCCACCGCCTCGACATGGGCACCAGCGGCCTCATGGTGGCTGGCAAGACCCTCGAAGCCTACCATGCCCTGCAGCGGCAGTTTGTGGAGCACAAGGTGCGCAAGCGCTACGTGGCCCTCTTGGACGGCGTGCCCCGTCGGCCTATGAGCGGCGAGATACGCCTGCCCCTGCTCCACGACCCCATCAACCGTCCCCGCCAGATGGTAGACTTCGACCACGGCAAGACCGCCGTGACGCGCTACGAGCTGCTGGCAAGCGGAGTACCCGGCGGGGAAAACCCGCCGGCACGGACGGCGGCGACGGCGGCGGGCGGCTATACCCTCGTGGCGCTCTATCCCCTCACCGGGCGCACGCACCAGCTGCGCCTGCACTGTGCCCACGCCGAGGGGCTGGGCTGCCCCATCGTGGGCGACGAGCTATATGGGAGCAGTTCGTGTCGGCGGGTTTCCCCCGCCGAGGTGGCGGCCCTCGGCGGGGAAAACGCGCCGACACAGCCCTATGTCGACCGCCTCTGCCTGCACGCCGAGGAGCTGTGGCTCTACCATCCCGTGAGCGGCGAGCCGCTACACTTCGTTTTGCCACATCCGTTTGGCAATCACGCGCGCGCGAATAATAAATAAGGTTAAACAGAGTTGAAAATTACTCCTGCGACCTTTGCCTTTCATAATTATTTCGTAACTTTGCACCACCTTTGGGCCTACAGCGCCGCGAAGGGTGGCGTCGGTGTGGCCGATGCCCCGTAAGGACAATTAGTTTTAACTGTATAATATTTAAACCGTAATTCGAATTATGATTATTCAAAACGTACATGCAAGAGAGATTCTGGATTCGCGTGGCAATCCTACTGTAGAGGTTGAAGTAACGCTTGAGAGCGGTGTGATGGGTCGCGCCAGCGTGCCCTCCGGTGCTTCCACCGGCGAGAACGAGGCCCTTGAGCTTCGCGACGGCGACAAGAACCGCTACCTGGGCAAGGGTGTGCAGCAGGCCGTAGAGAATGTTAACACCAAGATTGCTCCCGCCATCATCGGCATGAGCACGCTGGAGCAGCGCAAGATCGACGCAAAGATGCTCGAACTCGACGGCACGCCCACCAAGAAGAACCTGGGTGCCAACGCCATCCTCGGCGTGAGCCTGGCCGTGGCCCACGCTGCCGCCAACTATCTCGACATACCTCTCTACCGCTATATCGGCGGCACCAACACCTACGTGCTGCCCGTGCCCATGATGAACATCGTCAATGGCGGTGCCCACAGCGACGCCCCCATCGCCTTCCAGGAGTTTATGATTCGTCCCGTGGGCGCCAGCAGCGAGAAGGAAGGCATCCGCATGGGCGCCGAGGTGTTCCACAACCTGGCCAAGCTGCTCAAGGCTCGTGGCCTGTCTACAGCTGTGGGCGACGAGGGTGGCTTCGCTCCTAACTTCAACGGCATTGAGGATGCCCTCGACACCATCATCGAGGCCATCAAGGCCGCTGGCTACGAGCCGGGCAAGGACGTGAAGATTGCCATGGACTGCGCTGCCTCGGAGTTTGCCGTGCAGGAGAATGGCGAGTGGTTCTACGACTACCGCCAGCTGAAGAACGGCAAGAAGAAGGATCCCAACGGCAAGAAGCTCTCTGCCGAGGAGCAGATAGCCTACCTGGAGGAGCTCATCACGAAGTATCCCATCGACTCCATCGAGGACGGCCTCGACGAGAACGACTGGGACAACTGGGTGAAGCTGACCGAGCGCATCGGCGACCGCTGCCAGCTCGTGGGCGACGACCTGTTTGTGACCAACGTGAAGTTCCTTGAGAAGGGCATCAAGATGGGCGCTGCCAACAGCATTCTCATCAAGGTGAACCAGATAGGCTCGCTCTCCGAGACGCTCGACGCCATCGAGATGGCCCACCGCCACGGCTACACCACCGTGACCAGCCACCGTTCGGGCGAGACCGAGGACACCACCATCGCCGACATCGCCGTGGCCACCAACAGCGGCCAGATCAAGACTGGCTCGCTCTCGCGTACCGACCGCATGGCCAAGTACAACCAGCTCATCCGCATCGAGGAGCAGCTCGGCGCACAGGCCAAGTACGGCTATACCAAGCTGAAGTAAACACACCTATTTATATATAGGAGAGAAGACTGTTTAGAGTTTGCTACCGCTCTACCAAAAGGCAAGTAGCGGAGCAAACTCTAAACTTTTATCTTTCCGCCAACCGCAGTCCGTGTCAGCGGGTTTCCCCCGCTGAACCTAACCCCACCATCCATCCCAACCACCCAGACCATGTCGTATCTATTCTCATCAGAATCCGTGTCGGAAGGACATCCCGACAAAGTGGCCGACCAAATCAGCGACGCCATACTCGACCAGTTTCTCGCCTACGACCCCCAGGCCCACGTGGCCTGCGAGACCTTTGTCACCACCGGCCAGGTGGTGCTCATGGGCGAAGTGAGCAGCGAGGTCTACGTAGACCTGCCCACCATAGCGCGCAAGACCATCAAGCGCATAGGCTACACCAAGGCCGAATACCAGTTCGACGGCAACTCGTGCGGCATACTCAGTGCCATCCATGAGCAGAGCCAGGACATAAGCCGCGGCGTGGTGCGGGCCACTGAGGAGGAGCAGGGCGCCGGCGACCAGGGCATGATGTTCGGCTACGCCACCAACGAGACCGAGAACCTCATGCCCGTGAGCCTCGACCTGGCCCACCTCATCATGCGCACCCTGGCCGACATACGCAAGGAAGGCCGTGAGATGACCTACCTGCGCCCCGATGCCAAGAGCCAGGTCACCGTGCAGTACAGCGACCAGGGCGTGCCTGAGCGCATAGACACCATCGTCGTGTCGACGCAGCACGACGAGTTCGACACCGACGAGCGCATGCAGGCCCGCATACAGGACGATGTCATCAACATACTCATTCCCCGTGTGAAGCAACAGATACACTCGCAGAAGGTGCTCGACCTGTTTGGCCTCGACATCAAGTACTACGTCAACCCCACGGGCAAGTTCGTCATCGGCGGCCCCCACGGCGACACCGGCCTCACCGGGCGCAAGATCATCGTCGACACTTACGGCGGAAAGGGCGCCCACGGCGGCGGGGCCTTCTCGGGCAAGGACCCCTCGAAGGTCGACCGGTCGGCCGCCTACGCCGCGCGCCACATAGCCAAGAACCTGGTGGCAGCCGGCGTGAGCGACGAGGTGCTGGTGCAGGTGGCCTATGCCATCGGCGTGGCCCGGCCCATGAACGTCTACGTCAACACCTACGGGCGCAGCCATGTGGCGCAGAGCGACGCCGAGATAGCCCGCCTGGTGGAGCAGCTGTTCGACCTCAGGCCCAAGGCCATTGAGCGCTCGCTGAAGCTGCGCCAGCCCATGTATTTCGAGACGGCCGCCTACGGCCACATGGGTCGCAAGCCAGAGACCGTGCGCAAGACCTTTACCAGCCATTACCACGAGACGCGCGAGGTAGACGTGGAGCTCTTCACCTGGGAGAAGCTCGACCGTGTCGACGACATCCGCCGCGCCTTCGGACTGTAGCATAGCATGCACAGCACACAGGACACGATAGCAGTGGTGCAAGGGCAGACCGGCGTGGCGGCGGTGGACACCGCCCCACGCAGGCCTGCGCGCCCGCAGACCCCCTACCAGGTGCTGCGTATGCTGCCGCGCGACGCCACGCCCGCCCAGCAGGACTCAGCCATACAGGCCTGGTTCCAGCCAGGCGAGATACACTACAGCCAGCAGCCCGACACGCTCCACCTGCCCGGCCACGGCGTGGGGCGCAACCTCAAGGACGTCAACCTGCCGCAGTACTACCGCGAGTCGTTCTTCGCCAACGACACCCTGCTCCATCCCGAGATAGTGGGCGGGCGCTATGGCGTGGCGGGCGACCCCGTGCCCTACAACCTGCGCAGCGACAACGTCATCACCTCGCTGCTCCTGGTCTGCTTCATCTTGGCTGCCATTGCCTTTGCCAATTCCAGAAGGTTTATTGTCAGGCAGCTCAAGGACTTCCTCTATCTGCCCCACGACGAGGAGTCGACGCTCACCGAGACTTCCGGCGAGGTGCGCTACCAGTTCTTCTTCGTGCTACAGACCTGCCTGCTGCTCTCGGTCACCTATTTCTTCTACGTCACCAACAACGTAACTCGAACCTTTACGCTTGAGTCGCCCTATACCCTCGTGGGCATCATCTTCGCCCTGCTGCTGGGCTGGCTGGCGCTGAAGGCACTGCTCTACACGGTGGTCAATGGCGTGTTCTTCGGCAGTAAAAAAAACCAACAGTGGCTCAAGTCTCTGCTCTTCATCACAGCCGCCGAGGGCGTGGTGCTTTTCCCGGCAGTCATGCTCCAGGTGTATTTTTACCTGCCTATTGAAAGTGTTGCCTATTACCTTGTTTTTGCCCTGTTTCTGATTAAGATTCTTACATTTTACAAGTGTTGGGTCATCTTTTTCCGTCGAAATGCTTTCTCTTTGCAAATTTTTTTGTACTTTTGCACCCTTGAAGTAATACCATTGATAGCCTTGTGGGGCATCATAACGGGAATAGTGAACGAATTGAAAATAAATTTTTAGGACAACACGATGATTAAAAAGATTTTGGTTTCGCAGCCGAAGCCATCGAGCGAGAAGTCGCCCTATTTTGACATTGCGGAAAAGTATGGAGTAGAACTTGTGTTCCGGCCCTTTATCAAGGTGGAGGGGATGAGCGCCCGAGAGTTTCGCCAGCAGCACGTCAGCATCCTCGATTACACGGCCATAGTGTTCACCTCGCGCCATGCCATCGACCATTTCTTCACTCTGGCCAAGGAGCTTCGCGTCACTATCCCTGAGGACATGAAGTACTTCTGCGTTACCGAGACCATAGCCCTTTACATACAGAAATACGTGCAGTATCGCAAGCGCAAGGTGTTCTTCGGCACCACGGGCAAGATAGACGACCTGGTGCCCACCATGGTGAAGCACAAGTCGGAGAAGTACCTGGTGCCCATGAGCGACGTCCACAACGACGCCGTGGCGCGTCTGCTCGATGGCAAGAAGCTTCAGCACCGTGAGTGCGTGATGTACAAGACGGTGAGCAACGACTTCACCGCTGAGGAGGTGGCCACCTTCGACTACGACATGCTGTTGTTCTTCAGCCCCTCGGGCATAGAGTCGCTCACCAAGAACTTTCCCGACTTCAAGCAGGGCGACATAGTCATCGCCACCTTCGGACCCTCCACGGCCAAGGCCGTGAAAGATGCTGGTTTGCGCCTCGACTTAGAGGCTCCCTCCGACAAGTTCCCCTCCATGACGGGAGCCTTGCAGGACTATCTCTCCAAGCATGTCAAGCCCGTGGCCGACCAGGGCTGACACCCATACTCTCACTTTATGATAGTGCCCACCACTGCCCACGGCAACACCTTCGCCAAAAGCGAGCGGCTGGTCAGCCGCAAGCTCATCGACCGTGTGTTTGCCCGCGGGCAGCGCTCTGTCATGGCCTTTCCGCTCCGGGCGGTATGCCTGAGCGTGGCCCCTGAGGAGCAGCCCGAGGCGGTGAGCGTGCTGGTGAGCGTGTCGAAGCGCCACTTCAAGCACGCCGTCGACCGCAACCGCGCCAAGCGCCAAGTGCGCGAGGCCTACCGACTGCATAAGTCAGAGCTGCTCAGTGCCCTTGGCCAAGGGCAGCGCCTGGCCGTGGCCTTTCTCTGGGTGGCCGACGAGCCTCAGTCCAGCCAGCGTGTGGCTCGCAGTGTGTGCACCATCCTCCATCGGCTGGCCCGCCAGGCCGCCAGCCAGTCAACCATTGCAGAGCCATGAGGCAGCTGTGGCACTATTTCTGCGCGGCTCTCTCGTGGCTGCTGTGCCTGCCCATAAGGCTATACCAGCACTGCATCACCCCTTTCACGCCGCCGTCGTGCCGTTTCACACCCACCTGCTCCGAGTACGCCCGTCAGGCCATACTTAAGCACGGCCCCTTCAAGGGGCTGGCGCTCGCCGTCTGGCGTATCCTGCGTTGCAACCCCTGGGGCGGTTCTGGCTACGACCCCGTGCCGTAGTACTGTCTGGCTATGCCCATTGGCCAAGGCGAAAACAGCAGTTTCGCCATCGTTTCGCTTGGGAAGACTAAAAATCTTGCAGCGTTTGGCCTGTATTTCAGGATTTTTGTGTACTTTTGCACCACCATCCGCCATCAGTGCCATCCGTGTGTGCAGCCATGGCTGGTAAGTAGGCGCGGCTGGCAGTATGATAGCAGAGGAAAGCAGAAACAGAGATATACATATATATATTAATAATAGGAACATGAGAAAGAACTTCGTAGAAGAACTCCGCTGGCGCGGAATGTTGGCACAGATGATGCCCGGTACTGAAGAACTGTTGCAGAAGGAGATGGTGACGGCCTACCTGGGCACCGACCCCACTGCCGACTCGCTCCACATAGGCCACCTGTGTGGCATTATGATGCTGCGCCACCTGCAGCGCTGCGGCCACCGGCCCATCATCCTCGTGGGCGGCGCCACAGGCATGATAGGCGACCCCAGCGGCAAGTCGCAGGAGCGCAACCTGCTCAACGACGAGACACTGCGCCACAACCAGGAGTGCATCAAGCGCCAGGTGGCCAAGTTCCTCGACTTCGAGTCGAGCGATGCCAATGCTGCGCTCATGGTGAACAACTATGACTGGATGAAAAACTTCACCTTCCTCGACTTTGCCCGCGAGGTGGGTAAGCACATCACCGTGAACTACATGATGGCCAAGGACTCGGTGCAGCAGCGCCTCAATGGCACTGCGCGCGATGGGCTGTCGTTCACCGAGTTCACCTACCAGCTGCTCCAGGGCTACGACTTCCTCTACCTCTACCAGCACCACGGCGTGAAGCTGCAGCTGGGCGGCAACGACCAGTGGGGCAACATCACTACCGGCACTGAGCTTATCCGCCGTACCCTGGGCCCCGAGGCCGAGGCCTTTGCCCTCACCTGTCCGCTCATCACCAAGGCCGACGGCAAGAAGTTTGGCAAGACCGAGAGTGGCAACGTGTGGCTCGATGCCAAGCGCACCACGCCCTACCGCTTCTACCAGTTCTGGCTCAACGTGAGCGACGACGACGCTGAGCGCTACATCAAGATTTTCACCTCGCTCGAGAAGGATGTCATCGACAGCCTCATCGAGGAGCACCGCCAGGACCCTGGCCGACGCGTGCTGCAGAAGCGGCTGGCCCAGGAGGTAACCGTCATGGTACACTCCCAGGCCGACCTCGACATGGCCATCGAGGCTTCCAACATACTCTTTGGCAAGGCCACGAAGGAAGCCTTGGAAAGGCTCGACGAGCAGACCTTCCTCGACGTGTTCGATGGCGTGGAGCACCATACCATAGACCGCTCTCAGCTGGGCCAGCCCGCCATAGAGCTGTTCACCAGCGCCGAGGCTCCCGTGTTCCCCTCGAAGGGGGAGCTGCGCAAGATGGTGCAGGGTGGTGGCGTGTCGCTCAACAAGGAGAAGCTTGCCGATGCCCAGCGTGCCGTCACTGCCGACGACCTCATCGATGGCAAGTACCTGCTGGTGCAGAAGGGCAAGAAGAACTATTACCTCATCATCGTCAAATAGATTGCAGGCCTTAGCCATGGGGTGACGCAGCAGCTGACCATAGGGTTCGATGCCAAGCGCATCGTGGGCAACGCCACGGGGCTGGGCAACTATGGCCGCACGCTGGTGGCCGACCTGTCGGCAGGCTTTGCCAAGCCAGAGTTCGGGGGCATAGAGGGGCAGCCGTTGCTGCGCCTCTATGCCCCCGACTGCGGACGCGACGACCTGCGCGCACAGGTGGAGCAGCTGCCTGGGGTGAGCCTGGCCTATGCCCCGCCGTCGCCGCTGCCCTGGAGCAAGCTGCTGTGGCGTCGACGGGGCATGGTGCCCATGCTCGTGGCCGACGGAGTGAGCCTCTACCACGGCCTGTCGGGCGAGCTGCCCGCCGGCCTGCGACAGGCTGGCATACGGTCGGTGGTCACCATCCACGACCTCATCTTCCTCCGTCACCCAGAGTACTATCCGCCCATAGACCGTTGGCTCTACGCCTGGAAGTTCAGGCAGACGCTGCGCGAGGCCGACCACATCATAGCCATCAGCGAGTGTACCCGCCGCGACGTGATAGAGCTGGGCCGCGTGGCGCAGGAAAAGGTGTCGGTGGTCTACCAGAGCTTCGCTCCACGCTTCACTGCCGACGCGGCTCCCGCCCTGCTCGACGAGGTGAGCCACCACTATGGCCTGCCGAGCCGCTTTGTGCTCAGCGTGGGCACCATAGAGCAGCGCAAGAACCTGCTGCTGGCTGTCAAGGCCCTGGCCCACCTGCCTGCCGACGTGGAGCTGGTGTGCGTAGGGCGCCACACGGGCTATGCCGACCAGCTTGGCCGCTATGCCCAGGCTCACGGCCTGGCCCACCGCCTCCACCTCTGCCATAACGTGCCCGATGTCCACCTGCCAGCCTTCTATGCCCTGGCCGAGAGCTTTGTCTATCCCTCGCGCTACGAGGGATTCGGCATACCTGTGGCCGAGGCCGTGAGCTGTGGCCTGCCTGTCGTGGCCTGCACTGGCTCGTGCTTAGAGGAGGCTGGTGGCCCCGACAATCTCTACGTAGACCCCGACGACGACCGTGGGCTGGCCGCTGCCATCGTGCAGACACTGCGTGGCGCTCCTGGTCGCGAGCAGCGCATAGCGCGCAGCCGGCAATACATAGACCGCTTCAAGGGCTGCGATGTGGCTCGCCAGGTGGCCGAGGTCTATCATCGGCTGCTCAGCAGCAGAGGTTAGCGCCACTTCCCACGCCTTGGTCAAGTAAATGGCGGTATTTCCGCCATAAACCGGCAGTAACAAAACTATTACCAAACAAACTATGACAAAACTACGATTCACCACCCTGTTTCTCTTGAGCATTGTTGCCTTGGCGGCCAGTGCCTACGCACTCAGGCGCGTCAGCGTCCACGACCCGTCGATAGTCTACGACCCGTCGTCGAGCATGTACTATGTATTTGGCTCCCACCGTGCCACGGCGCGCTCGCGAGACCTGATGAGCTGGACCACGCTGACGGCCACCTGGGGCTTGGCCGACAACAACGGCACACTGACCAACACCAACGCAGCCAACAGCGTGGCTTTCAGGAAGAACATGACCCAGACCATCGACGTGCTTGGCCAGCAGACGGCCTTCGGGCCGTTCGACGTGCAGGCCTGGGCGTCGGCCTACGGCAATGGCTACTCCATCGATGGCAACTTGTGGGCACCCGACGTGATTTTCAACAAAGACATGCAGAAGTGGTGCTTGTATCTCAGCATCAACGGCCCCACGTGGAACTCTGCCATCATACTGCTCACTGCCGACCAGATTACCGGGCCTTACGTGTACCAGGGGCCGGTGGTGTACTCCGGCTTCAACGTCAACGACCTCGACGCCGTGAGCTATACCCACACCGACATGCCGCTGGTCATAGGCAGCGGCACGGCGCTGCCTTCGCGCTACAGGCGTGGCTCGCACTGGGGCACCTACTGGCCTCACTGCATTGACCCCTGCGTGTTCTACGACGAGGAAGGCAACCTGCTGATGAGCTACGGCTCGTGGAGCGGCGGCATCTGGGTGCTGCGGCTCAACAAGCAGACTGGCCTGCGCGACTACAGCCACACCTATACGCTCACCGGCTCGGAGGCCAACGTCAGCGTGGACCCCTACTTCGGCGTGAAGATTGCCGGAGGCTATTACGTGTCGGGCGAAGGCTCCTACATCAGCCACATAGGCAGCCACTACTTCCTCTTCGTCACCAACGGGGGCCTGGAGGCAGCCAAAGGCTATCAGATGCGTGTCTTCCGCAGCAGCAGCCCCGAAGGCCCCTTCCACGACGCCTCGGGCGTGAGTGCCATCTACTCTGGCTACGCGATGAACTACGGGCCTAATGCCGACCGGCGCGGCGTCAACATACTCGGGGCCTACGGCGACTGGGGCAATATGGCAAAGGGCGACAACAGCGAGCGGTCGCAGGGGCACTGCTCGGTCATCACCAACGACAGGGGGCAGTCGTTCCTTGTCTACCACACCCGCTTCCAGAACCGGGGCGAGATGCACCAGGTGCGCGTCCACCAGCTATTCCTCAATGCCGACGGTTGGCTCTGCGCAGCACCCTTTGAGTACACGGGCGAGACAGTGACCAACGACGACATGGCGCAGACCCAGCAGGTGGCCGATGGCGACGTGCCTGGCACCTACAAGATGCTCGTCCACCGCTACGGCCTGAACCATAACGACAAAGAGCTGGCTACGCCCATAGAGGTGCAGCTGATGCCCGACGGCACCGTCACTGGCGACCGCACGGGGCGCTGGCAGACCACTGCTGGCAAATCGTATCTCACGCTCATACTCGGCGGCACGGTCTACAGGGGCGTGCTCGTGAACCAGACCATGGAGCCGAGCACCACCAGCGTGGTGGCCTTCACCGCCATGGCCAACAGTGGCACGAGCATCTGGGGCTATCGCACCAAGGCCTACACCGTGCCCACGGCCATAGCTGCCCCGCAGTCGTATAGCACTGACTTCCGCCACTACTTCAACCTGCGTGGACAGCATGTGGAAAAGCCTGGCAAGGGCATTTACGTGGTTGGTGGAAAGAAGATTATTGTTCCTTAGCCGAGGTGTCGCCGTCGATAAGCTCAAGCAGACGCTCCACCGCTTCCTCCTCGGGAATGTTCTTGGCTACGCACTCGCGGCGGCGGTAGAGCGACACCTTGCCGCGACCAGCGCCCACGTAGCCGTAGTCGGCATCGGCCATTTCGCCCGGCCCATTCACGATGCAGCCCATGATGCCTATCTTCAGCCCCACGAGGTGGCTCGTCGCCGCCTTGATGCGGGCAATGGTCTGCGGTAGGTTGTAGAGCGTGCGTCCGCAGCCTGGGCACGATATGTACTCCGTCTTGGTGAACTTTATTCGGGCAGCCTGTAGTATGCCATCGGCCAGGCTGTCGAGCTGTGTGCGTGAGTAGTGGCTGGCTGTGATAGTGAGCTTCGTGGCCTTGCGGTCGATGAGCAGGGCACCCACGGCCATGGCGGCCTTGAGCTGTAGCGCCTCCCAGGTGGGGGCGTCGAGGGTGAGGCGGATGGTGTCGTCGCTGATGGCGGCTTCGGCCTCGGCTCTTAGGCGGCGGCACTCGTCGATGTTGTCGACCAGCTGCCGTGCCACCGGTATCTCGCACTCAGGCTCCTCGCTCAGACTTACGCGGATGGTGTCGCCAATGCCTTCGGTGAGCAGTGCTCCTATGCCCACGGCGCTCTTGATGCGGCCGTCCTCGCCCTCACCGGCTTCGGTCACGCCCAGGTGGAGCGGGTAGTGCATGTCCTCGCCGTCCATGGTCCTGACCAGCAGGCGCACCGTCTGCACCATCACCACCGTGTTAGATGCCTTGATGGAAATCACCACGTCGTCGAACTGCTCGCGGCGGAATATCCTCAGAAACTCCATGCAACTCTCTACGATACCCTCCGGCGTGTCGCCGTAGCGCGACATGATGCGGTCGGAGAGCGACCCGTGGTTCACGCCTATGCGTACCGCCGTGTGGTGGTCGCGACAGCTGGCTATCAGGGGCAGCAGGTGCTGCTCTATGCGCTCGAGCTCGGCGCTGTACTCCTCGTCGGTGTAGTCTATCTGGCGGAACGTGCGTGCCGGGTCGACATAGTTGCCAGGGTTGATGCGCACCTTCTCGCAGTAGCGCGAGGCCACCAGTGCCACGTCGGCGCGGAAATGGACGTCGGCCACTAAGGGGGCTGTGTAGCCGTCGGCCCTCAGGCGCTGCGCTATGTTGCCCATGTTCTCCGCCTCGCGGCGGCCCTGCGTGGTGAAACGCACCAGCTCGCCGCCAGCATCGATGATGCGCTTGGCCTGGGCCACGCTGCCCTCGGTGTCGCAGGTGTCGGTGGTGGCCATCGACTGTATGCGGATGGGGTTGTCGCCCCCTATGCCTATCTTTCCCACGTGGCACACGATGGTGCGCCGCCGCTGCCAGCCACTGTTGGCTGTCGCCTGCTGGCTGTTAGTGGCCATTGCCTTTTCGCTCGCTGTTGTCTTTTCCATTGCTGTCATGTTGTCGCTGTTTGTAGATCATGGGGACAGATTGCTTGAAGTGAATTCTCCGAATTCGTTCAACAGCCTGTCCCCATGATTTATTAACGTGCAAGAAGTTGTGTTATTGCGACCAGTCTCAAAAAAGATCATGGGGATACAGAGCATGGCGACGGGTTTTTGAATGAATTCTCCGAATCCATTCAAAACCTGCCCATGGTCTGTGTAAAGAAGTTTCCTCTTTTTTCGTGCAGTCAGAATCCTAAAACCAGGGAGTGCCGCTTAGCCGCCCTCAGGTGTTTTCTGTGTGCGGAAGAAGGTTGTGGGTAGTGGGCCAGTCGTGGGGGAATGGCTGCTGTGGGTCGGAATTTCGTAGAAACTGTTCTTAATGTCGGCTTTGCCTCTCGTGGAATGGTTTTCCGTATCCGTGCTTACGCATCTTCTGACGTGCTTTTTGAGGGAAAAGACGTGCTTTTCTGGAAATAGTCAGTGCTTTTCGGAAAATACTCCCATGCTTTTTTTCGTAGAAAAGGCAATTATTGCTCAAGTTACTGGCTTTCAGGTTGTTGTAAAAAGGCCAAAAACTCGTTTATTTGTCCTTGCCCAATTGCTCGCTGGCAGATACGCGAGTCTCGGCGGGCGTTTTGTAAGAAAAGTTTTGTGCTGTGCGGCGGTAGAGCGGCGGCCAACCTTGTAGCTTTGCCACAATGTGGCGAAGTTACTTCGTCTTCTCTCGTTTTTCCGTAACTTTGGCTTTGCCGAAGTTACTAGCACTCGGAAAAGCAAAAGAAAAACGTGTTTTCCTTTTGCTTTTCTCTCGTTTTTCCGTAACTTTGCAGCCGATTCTGGGAACGCGGGCGTCCTCGCCCGCCACAGGTGCGGGCGAGGACGTCCGCGTTCCCAGGCAAAGTAGTGAAATAACGGTTAGTTATATAGAGGAATCGCAAAATACAATCTACCTATACATATATTATATTTATGGAGAAGAAGAACTACAAACGTATTACCGTTACCTCGGCGCTGCCCTACGCCAATGGCGGCGTGCACATAGGCCACCTGGCAGGGGTCTACGTGCCTGCCGACATCTACGTGCGCTATCTCAGGCTTAAGAAGCGCCAGGTGTTGTTCATCGGTGGCAGCGACGAGCATGGCGTGCCCATCACCGTCCGTGCCCGCAAGGAGGGCATCACCCCGCAGGACGTGGTAGACCGCTACCACTCGCTCATCAAGAAGTCGTTCGAGGAGTTCGGCATATCGTTCGACATCTATAGCCGTACCACGAGCGACGTCCACCACCGGTTTGCTGCCGACTGGTTTCGCAAACTCTACGACGAGGGCAAGCTGGTGGAGGAGACCACCGAGCAGCTCTACGACGAGGAGGCCCGCCAGTTCCTGGCCGACCGCTATGTCGTGGGCGAGTGCCCCCACTGCCACAACGAGAATGCCTACGGCGACCAGTGTGAGAAGTGCGGCCGCGACCTGTCGCCCACCGAGCTCATCAATCCCCGCTCTACCATCAGCGGCTCCACGCCAGTGCTGAAGAGCACCAAGAACTGGTACCTGCCGCTCAATGAGTATCAGGAGTGGCTCAAGCAGTGGATCCTGGAAGAGCACAAGGAGTGGCGGCCCAACGTCTATGGGCAGTGCAAGTCGTGGCTCGACATGGACCTGCAGCCGCGTGCCATGACGCGCGACCTCGACTGGGGCATTCCCGTGCCTGTGGAGGATGCCGAGGGCAAAGTGCTCTACGTGTGGTTCGACGCTCCCATCGGCTACGTGTCGAACACGGTCGAGCTGTGTGAGAAGGAGCCAGAGAAGTGGGGCACGTGGCAGCAGTGGTGGCAGGACGAGGACACGCGGCTGGTACACTTCATTGGCAAGGACAACATCGTGTTCCATTGCATTATATTCCCCGTTATGATGAAAGCCTGGAACGAAGCCGCTGCCCACGAGGGCCAAAAGGCCAGCTTCATCATGCCCGACAATGTGCCGGCCAACGAGTTTCTGAACCTGGAGAACGACAAAATCTCCACGTCAAGGAACTGGGCCGTCTGGCTCCACGAGTATCTTGAGGACATGCCCGGCAAGCAGGACGTGCTGCGCTATGTGCTCACGGCCAATGCCCCGGAGACCAAGGACAACAACTTCACCTGGAAGGACTTCCAGGACCGCAACAACAACGAGCTGGTGGCCGTCTATGGCAACTTCGTGAACCGCGCCCTGCAGCTCACCAAGAAATACTGGGACGGCGTAGTGCCGCCCTGCGGCGAGCTTACCGCCACCGACCAGGCTGCGCTCGACGAGTTCAAGGATGTCAAGGACAGGGTGGAGCGCCTGCTGGAGCAGTTCAAGTTCCGCGATGCCCAGTTCGAGGCCATGAACCTGGCGCGCATCGGCAATAAGTACATCACCGACTGCGAGCCGTGGAAGGTGTGGAAAACCGACCCGAAGCGCTGCGAGACCATCCTCAACATCTGTCTCCAGCTCACGGCCAACCTGGCCATCGCCTTCGAACCCTTCCTGCCTTTCTCGTCGCAGAAGCTGCGCCAGATGCTTGCCATCGACAGCTTTGAGTGGGAGCAGTTGGGAGCCACCGACCTGCTTCCGGCCGGCCACCAGCTGGGCGAGCCTTCGCTGCTGTTCGAGAAAATCGACGATGACGTGATACAGCGCCAACTCGACAAGCTCGAGGCCACCAAGAAGGCCAACGAGGCTGCCGCCCACAAGGCAGCGCCGATAAAGGACACGGTGAGCTTCGACGACTTCGAGAAGCTCGACATACGCGTAGGACTGGTCAAGGCCTGCGAGAAGGTTAAGAAGTCGAAGAAGCTGCTCCAGTTTACCATCGACGACGGCTCTGGCACCGACCGTACCATCCTCTCCGGCATTGCCGCCTTCTACGACGACCCGTCGGCGCTCGTAGGCAGGCGCATACTCTTCGTGGCCAACTTCGCCCCGCGCAAGATGATGGGCATAGAGAGCCAAGGCATGATCCTCTCGGCCGTCGATGCCGACGAGAGCCTCAGCGTAGTGACTACCACCAAGGACGTGGCTCCTGGCAGCCAGGTGGGCTAAACAGCCCCCTGACTGCCAATGGCAGCCAGCACCATCGCCACATACAGTGCTATGACACGAATCTGCACACTGCTCGCCATGCTCTCCTGTATGCTTTGCCTGCAGGCTTCGCCAGCCTTTGAGCCGGCGAAGCGCTACCACATTGTCTGCCAGCAGTGGGCCGGCGGGTGTGTCACCGACGGGGCGCTGGCCGGACAGTCCACTCCCCTTTACCACACCACCACCGCCACCACTGCCGACGAGTCCTACTGGGTGCTGACCGAGGAGCAGCAGGGCATGTTCTCCATACGCAATGCCAAGACGGGGCGCTACGTCACCTACGACGGCGTGCGCGACACCTACCGCCGCTACCTCTCGCTCACCAGCACCATCGATGGCGACAACTCGCTATGGACCATCTACCAGCCTTTCGCCGACGGCAATGTGTGGGCCATACGCAACGTGGGCCAGCAGGACCACGTGTGGGACGTGCGCTCCGACTCGCGCATGGTGGGCACATACTCGCGCCCTGGCCAGCAGAACATCACCGCCATTGAGAGCTTCTATTTCTTCGACGAGCAGGGCCATGCCGTGGTAGGCAGGCCAGCCACGGCCGAGATTGCGGCCGACCCCATGGCGAGAGCCGTCGCCAGCCTGACCATCGGCGGTCGGAAGCCCGTCTACGTGAAGTCGCTGGGCAGCTACCTTTGCCCGATGCCTGCACAGCTGTTTGGCACCGATGTCAAGGCCGTGGTTGACTACCAGCCTCACGACGGCTATGGCACGCTCACCATCAATGGCCAGCCCGTGGCACCAGGCGACTCCTACAGCTTTGGGCAGGTGGCGAACCAGAGAGCATACGGGCTGAGCATAGCCCACGCCAATGGCACCACCGTGGGGCTGAGCCTCACGTTTACGGCTCTGCCCGTAGTGAAGCTCTATGGCACCTTTGGCAACGCATACTCACAGGGCATCATCAGCGTCACAGAGCCAGACGATGGGCAGCCGCAGCAGTTCGACATGAGGGCCAAGTGGCGAGGAGGCATCACCAACAATCCCGACAAGCACAAGCGCAACTACCACGTCAAGCTGCTCGACAGCCAGGGCGAGAAGCTCGACCACAAGTTCCTGGGACTGAGAAACGACAACTCATGGATACTGGAGAGCTGCCAGGTAGACATGCTGCGCATACGCAACCGGACGCTTACCGACCTGTGGAACGACTTCTGCTCGCCGCCCTACTATGCCGACCAGGAACCCAAGGCCCTCAGTGGCTCGCGGGGACAATTCGTGGAGCTGGTGCTCAACGACGAATACTATGGCCTCTACTGCATGACCGAGGCCATGGACCGCAAGCAGATGAAGCTAAAGAAGTACGACGAGGAAACCAAGCAGATACACGGCCTGCTGTGGAAGTCGAAAGACTGGAGCTACGCCGTGTTCATGGGGCACAACCGCGACAACGCCTACTATCCCGGCACTTCACCGGCTCGCTACAACAACAGCAGCGAATCCTGGGATCAGTTCTATGTGAAGTATCCCGACATAGAGGAGGTCAACCCCACCAACTGGCAGCCGCTCTACAATGCCGTGAACTTTGTCTGTACTGCCAGCGACGCCAGCTTTGCCAGTCGCGTGGCCTACTATTTCGACATGCCCGTGCTGATCGACTACTACGTGCTCATGGAGACCATTCTCGCCACCGACAACCATGGGAAGAACATGTATTTTGCCGTCTACGACCAGGAGCAGTCGCCCATGATTACCCTGGGCGTGTGGGACATGGACGCCACCTGCGGCCAGCGATGGAGCGACGGCTACTGGCATCAGGCGCTTATGAAGCCGGAGCAGGACTATGCCACCTACATCACCAACAACGAGCACGGCGACTACAACCTCTTCCGACGTCTTCGAAATACCAACGCCGGCGACTTCAACATGAAGGTGCGCCTGCGCTACCGCGACCTCAGGCAGGGCGTGCTGGCCACCGACAGCCTGCTCGGGCGCTTCCGCCGCCAAGTGGCGGCGCTGAAGGCCTGCGGCGCGGCACAGCGCGAGAGCGCACGATGGAGCGGCGACTCCGACGTGGCCCGCCACAAGATAGACTTCGACGAAGAGCTGGCCTATCTTGAGGACTGGATAACACGGAGGCTCAACTACCTCGACACCCATCGCTTCGACATCGCCTCGCTGCCCTCGGCTGTCAGTGCGCCCCTGGCCGACAACAGCAGCCGTGCCGACGGATTCGTCTACGACATACAAGGCCGCCGCTTAGCCACCAACGACCGTATAGGCCAGCTGCCAGCAGGCGTGTACATCGTAGGGGGAAAAAAGTTTGTCAAGCGGTAGAAAGACAAAAGGCCATGAAGGCTTGCCGCTATTTCCAGTTCGGTCGGACTTTGTGTCTTTGTGCCGACAGGCTTTTAGCCACGGACAAAACGGACTTTGTGCCGTCAGTTTTTTATAGTATACGACATAATTCCCTGCTCTCACAGTGCCCGTTCGTGCCCTGCGGTTTTCCCGCAGGGTGATACAACCTCCGTCATTCTCGCTGCTTCAGCAGCGAGCCGCCACAGCCCAAAAGGAAATAGTTTATTACGCTTACTATAGCACAGACTAAACGAACCAAAACAGACCTTATGCCGGCGGCAACAGCACAGTACGAAAAAGTTCGTAAAAGTCCGTTCAGTCCGTTGTTCAAAACGTAGTGCCAGGGCGGATGAGGACACAAAAGAGCGGCAGTCGTCTTCACAGACGGCTGCCGCCAATTTTTCAACTTTACTTATTAACAATCTATTTGCAGGTTCACGCCTTCGCAGGTTTCCGCTGCTCTAACAAATCTGTCGCAGCTGGCCGCGCCGCAGTGAGGCGCGGCCAGATAAGAAACTATTTCTTTCTCTTGTTTATTCCTCCTCGTCGTCGCCCCATACGGAGTGCTGGCGAGTCAGGGCTTGGCTGCCGCTCACGCCGCTACCGCCGCCGCTACCGCCGCCATTGAGTTTGTTGTTGAAACCATCAGGCGAGCCAGCCAAGATGTGTTGTGTCTTTACGCTCACTACTGTGAGCGCGGGTGTCTGATATGTCTTTTTCATTGTTTGGTTCCTCCTATCTTATTATTTGATTATCTTTTTCTTACCATTCACGATGTAGAGACCCTTCTTCGGGGTAGCCACGCGCTGCCCGCTGAGGCTGTAGACGGCGTCATTGCTCTGTAGCTGGGTGCCCTCGATGCCGCTGATGCCGGTGGTCGCGCCCTCACCCTCGAACACCACGCTTAAGCGGGCTTCGCCACTGCCGCTGCTCTTTGCTATCTCAAGGTAGCCTTTGCCGGCGGCTACCTCGCCGCTGGTCATCTTGGTGAACTGGGCCTCACCCTGGCCGTTTAGCACGAGGATGTACACGTCGGTCTCTGAGTTCTCGTCGTAGGCCTTGCTCTCAGTGGTCGAACCCTTCAGCTGTCCCTTGTCGGTGCTCGAACTGGCTATAGCGGGAATCTCGTAGGCTTTGGCTGCGCCCTTGAGCACTACGCCCGTTCTGGCAGGCACGTTGCTAACCTGAGTCAGTGTCACCTTCTCGCCGTCGTAAGTAGCTGTGTAGGCCGTCAGACCTTCAATGGCAGAGAAGTCAAGGGCAAAGTCGGAGTAGAGCGTTGCCCATCCAGCAGAGGTGATGGTAATGGGTACGACCTCGTCAAGTGTATTATACTCTTCCTTTTTCAATGCTAACCACGCCTTCTCTACGCCTAGTCCAACGTAAATATCGCCACTCTTGGCATCGTTGTATGCGAAAGTGTAGTTGTAGGTGTTGTCGCCAGCAGTAGTCGTTGCCTCAATACTGAACATTCCATTCATACTATACTTGATGGTCATGCTTACTTCAGCATTCTTCATGTCGGCCTTGAAGTCATCCCAGTTAATGGCACCGCCATTCTCAGTGATGCTGCGAGTGCTAACGGTGCTTTCGACATCATTAGTCACATAGTTGTCGGCACGCAGTGTGTGGTCTACGCCCTCAGTTCCGGTCAATCTAACCAGCCAGTTGAATGACTGCTCGCTTCCGCCATGGTTGGTGAAATCGAGGTTGAGGGATTGTCCCGGTTTAATCGACATCCAGTAGACATCGTCCATGAACGCGGTGGAGTAGTCAATGGCACCAATAACTTTATCTTCGGTAGTGATGTATATCCAGTCTATTACTTTGCCACTTGCTCCACCCTCCACGGTGATGGTGGTAGCTTCGGTCAGTGTGAACTCTGCGCTATTGGTGTGCAGGGTCCCGTTAGTGCTGAATGTGGTGGTCTCTCCTATCTGAGTGTTACCAGCCTTGAATGTGAAGTTGGTTCCAGAATGTCCCCAGATTTGTGCGGTGAGCTTATAAGTGCCGGCAGGAAGCGTAACCAATTCTGTGGCAGAACTGAACAGAGCACCTGCTCCCATAGAGCAGCGAATGTCGGTATCGTCCTCAGAATTTGGAGTGCCCCCGGCTACATCCTCGCCTTCGCTGAACCATAGAACGTCTTTAGCATATGCGTAAAAAATAAACATGTAATCCCCATCTCCTCGTGGAATATACCCCCCATGCTTATAATTACCTACATTGCCTGGATTATCTATATAGCTACCAGTAGAAGGATTAGACTGCTCAAATAATTTTTTGCCGTCTACCATAATATACTGTGGGAATGCGAATGGAGGAACTTCATCGCCTTCAAAAACACTGCCAGCAGTAATCTGTTTTATGTATTTGTTACCACCATGCATATTATATTCTGCCGCTCTCACAGAGTAGCTATAAATTGCTGCTTGTCGAAGCTCAACATTTAGCTTGTTGGCTCCCGATGCTATTGTCATAGATGTGCTGGCTCCATTAACGGCAAAATACTTTTGTCCGTTAATGGTGATGGGATTTTCTGCTGTAACGTCGGAGCCTACCATTTCTGTTCCAGTAACCTCCTTAATGGTTTCTCCGTTATAGACGTAGTTGATAGTGTAGTTTGCGTGGCTTTTGAGTTCTACCAGCATGTAGTCAATAATTCCGCGGGTGTCCGATGGTCTAAGTTTCAAAACTTCTCCTGCTGTTAATGAAATGTTGCTGTTGCTTATGATACCTTCAGTCTTGATTTTGTTAAAGGAAACCGATTGGAGGTTGTCCTTTGTCGCAATTTCTGTGTCATCTTTTGAGAGGGTAACGGACAAAGCATAGTTTACATTGTTGTTGCACGCTGCATAGGTTACATCATAGATGCCTGTAGTAGGCACAGTAAATATGTCTTTTGCAGTGTCGAAGCCGCGCACAGCATGGCCGTTAGAGTAGTTCATGTTTTCAGTAGGAGTAGCGTTCGTAATGACATCCTCGGCCTCAACGAAATATGCAATGCCGTCGTAGGTGTTATATTCTACTGTAATGACTTCGTTCTCCCCCTTAGCTACTATGCTTTCACCATAGGTGTCGTTGGCTTTCTGATGTGTTACAATGTTGTTCTCACCCGTTAAATATTTTTGATATTCTATGTTGTGACTCTTTCCTTCGTATGAATCCTCGTCTGTGTAGATGTTCTTGATGGTTGTACCGCCACTTACTGCGTTTACCTCAAACTTGAAGCGAGGAAGAGCAGTCATTGTATACTCTACGGTTGTATTGCTTGTACCTACTTGGAAACGCCCACTATAAGTGCTGTAGCCATCGAGTGTTGCTGTGTAATAATAGGTGGTGTTTTCGGACAACAGATTCTTTGCAACCTCTGTTGTGTGTTCTGCGTCTGAGTACAAAGTCACCACAGGTGTCAAGCCGTTTGTTTCGGTGAATGTTGCAGTGTAGAATGTGGCTTCACTGTATGTGATTGTCAGTACCGGCTTGTAGTCGGCAGATCCTTTTCCGAATAAGTCTGCTCCTGCTGCATTGTTGGTCCATTTAAAGATAATGTAGTTTTGTGTAGCAGCGATAGCGGCAACCGCTGTTGTCACATCTGACGTTTTTTCCGTTCGGTCTGTCGGGCCATTAATTTTTTCGTTAGTAATAAACGTACCGTCAAGATTAAGACTGGTGGTTCCAGTTAGGTTTGCATAGTCGATAGTTGTCCCAGCATTTACATAATAAATGTCGTTGTCACGGGTGTTGCTCCTACCGCCAATTTTTGTGTTCCACTTCAAAGAGGCACTTGTGATTGTTACGCCATCAGGAAGGGTAAAGGAGAATTGAGCGTATGCCCAACCGCCCCAGGCCGCAGCCTTGGTGTTGTTGTAGTGCTCATATTCCTGGTCTACAGTGGTTGTGGTTACATTACTTCCGTCTCTTGAAGAGCCGACGGTGTGGTCAAGGGTCGCTGTTATCTCATCCGCCCACGCATTAGCCCCTGTCAGCAATGCCATTGCTACGAGGAGCGTTCTAAAGAATGTACTTTTTCTTTTCATGTTGTTTGTTTTTAGTAAGTTAAATAAGAATGTGATGATTTTTCTTTCGTTTTAGGCAAACACGAAAAAAGCGTAAGACTGCGCAGCCCTACATCTCTAATTCGCGGCTCTGGTAAACCTAATCCAAAAGATATAGTGATACAACAATCCCACGCTATGAGCGTGGAGAAGTACACTATGCTGTCTTGTTGGATTTTGAAATTTACCAGATTTCGAATTACAAGATCAAAGCATATTGCTTCTCGTCTTTTTCCAGCGATGTCTTGGAGTGTTGTCGCCCGCGCCCCTTAGTGGCCTTCTCCTGGCCTTAGGGTGGCGATGCCTCGCGCGAGTGTACATTGACTCCGCTGCAAAGTTACGACAATAATTCCGAACAGCCAAAATTTCTGAGAAAAAATTGCATCGAACTTTTTGGGGCTACGGATTTAACGGACTATTAACGGACTATTTTTGCCACGGACAAAACGGATTTTTTATTGCTACGGACTTAACGGACTAAACGGACTTTTTGTTGCTACGGACTAAACGGATTTTTTATTGCTATGGACTAAATGGACTTTTTTGCCGCGGTGCTTTTAGCACTGAACTTAGAGTCCGTTAAGTCCGTAGAGTCCGTAGCCAGAATATAAGCTCCCGCTGGGCTGGATTCTTGCGTCCCTGCGGTAGCAAGCCAGCGGATATGGAGCGACAATTCTGGTCGAGGGCGGATAGAAAGCTTGTTAAGCGATAGAAACAAAAACATTCAGGCAGGGCAATGGCCCTGCCTGAATGTTGGTTG
>Ga0247608_10002505_pt1 | contig 22860 bp, 17 predicted proteins | sample 176DNAGHGlowgp2_FD_193490 | JGI IMG/M metagenome (GOLD analysis project Ga0247608, IMG submission 193490) | Sheep rumen microbial communities from Palmerston North, Manawatu-Wanganui, New Zealand - 1766 DNA GHGlow gp2 | ecosystem: Host-associated > Mammals > Digestive system > Stomach > Rumen ...
TTAAACACGTAAGGCTCCGTCCGGAAGAAATAATCCTGGATCGCTTCCTGCAGCGCATCGTAACCGGCGCGGTTGGTAAGCAGCAGGGTGCCGTCAATGTCCCAGGCAATATATAGCATAAAAGCTCCCTCCAATTTGTATGGAATTGCGCAGGCACAGGAAAGGAACGTTGGCAGGTATCGGCATTCTGTATCTGTGGATTCCCGGTTGCGGTTCCGTAAGCCTGTGAAAATTTTCAGTTTGATATTTCATTTTACTCTATTTGGCATGTATTAGCAAATAAATACTTACATCTCTTGCGTTGAGATGTTATAATTATCGTGAAATATCTTCCTGAAACAAAATTATATTTATGAAAGGGTGGCTGTTATGAAGTTTGTCAAACTCTATGAGTTGAAGATTTTTACTGCGGAAGATGTAACGTGCGGCGATGAACCGTTTTTTAAAGCGTTGTTTAAAGAAGCTCGCCGTCTCGGTCTGGGCGGAGGCACAATGATCCGGGCTGACGCCGGGTTCGGACGCGAGGTACGTGGCAACGACGGCCGTGCCATGCCGATTTTTTTCAGTGGAAACTATAACCTGCCTCTCATTATTGAACTGATCGACTCCAAGGAAAACCTGTCCAAGCTGTATCCCTTTCTGGAGCGGTACGGGGATAAGCATTTCCTGGCCGTCATAGCGCCGATGATGGCCATGTATACGCAGTTTTTGGAGGAAAACGGAAAAATCCTGGGACGGCCTCCTATGCCTCAGTTTGACGATCCGGAATTCTGATCCGCAAGTTTTTTTTGTGAAAAAATTGTATCGTTTTCTGCGATTTGTTGCAATGCCTGTTGGCATGGTTTATAATTGAACAGTAATATGCAGTCTGGTTTTGCAAGAACCGCTCCCGGAAAGGATGGTTGTTGCGTCGCGTCATACGGTTCCAGGACCGGCACAAGATTGCAGAAATGGAGGAAGAGCAAAATGGAAGACGAAAAAGTGACTGTAATTGACGACAGGGCCAGGGAAGAAGAAGCGCTTTCCCTGTGCAAATGGGCGGCTGCCCGGGCCGGCGTGATTGTCGTGGTTCCGGGTCTGGGCACGCTTTCCACTGTGGCCAATGATATCTATATGATTATGAAGATCGGTTCCGTGTATGAAGAAAAGATCACAGAAAAAGCGGCGGTCAGCCTGCTGGGTTCTATGGGGACTGTTTTTGCCGGCGGGAAATTGGCCACGCTGATTCCCTTTGCCCCGCTGCAGATTCCGCTTGCTATTGGCATGACCTACGGTTTGGGCCGCGTGGTCATGGAATGGATCAAGGCGGGCAAGCCGAAAGACATGAGCGCGTTCAAGAAAGTGTATGAAGACGGCGTTAAATACGCCAAGGAAAACATCGACCTGTTCAAGAAAGATCCGGATAAGGATAAACCGCTGGGCGATGAATCAAAAAAATTTGATGTATAAGTTCGGGGGTTGTCGGGTTGAATTTTGAAATATTCCTGTTTTTACTGTTTATGTCGATGGTTACCTTTGCGGTGGGCGTCATTGTATGGGTTGCCATTGCCCGCTTTTTCGGCAGAGGGACGCAGACTGCGAAGATTTTGAATTATGTGCTGATTCCGGTGATTGCTTTTGCGTATAACTTTCTGATCATTATCTCCGGGAAATGGCGTTATTTGGTAGGGTGTATCCCGCTGGCACTGCTCATCGGCTATTGTCTGTATTACCGTTTCGGAAACCATGGGACTTATATCGAGCCGCAGGCTAAACCGGAATCGGATTTCCAGCGCAGGGAAAGTTCCAAGTCCCGGCGCATCCGGGAAGCGCGGGAACGGAAGGCGGCAAAACGCGAGCAGATGCAGCAGCGGAAAGCGCCGGGTAAATAAGGTTTCATGAACTTCTTGCGGATGAATCGACAGTTTTTTATGTGTATAGGTTTTGTTAATATGATTTGAATTGGGAGGAATTTGTATGTTTAAGAAAATCATTGTTCCGGTTGACGGCTCCGAAAGCGCATGGCGCGCACTGGATCAGGCGGTGGCGCTGGCTGGCAAATTTGAAGGTGAATTGATCGTCCTTACGGTTATCCAGCCTTATAACAATGCGGCGTTGTTAGCGGTTCCGCTGGATCATAATATCATCAGCAAGAGCAACGCGGATCTGGAAGAGATTGGCAAGGGCGTGCTGTCCATGGCCGAAGAAAAAGTAAAAACGAGCGGCTTTGCTGGCAAGGCTGTTTATGCAATTGAACTGGGCCATCCGTCTGAAAGAATTTTGGCGGTAGCAAAAAAAGAAAAAGCTGACGCTATTGTACTGGGCAGCCGCGGACTGTCAGGTATTGCGGAATTTTTCCTGGGCAGCGTAAGCTCCAAGATTTCCCAGTATGCAAATGTACCGGTGCTGATCGTAAAATAAAGGAATCGCCAAAATCGTGCAGCCGGATGAATCAGCGATTCCTGAACCGGCGTCGCCTTTTGGGCAGTCGAAGGAAGCGTTGTTGCTATTCGGGTGCGTACGTTTTAAAAATCAAATTAAAATTAAATGAGGTAAAATAAAAATCAGTCGGTTTGTATCCCGACTGATTTTTTATGATAGTTTTCTTTGTTTTTGTTTCAGAACATATGCTTTCTCCAGAGCCAGAAGCCGGCCAGCAGGCTGACGATAAAGGCCAGGCCCAACACAATGTAGAATCCGTTGTACCACTCCGCAAAGGGAACCGGGACGTTCATCCCCCATAAGCCGGAGATGAAAGTAGGGATGGCAAGGATGATGGTTACGGAAGCCAGGAACCGCATAACAAGGTTCAGATTGTTGCTGATGATGGATGCGAACACTTCCATCATGCTGTTCAGAATGTGGCTGTACATCTCAACCATTTCGATTGCCTGCTTGTATTCGATGATAACGTCTTCCAACAGGTCTTCGTCTTCTTCATACAGTTTGATCAGCTTTTGCGTCTGGGCGGTATTGCGCAGACGCAGCAGGCGCTCCGTTACCATGGAGTTGCTTCGCAGGGACGTGGTGAAATAAGTCAGGGACTTCTGCAGGTCCAGCATGCTGAACAGTTTGGAATTTTCCATGGCCTGACGCAGATGTTGTTCCAAATCATCCGTGCGCCGGATAATGTTCCTGATGTATTTCAGGTACAGCGTTGCCGATGTGTACAGGATCTGGAACAGGAACCGGGTCTTCTTATAGGTGCTGAAGGTTTTGTAGGTCCGGGCGTTGAACGACGAAGTGACGGCATTGCTTTCCAGACAGACCGTGACGATCACTTCCTGGGTGACGATGATGCCCAGGGGCATGGTGTCGTAATCTTTGTTGCTGCGGAAAAAAGGGATGTCGATGACCACGAGCAGCTGATCCTCGTCGATTTCGGTACGGGCCTTTTCTTCCCGGTCCAGGGCCGCCGTAAGAAAATCTTTGGAAATGTGCGTCGCTTTCTCTATTTCCTGCAGTTCTTCTTCAGAAGGGGCGACCACGTCAATCCAGCAGCCTTTTTCCACATCTTCGATGTCAAATTCGTCTACGCCCGTATAATTGCTTTTCAGAATTTTGTACATGGCCGTTCCTCCTTTCCTGCTTTTTAAATAGAAACACTTTCCCTTATAACTATCTAATTATATACGATAATGTAAAAAAAAACCACCCCCTGCGTTGGTTGTGCTATAATTATTTCAAACAGCCTGTGAAAAACTGCCGGACATGCAGAAACAGGAAGCGGGATTTTTACGTTTTGCGAAACAGGAGACAGATTCGATGAACCTTTTTGATATTGTGGGGCCTGTTATGATCGGGCCCAGCAGTTCTCATACAGCGGGAGCCTGCCGGCTTGGATTACTGTCGGCCGGGATTTTGGGAGGATGCCCCAGGAAAGCGGAAATTTTACTACACGGATCCTTTGCCCATACGTATAAAGGGCACGGAACCGACAGGGCGTTGCTGGCAGGACTTATGGGATGGAAGCCGGATGACGCGCGTATCCCCCAGGCATTGGAACTGGCGCGGGAAGCCGGAATAGAATATTCTTTTAAGCCAGGGGATCTGGGAACGATGGCGCACCCTAATTCCGTACTGTTCAATCTGATTGGGGAAGACGGCGGGACTTGCCGCGTCATCGGCGCGTCTATCGGCGGCGGTCAGATTAAAGTGACCAATATTGACGGATTTCCCGTAGAGCTGACCGGCGTACTGCCTGCGCTTTGCGTGACCCATCGCGATCAGCCCGGCGCGATTGCCGTGGTCAGTACGTATCTTGCGCACAAGCAGATTAATATTGCATCAATGAGGGTGTTCAGGGAAGGGAAAGGCGGTATCGCTACGATGGTCATCGAGTGCGATCAGGCTGTTCCGCCTGAGCTGGTGAAACATATGGAAGAGTTCGGCGTGGTGCATCAGGTCCGGTTTGTTGATAAGGTGCTGTGAGAAAAATACAGTTTGTAAAATTGTAAAAGAAGGAAAGAAAAATGAGACGGGATAAATTAGCCTGGGCGCAGCTTGTCAGCGAAGCGGAGGCAAAAGGCATGGCACTGTTCGATTATCTGTTGGAGCGGAATGCAGTGCAGATGGAAATGGATAAAGATTCCGTTTTTCGGAAAATGGAAGACATGCTGCAGGTCATGGAAGATGCTGTAGCGTTCGGACTGACGGGAGTGAGATCCAACAGCGGACTCACCGGAGGTTCGGCAAAAAAGCTGAAAGACTATACTGCTTCGGCAGAACATAAAAAGCAGGGACTGTTAGGTCCCGTGGTGGGGTCGGCAGTTATCTACGCGCTGGCGGCCGCTGAGGCTAATGCGGCCATGGGTCGCATCGTAGCGGCGCCTACCGCAGGGGCTAGCGGAATTTTGCCTGGTGTTTTGATGTCCCTGCAGGAACATTGCAATGTTCCCCGTAAGAAACTGGTGGAAGGGCTTGTAATTGCCGGGGTCATCGGGGAAGTGATCGCAGATCGTGCTTCCATTGCCGGGGCTACCGGTGGATGTCAGGCAGAATGCGGAAGCGGCGCGGCGATGGCGGCCGGTGCGGCGGTTTATGTGCTGGGCGGCAACGGGCGACAGATCGACGATGCGATTTCCATCGTGTTTAAAAATATGCTGGGCCTGGTGTGCGACCCGGTGGCCGGGCTGGTGGAAGTGCCCTGTATCAAACGTAACGCGGGCAGCGTGGTACAAAGTATTCTGGCTGCAGAGATGGCGTTGGCCGGTATTGGCAGTTTTATTCCGGCAGATGAAGCCATTGACGCTATGGATAAGGTGGGGCGGGCATTACCGCAGGGTCTTCGGGAAACGGCAGAAGGGGGACTTGCTGTGACGCCGACTGCCAAAGCGTGGACCGAGAATTATTTCAAAGGGATTCGTGGTTGACAGGTGCAAAAGCCTGTGGTATAATAACTTCCGTCACTAAGCAATACTTGTGTGACATGGTGGGTATGGTGAAGCGGTTAACACGGCGGATTGTGGCTCCGTTACGCGCAGGTTCAAATCCTGTTACCCACCCCAATTTTTATTTAAACGTTGGGGTGTAGCCAAGTCGGTAAGGCACAGGACTTTGACTCCTGTATGCGTAGGTTCGAGCCCTGCCACCCCAGCCAGATTTTAACGGTCCATTAGCTCAGTTGGCAGAGCACCTGACTTTTAATCAGGGTGTCCCGCGTTCGAGTCGCGGATGGATCACCAGATTTTGACTCCTGTTCCTAAGAGCGGGAGTTTTTTTGTTTTGCAGCTAAAAACATAAGAAGCATTATTTTATAAACACGAATCCCCTGTCTGAAGCGTAACCGGAATGGCTGCGAGGACAGGGGATTATTATTTTGCTTTTGATTAGTTTGAAATTAAACGGCGTGGGGGGGAGTGTACAGACGAAATCTTTTCTGCGCATCAGGTAAATGCCGCCATCCGACGATGCGCCTCCTGTTTCTGTGCGTACATCTTCTTATCCGCTTCATCAATGAGCTGTTTCAGGCTGGTATCACCAATTTCCTCTGCATAGGCATATCCAAGGGAAATGCTGACGTTTTCCCGCTGCTGAGCTTCTTCAAACTGATGGATCATCTGCTGTATCTTTTCCGGTTTGCAGTCCTTTACCACTGCGGCAAACTCGTCGCCGCCGATGCGGAACGAATTTTCCCCAAAGCAGGAAGAAATGCAGCTGGCTGCTGTTTGGATCAGCTTGTCTCCGGCGGAATGCCCCAGCGTATCGTTGGTCTCTTTCAGGTAATTCAGGTCGAATATCAGAATGGCAAGAGAATAGCCGCTTTCGCCCGCATCCAGTATAAACTTTTCAAACCGGTAACGGTTGGGAAGGCTGGTCAGGGTATCTGTTTCTGCCAGAGAACGCAACGCATCCCGGCGTTCCTGCAGGTTGTTGTAGGCCGAAGCTACCAGACGGACTTCATGCAAGCCGTCCCCCGTATTCAGAAACTGGTTGGAAGAAATCAGACGAACGAACCTCTTTAACGGATTGAAAATCTGTTTATATAATGCGATAAACATGCCGATCAGTATCAGGAGAATCAGGAATGTGGCACCCCACAAACCGGTGCGCAGCCGGTCGATGCGTCTGCCTGCATCCGCCCTTTTTCCGTCAGCATCAGCGCGGATGATCCGCACGCAGGCGTTGACATGCTGCGATACCGAATACATGTCTTTCAAGGTATCGGGATCCATGAGAAGATTTCGGGCCTTTTCCATTTTTTGGGCGGCAGGCATTGCCTGGTCTGCGGCTGACAGGGCAGGCAACGGCAGCTTGTTCACAGGATCCGAATCCGGAAAGGGGTGTGCGCCGTTAATAAGGGCCAGGGCCTGCAGCTGTAAAGCAGTCATCCGGTCGGCGTTTTCCGCTGCGGTGGAGAGATATGTCATTGCTGCTCCGTTCGCGTCGTATTCATGAAACCGCGTAAGCACCTGGCTGCCGCGGCGGGGCCGTTTCATTTCTTCCGCATACACGGCCAGCGGATAGACGTTCAGTTCTCCTGTCGCTGTTACCGGTTCAAGGACAAAGTTGTTCGCCGTCTGGGACAACAGACTGGTTCCCGCCAGCAGGGAATTGGCTTCCGCAGTGTATATTCCGGCTTTATTCATGGTGCTTGCCAAAAAACCGGTCGTCGCATTGATCTGCAGGATCATCCCGATGATAGCGATATGCAAGATGGCAAGGATAATAATGATCGGGCGTACGAACGCATTGGCCGTGATGCCTCCGACACTTTTCTGTAATATTGCGTTTTTCATGCTTTATTTCCTGTGCTAATATTAAAATGGAACGGGTCTGTAAAAAAAGGCGCGCATCATATGCGCGTTGCGGATAAAGAAATGCTCTGATAATTATTATAAATGCGATAAAAATTATATGCAACTGTTTTTGAGTGTTGCGTATTTTCTGTATTCAATTTATGTGAGGGAGAAATTCCTTGACAATCTTTTGGAGTAAAAGCGTAAACTGATTCTGAAAAAATTTCTTTTCGTTTTCCCCGCGTGTGAAACTGACAAATTCATTGACAGACGGACCCGTGTATTTTAAAATAAAATACATAAGCGCAGTTTCATTTTTTTTCGCTTCGGTGATGAATTTTGTCCGGCGCTTTTCTTAGGAGCTGTTCGGTTTATTGTTTTACAGTTCCTTATACGCGGGCGTGGCGGAATTGGCAGACGCACCAGACTTAGGATCTGGCGGTTTTACCATGCAGGTTCAAGTCCTGTCGCCCGCACCAGAAAAAGAACAGCCGGAACCGAAAGGAACCGGCTTTTTTATCAGGATATGGGGGAGATTATGCTCATTCACGGAATTCCTGTAAAATTTAAATTAAATTATGTCGTGACGACGGGACTGTCGTTTTTAATCAGTATTTTGCTGGGCGTGTTCCTTGGATATTGGAAGACGGGGACGCTTTTGGCTTGGACGCTGCTCTTCCCCACGGGGCTGATCTACGTGAAGCTTTTCTTCCTGCTGACGGTTCCCCTGATTTGCATGGAGGTCGTGTGCGGTACGGTACGCCATCTGCAGATGCGAAGGCACGCTGCGCTGCGGGGGCGACTGTGGTCTTTCAATACGTTCAACGATCTGGGGGCTGCGGTGCTGGGAATCGTGGGAGGCCTGCTGATCGGGTTCTCCGGTGTCCCGGTGTTCCGCGCGGCCACGGTAGATTTTGCATCCATGACGTTGCGGACGTTTTTTCCTGCATTACTCCTGCTTTCGGTTGTCGTCGGTTTCGGCGCGGATAAGGCGGGGGAAGAAGGCAAAACGGCCCGTCGTTTTTTTCAGTCCATGTCCGGGGTGCTTTGCTGTGCGGGGGAAGTGCTGATGAAATTTCTGCCCGTCGGTGTGTTCTTTCTGGTATGTCCTGTTGTGGCGCGGCATGGCGTTTCGGTTATGCTGCTGCCGCTGAAACTGATCCTGTTCACTATCTTCTTCGGGCTGTTTTATGCATTCCTTGTCTGCGGATATTTTCTGTACCGTTGCGGCAAGGACTGTCCCGGTCATTTCTTCCGTTATTTTAAACCGGTGTTGCTGCAGGCGTTTTCGAATTCGTATTCCAAAATGTTTGAAGAGAATGCGGTGCGCAGTCTGCAGCGGATGGGTGTCGGTTATGCGAAAGGTCAGGAAGAGTTTGATTTCGGCAGGCTGTTTGGCAGCACGGGCACGGTGCTGTATTGTACCGTTGCCTGCATCGCCGTGGCGCAGTACTCAGGACTGGGATCAGGGCTGGAACTTTCCCTCCATGCTGTAATCGGAATTTTTCTGTGGGTGCTGCTGATTTCCCAGACCAATCCGGATTTTCCCGGCGCCGGCCTCTTTTGTGCGCTGGCTGTAATCATGGTAACGGGCCTGCGGGCGGAAGCCGCTGTGCTGCTGGTGATCTGCGAATGGGCGCTGTCGGGCATCCGATCCGTGGTGGATGTGGCTTTTGCGGGGACAGGGGCGTACCTTGCGGATAAGCTGGGATGGGATAAAGAAATAAAAGGAGACGGATGATTCGGTTGTTTACTGTGTCAAACGATATTGACGCAGCGATTCACAAAACGTACTGACAAGCGCACGACAAATAGTTCAGCGCTTTCTTTACATTTTTTTCAGGTCATCGCCGATCTGCCGGTAACGGAAATCTTTGGCGCTGTTCCAAAAATGCACGTTCACCGTGCCGCCGCCTGCCATCAGATTTTCAAATTCGTAACTGCGAAGCAGACCGACCCGTACGCACAGCTCCCGCAGGGACGAAAGATCCGGGACTTCCGCTTCAGCTGTTTTCACGATGCGGTCGCTCCGGCTTTCCGTCCCGTTGTTGTCCGTGAAGTCGATTCGCGCTGTGGCGCCCGTAGCGTATGCGGACACATCGTTCTGCATTCGTTTCAGGGAAAACGTGTCCTGGGGATAATAGTGTGGCGTCTTGTTATAAATAAGTGAGAAATCTGCCTGCGGGTCGTCAATACACCGCAACGGGGCTCCGCCGGATGGATTGGTGAAGGTCGCTGTCACGGTTTTATTTTTTTCTTCCGTTTCTGCTTTTGTTTTTAGAATTTCCGATAAGCTGTGAATCAGGAGTTCTGTTTTTATATTCATTTGCATTCACCTCATCTGTATTTGATTCCTTTTTATATTATATCACAATGGGCGATAAAGAAACAGGGAGAGACTGCATGAAAACAACAGGGAACAGCGTGGCGCGCGGATCGCCGCCTGCGGTTCCCGGATAAAAATACTGCATACAGGAGAGTTAAACATTGCGGAAGATGCGTTCATACGATATAATAAATAAAATATTATAATGGTTCATTATGATATTAAATGTAAATCAGAAGACAGATCAGAAAAAAACAGTATCAAGTTTAATGAAAAGGGGAATCGGTTTATGACAATCATGAAAACCATGGACGGCAATGAGGCCGCCGCTTACGCTTCGTACGCTTTTATTGATGCAGCCTGTATCTATCCGATCACGCCGTCTTCGCCTATGGCGGAGCATGTGGACGAATGGGCTTCTGCAGGGAAAAAGAATCTGTTCGGGCAGACGGTAAAACTGCTGGAGATGCAGTCGGAAGCCGGCGCAGCAGGCGCAGTGCACGGCTCGCTGCAGGCGGGCGCCCTGACGGCTACTTATACGGCGTCCCAGGGTCTCCTGCTGATGATTCCCAACATGTATAAAATTTCCGGTGAACTCTTGCCGGGCGTGTTCAATGTTTCCGCCCGGGCGCTGGCTACCAGTAACCTGAGCATCTTTGGCGACCATCAGGACGTAATGGCCTGCCGTCAGACCGGCTTTGCCATGCTGGCCGAAGGCAGCGTGCAGGAGGTTATGGACCTTACCGGTGTGGCGCATCTTGCCGCTATTAAGAGCCGGGTTCCCTTCCTGAACTTCTTCGATGGATTCCGGACTTCTCACGAAATCCAGAAGATTGAAGTGTTTGATTATGACAATTACGCTAAAATGCTGGACTGGGATGCAGTGAAAGCATTCCGGCAGCGGGGCCTGAATCCGGATAAACCGGTAATGCGCGGCACGGCCCAGAACCCGGATACCTATTTCCAGAGCCGCGAAGCCGTGAACAAATATTATGAAGCAGTTCCGGAAATCGTGGAAGCATATATGGCAGAGGTAAGCAAGATTACCGGCCGGGAATACCACCTGTTCAATTATTATGGCCCAAAAGACGCGGAAGAACTGATCGTTGTCATGGGGTCCGGCCAGGAAACTGCCATCAAGACTACGGAACTGGTGAACGCGGCGGAAGGAACCAAAGTGGGCGTGCTGGCAGTGCACCTGTATCGCCCCTTCTCCGTAAAACACTTCCTGGCTGCAGTGCCGAAAACAGTAAAACGCGTAGCGGTGCTGGATCGTACCAAAGAACCGGGCAGCTTGGGCGAACCGCTGTACCTGGACGTTTGCAACGCCTTCTACCAGAGCGATATCCATCCGGTGATCGTAGGCGGGCGTTTCGGCTTGGGTTCAAAAGAGTTTACGCCTTCCGACGTGTATGCTGTTATTGAAAATCTGAAACAGGCGGAACCGAAGAACGGTTTCACCGTCAGCATCAACGACGACGTGAACAACACATCCCTGCCCCGCACCAAAATTATCAATGCCACCCCGAAGGGAACCAAGGGCTGCAAATTCTGGGGTCTGGGTTCCGACGGTACCGTTGGCGCAAACAAGAGCGCCATCAAGATCATCGGCGACCATACGGATATGTACGCCCAGGGTTACTTCGCTTACGACTCCAAGAAGTCCGGCGGCATTACGGTTTCCCACCTGCGTTTTGGCAAAGAGCCCATCATGGAGCCGTACCTGATCACCGACGCGGATTATGTGGCGGTACATAACCAGTCTTATGTTTACAAATACGACATTATGGCCGGCCTGAAAGAAGGCGGCAACTTCCTGCTGAACTGCAGCTGGACGCCGGAAGAACTGGAAGAAAAACTGCCGGCGGCCATTAAGCAGTATATTGCGAAGAAGAAAGTCAACTTCTATATTATTGATGCTGTGAAGATTGCCCAGTCCATCGGCCTGGGCGGGCGTATCAATATGATCATGCAGTCTGCGTTCTTCAAGCTGGCGGACATCATTCCGCTGGAAGACGCAGTAAAATACCTGAAAGACGCGGTAGAAGAATCCTACGGCAAGAAGGGCCAGAACGTTGTGGATATGAACAACGCGGCTATCGACAAGGGCATTGAAGCCATTGTGAAGATTGACGTGCCCGCTGCCTGGGCTGACGCGAAAGACAAAGTGGAGACCAAAAAGACCGGCAACGAATTCATTGATGACATTTTAGTACCGGTGAACCGCCAGGAAGGCGACAAGCTGCCAGTGAGCATCATCGCCCGCCATGCGGACGGCACCTTCCCTGTGGGAACTTCCGCTTACGAAAAACGCGGTATCGCCATCAATGTTCCGGAATGGGATGTGGCTAAATGTATCCAGTGCAACCAGTGTGCCTTTGTGTGCCCGCACGCCGCTATCCGCCCGGTGCTGCTGAATGACGCAGAAGCGGAAAAGATCGGCTATCCTTCCAAACCGGCCATGGGCGTAAAAGACGGCAGCAAGTTTGCCATCGTGGTTTCCCCGTATGACTGCCAGGGCTGCGGCAACTGCGCCCAGATCTGCCCGGCGCCGGGCAAGGCCCTGTTCATGAAGCCGCTGGATACCCAGCTGGACAAAGCGCCGGCCTGGGATTATGCAGTGAAAGAAGTAACAGAAAAACCGAACCCGATGAAGAAGAATACGGTGAAAGGTTCCCAGTTCGAACAGCCGTTGCTGGAGTTCTCGGGCGCCTGCTCCGGTTGCGGCGAAACGCCGTATGTAAAACTGGTGACCCAGCTGTTCGGCGACCGCATGATGGTTGCCAACGCAACGGGCTGCTCCTCTATCTGGGGCGCTTCCAGCCCGTCCATGCCCTATACGGTAAACAAAAAAGGCCACGGTCCTGCCTGGGCAAATTCCCTGTTTGAAGATAATGCGGAATATGGTCTTGGCATGTTCCTGGGCGTAGAACAGTCCCGCGAACGTGTGGAAGAACTTATCGACGCCGCCCTGGCAGCCGGGAAGGGTTCTGCTGAACTGCAGGCAGCCATGAAAGACTGGAAAGAAAACAAGAATACCAGCGACGGAACCCGGGAACGGGCTGACAAACTGACTGCATTGCTGGAAAAAGAAGCGGCCGGGGAAGAAACGCTGCAGACCATCCTTGACCTGAAGCAGTACTTCATCAAACGCAGCCACTGGATCTTTGGCGGCGACGGCTGGTCTTATGATATCGGCTACGGCGGGCTGGACCACGTGCTGGCCAGCGGCAAGAACGTAAATGTCCTGGTTCTGGATACGGAAGTATATTCCAACACTGGCGGCCAGTCTTCCAAAGCAACGCCTACCGCGGCTATTGCACAGTTTGCTGCCAGCGGCAAGCGTACCAAGAAAAAAGACCTGGGCATGATGGCCATCAGTTATGGTTATGTATATGTGGCACAGGTTTCCATGGGCTCCGACAAGAACCAGCTGGTGAAAGCACTGACGGAAGCGGAAGCCTATGATGGCCCGTCCCTGATCATTGCTTACTGCCCGTGCATCAACCACGGCCTGAAAGCCGGTATGGGCTGCAGCCAGCTGGAAGAAAAACGCGCTGTTGCCTGCGGTTACTGGGCTACCTATCGGTACAACCCGGAATTGAAGGCGCAGGGCAAGAATCCGTTTATCCTGGATTCCAAGGAACCGACGGAAAGCTTCCGGGATTACCTGCTGGGCGAAGTACGTTTCGCTTCCCTGCAGAAAGTTCGTCCGCAGCTGGCGGAAGAATTGTACCAGAAGACGGAAGCGGACGCCATGGAACGTCTGGCCAACTACAAAAAGATGGCAGGAAAAGAATAGAGAAAGTGTGTAAGGAAACACGGGTTCCGGCGTTTCCTCGAATGCAATCAGCCGGATTAGTCCTCCGGCTGATTTTTTGACAATGGTGAATGGCAGATTAAATAATTAATTTAGTAGACAGTGATGGGCTTATGATACTATATTTATTTGCTTTTTTAGGCGGCGTAGGGTTGTTTTTGTATGGCATGGAACTGTTGGGCGGCGGCCTGCAGCAGGCTGCAGGCGCCCGGCTGCAGAAAGTGCTTCAGTCTTTGACAGGCGTTCCAGTGATGGGCGTGATTCTGGGTGCGCTGGTAACGGCGACTTTGCAATCTTCTACAGCGACGACCGTTATGTCCGTCGGTCTGGTGAATGCCGGCGTCATGACGTTAAAACAGGCTTTCAGCGTGGTCATGGGCGCCAATATCGGGACGACCCTTACGGCGCAGCTGATTGCATTCAACCTGACGGATTATTTTACGGTCATGATTTTTATCGGCGTCATGATCCGTGTATTTGCCAAGCGCAAAAGCGGGCAGTTCATTGGACAGATCATATTGGGCTTTGGCCTTCTGATGCTGGGTATGAAGGTGCTGAGCGGCGCAGCGGCGCCCATGCGCAGCAGCCCCATGTTCGTGGATTTCATTTCCCGCTTTGCGGATAATCCGGTGTTGGGTGTGTTCGTAGGTATCATTCTGACGATCATTATCCAGTCCAGCGCTGCGACAGTTGGCATCCTGATGGTCATGGCGGGGCAGGGACTTCTCCCGCTTGAAGGCGCGATTCCCGTCCTTCTGGGCGATAATATCGGCACGTGCCTCACGGCTATCGTGGCGGCTTCCCGCAGCAACGCTTCGGCCAAACAGGTGGCGCTGTCCCACGTCTTGTTCAATTCTTTCGGCTGTGTGATATTTATTATCTTTATGCCCTTGTTCATAAAAATCGTATTGGCGATTTCCCCGGCCGAAGATATTGCGAGACAGATTGCCAACTCCCACAGTGCGTTCAACGTGCTGAATACAATGATCTTCCTGCCGTTGATCACGCCGTTTACCCATCTGATTGAAAAGCTGATGCCGGATAAAGGCGAGAAGATTTCCGTTAAGCCCCAGTATTTGAACGACGCTATGCTGGAAACGCCTTCTATCGCCATTGTGCTGGCGGAAAAAGAAGTGATCCGTATGGGCGAGATTGCGAAAAAAAACCTGCATGTGGCGGTAGAATCCCTTGGCGAATACGACGCCAATAAGGTGAACTATGTATTGGAACACGAGCCGGTTGTAGATAAGCTGAACGAAGAGATTACAATTTATCTGACACATATTTCAGAAAAAGGCCTGGGCGGCGCTCTTTCTGCGAAGCACATGGCGCTGATGCATGCCTGCATCGACCTGGAGCGCGTCGGAGACCATGCCCAGACGCTGGCTAAACGCAGCCGGAAGATCTTTGAGGAAAATATTCCTCTGTCGCAGGAGGCCCGGAAGGAGATCGTATATCTGGGCGGATTGATGGAAACTGCGCTGGACATCAGCTTGCAAAGCTTTGCGACGAACGATGCGAAGCTGGCGGAAGAAGGCTGGGCCGCGTGCCGTCAGGTAAAGGCTGCTCAGAAGGAGATGCGCAAGAACCATATCCGGCGACTGAATGAAGGATTATGTCATCCGGATTCCGGTCTGGTTTTCCTTGAAATTCTGATTAATATGAAACGTACCAGCGACCACGCAAAAAATATCAGCCAGATGGTGCTTGGGATTTTCTGACAGGCGCGTATATCCGTATGAGTCGGATTTTTGCAGAGAGAAGTTCCGTGTGAAAATTTTCATGTTTTTTTCAAAAAAATATTGACAAAACGGAACCGATACTTTATAATCAACTACGTTGTTACCGATGCGGAAATAGCTCAGTTGGTAGAGCACAACCTTGCCAAGGTTGGGGTCGCGAGTTCGAGTCTCGTTTTCCGCTCCATGAAAAAATCATCCCGGTCAGTTGACCGGGATTTTTTTTCACAAAAAGTTTTCTTTCTGACTTTTGTTTTTTGCCTGCGTTGCTTGTCAAAAAGTTGCTCTTGTGATATTATATTGTAGCATTGTGAAAAAGAGGGAAGGATTCCCCTCTTCGGTTAAAATCGTTATTATATATAGTAACATATATCAAGGGAGGATTTTTCAATGAATGTGAATGTTACCAGAGAAGGAAATGACGCAGCATTAAAGATTACGGTTGCTGCGAAAGACGTTGACAAAAGCTTTAAACAGGCTGTTGCAAGGATTGCGAACCAGGTACGGATCCCCGGTTTCCGTCCGGGCAAAGCGCCTCGTAATATCATTGAGATGCATTATGGCAAAGCTGCCGTAAAAGAAGAAGCATTTAACATCTGTGTAAACCGTGCTTATCAGGAAGCACTGGAAACAGAAAAACTGATGCCGGTTTCCGATCCGGAAGTACAGGAAGAATCCAAGACATTTGAAGCATTTACCGAAGGCAAGGATTTTGAAATGGATGTTAAAGTCATCCTGAAACCGGAACCGGAACTGGGAGAATACAAAGGCATCCATGTAGATAAAAAAGAAGCAAAAGTTACCGACGAAGATGTGGACAAAGCGTTGGAAGACCTGCGCAGCCGCGGCGCCAAGATGGTAGATACTGATGATGATACTATCATTGAAAAAGGCGACTTTGCAATCATCGATTTTGCCGGTACGGTTGACGGCGAGGCCTTCAGCGGCGGCGAAGGAAAAGGATATCCGCTGGAAGTTGGCTCCGGTTCTTTCATCCCGGGTTTTGAAGACCAGCTGATCGGCCTGAAAAAAGGCGACGACACCGATGTGGACGTAACTTTCCCGGAAAGCTATTTTGTAGAAGAGCTGGCCGGTAAGCAGGCTATTTTCAAAGTTCATATCCAGGCTGTTAAACATAAAGAGCTGCCGGAACTGAACGACGAATATATTGCCAAATATACCCGGTACAAAACCGTTGCGGAAGCAAAGGAAGATTATAAAAAACATATGCAGGAAGCGGCAGAACGGGACGCTCAGGTAGAATACGAAAACGCGCTGATTGATACGGCCGTAAATAATGCCAAGATGGATATTCCTCCGGTGATGATTGAAGACCGCATCACCCAGATGGTGGAAGAAATCAAACTGAATCTGGAAAGCCGCAAAATGACGCTGGACCAGTACCTGAAGTACACCGGCATGGACATGGCGAAACTGCGTGAAGCACAGAGGGAAGGCGCGGAAAAGAATGTCCGTACCGATTTGGTGCTGGACGCTATCGCCAAAGCGGAAGAGATTAAAGTGGATATGGCAGATGTAGACGCACAGCTGCAGACCATTGCCGACCAGAATGGAGCCCGTGTGGAAGACGTGAAAACAATCATCCGCAAGAACAACAATATGGGCCTCCTGCTGGCTAACATCCTGCGCCATAAAGCTGCACATGTAATACTGGACAACGCAAAATAATAAAGTTGTTATAATCGAAGAGCTGTCTGTGCGTATGTGCAGACAGCCCTTTTGCCATTTAACTCAGATATACTGAAGGGAGGGAACCGTATGAACTACGTTCCTATTGTCGTTGAACAAAACAACCGGGGAGAACGGTCCTATGACATTTATTCCCGTTTATTGAAAGACCGGATCGTGTTTCTGACCGGCCCGGTCACTGATGAAGTGGCCAATGTGGTCATTGCACAGCTGCTGTTCCTGGAATCGGAAAATCCTGATAAGGACATCCACCTGTACATCAACAGCCCTGGCGGCAGCGTAACCGCCGGCATGGCGATCTACGATACAATGCAGTACATTAAACCGGATGTATCTACGATTTGCGTGGGGCTGGCTGCCAGCATGGCTTCCATTCTGCTGATGGCAGGCAAAAAGGGGAAACGCTATGCCCTGCCCCATTCTGAAGTGATGATCCATCAGCCGTTGGGCGGTTATGAGGGACAGGCTTCCGATATCGAGATCCATGCAAAGAATATACTCCGAATCCGGGAAGAGATGTATGATGTAATTGTGAAGCATACGGGACAGACAAAAGAAAAAGTTGCGGCGGACACGGACCGCGATAACTTCCTGACTGCTACAGAAGCAAAAGCATACGGCATCATCGATCAGGTGGTTGACCGTTTGCCGGAAGCGTAATGCACGAGGGAAACGGAAATCAAAGCGGCGGCGCGCAGGTGAAAGAGCGTGCGGCAGGAGTTGTTTTTCCGCTGAATTGTGTTGAAATATGAGGAGTAACTGATGAAATATTCCAATGATAATAAAAACAGTAATGTAGTTTGTTCTTTTTGCGGGAAGCGGGACGACCAGGTCAAGCGTATGTTGGCCGGCCGCAATGGATATATCTGCAATGAATGTATCGAGCTGTGTACAGAAGTCCTGAAAGATGAAGAGGATAAAGAAAGCAGCATTACTGATAAAAATGCGCTGCATAATCTTCCAACGCCCAAAGAGATCAAGGCCATCCTTGACGAATATGTAATCGGGCAGGATGAGCCGAAGAAGACGCTGGCAGTTGCAGTATACAATCACTATAAACGAATTAATTACGATAGCGGCCGCCCGGAAGACAGAGATGTGGAACTGCAGAAATCCAATATCCTGATGCTGGGACCTACCGGCAGCGGGAAGACGCTTCTGGCGCAAACCCTTGCTAAGATTCTGCAGGTTCCTTTCGCCATTGCGGACGCCACCACGTTGACAGAAGCGGGATATGTGGGCGAAGACGTGGAAAATATCCTGCTGCGTCTGATCCAGAATGCGGATTATGATATTGAAAAGGCGCAGAGAGGGATCATTTACATTGATGAGATTGATAAGATCGCAAGAAAGTCTGAAAATGTATCCATCACCCGTGATGTATCAGGGGAAGGAGTGCAGCAGGCTCTGCTGAAAATTCTGGAAGGAACCACGGCCAATGTGCCGCCCCAGGGCGGACGCAAGCATCCCCACCAGGAATTCCTGCAGATTGATACTACCAACATCCTTTTCATCTGCGGCGGCGCGTTTGCCGGCCTGGACAGTATCATTAAAGAACGTACGGATACCAAAGCTATGGGCTTTGGGGCGGATATCAAAAAGAAAACGGAATTGAAAGCGGAAGATTCGCTGTTAAAGGACGTTATGCCGGAAGACCTGATGAAGTTCGGACTGATTCCCGAGTTCGCCGGACGCCTTCCGGTCATGGTAACTTTGGATTCATTGGACAAGGCCGCATTGGTGCGTATTCTGAAAGAGCCGAAAAATGCCCTGATCAAACAGTATCAGCATTTTCTGAGCATGGATAACGTGGAGCTTGAGTTTGAGGAGGAGGCACTTACTGCAATTGCGGAAGAAGCCCTGCGACGGGAAACCGGAGCCCGCGGACTGAGAGCGATCATTGAGGGAATCATGCGGGATGTCATGTATGAGATTCCTTCCCGTACGGATGTAATCAAGTGTATCGTGACAGAAGATTCAGTGCGTAAGCATCTGGAGCCCCAGTTGATTGTTGCCTGAGCTATCAGGGAATAGAACACGGGAAAAGGTTCACAACCTTTTCCCTTTTTTATATGGATTGATTGTGTTACAATATATACAAAGTCAAATGAACTTCATTCGATAATACGGTAAGTTAAATTTGGATTTTCAGGTAACGGAGGAAAAAAGTTGAATACGATTTCTCGTATATTGCCTTTACTGCCTTTACGGGGCATGGTGATTTTTCCCGGAATGGTTATGAATTTGGATATTGCCAGACTGAAATCGCTTCATGCGGTGAATGCGGCTATGCGGAACGGGAAGAAGATACTGATTGTTTCCCAGGTACGGACTGATCAGGAAGAACCGGAACTTAGCAATCTTTATAAGGCAGGGGTTGTAGCTGAAATCAAACAGATGCTGAAATTGCCGGGCGGCGCCGTCCGTATTTTAGTGGAAGGATTATGTCGCGCTTCTGTGGATACGGTCGCGGAAGATGCGGAAGGATGCTGGCAGGCTTCGTACAGGGAGCTGATCCCGACAGACCGGCCGGAAGAGGGAATGGAACTTGAAGCGTTGCGCCGTATCGTTATTTCCGAATTTGAAAAGTGGGTCTTGAGCGGGAAGAAGATCAGTCCCGAAATTTTACTTTCATTTAAAGATAATCCAAATGCCGGTATTGTGGCAGATACTATTGCCGGTTATCTGGACGTGGACCTGGAGAAAAGACAGGAATTGCTGGAGACGGTTCCTGTCAAGGACAGGCTGGAAAAACTGTACGGACTGCTCCATAAGGAGATGGCTATTTCCGAACTGGAGAAAAGTATTGCAAAGAAAGTTCATCAGAATATTGAAAAGAACCAGAAGGAATATTATCTGCGTGAGCAGCTGAAGGTCATCAATAAAGAGCTGGGAGACGAAGAAGACGTTCATGCGGAAGCACAGGAATACCGTGAACGGATCAAAACGTTGCCGTTGCCGGAAGAAGTGGTAACAGGGCTTAACAAAGAAGTGGACCGATTGTTCAAGATGCCGCCGATGATGGCTGACAGCGCGGTAATCCGAAATTATCTGGATACAGTGTTGGAGCTTCCCTGGGGCAAGTATGATAACAACGGGTTTGATATCAGTAAAGCCGCACGGATCCTTGATCAGCATCATTACGGATTGAAAAAGGTTAAAGAGCGTATTCTGGAACATTTGGCCGTGCAAAAACTGGCGAAGACAAACAAGGCGCCGATTTTATGTTTGGTGGGACCTCCCGGCGTAGGGAAAACTTCTATGGCGGAGTCCATCGCAGAAGCGGTCAACCGCAAATTTACAAGAGTATCTCTTGGCGGCGTGCGGGATGAAGCAGAGATTCGCGGACACCGCAGGACTTATATCGGGGCCATGCCAGGACGACTGATTCATGGGATGAAGAAAGTTGGGTGTCTGAATCCGCTGTTTTTACTAGACGAAGTAGATAAGATGGCCAGTGATTTTAGGGGCGATCCGGCTTCCGCACTGTTGGAAGCGCTGGACCCGGAACAGAATCATGCATTCAGCGATCATTTTATCGAATATCCTTTTGATCTGTCTTCTGTTTTCTGGATTGTAACGGCGAATACGGTGGAGACGATTCCGCCTGCGTTGCTGGATCGGCTGGAGGTGATTGAACTTTCCAGCTATACGGAAGACGAAAAATTGAATATAGCGAAACTGCATCTGATACCCAAAGAGATGGAAGCCAACGGATTAACGAAGGAGTCTTTCTCAATCACGCCGGGCGCTATCCGGAAGATCATCCGGGATTATACGCGGGAAGCCGGCGTCCGCCGTCTTGAGCGGCAGATTGCAAAACTGTGTCGGAAGACTGCGTACCGTATTGTTACGGGAAATGAAACTTCGGCAGCTATAACAGTAAAGAATCTGTCAGATTATCTGGGCCCCTGCATCTATCTGGAATCTGATCTGCGGGCCAGGGAAGAGATCGGCATCGTGACTGGTCTGGCCTGGACCAGCGTAGGCGGGGAAATGCTAAAAGTTGAAGTGCTTACATCCGAAGGGAAAGGCGCCCTGACACTGACCGGTCAGTTGGGGGATGTTATGAAAGAATCGGCCCGTGCCGGTTACACATTCATTCGTTCCCGTTATAAGGAATTGGGCCTGCCTGCTGATTTTTACGATAAGACGGATATTCATATCCACCTGCCGGAAGGAGCTATTCCAAAGGATGGACCTTCTGCCGGTATCACGATGGTGACCGCCATGGTTTCTGCACTGACGGGACGAAAGGTGAAAGCAGATCTGGCCATGACAGGGGAAATTACCCTGTCGGGAAAAGTCCTGCCTGTTGGCGGCATCAAGGAAAAGATGCTGGCAGCACATCGTTACGGTGTTAAGACCGTGCTGTTGCCGGAACGGAACATGCAGGACCTGACGGAACTGCCCCAAAAGGTGCTTGACGAGATCCGCTTTGTGCCTGTAAGCCACATGGACGAGGTGCTGAGGCTGGCGCTGAAGCCGTTAAAAGAGGAAAAGAAGACAGAAGAACAGAAGCAGCCAGTGTGAGACATTGGCCGTTGCCGGCAGCTGTTCCGCAAAGCAAAAAGATGGGGGGCGACGATGCCGTGAAAGATAAGTATGATGTGGCTGTGATAGGAGGTGGCCCGGCGGCAATCTTTGCCTGCTGGGAATTTTGTGAAAAGTTTCCGGCTCTTTCCGTTGTAATGCTGGAAGAAGGACATTCTGTGATGCAACGTCACTGTCCGCTGGCAGCGGGGAAGAGCGACCATTGCCTGCACTGTGTTCCCTGCGCCATTATGCGTGGATTTGGCGGGGCCGGCGCTTTTTCCGATGGGAAATACAACTTTGCGACCGGTGGCTGGCTGCGAGAGTATCTTTCAAAACAGACGGTAATGGATCTGATTGATTACGTGGATTCCATTAACTGCCGTTTTGGCGCGCCGGGGAAAATATATTCCGCCAAAGATGCGACAATCGGATGCAAGGCGCTGGGATTCGATCTGCACCTGCTGAATGGAAAGCTCCGGCATCTGGGAACAGAGAACAACCTGCAAATAATGGAACATATCTATCAGGTCTTACTGCAGAAGATGGATGTAGTGTGCGATACCCGCGTGAACAGCTTCTGCAAAAAAGGCGATGAGTTTGTACTGGATACGACCGGTGGAGAAATTCACAGTACGTACTTGATTGCTGCTCCCGGCAGGGCCGGTGCGGAATGGTTTACAGAGCAGGGACGGAAACTGGGGCTGTCGTTTACCAATAATGCTGTTGATGTGGGAGTCCGGGTGGAAGTGCCTGCGGCGATTTTTAAACATATTACTGATGAAGTATATGAAGCAAAGTTAGTGTACCGGACAAAACAGTATGATGATCTGGTGCGTACTTTCTGCATGAATCCGAACGGTTACGTTGTGGCAGAAAATACAGATGGTATTATCACGGTAAACGGGCACAGTTATGCGGATCCGGCCCGGCAAAGTCCGAATACGAATTTTGCCTTGCTGGTCAGCAATAAATTTACTGAGCCCTTTAAAGAGCCGCATCAATACGGAAAACGAATCGCTTCTCTTTCCAACCTGCTGGGCGACGGGGTATTGTTGCAGCGGTTCGGGGACCTGATCAAAGGACGCCGGACGAACGAAAGGCGTCTTGCCAAAAGTTTTACAAAACCTACGCTGCATGCGACGCCGGGGGATCTGAGCCTGGTGCTGCCCAAACGACAGCTGGATGATATTGTTGAAATGATTTATGCGCTGGATAAAATTGCACCGGGTATGGCCAACGACGACACGCTGCTCTATGGCGTGGAGGTGAAGTTTTACAGTTCCCGGGTGGAACTGGATGAACGGCTGGAAACAAGAATACCGAATCTGTTTGCGGCCGGCGACGGGGCCGGTATTACACGGGGACTGGCCCAGGCCAGCGCCAGTGGTGTTTATATTGCGAGGGAAATTGGGGAAAGAGCAACGAAAAGTAACAAGAAGTAATCTGAAACCTGATATCAGAATCAAGTTAAGGAGGTACCCATGACAAAAGAACATTGGGATATTATCCGCG
>Ga0247608_10002506_pt1 | contig 22853 bp, 18 predicted proteins | sample 176DNAGHGlowgp2_FD_193490 | JGI IMG/M metagenome (GOLD analysis project Ga0247608, IMG submission 193490) | Sheep rumen microbial communities from Palmerston North, Manawatu-Wanganui, New Zealand - 1766 DNA GHGlow gp2 | ecosystem: Host-associated > Mammals > Digestive system > Stomach > Rumen ...
ATATGAGACCATTAATAGAAAATGGAAATGTTTTTTTAGCACAACCACCATTATATAAGTTATCTAAAAAAGGTATGGAAGATGTATATTGTTATACTGATGATGATTTAGATAAAGCATATAAAGACCTAGAGGAAAAAGGAATTCAAAGAGATCAACTAGGGCTTCAAAGATACAAAGGTTTAGGAGAAATGAACCCTGAACAATTATGGGAAACTACAATGAACCCAGAAACAAGAATATTAGTAAAAGTTACTATGGAAGATGCTATGAAAGCAGATGAAATTTTTACAATTCTTATGGGGGATGAGGTTGAACCAAGAAGAGAGTTTATTGAGAAGAATGCTAGGTTTGTTAAGAATTTGGATGTATAAAGGGGGTTGAAAAATAATTACAATTTTGACTGTGTTAAAAACTTACTTAAAAATGCTCACGTACCTTATGTACGCTCCGCTTTTTGCGCAAGTTTTTGCCTTGCCAAAATTTAATTCTTTTCCAACCAAATAAATTATATATATACTATAAAAAAATAAGAAAAAAAGCATACTAGAATTTAGTACGCTTTTTTCTTGAGTAAAGCTAATAATAATCTCTACTCAAACTTATAAATCTAATTTTTTAACCTAGTATACTATTCTGTATAAATAAGCTATCAACCAAATTTACAAATCAGTTGCTCGACTATGAATACACTATTAATAACCTCTTTCAACCATTAAAAGGACTACTAAAGACCATATCTAATATAAAAATAATCTTATCTCGAATATAATACATATATTGTAACCTTAACAACTAAAGCTTACCTACACATAATATATTCTTATCGCCGACACATAACAATCTCGAGAACCATTATATATCTTTGCCCGAAAATTAAGAAACCAAATTTATTTGATCTAATAATTCTCTTGGAACAACTATTATTAACCTTACTAATTTTATTATTAACAAAAATATTTTTTTTATACAATAAATTTTTTATTATTTTTAGTATTAAAGAGTAAATATATTATTTTGAAATCCCGCGTAAGGCGAACAGCTCGAACGCATACTGCCATTGTAACAGGCAGAGCCTTAACAATGGACAGCAAACCGGAGCAAAGCGCAGGGCGACTGGAGAAATCGACATTGTAGCTGAATTTTTCGTAAGAAAAATTACAGGTACATAAAGATTTCGACACCAAGGGATTGAAAAATAATATATTTACTTTTTTTAATAAATAGTAAAAAATTATTTTGGAACTATGTCGAATTATGTCGAACGATTTTTCTTGACTTTTGGCGATTTTGAGCATATAATGTTTTTTAAAAGGAGGACAAATGCAACAAGAAAAAATTTCTACACAAGAATGGGTTCCAATTGATAAAATATTTGATAATGGAATTATTAAATTAAAAAATAAAAATTATATTAAAATAATTAAAATTAACCCTATTAATTTTTCTTTAAAATCTAATTTAGAAAAAGAAGCCATTTTAAATTCTTATAAAATATTTTTAAAAACTTGTAATTTTAATATTCAAATTTTAATTCAAAGTAGTAAAGAAGACTTAAGTAAAAATATTGAAAATATAAATAAAAATTTAAATAAAGAAAATAAAGATTTTTTAAATAATATTGCAACTTCATATTTCGATTATATTCTTAAATTTAATTCAATAAAAAATTCATCAAGCAAAAATTTTTATATAATAATTTCTAATAATAATAACGAAGATATAGAAGAAAATATTTTCCAAGAATTAAACGAAAAATATTTTAAAATTAAAGAATGTTTATTTAGATGTGGAAATATATCTAAAGATTTAAATTCTAAAAAAAAGGTAAAAGAATTATTAAATAGTTTTTTTAATACAAGATTGTTCTTGAAGTGAGAAGTGCGAAGTTTAAAATTGAAGGTATGAGACAGAAAGGGGGACACAAGTTTTAATACTCAAATTTTAGTAATAGGTATAATTTAAAAAAAGTATAGGAGGTGTAAAAAATAAATAAAGTATTTAATAATATAAAAAATATTATATTTAATTTTATTAATATTAAAAAAAATCAAAACAATAATAATCAAAATAATTTAGATTTTTATAAAGGAACAAGAAATTTACAAGATGAAATTGCTCCAAGTTTTATTAATTTATATAATCCAAAATATTTAGAAATAGATAATTTATATTATAGTGGATTAATAATAGTTAATTATTATAGAGAGCAAAATGATATTTTATTAAAAACATTATTAGAAACAAATAATAATATGAATATTTCTATATTTTATGAAAAACAAGATCAATATAAAACTATAAAAGATTTAACATATCATATTGGAAATGTTGGTGTAGATATAAAAGATAATAATCAAAACAGAGAAGATATTGATTTAGCAATATTCACATATAATGATGCAAAATATATCAGAAAAGAAATGCAAGTAAATAATGAGGATTTGTATTTTTTATATATTTATATAGATTTATTTGCAGATAATATTAAAGATTTAGAATATTATTTAAATAATATAGAAGGGCTTTTACAAAGTAAGGGAATGCAAACAAGAAGAGCATCTTTTAGAGAAGAACAATTATTTAAAAGTTGTTTACCTATTTTTGAAAATAATGATGATATAAAAAATTCTGCTAGAAGAAATGTATTAACATCAGGAATTATTTCAACATATCCGTTTATATCTTCAAGTATATTTGATGAAAATGGAATTTTTATTGGTAAAAATATTTATAATAATTCTCTTATTTTTGTAGATAGATATAATACTGAAAAATATAAAAATGCAAATATGTGTATTTTTGGAACTTCAGGAGCAGGAAAATCTTTTTATACAAAATTATTAATTTTAAGATATAGATTATTAGGAATTGAACAATATGTAATTGACCCGGAAAGAGAATATATTAATTTAGCAAAAGCTTTAGAAGGAACAATAATAAAAATTGGACCATCATCTAATGAATTTATTAATGTGATGGATATAAGAGAAGAGTCAATAGAAGAAGGAGAAAAAGGATATCTTGCTACAAAGATTTCAAAATTAATTGGATTTTTTAATCTAATTTTTGGTAATTTAGATGAAGAAGAAAAAGCAATTTTAGAAGAAAAAATAATTGAAGTATATAATTCTAAAAATATAAGCTTTGATGATAACAGTTTATTTCTTGAAAATAAAAACAATATTATTTCAAAAATTTTTAAATCAAGTAAGGATATGCCAATTTTAGAAGATTTATATAATATTTTAATTCAAGATGAAAAAACAAAAAAATTCGGTATTAAATTAATTCCCTTTGTTAAAGGTTCATTAAGTTATTTTAATAATCATACAAATATTGAATTAAACAATAAATTAATAATTGCAGATGTTTATGAATTAGGTGAAGAAAATTTAAAATATGGACTCTTTGTTTTTGTAGAATTATTTTGGGATAAAATTAAAATTAATAGAAAAATTAATAAAGCAATTTATTTAGATGAAATTTGGAGATTAATTGGAATAACATCAAATAAAGAAGTTGCATCATTTATATATAAAATATTTAAAACTATTAGAAAATATGGAGGAAGCGCAGTCGCAATTACACAAGATATTTCAGATTTATTTAGTTTAGAAAATGGTATTTATGGAAAAAGTATTTTAAATAATTCAAGTATTAAATCTTTTTTTTCATTAGAAGAAGAAAATATAAAAATTCTATCAGATAATATTAATTTATCAGAAAAAGAAAAAATAGAAATTAAATCTTTAAAGAGAGGTGAGAGTTTAATGTTTATAGGAGATGAACATATTTTAGTTAATGTTGAAGCATCTGATTATGAAAAGAAATTAATATTATAAATATAGTTTTTTTATTCATACTGATAAATATATATTTTATCATTCCGTTTGGTGTCGCAATTTTCATATGTTCACTTATATAATAAATTATATAAGTGAACTATATAGGTCAATTGCTCCAGTCGCCCTGCGCTTCGCTCCGGTTGAGCGGCTTACGCACTCCATTTTAAAATATATATTTATCAGTATGAATAATAAAAAATTTATATTGATAATTATTTAAAAGGAGGTATGTAATATAGTAGAAATATTAACGGCAATTGGAGATCAAAATTTAAATAATGCATTAAGATTTGAAAGTGAATTTGAGGTAGTCGAAAATGATATTTTATATAGAGAGGGGGTTTTAGAATATTTAGAAAAAAATAAAAATATTGATATTATAATTTTATATGAAAAAATTCTTGGTGAAATTGATCTAATTAATTTAATAAAAAAAATTAAAATAATTAGTAATGAAATAATTGTTTTTATTATTTTAGAAAATAAAAATGATGAATTAGAAAAAATATTAAATAATGAAAATATAAATAATATATTTTATATTAATGAAATAAATATTAATTATTTAATAAATAAAATTAAAGATTTAAAAATAAATAATAAAAATGAATTAAATGAAGAAATAATTAAATTAAAAAATATAATAGAAGAAAAAAACAAAGAAATAATTAAATATAAAAATAATCAATTTTTAGATAATCAAAAAAATATTATAAACATTGCAATTATTGGTGAAGAATTTTCTGGAAAAACTTTAATAATAAATAATATAAAAAATATAATTGAAAATAATAAATTAATAAATTTTAAAGAAATAAATATAAATAATTATTTAGAAATAGAAAAAATTAATTATTTAAATTATAAATTAGTTTTTATTATTGAAGCTCAAACTGAAAAAATAATAAGAAATAAAAAAATAATAAATAAATTAATATATCAAAATAAAATAAATAAAAAAAATACATTTATTATTTTTAATAAAATTAATAAATATTCACCCAATAATAAAATAGCTACAAATTTATATAAGGAATTTAATATTATTGGTAAAATAAATTTAAATAATTATTGTGATTATATTATTAATAAAAATAATAATTTAAAAAAAGAAAATAAAAAATTAAAAACTAAATATAATAAAATATTTAATAAATTATTATTGGATAAATAAAAACATAATATTTATTGAAGTGAATAGTAAAAAAAATAATAAAAAGTTAATATTAAATAAATTAAAATATAGAAAGGAAGATTTAATAATATGGAATTAACACAAAACATTGATTTAAAATTAGAAAAAAATAATAAAAGAGAAAACTTTTTAAATTCTACATTATGGAAAACAATAAATAATGGAATAGATATTGGATTAAGATATTTATTACCAGATTTAGTGGAAGATGAAATTATAGATTTAAAAAATAATTTAGTAAACTTAGGATTAAAAGATGGAATAAAAAAATCAATAGATAATATTATAGAAACTGGAAAAGAAGCGATAGGTATATTATCTGGAAATTTTGAAAATATAGGACAAGTTCAAAGAGTTATAAAAAATGGAGGGGTAATAGATAAAGTATCAGATGTTTTTGATTCTATAATTGATAAAGGTGAGAAATCTGGAAAAATTAGTCCATCATTTAGTTATATTTTAAAAAATGGTAAAAGTTCTATTTTAAATAGTGTAGAAAGGAATATAGAATCAACATTAGATAATCAAATTTCCAAGGCAAGATTAGTAGAAAAATATATTAATAACTGGAAGGAGTACTATAGTAAACAAGATTTTGAAGGAATGGAAAAAGAATATAAAAAATTAGAAAGTAATTTAAAAGAATTAGTTCCTTTAGAAAACACATTAAAAAATGCAAGACAAGTTGAAACTATTCATCAATTGATAAAAAATAATGGACATAATTTTAATTTAAGTGAGGAAGAAATTGACCTTGCAGGGAAGCTAAATTAATAATAAAGCTAAGCTTGCAATCGTATGTCCAATTACAAATACAAACAATAAATTTCCTTTACATATTGCATTAGATGAAATAACAAAAACTAAAGGAGTAATATTATGCGAACATCTTAAATCTTTAGATTTAAGAAAAAGAAAATATGAATTCATTGAAATTCTACCTAAAGATATTTTAGATAATGTTATAAATACGGTATATGCGGAAATAGAAGAAATAGAGTGAATTTTATTGTATTTTTTAAAAAATCTCCTTGCAAAAATTTTTTATCTTTAGTATAATACAAAAAGCAAAGTACGCGTAAATAAAAATCGCAAATGAGCAAAACAAATTTTTTGAAAAGAGGTAATAATTAATGGCAGAAGAAAGAAGAACTGACGGAAAAATAATAGAAAGAGACATTGAACAAGAAATGAGAACAGCGTATATTGATTATGCTATGAGTGTTATTGTTGCTCGTGCTCTTCCAGATGTCAGAGATGGTTTAAAACCTGTACATAGAAGAATTTTATATACAATGCACGAAGATGGATTAACACCAGATAAGCCTTATAGAAAATCTGCAACTACAGTTGGAGATGTTTTAGGTAGATACCATCCACATGGAGATGCATCTGTTTATGATGCTTTAGTACGTTTAGCACAAGACTTTTCTATGAGATATATGTTAGTCGATGGACACGGAAACTTTGGTTCTATAGATGGAGATCCACCAGCAGCATATCGTTACACAGAAGCAAGAATGTCAAAAATTGCAGAGCTAATGCTTACGGATATTGAGAAAAATACAGTTGATTTTATGCCTAATTTTGATGATAGACTTCAAGAGCCAACAGTACTTCCAGCACAAATTCCAGCTTTACTTGTTAATGGTTCATCAGGTATAGCCGTAGGTATGGCGACAAATATTCCACCACATAACTTGACTGAAGTTATAAATGGACTTATTAAAATTATAGATGAAGATGAAGTATCTGATGAAGATCTTATGAAAATAATAAAAGGACCTGACTTTCCTACAGAAGGTTTAATATTAGGAATGGAAGGAATTAAGGAAGCTTATAGAACCGGACGTGGCAAAATAACATTAAGAGCGGAAGCTGAAATAGAAGAAATGTCCGGAAATAGACAAAAAATAGTAGTTCATTCTTTACCATACCAAGTTAATAAAGCAAAACTAATAGAAAATATGGCGAATTTGGTTAAAGAAAAAAGAGTTGAAGGCATTTCTGAAATTAGAGATGAATCTGATAGAGAAGAAAGAGTTAGAATTGTAATAGAACTTAAAAAAGATGCAAATGCTCAAGTTGTATTAAATCAACTATACAAAAACACACAAATGCAAACAAGTTTTGGTATAATAATGCTAGCTTTGGTTAAAGGAGAACCTAAAATTTTAACTTTAAGACAGTGCTTAGATTATTATTTGGAACATAGAAAAGATGTTACACTTAGAAGAACCCAATTTGAGCTAGATAAAGCATTAGCAAGAGCACATATATTAGAAGGTTTAAGAATTGCTATAGATAATATTGATGAGGTAATTCAAATAATCAGATCATCGTATGATAATGCAAAAGAAAGATTAATGGAAAGATTTGGTTTAACCGATATTCAAGCACAAGCTATTCTAGATATGAGATTAAGAACATTACAAGGATTACAAAGGGAAAAAATTGAAGAAGAATATGCTGAATTAATGAAACTTATTGCATATTTACGCGAAATATTAAATAGTGAGCATAAAGTTTTTGAAGTTATAAAAGAAGAACTTATAAAGGTCAGAGATAAATTTGGTGATGACAGAAAAACAAAAATTGTACCTGCAGAAGGCGAAATAAATGTTGAGGATTTAATAAAAGAAGAGCAAACAGTTATAGCCCTAACACATTTTGGATACATTAAAAGAATGCCAATAGACACATATAAGAGTCAACGACGTGGTGGAAAAGGCATTACAGGTATTGCAACACGTGAAGGAGATTTCGTAAAACAAATCTTTACATCATCAACACATGATTTAATACTATTCTTCTCAAATAAAGGAAAAATGTATAAGCTTAAAGGATATGAGGTTCCAGAAGCAGGTAGAACAGCAAAAGGAACTGCTATTGTAAATCTATTAAGTTTAGATGTAGGAGAAAAAATTTCAGCAGTTATTCCAATCCAAAATTTTGCCGAAGGAAAATATTTGCTTATGGCAACTAAAAATGGATTAATAAAGAAAACAGCTTTAACAGAATATAATACAGAGAGAAAAACAGGACTTCTTGCAATAACATTAAAAGGTGAAGATGAACTTATTTCAGTTAAACTAACAGATGGACAAGATAATGTTGTATTAGTTACTAGAAAAGGATTATGTATTACATTTGATGAAAAAGATGTAAGACCAATCGGTAGAGTTTCTCAAGGAGTAATTGGAATGAGAACTGCAGAAGATGACGAAATCATTGGTATGGAATCAATTGTTTCAGGAGGTAAAGCTACCCTTTTAGCTATTACAGAAAATGGATTTGGAAAACGAACAGAACTTGATGAATATAGAGTTCAACAAAGAGGTGGAAAAGGAGTTATTACATATAAAGTTACACCAAAAACTGGAGAACTTGTAGGTGTTGGAATAGCTGATGATTCACAAGATGTTATGCTAATATCAGATACAGGAACAATCATTAGAATGCATGTTAATGAAATTAGTATTTTAGGAAGGGCTACTCAAGGAGTAACATTAATGAGAACTAATGATGGTGGAAAAGTTGTAAGCATAGAACTTGTCGATAATGAAGAAGAAGAATAGATTGAATAGTTATTTTGACAAACAAAAAAATTGCAAAAATCATTGGTACTTTCAACATATGATTGATATATTAATAATTAAAAAACAGTTTTCACAAAGTGAGAACTGTTTTTTATGAGTGCGACAGGCATGTCGCTTAACTAATCGGTGAAAGTCCGTAGTGGAGGTATATATCGCCAACCACATAGAGAAGCACAAGCTATCCATCGTGAGGTGGAAGTGGAGGAAGTGTGTATCAAAATTCTGGCTCGATGTACAAAAACTTAATACTAAGGCTGTATAAGTAGGTTAGGCTACTCAACAAGCCAAAGCCTAAAAGATATACGTAACCTTATGCAGTAAATTAAGCGAGTAAAGAATGAAAGTTAAGAGGCTTACCCTGTGAGGACTTGTGGACATAGAGTAGCAATGGAAACGACGAGGAGTACGCCGTGAAATATGGTCGAAAAAGGTTTATCACAAGTAGTCAGCAGAAGCCATAGTAGGAAATTTTTTTTTCGAAGGGCTGAACAATTTGTAGTGTTTTCACTACCTAAAATTTAGTGATAGATAATAATTAGAATGTGTTAATGAGGAAAGTATGAGCGTATCTCAGAGGGTTACTCAAAATCAAGGTTTTATCTATCTACAGAAAGGAAAAGAGGAAACAAGATATGGAACTTTTAGAAGAAATTCTTAATCCAAACAATTTAAACAAGGCATACAAGAAAGTTGTAGCTAACAAAGGAGTAGCAGGTGTAGATGGTATAACAGTTGAAGAAGAATTTGATTATCTTAAAGAAAATGGAGACAGAATTAAAAATCAAATAAGAAAAAGAAGATATAAGCCACAACCTGTAAAGAGAGTTCAAATACCAAAAGAAAATGGGAAGATGAGAAATCTAGGAATACCAACAGTAACAGATAGAATAATACAACAGGCAATATTCCAGGTAATAAGTCCAATATTTGAAAAACAATTTAATGATAACAGCTTTGGATTTAGACCAGGAAGGAGTTGTGAGCAAGCAGTAATAAAGGCATTAGAATATCTAAATGATGGTTATGAATGGATTGTAGACATTGACTTAGAGAAATTCTTTGATACAGTAAACCAAGATAAATTAATAACAATAATAGGAAAAACAATAACAGATGGAGATGTAGTATCTTTAATAAGGAAATATCTAAGAGCAGGAGTAATGGAAAAAGGAATTGTAAAACCAACATATGTTGGAACACCACAAGGTGGAAACTTAAGTCCATTACTAAGTAATATAATGCTGAATGAACTAGATAAAGAATTAGAGGCAAGAGGACTAAACTTTGTTAGATATGCAGATGATTGTATAATCCTTGTTAAAAGTGAAAAAGCAGCAAATCGAGTTTTGACATCAATAACAAAATTTATTGAAAAGAAACTAGGATTAAAAGTAAATGCAGAAAAGAGTAAAGTAACAAGACCAACCAAAACAAAATATTTAGGTTTTAGTTTTTGGAAGAGTCCTAAGGGACAATGGAAACCAAAGCCCCACTTAAAATCATATCAAAAGCTAATAAGTAAGCTAAAACAGTTAACTGATAGAAGTTGGAGCATCAGCCTAGATAATAGAATAAAGAAAATAAATTATGTAGTAAGAGGTTGGATAAATTACTTTAGAATAGCAAATATGAGACAGAAAATAATTGATATAGACCAACATCTTAGAACAAGAATTAGAGTTGTGATATGGAAACAATGGAAGAAGACATTAAGAAGATATAAAGCACTGAGACAACTAGGATTAACACACGAATTAGCATTTAATTGTGCTAACACAAGAAAAGGATATTATCAAATATGCAAAACCACATATATACAATTTGCTATTAATAACGAGAGATTAAGAAAAAGAGGTCTAGTATTTCTACTAGACCAATATGAAAAAGTTCATATTTAATATAAATTGAACCGCCGTATGCCGAACGGCACGTATGGTGGTGTGAGAGGGGAAAAATTCATTAAGAATTATCCTCTACTCGATTTGACAAATTATGACAATCGTAGTATAATTATTCAGTTAAATAAAAGAGAAAGAAGGAGCAAAAATGATAAACGAAAAAATTAGAAATATAGCAATAATTGCACACGTAGACCACGGAAAAACTACACTTGTTGATAGTTTGTTAAGACAAAGTCATATTTTTAGAGATAATGAGCAAGTTCAAGAAAGAGTAATGGACTCAAATGACTTAGAAAAAGAAAGAGGAATTACAATTCTTTCTAAAAACACATCTATTACATATAAAGATATAAAAATAAATATTGTAGATACTCCAGGACATGCTGATTTTGGAGGAGAAGTAGAAAGAGTACTAAAAACAGTTGATGGAGTACTTTTATTGGTTGATAGTTTTGAAGGAGTTATGCCTCAAACAAGAGAAGTTTTGAAAAAGGCATTAGCACTTAATTTGAAGCCAATTGTAGTAATTAATAAAATAGATAGACCAGGAGCTACACCCGAAAAAGTTGTTGACCAAGTTATGGAATTATTTATAGAGCTTGATGCAAATGATGACCAATTAGAGTTCCCAGTAGTATATGCATCAGCTAAAAATGGAGTATCAAAATTAGATTTATCAGATCCAGATAGTGATATGACACCATTATTTGAAACAATGATAAATACAATAAAAGCACCTCAGTGTGATGAAGATGGAACAAGCCAAATGCTAGTATCTAACATAGACTATGATGATTATGTTGGAAGGATAGGTGTTGGTAGAGTAGAACGTGGTCATTTTAAAGTTGGACAAGTAGTTTCAATTGTAAAATCAGATGATTCAGTATATTCTGGCAAAATTGCTAAATTATATACACATGTGGGGCTTAAAAAAGAAGAAGTTCAAGAAGTTTCAGCAGGAGATATAATAGAATTTGCTGGAATTGCAGATATAAGTATTGGTGAAACTGTATGTGATCCTGAAAATATCGAAAAAATACCATTTGTAAATATTGATGAACCAACAGTTACAATGACATTTTCAGTTAATAATGGACCATTTGCAGGAAGAGAAGGTGAGTTTGTTACTTCTCGTCATATCAGAGATAGATTATTTAAAGAGCTTGAAAGAAATGTATCTTTAAGAGTAAAAGAAGGAGATACACCAGATTCTTTTGAAGTATCAGGAAGAGGAGAATTACACTTATCAGTATTAATTGAAACAATGAGAAGAGAAGGCTTTGAATTATTAGTTTCTCGTCCAAAAGTTATTATAAAAGAAATAAATGGAGTAAAATGTGAGCCAGTAGAAACTTTAGTAGTTAATATTCCAGATGATTCAGTAGGCACTGTTATTGAAAAACTAGGAAGAAGAAAAGGCGAAATGGTTAATATTGAGCCAGCTGAAGCAGGGCACACAAAGATTGAGTTTAATATCCCAGCAAGAGGTTTGATTGGATACAGAACTGAATTTTTAACAGACACAAAAGGTGAAGGAACAATGGCAACTATGTTTAAAGGATATGAACCATTTAAAGGTGATGTTGTAGCACGTGTTAGAGGAACAATAGTTGCATTTGAAGCAGGTAAATCAATCACATATGGATTATATAATGCTCAAGAAAAAGGTGATTTATTTATAGGACCTGGTGTAGATGTATATGAAGGAATGATAGTAGGACTTAATTCAAGAGGTGAAGATTTAGCTGTAAATGTATGTAAAGAAAAACATTTAACAAACACAAGAGCATCTGGTTCAGATGAAGCATTAAGGCTTGTTCCACCAGTTCAAATGAGCTTAGAAAAAGCAATTGAATTTATACAAGATGATGAGCTTGTTGAAGTTACACCAAAATCAATAAGATTAAGAAAGAAAATTTTAAATAATAAAGAAAGAGAAAGAGCTGCTAGAAATAGTAATAAATAAAGGTGAGATATTATGATATTTAATATAGACGAAAAAATATGTGATAATTTTGCCAAGGAGCATTTTGATGAATACAAAAAAGAAATAGAAGAAATTATTAAAAATTATATTTCTTCAGATGATGTAATTTCATTAATAACTGAAATTGTTAAAAAAGATGATGTTTTTTGTCAGCAATTTGAAGAAAGAAATCAAGAAGACATAAAAAAAATAGCTGATAGAATTGCTAAAACTTTATTAAATTTGTATAGAAAAAGTTTGAATGTTGTTCAAAAGCCAAAAACAAATAACATAGATTGGAATAGCGAATATAAAAAAGCGCTAGCGCTTTATGGTGATGAAGATTTTGCCAGGACATTTATATTAGATAAAATAAAGAAAAAAATTGGTGTAAATATTATAAAAGCAGGTTACATTTTAGATGAAGCAATAAAAAACAACGAAAGATAACAATTGTAAAAAAATATAATAGAAAGGTCTGTTATAAATAACAGTAAATATGTGAATAGTATGCCGATAAATAGAAAAACTGGTAGATATTATAGAGGAATAAAGGGCAAGAACATAAAGGATGTAGGAGATGCTAACGATAAAAAAAATAGAAACAAACAAGAGAAAAAAAGAATATGGAGTTAAAATAAAAAATGGATAAAATATTTAATTGATGGACTTTCTCAAGAAGAAGCAAAAGATTGGATATGCAAAGAGTATGGAACAGCAACAGATCGTGAAGAAAAAATAGTATTAAGAGAAATAGAAGAAATGAAAAAAAGTATTGAAAAAGAAAAAAAAGAGAAAGAAAAAAAGATAGTAAAAATGAAGGAAGATAATAAATATTTGATATTAAAAAAAATTAAACAAAAAGCTTTATCAGACCATATCCCAATTATTATGGATGATACTCTTTCAGAAATAGAGAAAAGAATGCAGAAAAAAAGGCCTACAAAGATTTTAGAAATAGGAACAGCTGTAGGTTATTCTGCAATATGTTTCACCAGTTTTCTTAAAGAAAATGGAAAAATAGATACGATAGAGCGTGATGAAGAAAGAGTAAAAGAAGCAATAGAAAATATTAATCAAATGGAATTAGAAAATAAAATAAATATTATAGTGGGAGATGCGGTAGAATTTTTACCTACTTTAAATGATAAATATGATATGATATTTATAGATGCAGCAAAAGGAAAGTATCCTTTTTTCTTAAAAGAAGCCTTACGACTTTTATCTGATGATGGAACTATATTTGCAGATAATATTTTATACAAAGGCTATGTTATGAGCGATTATAACAAACATAAGCAACGAACGGCAGTAAGAAATTTAAGAGAATATATAGCGGAAGTTACCCAAAATCCAAATCTAGAAACAGAGATTATAGAAGTAGGAGATGGGCTTGCAATAACAAAAAGAAAATAAAAATATACCTATATTAACTAAAATAGGTATATTTTTTTTATATTATAAAGCTATAGAGTATATAAAAAATCAGCTTCTATCTCCAGCTTGAATTTGAGAAGTTATTTCACGTAAACGATTCCCATAATGTATAATATTTTTTCTTGAAATATCTTTGGGTAATCTACTTGCAATTTCTTCATGCTGTTTAGCTAAGTCTAAATATCTAGTTACATAAGCAGACTGACTATCATCTTTTAAATCAAAATACTCTTTTGGATTTTCTAAAATGTTTTCTAATCTTCTTACAAGTATATCTCTAAGCAAAGTATTTGAATCTTTTTTTCGTATTGCCTCTGAAAATTCTCCAACAATTTTTTTATTATGATTGCCTACTGTTGTAAAAGAAGAATGCCCAGAACTTGCAACATTCATATATGGTGATATAGATAATGCTGAAGATAGAAAATACATATTTGTATCTACTGTAGACAGCTTAATTTCTCCAGATTCTAGTAGCTCATTTAATTTTTTTTCATTAATTTTCCAGTTAGACCTAGGAGTCTTATAATTTATTTCAGCTTTATCATATACACTATTTGGTAAATAGGGAGGCAATATATCTATAGTATCTTTTATTTTAATGTGCTTCATCATATCAATATATAGTTTAGAATTTATATAATCTTTTCCGTGGCTTGTTTCTAAGTAAGCTTTTTTTTCTTGTTCCGATTCAAATTGTGGAAGTTCATTTTCGTGTATAATTCTGTCAGCGGAAATTGAGTCTAATGTATCTAAATAATAATCCAAAGTATGTTCATCATTTTTGTCAACTAACTCAAAGAAATGTTTAACGTTTATAGATTTACCAGGGATACCACTATGATATGCACTTCCTTTAGTTGCATTAAAATATGCTCTATTAGATTGGGCTTGAAATTCTACTTTTCCAAAAGGTGTGTTTAAAGTATAATAAATAGCTTCAAAACCATTAGCTTTTTGCGATTGTTCATTTGATTTTTCTAATTTAAAGGTAGTAAGTAAAGTATTTTTTATTAAAGGATCATCCAAAACTATTGGTAAAGTTCTATTTAAAATTTCAAAATGTAGATTATTGTCTACTTTAGAACGTAAATCATTTAGTAATACTTCCAGATATCCAATATCTCTTTCGGATAAAGATGTTGGAAAATTATCGTTTTCTATATAATAATTATATTTTTTCTGGGATTGTTCGTATAATTCTTTATATGATTGATCTGGAAACCTCTCATCTGTAAATTTTTCTGGGGTTATTTCAATAATTTTTTTCAAAAGTTCTAGCTGAAATTTGTAAAATTCTTTACTGTTATGAATAGGAGAACCTATAAATTCTTCAACAGTATCAACAAAATCTAAATTTTCTTTTGACTGCTTTCTAAGTTTTTTTATCTCTGGCAAGTCAAATAATTTTCTAGACTCTTCTGTAGCAGGAAGGGAATAATTTATATTATCTAATACAAGTTTTATTCCTGAAATATCTTTATCTACAGCGGAAATATCAAATTGATTGCTATGAGTATCAGTTGTAATAAATTTAATAAATTCTTTTTGAATATTTTTCATAAAACTCATATCACTTTTTGTTCTAAAAAGTAGATATTTAGCTATTTGAGGATATTTTTCTTTATATACTAAAAATATAGCAGCTGTTAAATAGCATAAAAATTCCCTATTTTCAAAAGAATTGTTTTCTTCATATTCATCTAACAATTTAAACATTTGTGCCTCAATTTTTTTTTGCTCGTCTGTTATGTTTGGTGTAACTTTTATTTCATCTTTAAAACTCATAAAATGTATTTCCTTTCATAAAAATTTAATGTATGTGTTTTGATTGCTCGAAATCACATAGCATATTACTATATTTGGCAGAAAAATTTCTTATGTCTAGTTCAGAAATTCCTTCTGAAAATATTGTGTATTCATCTTTATAATTGCTATTATCGTACGAAGAAATGCCTTGACTTCGTTCTTCTTGTCTTAAAAGGTCTATTAACCAATGGGCTAGAACAGAAGTACCATCGGATTTTCTAAGTACATCTGCAAGATTAGTGCTTTGTTTTTTTTTGTTTAAAATTACAGCGCTTACAGAAGTATCATGAGCAGCATTTGTAGAATATAAATTTGCACTTATATAAGGTAAAAGCATTTTTAAATATTCAGTTACAGAAAAAGATTCTCCACCAATAGAAATATTATTTTTTAATTTTATATGTCTTTTATATTCTTCAACATTTTCTCTTTGTTTTTTGTATTTTATATCAGTTGAATATGGAACTATATCTTTTATATTGTTTAATTTATTAAGATAATAATTTAATAAAAATTTTTTTCTGTACTCTAAATCCTGATTAAACTTATTTAAGTTTTCTGCATCACTGCTTAATAACTGTTTACAATCATTTATGACACTAGAAGGGATATCAATATCTGTCAATTCAAAGAACATATCATAGATAGAGACTTTTTTTCCTTGCATATTATTATGATTAAGCTTTCCAATTTCATAAGATCTTTCAGTATTTGTTTGAAGTTCAATTTGCATATTTTTAATGCCAGCATCAGTCTGTATATGACCTTCTAAATGCCAATACCATGCAGAATAACCATCTTTTATTTTTACAGAAAATCCATCAAATTTATTAGGAGAACTGTTTTTGCAATTTGAAATTTTTAAAACATTGTGTATTAATTCACTATTAAGTACGTGAGGTATAGTAACTTTAAAAATTTCATTTTCTAGTTTATCATTTAGCCTATCTATAAGTTTTTGTCTTAGATCTTCCAATTCTTGAATGTCTTTTTGGCTTACTTCAAGAGGAAAATTATCGGATAGTTGTAATTGATTTTGAGTGTATTTAGCCTTATTCAACATATCAACAAAAGGATTTTTAGCTTCATAATCATCTGAATATTTTGAATAGGAACAGTCAACCAGGCACTTAAGAAGTTGAACTTTATAATTATAATAGGTTTCACCATCATAATTATAGATTGTTTCTTTATTTTGCAAAAGGTTTTGATATCCATCAATCCATTTTTTTAAATCATCTGTAAACATTTGATTTTTACGCTTTTTATCATTCAATGCAAATATTGCTGAATTTTCTGGATTATTAGAATCAAAAGGTAAATCATCTGGTAGTCCATTTAATACTATTTTCATACCTAAAATATCTTCATAAACATCATTTTTTAAATTATTTATAGAATTAACTTCAGATTTTGCTAATGCATGGTCTATATTTTTTTGATAACTTCGTAATCCTTTTTCTCGGTATATTATAAAGACATCTAGACCTTTGTATAGTTTTTTATATTCTAAATATATAGCAGCAACAACCATTTGAAAATATAAAATCATAAATTTATCATTAATAACATTTTCATAATGGTCAAAAATTTCAAATATAGGATGATTGGTTATATTCCCATCTTTGTCAAATTTAGGATTAAAGCCCGAATCAAAATTTTTGAGATTTTCATATTCGGGAAAATTTTTTAATTTTAAATCCTCTTTAAATGATGTAGTTTTTTGTTTTTTTGACATAATAGCACCTCATGTGTATTATAATGCAAAAATAAGAAAAAGTCTAGCAAATTATATATATTTATGGTATACTATAAAATAATTGATATATATGATTTAAAGGAAAGGATAATATAACAATGCAAAAACCAGAATTATTAGCCCCAGCAGGGTCATTTGAAAAAGCAAAAATAGCATTTTTATATGGAGCAGATGCTATATATTGTGGCACATCAAGTTTATCACTAAGATCAAGAGCAGCGATTAATGATGATGATTTATTTAAAACAATAGAATATGCACATTCTATTGGAAAAAAGGTATATGTTGCAATGAATATATATGCATTTGATACAGACTATGAAGAAGTAATATCAATGTGTAAAAAACTAGAGCAAATAAAGCCAGATGGAATAATTGCAGCAGATCCAGGAGTAATAAGTGCTATTCTAAAATATGCACCATCAGTACCAGTAAATGTAAGTACACAAGCAAATCTTGTAAGTTTGGAAGCATGCAAGTTTTGGTATAATCAAGGTTGCAAAAGGATGATAATGGCAAGAGAACTAAGTAAAGATCAAATTAAATACATTATGGAAAATAAGCCAGAAGGAATGGAAATAGAAATATTTGTACATGGTGCAATTTGTTTTTCATATTCTGGAAGATGTTTTTTAAGCGATTTTTTATGTGGAAGATCAGCTAATTATGGAAGTTGTGCACAAAGCTGTAGATGGACATATGATGTATATCTTGAAGAAAGAAACAACCCAGGAAATTTAATGCCAGTTGAAATGGACGAACATGGAACAAGTATCCTATCATCTAAAGATTTATGCTTAATAAATGAACTTCCAGAAATAATTGAAATGGGTATAGATAGCTTAAAAATAGAAGGAAGATTAAAAACAGAGTATTATATAGCAAGTATAGTAAGTGTGTATAGGTCTGCAATAGATGATTATTTTAAAAACTCTTCAAATTATAATTCAGAGAAATATTTAAAAGAAATAGAAAAAATAAAAACAAGAGGATTAACAACATTTTATTTTAATGACAGAAATAACAAAGATATTCAAGAATATGAAGGTAAACAATATAATACAGATTATGAATTTGGTGGAAAAGTTGTAGAATATAATGAAGAAAAATCAATAATAGAAATAAGAAATAAACTGTCTTTAGGAGATGAATTAGAGCTTCTAATTCCAGGAAGATTAGAGCCACTACAATTTACAATCGACCAATTGTGGGATGTTGAAACTGATGAAGTAATTGAAACAGTAAATCCAGGGAAACAAGGCCAACAGGTAAAAATGAAATTACCAATGCAGTGTGAGGAGAATTGGATTATTAGGAGAAAAAAGTGAGAGGTAAGAAATGAGAAGTTTTTTCCATTGGGTACATTTCCATTTGAAAAACAACTGGGACAGGCCCCGATGGAAAAAAGTATTTGCCGAATTGGACTGTATCCAATGAAAAAAGAAAGAGGAGATTGCTATGTACTATGAAAAATTATTGCCAATTTTATCAGATTTAGAAAACAAAGATGTTGAAATTGCTGGTGGAAGTGTTGTTAATATGATTCTCTCAATTACAAATGCTTTAATTGATTATATATGTAATTTAACAAAAGATAAGAAAAACTACGAAAATGTAAGAGAAGAAGTTATAAAAATCAAAAAAGAGAGTGAAGAGTTAAGAAAAAAATCATTAGAAGCGATTGACCAAGATGAAATAATACTTAATGAAATTTTAGAAGCATATAAAAAGAGAAAACAAGAACCAGAAAAACTAGAAGAAGCTTGTAAAAAATCAGCAGAGTTTTGTATGAGTGTTACAGAAAACGCATTAGACACCTTAAAACTTGCAAAAAGAATAAGTCGAATTGGAAATAAAATGCTTTCAAGTGATTTCAAAATATGCATAATGTATGCATATACATCAATACAAGCAAGCATAGAAAATGTGAGAATAAACTTAAACTCTGTAACGGATGAAGTATACAGAAAAGAAATGACAGAAAAATATGAACAAATATTAAGAGAAACGAAAAATTTATAAAGATATATGAGGGATTGAAATGGAATTAAACAAGGACGAATATTCTGAAAGATTGGTACAAATACTAAAAAATTATTATACAAACAAAGAATTTTTGAAATCTATAATTAACATATTTAGTGACATGTCGAGCAAACATAAAATGAGAGAAACAAAGAATGATTTAGCAATTATATTAAAATATTATATTATGAGTAGAGATACTAAAGCATATGATAGTTATCAAGATATTTTCAATAAATATGATAACATCCACCATTTTGACATAACAAGAGGGGGTGAAGGATTTAAAGAATATCGAAGAAAATATGATGAGTTATGTGACAATATAGAAAATTATGGATATATAACACATTCCTTTTATGGAAAAGAGGGAGAGTATCTTAGAAAATACGGATTAAACTATATTGCTCATTTATCTCAAGAAGAGTATGAAGAATATATTAATGCAAAATATGCATTATATGGACTAATAGATTATTTTCGTGAAGCTAAGTATAGTAAAGATGGAATAGAATCACTAATTTCTTTATTTAATGATTGTGAAGTAATACCTATTGACAGAAATGAAAGAGTGTATTTTACAACACCTGGAGATACTACCTTTTTATATACAATTGGACATAGTCCAGCTTCTCTATATGAGGGACCTTTAAATCACTATAGTGATCAATTAGATATTAGTAGTACCAATTCTAAAAAATCTGCAATAAAACATATTTTGCAGGAAAGAGTTGAAAATGCATACTTTGAATCAGACTTATATCCAGAAAAAGAAGATACTGAATTTATTAAACATCATATAGAAACAATTGTGAATTTTTATTGTACTGGTTTGCCAGGTTTTGCATTGGTAAAAATAGCTGATGTAAAACAGAGAAATATATGCTTTGGAATAGGAGCAGCACCTAAAAGTGAAGATTTTAAATATGATTTTGATGCTTTGGTATCAATGAAAGAAGAAGAAATAATAGAAGAAAAAAAAAATAGAGGTGATATTACACGAGAAGCAGGTGAACCAAGAAAAAGCTTATATTATCCTAGAGATTTTTGGTCAAGTGAAAACTATTTTCCTACACGTTCAATCTTTGCAAATTTTTGCGCAGAATCCAAAGACTTAGATGGAATTCCAGTTTATTGTGTACCATGTTTTGATGAGTATGATATAATAAAATTAATAAAAGAAATGGAAAATCCGGAGAGTGCTATTCGGTCAAAGAAATAGTGGTAATGAAAGGTAAAGAAAAAATGAAACTATTATTAGAAGGTAAGGCTGTAAGTGAAAATATAAAAAGCAAATTTGAAGATAAACTTAATAAACTATGTAAAAAGCCTAAAATTGCAGTACTAACACTAAATCCAAATGACTCAAATATAGCGTATATAAGGAAGATAGAAAAAAACTGCAACAGATATGGAATTGGCTTTGAATTAAAAATAACCAAAACAGAACAAGAATTTATAGCAGAATTAAATAAAGCAAAAGAGAGTAAAGAAATTACAGGAATTATGTGCCAACAGCCACTTACAAGAAGCTTATTTAATGAGATAAATACAATACCACTTGAAAAAGACATAGAAGGAATTACACATGAAAGTTTAGGTAAAGTTTTTGTAGGTGAAAAAAACATAAATATTCCATGTACAAGTAAAGCTGTGATTGAAACACTAGAATATTACAACATAGATTTAACAGGGAAAAATGTGGTTGTAGTTGGAAGAAGTAATATAGTTGGAAAGCCACTAATCCCACAATTATTAGAAAAAAATGCTACAGTGACAGTTTGTCATTCAAAAACTAAAAATATAGAAAACATCTTAAAAATGGCAGATATAATTGTTATGGCTATAGGTAAAGCAAAATTCTTAAAAAAAGAAATGATAAAAGATGGAGCTATTATTGTTGATGTTGGAATAAATTTTGAAAATGGCAAAATGTGTGGAGATGTTGATTTTGAGGATGTAAAAGATAAAGCTTATGCTATTACACCTGTTCCAGGGGGAATAGGTATAGTCACAAATGCTCTTTTAATTGATAATATAATTAATTCTGCAAAAAAGGATTGATTTTTTTAATGTTGAAAGTAAGATGTCAGAGGTAGGATGTAGGATATAAGATGTAAGAGTTCCGGTCGCCGACCTCCAACTTCCTACCCCATACTTTATTTCTTATAATTCAGGTTTATAAAATTAGAAAACTATATATTTATAAGGTTAAAATTATTTAATTATTTTTCTGGAAATAAAAGGCAAAAAGTCCTATAATTCACATAATATTGCGAAAAAAACTACTTTTAGAAAATTTTGACTTTTTTGGAAATTTGTAGTATAATATAGTTGTTGATGACATTGAGTGAAGAAATTGTTTATTAACATAAAATTTAGGAAGGAGAATGCGGAATGTTTAACATAGGAGACAAAATTGTATATCCAATGCACGGAGCTGGAACAATTGATTCAATAGAAGAAAAAGATATCTTAGGAGAAAAACAATCTTACTATATACTTAGAATGCCAGGCGAAGTTAAAGTAATGGTACCTATCAAAAAAGCAGAAGAAGTAGGAGTAAGATCAATAATAGATAAAAGTTCAGCAGATAAAGTATTTAAAGTACTAGAACAAGATGAAACAGAAATGAACAAAAATTGGAACAAAAGATATAGAGACAATATGGATAAACTAAAAAGTGGAGACATATACGAAATTGCAGATGTTGTTAGAAACTTAAGTTTTAAGAAAAAAGAAAAAGGTTTATCAACAGGCGAAAACAAAATGTTAACTAATGCAAAACAAATATTAGTTAGTGAATTAGTTTTAGCAGAACAATCAAATACAGATGAAATAGAGGAAATTGTAAATAATAAAATTAATAATTCATTTATTACATTTAGAACAACAGACACAATTAAAGAAAACATAGTTAATAAATTTATTCCATTTGATGGAACTGGAGCAGCTGATGCTACTGGAACAGAAAATACATAAAAATGAATAAAAAATAGAAAAATACACCAAAATAAGTTATGAGGTGTATTTTTTATGTGGAATAAAATTTTAATTACATTTACTGTAATATTTATGATAGCTATAGGGATTGTAGTGTTTAACAATAATAATAAAAACATAGATTATCAGAAAAGCAATGAAAATATAGTAAATAATGAAACAGACATATCATCATCTTATATTATGGATGATTGTATCAATGAGTGGAAAGATTATAGTTTAACTGTTCAAGAGGAGATAAAAGAAGCTAGTCAAACTCTAACAGATGAAAACAAAACTTATATTGTTAAGGCTGAGGTAGATTATGATTA
>Ga0247608_10002511_pt1 | contig 22797 bp, 25 predicted proteins | sample 176DNAGHGlowgp2_FD_193490 | JGI IMG/M metagenome (GOLD analysis project Ga0247608, IMG submission 193490) | Sheep rumen microbial communities from Palmerston North, Manawatu-Wanganui, New Zealand - 1766 DNA GHGlow gp2 | ecosystem: Host-associated > Mammals > Digestive system > Stomach > Rumen ...
CTCGCATTCTCAAATTCATAGCTGCACGTTGACAGGGATATGAACCTGTCGTTGTCTGAATAACTCATCTCCCTTGATATAACAGCACTGTCGTAGATATGCGGTATCCACTCAGATATGGGAGAATTCCCGTTATACAGCCTATCATCAGACCGTACTATCGAACAGGAAAAGAAATCGAGCCTGTATACTGTTTCGGGAGTCGAGAGCCAGCCATATCTGTGAGCCTCAAAAAAGCTGTCCGTCGTATAGCTTGTGACCTGTGCAAACATCGAGCCATTCTTCATGTTATGTCCGTAAAGAATATTCACAGGATTCATAAATCTGTTCTCGCAGCGGCAGTCGAGGAATACAGAGCCTGCCTTGAGACTGCTTCCGTCGAAATCGTGGTGGAGGTAGTATTCGTTATCCTCTCCCTGCATTACAGGATAGCTTATCCTTGTATTCGGGATATACAACCAGCCTATGGCGTTGGGATATGCCGAATTCAGCGACTGTGCCGAATCTTTAAGGTTTTGCCTTATCTCATCGGGCAGCACTGCCGCCGCTGTATCTTTAACTGCTGTAGTGACTGTTTCTGTCGAAGCACTCTCTAATGCTGTAGTAACTTCTGTCATAAGGTCGGCAGAGATAACGTCGAGCTCGTGCTGTATCTCAGGTGTCGGTCTGTAGGGCGATATGTCTCTGTCAGCTTTCTTCTGAGCAATATCGTCTTTGAAAAAGATCAAGCAGCCTCCAAAAAGGAGGGCGGCTGAAACAGCCGCCGCAATAGATATTTTTGCTTTCTTAGTCATTTTCTTCCCTCTCTATCATATCAGGGCAAAGAGCCGCGAGCCCCGTATCGAGCTCATGCATCTCTTTCATTAACTTCCTGTATTTGACAGCAGCATAGGCTATGCCGCATAAGCCTGAAACGAGAAGTATGAGTCCGAGGACATTTCTGCCCGTATCTCCTGTGGGCGGAACAGTGACTGTCGGCTTCTTTTCAGCCTTATCGACCATTGTAATGCACGGTATGCCGTCATCGGTGACTGCCTTTGCCTCAACGCCGCCGACTGTGACCTTGCCGAATTCGTCAACAGTAAAGCCGATGTCAGTAGCAATAACATATCCCTCGGGAGCCGCAACCTCTTTCAGAGTGTACGCTCCTGCAGGAAGTCCGCGGACAATATGCTCCTTGCCGTCAGATGTCCACTCATCAACGACCTCGCCGTTTGCGTCTATGAGCTGCATTTTCGCTCCTGTAAGTTCCTTGCCGTATATATCCGTCTTGCTTATTGAAACGGAAACGGGACGGTTTTCAGCAGTTATCTCTACAACATCTCCGTCATCGCTTATCGTTACGGGATACAGCTCGTCTGAAAGGATATATCCCGTCGGAGCCGCTATTTCCTTAACTATATACTCGCCATAGGGAACACTGTTGAATGTGAAGCTGCCGCTCTTGTCCGACTCTGCCGTCAGCAGTGCCTTTTCAGCCGTAAACTCTGTAGTATCGGCTGAGAAAAGACCAAATACAGCCTTTTCGAGAGGCTCGCCATTTTTGTTGACCTTTTTGCCGCTCACTGAGCCTCTTTTCAGCGTATTGAGGAACATATCGCAGTCGATGCTGACTGTTGTCATCTCCTGTCCCATGTACTGAAAGCTCACAAGATGCTTTTCGCCGTTGAGCATATAGTGCTCGTCGGTAGCTATCTCCTGAACATAGTACTGAGCAAATGGCAGCTTATTGCTGATGACCTGTCCGAGACCTTCGCTGAGAGTTACTGTTGTTATGAGCCCATCGGCAGGGATAATGCTTCCGTCAGCAGCCTTTATGTCCTCGTTTGCATAGAAGCCGAAAAGAACGTTTTTGTACTCGCCGTTCTTTCCGAGCCCGAAGTCATCGTCAAGCTCCATATACTTGTAGATTTTTATCTCTGCCCCCTGATGAATATCTGTAAATGAAGCGCTTGCCACATCTGAAACAGCGACTTCCTGCCCTGCATAGGTGAGCTCTACATTCTTGACCTCATCGCTGAGAACATAGCCAAAAGGAGCAGTTTTCTCCTTTACAGCATACTTGCCGAGATATAGAGGCTTGGAAGCAGCAAAGCCGTCCTTGTCCGTGACGATAGTATCTGCGACTTCGCCGACTGCCGCTCTGAGCGTACCGTCGGGAGTATATATGTCCTCGGCTGCGATTATCTCAAACTCAGCGCCTCCGAGCCCGCTTTCCTCATAGACGGGAGTGTATGTAACGCCATTCTCTTTGAATTCGCCGTTATCTGCGGCAGATGAAGTCATTTCGACTGTCTTGAAGACCTCGCCTCGCTTAGTTACAGATATCCTGCCTTTCTGAGCTGTATCCGCTTTCGTGAGCTTTATAACGTTTACAGCGTTATCTTCCATTGAATTCGCAGAGTTTACACTGAACGTTACAGGAGTGCTGTCGAGTACATATCCCACGGGAGCCTGCACTTCAACAAGCGTATATTCGCCGTATCTGAGGCTGTCTGGTGTTATGAGGAAGCCTTCGCTGTTGGTGTAGTAGGTGTCCGTGCCGAGATTTACGAGCTCGCCGTTGCTGTCAAATATCTGGAATCCTGCGCCCTCATAGGGTATTACCTTGCTCGTTTCGGCATCGATCTTTGTAACATGGATATACGACTTGAAGGGCTTGTCGTTGAGCACATATTCGTAGGTCTTGCCGTTTTCAGCTATATTTACGTCAAAATCTGCTACAAGCTCGGAATCGTCGACGCTCCTGAGCTGATGAACGGTATATATGCCGTAAGGCATATCTTTGGTCTGAGCGAAGCCGTTTTCATCGGTCACAAGGCGGTCACGCTCCGTTTCCTTTGCCTTGTCGTAGCTTCCTGCCGATTTGAGATATACCTCAAACTCAGCTCCTGCCTCAAGGTTTTCGACTGTATTATCCTCATCGTCGCTGTGCTTGATCATAGATATATTGCCCTTTATGACGTCCTCGGCAACATTGAGCGAGATTGGGTTGACCTCAACGGTATAATTTTTAGCCTCTGCTCCGACTTCATATATCTCGTCGTTGAGCAGATAGCCCTGAGAGGGTGAAAGCTCCTGAAGCGTATAACTGCCGCACACGAACTCGTCGGTAATAAAGTGACCGTTCGCATCGGTCGTATATGTGGCTATCCTCTCGCCGTCACGGTAAAGTCCATATGTCGCACCTGCAAGAGTCGCATCGCCCTGTGCGGAGACGTTTTCGCTGTCGGTCTTTTTTACTTCTGCCCTGAACTTCTTGAGGTGGTTCTCAAACTTAACGCCGACTGTAAGGTCAGCATCGCCGCCTGTCAGCGTTATGTCCACAGCTTTCGGTGTCACATACTTTGTATCTGTGTTTATCTCGGAAACGGTATAGCTTATGGCTTCACTTGTACTGAGGTCGTACACGTACAGACCGTCAAATACAGCAACGCCGTTCTTGTCGGTCTTGGCATTCTTCGTATGCTCTGTGCCGTTATTCGTCCACTTCAACTGAAATTCGCAGTTAGCAGCAGCGCCGTCCTCGGCAGTCTTGTTTATCATTATCTTTCCGCTGGTCTTATCTTCCTTTACGTCAACATTCCCGTTCGCTTTCAGAGCCACAACATCGGAGGAAAGGTCATAGCCCTTCGGCGCGGATATCTCCTTAACATAATACTGCTTATTCGGCAGCTTTATCGAGCCCTTTCCGTCTGCTCCTATCTTTATCTCACCGACCTTCTGTGTGCAGTTCTTATCGCTATATACGCCGTATACAGCCTCAGAGCCGTCGATAGAGCTTACTCCGCTTATCTTAACGCTGTTGTCAGTGCTCAGTACCTTTGTTATGCTGAACTCAACGTCCGCCTGAGCCACGCGGAAAGCGTACATATTCATTGCTGTGGCAGACTTGCCGTCTGTGCGGTTGTTGATACAGCAGCCCTGAAAGGCGTTGGACTCGATGCGCCAGTGCGTACCTCCGTCGCCGCTGCCGTCTCCGACCGTATTGCTGTTTATGTAGCTCTCATTAACGCCAATGCTTCTAAGGTAGGCAATAACGTCAGCTCTGCTGTCAAACTCGCCGATATATATCCATGAGTGATCCTCGCCATTGAGGTTGTCGGCGATCACCATAGAGCCCGGCGTGATAGTCGAGCCGTCGGCACACTCCCAATAGGGACGCTCCTTGTACGGGATTCCCGACTTCTCGACATCTATCTTAGAGGTAACACCTTTGTAGGTGACAGTGCAGTTGTCGCTCACGGACAGCCAGTGGGGAGTATCCACAGGCACGGGATTGTTCCACGAAAAGCCGCTCGTAGAGAAGCCGAGGTGAGCGAGGGTATAATACAGAAGTCCCGAGCAGTCAACGCCCTGATTCCGTACATAGTCAAGGTCAAGAGGGCTGTAGCTGCCCTGATAGTAAACACCTGTATAGCCTTTAAATCCCCAGCCGTAGTGCGCTCCGAGCAGAGTGGAAGCTTCTGCGATGATTTCATCGGCTGTCGGGAAGGCTGTATTTTCAGTTGTCATTGCAGCACCCGCGGAAAGTGTTCCGCCGATAGATGTGCTGAACAATGAAACAGCGCAGAGGCTTGAAAGAAGTCCTGCGCCGAGTTTCTTTATTCTCTTTTTGATGTTGTTCATTTTAATTCTCCTTAAAATAAAAAAAGAAGCCGAACATTTGCTGTTCGGCTTCATAGAGTTAATTATTATCAGTGTAATTCATCATAGCTCATGGAGCTTATGATATCGCTGTCAGCGATATGGTTGCCGTCAATATCTACGGCTTCGGTAAATCCGTTGTTATACGTCAGGAAAAACTCTCCGTCAGTATCGAGCACATACCATATGCCCTCAACTCTGACGATATTCGCAACATGACCGTACAGCCCTGCCTGAGTCCATACTATACAGCAGTCCAGTCCGTTATCCACGCACAGCTCGTAAGTCTGACAGGCTCGGTTCACGCAGGTACCGCTGCCGTTACGAAGCATATATTCATATATCGCGCTCGCTTTGCCGTAGTCTGAGCCGTCATTGGGAAGAATGGTTTTTGGCTCGGCAGCGGCCTCTGTTACTGGTTCAGTCACTATGCTCGTCGTAACGGCAGGCTCGGTACGCGGAACAGCCGTTGTTGTCACGACGGCTGCCGTGGAAGTTACTGTTGTTTCGGTTGCTGTTGTTGTTCTCGGCGCTCGCGTGCTCTCTGCTGTACTTGTCACAGCCGCTTCTGCGGTGCTGACTGGTTCTGTTGCGCTTACCGTCGTGGTTTCCTGTATAGCCGCAGTTTCGGGCATGATATATATGCTTGTGGTCGCTGTCGTTGTTACGGCAGCTGTAGTTGTTATCGGAATATCAGTGCTTTTCTCTTTCTCAGCCGATACTGTTACTGCTTCGGCAACGGGCGGCGGACTCGCATAGATCTGCGGCTCTTGTCCACAGCCCGTGAGCAGTGCGAGCATCGTTAAAATGGCAGTCATTTTTCTCATACTCATACCTCCTTCGGCGTTTTTTTCACCATACCACATCGGAGGCGGTTTGTCTATGATTATTCCGAAAATTCGTCCTAACCACCAAAATGCGCCGCTGTTTTTCGGCTTACTGCATAGAGAAGTCGGGTTCGGGCTCTTCCTCCATATCCTCGTCGGTGCTTTCATCGGTCTTGACCTCTATCTCGCTGTTTCTGTTCTGCTCAAGTGCAGAACAGTAAGCGTTCATGACCGAGGTCTGAATAGCCTCATACGCCGATTTCGTGATACCGTGAAAGATGTCCTTGTACTGGGTATTCCCGTCCTTGTCAGTATACGATATCGAGGGCATTCTGATGAAAGTCTTGTCCTTGCCCTCGATAACTCTGAAACCATGAACGGCGAAAACTCCGTCGATAGTTATGCTTGCTGCCGCCTTGACGGAAGTGTCGGGATTATCGATGAGCCTGTCTATCCTTGCGTTTATCTTCATTGTTATTTCCTCCTGTATTCGTATTACATAGCCATTGAGAGGTCATCGGATTCAGCGAGGTCTTCATCCTCTGATTCATCTTCGTCGAGTTCTTCTGACTCGTCCTCAGCTTCGTCCTCTGATTCTTCTTCGTCGGGAGCTTCTGACTCGTCTTCATCTTCATCGAAGTCCTCGTCCTCTGATTCCTCATCATCGAGGTCTTCCTCTTCTTCCTCGGATTCGTCTTCGTCGGGTTCCTCATTTTCGGAGTCTCGGGCATTGTTCAGCTCATTCACAGTCTCCGCTCTTATCTCCTGATCTCTTTTGAGCTCCGCCTCGACAAGTCCGAGCACGAATTCCTTCTGTGTGATGTTGTGTCTGTGAAGATAGTCTTTCAGCCTCTGAAACATTTCTTCGGGCATCTGAAATGCCATTGTTCTTGTCGGACCCATATATTTCACCTCCTGCGGCTGTATCTTTGGGTGCAGTTCATTGTACAGAGCCTGTGAAACGAAATCAGCCATTGTCATTCCGTTCTGCTCTATATACTGCCTTATTTCTGCGTGTAATTCGGCATCTATCTTGACCGTGATGCCTTTCTTCTCATTTGCCATCGTTACCACTCCTTATATAATTTCTTATCGCCTTTTCAGCGAGCTCGTCGACTGTCACGCCCTGTTCCTCGGCAGCTTTTTCGAGCTGCTCCGCAAGGGGAGACGGTACAAATATTTCTTCTTTCATATCAGCCTCCTGTCTATGTCTGAGAAATGCCCTCGTCAGGTTCTTCCTGCATTTCAGCAGCTTCCTCATTCGTGAGGTATATGAGCGGATACCTGAACATAGCCGAATACTCCTTTACCTGTTCATCGGTAAGCGATACCTCGATGCCCTCGCCATATTCGTTTTCGCCGTTGCCTACGACCATAAAAGTGCCGTGGATGATTATATCTCCGACCTTTCTGTTCGGTTCACAGTTTTTCAGCAGGAACTCCTCATCGCAGTAGATAAGGACATTGTCTTTTTCAGCAAAGTATACTGGCTCTATAAGACCTCCGACAACGCTCTGCTTGGCTTCGAGCTCGTCGCGTATCTCAGCCTCATACGGCTCTTTACCAGGCTCAACGATGAGGACCTTCAGCATATCGCTACGGTCTGTTTTGGATATATCGAAGTCGATTTTCTTAAATCCAATGCTGTCACAGAAGTAGAAGCCCTTTTGTGCGCCGCCGCAGACCTCCACAACGTCACTGACCGACATTGAATGCCCGAAATATCCGGGCGGACAGTTTGTGTTGCAGAGAGCGAAGGTGCTCTCAACATCGGAGCAGTTTACGACGCCGCCATAGACCTGCCGATATATCTCAGGATCAACGCCGCCGTGCTTCATTGCCGTATCATAGCCCATAAATTTGAGCTTTTCCTTGTCGAGGCTCTCGTTTACCTGAAATACCCTTATCCCCATTTGAGGGGAGGTGACGGCTTCAAGCCTCTTCTTTGCCCACTGCGGAAGTTTTTCCGTATCGGCAACGCCTATGAAGTCACTGCGGTAGAAGAAGCATTCCTCGCCGTCCGCAAGTATCTTTCCGAACACTTTTGCTCCGAGCTTATCGGGATAACAGCCGAAGCCGCTTGTGGCATAGAAATACTGGAAGTACGGCTCTCTGAATTCTTCTTTCAGCGCTGTCGGCTTGATTATGAGCAGTTTCCCTGCGTATTCGTCGTCGGCAATGCACTCATCTCTGCCGAGTAATTTCAGTTTACCGTTCATTAAACTCTGCCCCTTGTGATACGGACAGCAGTGTCGGGAGGTATTTCGGGAATAACCGTCTTTCCCTCAAGCTGCTGCAGCGTTATATCTTCCTCGCTGATAATGAGGCGTATGACATTCGCGGTATTTGCATCGTGTATGATGCCCATAATAACGATGTCATCGTTGTCATCAACAAAGCCGATGGTGTGAATTATCTTTTTCATGATCATATTCCTTCCTCGTCATCGTCAAGAAATGACAGCTGACGGTTTAAATTGCGTCTTTCGGACGTATCGTAATTGCTGATAAATACCTCGTGATATTCCGCGCCGCTTTCGTATCTCAGGGCAAGATTGTTCATTCTCGTTATCTCCTCGATGTAGATACCCGGGACGTCCCACAGCTCCCTTATCTCAGGGCAGTCGTTGTACGACACAAGGAACTTTCCCTCACATTCGAGCAAGGTATTTCTCAGGCGGATGTGATCCTCTCTTGTAAAATCTACATCTTTATAGAAGCTCTCCGTATCGTAATACGGCGGATCGCAGTAGAAGAAGCTGTCAGGTCTGTCATAGAGCTTTATGAGCTCCTCGAAGTCCCTGTTCTCGATAGCGACTGACTGAAGCCTTTCCGCGGCTCTTTCGATAAGCGGAAATTTCTTCCACATCGAAACGGGGCGGCAGCAGTACTGGTCTGTTTTGTGACCGTAGCTGTACTGTATAAGGTAATAGAATTTCGCGGCTCTGTCATAGTCACGGAATCGAGCGAAAAGACCTCTCCTGCGCTGCTCTACGATACAGCGGAAGTCATCACGGGCGTTTATCATAAACATGAGCTTTTTTATGAGCTTTCGGGCGTTCTTTCGGACGCAGCGGTAAAGGTTCACAAGATTGCTGTTGGCATCGTTGAAAACCTCGAATTTCTCAGGTGTTTTATGGAACAACACCCAGCCTGCGCCTCCGAAAACCTCAATATACCGCTCATATTCAAGCGGAAAACGTACTATTATCTTGTCGCGGAGAGATTTCTTACCTCCCACCCATGACATGAAACTGTTCATACGCCTCCTTTCCGCCGCTTATGCGTCGGAAACAGAAAAAGCCGCCTGCATGGAACATTTCTGCTCCCGACAAGCGGCTTACAAGTTATTTTTCTTTGCCTGTAAACAGGCTGATATCATTCCTTTCTTTGTAATATAGTCTGCCGCCTCATTGACGGCGAAACACAGCTCGCGGTACTGCTTGCAGGAAAGCACCGTTTTTGCTCTTTTCAGCATTGACGGTATATCTCCGCAAAGCACAACACTTGCTTTTTCGTATCTTTTGCGTGTCTGCATACGACCTCCTTCCCTCAAAGGTTATCAGGACGTATTCATATTTCATTCCTCCTTTGTCGCTCCGAGATTGGCGATATACGCCGAGCCGTCGCTGTTTTTGAAATATTTATATTAACAGCAGCCTAATACTGCTGGGATTGGCTGTCCTCGTCGAGTTCTTCCTCGCTGCATGGGGTTATGTAGTCGGTTATGATGCAAAGTGCTTCCTCATAGCTGCCCGAGGAAGTGACCCTGTTATACATTTCCGCTGCTTCTTCCGTCATACCGTTGTCTTTAAGCGTTCTTGAAGCAATTCCAAGAATGTTGAATATGTTGCCGTTAGCGCCTATTATAGGACATTTCGGTCTGTTTCTTTCTGCCATTAGTTCATCTCCATTCCCTCGGACTCAGCTTCACAGCAGTCCGTATTTATGTATTCATCGAGCCTGACATCGTCCCCGAGGTAGCTGTAGTCGTTCTTATCGACAAATCTGCTGTTCCATTTGGTATCGAGTTCAATAGGCTCTTTACAGATTATCGTTCCCCAGTGATTGACCATTACAAATGGCTTTATTTCGCATATCTCGCCTGTACAGTCATCGTCGTGTCTGACATCATATACATAGAGGTCCTGAGGAACGGTATCACGGTCAACGCGCATATTCGTAAACAGCACGCGCTGTCCGAGCATTTCCATAAGCTCGAAGCTTTCCTCCTGAGCGTTGACTTTCATAACTGCATCTCCATATTTGCTTCCTCGGATTCGCTTTCCTTCTGAGATATGACATGGAAGCTGTCAACTCCGGGAACAAGGGAAAGACCTTGACCGTTATCCCACCTAACCATAATGCTGCACATATCATCGACTCCGATAACAGTTCCCATCGTTCCCGAAGGGACAGGTCGTGGATCATCGGGCATACTGTCGCAGCATATTCTTGTTCCTGCAGGATACTGCCTGCGTATTCTCTCAACTTCATTTCTGCTTGGTATTCTCATATCTCAGCCTCCTTCCTTTTCGGGGAACACGGGCTCTATCGCCCAGCCGCTCATAAACCACAGGTAAATGAATATACCGCCGAGTTTTTTGGTTTTTATCCGCCTCTTGCTGAGCTCCTCGCTTGCTTCCGCGACTGTATTCTCCCACCAGTCGCACAGCTCGTCGAGCTCTGCCTCGGAAAGGCGGCGGTAGCATTCACAGTTGAGCGACAGCATGAGCTTCCCGTCCTTTTCTTCAACGACGGGAACGGCAGAAAATATGCGGCGTTCAAAGGGATGCGGCAGAACGATGGGAGCGAGCGCTTCACAGGCATTAACATATATCTCGTCCCTGCACTTTTTCTTCTCGCGCTCGATAAGGAAGCGGTAATCATCGCCGCCTTCCCACGGATTTTCGTATGGAGCTTCTCCCTTAACTATTATCGGAGAGAATAGCTTCAATTTCAGAAATCTTGCTTTCATAAATACCTCCAGTCATAAAGAAAGACCGCTGATTTCTTCATCAGCGATCATTTCCTGTTCTTCTTTGATTGTTACTGTTATATCGGGCTGACAGGGGAGATCCAAGTCACTCACCACAACAGCGGATATATCCGACTTCTCTTTCAGTATTTCCGCGGCTGAATCCCGTATCATCCTCTTTATATCGTGGTAGTCGCAGTCCAGTTCGTCGAGCACATCTTCTATGGAAAACTCCCTTTGTCCGAGATGCGCAAAGGTAGCTATCCTGTCAGCGGCTTTTGATATGACGTCGAGCAGTTTCCTTTCGCTCGAAGTTACGGGAGCTTTCACGGTTTCGATCTTCATCTTCTCATCTCCTTTACATAGCGAGGCCAAGGCATTCGTCCTGTTCTTCTGTTTGATTTTCGGATAAAGCCTGAAGCTCTGAGTCGATAGCATTGCATATATCCCTTGCAGTCTCCTGTATTTCGTTGAGGAAGCGGCTGAGCTGGTCCATTTGCTTTCCCTGACTCCAAGAGGCTATATATGGGAAACTGTAGTCGCTGGTGTCGATACCGTACCTTGAAGCCACGATATATGCCACCGATTCAGCCTGAACCTCCTTATCGCTTCGGGAAGTATTCGCCGTTGGGAGCTTTTTATCGGGATCGTGCAGCAGGGCGTGAGCGCACTCGTGAATGGCAGTCTTAATGGCTTGTGCGCCGCTGAGATTCTCCTGTATCACTATACGCTGCTCGCCGTAGCTGTAATATCCCTTTGCTCCGCTTTTTATGTCCTCGAAATCCACAGGAAGTCCTGTAACGCTTCGGACCGCGCTTATTACCGACTCAACGTGTTCGTCCTCGACGTCCTCGTTCAGCTCGTGGACGTATTCGGGGATAGGCTCGCCGCTTGTCTGTGACACGTCAAAGACATACACCTTCTTAAAGCCTATGGAGGTTTGCTCGACCTCGACCTTCTCCTTTTTCTCAGAGCCATCAGCGTTGTACATCTGTTTGCCGTCGCCGTCCTTGACAAGCTGTTCCTCAACCTCTTTGGACTTGAACTTCATCGGAGCAAGTATCGCTATGCCTTTTTCTCCCTTGTTGATAGTCCTGCCAAGCTCTTTCCACTTGCCGAACGCTGCTACAAGGCTTGCATCGGGCTTCTGGAGCATAATGAGAATACAGTTACCTGCGGAGTAATTCGTGAACTTACTCATATACCGCAGACATTTCTTGTAGCTGTCCGACTCGAAAACAGCCTTAACGCCGTCATCGATCTTTTTGAATAGGTTCTGCATTTCCTCACGCTTCTCAGCTTTATATTCAGCTTTCTGCTGCGGCGTGAGCTTTTTCTTCCATGCCGTATTATCGACCTCCTCTGTAAATATATGTATATATGAAAAAAGCCGACTCTTGGGCTTCTCAATATGAGAAGTCTAAGAGCCGACTATAAAAACAGCGACACCCGTTTGAGGTGCCGCTGCTTTGGTAATTTAGGAGAAGTATTATTCGGTAGCTCTTTTTGAGTACTCAACAAGAGCAAATGAAGCATCAGCGGAATCGACCTTGCCGTCGCCGTTTAGGTCTCCAAGGTATTCCATATTCTTCTCAGTGACATAGTCACTCTCAATATTCACGGAATTAGCGGAATAGAATGTCAGCATTTTTGAGGCGTCGCGCGCGTCAAGTTTACCGTCAGTGTTGACATCGCCCTGTTCATTATCGCTATAAATTGCAATCAGCATTTGTGATGCGTCAAACGCATTGATATGACCATCGCTGTTTATGTCGCCGTCTTCGTCAACTTTTGCTCTCATACCAGAGGTAAATGGCAAATCGATACGCGAAAACGCATTGTTTCCCTCATCCCATACTTTTAGTGGAAAGCTGTCACACTCTTCGTTCATAGAAAGCTCAGACCAACGCACCATGGGATAATATGCGTCAAATACATCAATATCACCGTCAAGGTCAAAATCCCAGTCGTATTCGCCGTTCTGATATGCTGCGATAAGATTTTCGCGATACACTTTAACGCTTTCTCGGTAGGCATTCGCCACATCTTCAGGAAGATTTGATAAATCTGCCGCGTCTGTCGGTCTTGTGGGAAATATGGGGTAGTTGTTTTTTGCGTTTGCCACTGTAGGCAATGCCATTGCGCCCGTAATTACAACAGACAACAATATTGCAGTTTTTTTCATAAATATCACCTCTTAATTAATAATAATACCCGTAATAACAATGAAATCTGTTCTAAATCATTATCACTTATTTGCATCCCATTCTTGAAGAATGCGCGCGTCGTTGGCTGTAATGCCTACTTCGCCATCAACGTCAGCATTGAAAGCTCCTTGTGACTTGAGTTCGTATTTGTCACGATTGGCAATGTGTTGAAGAATAGCTACGGAATCAGCAACCGTCGACTTGCCATCGAGATTAGCATCGCCATCACAGAATTCAGTATTTGTTATATCAATTTCAGATGCAAAGGATTGATTTGAAAAGATAAACTCGACTCCTACGATAGCATCATAATTGTTTCTGAAATACTGCAAGCATCCAAGTTCCTTCTCAGTACTGGTGTTATCAGAAAATCGAATTGTTCTTTTTTCTGCGTCATACGTAGCATTATACTTTTCAAGAATCATATCATGGTCGACCAAATTAGTATCAATAGCCGAACGTGTAGATCCATCAAACAAGTAGACCGAATCATGTACGATTACTTCATTAAATGAACGAGTATTAATATCAACAGCATAATCTGCTACGCCATACTTCTCATTCAATAGCACATAGGCTTTTTCAAATATCATGCGGTTAAGATCATGATTATCGGTTTTGAATTTACCATTAACATTGAAATATCCGTTTGTACGTTCGCCTTTTATTTCGACATTTTCGCTATAAGCAATCTTATTCTTGATATAACCCACTATTTCATCAATCTCAACACATGTTTCAACTTTGGACGGGTCAATCATGATCTCGAATGAATCTGAATGACTGCACTCAAATATAAAATCTGAGGCACCTGTTACGCTGTCGCGGGATTTCCATACATTCACTATTTCTCCGTAATTAATGTTATCATTATAGATAACATCAGGAAGTATCTCGGTTAATTCGGGAGACGGAATCCATCTATCGTTTAGTTTTTCGATTTTCTTTAGATAAGCATCAGATTCTATGCTATCCTTGAATGCCCCAGAAGCAGACGCATTCATTGCAGTCAAACATGAAGTCGCGACAATTGCAGATAAAGTCGAAATTATCATTTTTTTCAACATAATAATACCGCCTTTCTCTTATGAACTGATTTTAATCTCGGGTGAATAATTCTCATCAAACGTCCGTATGAACTCATCAAGCTTTTTGGCTCCGATATTATAAGTGCATTGGACGCCGTAAACATCAAACGAGATATATCCTGTTTCTCCAAATCCCCTTAGAATACTGATGAAGCCATTCTCCACGCCGAGCTCAGGAATCTCAACTGCCAGTGTGTACGAGCGGGTGCTCGTAAGTGAGGTATCACTCCGCTCCCGTGAAGTGTCTGACAAGACTTTCATCAAGTTGCTCATTATCGGAGTTTTTTCAAAGGGAATGCCTTCAGGTCCTATGGAACCTTTGTACGCCTCCTTTATCACTACCGTGTTCTCGAAATCGGTAGCTTCGAGAAGCTCCCCGAGCGTATCGCACTTAACAAATGCGCTGTAGAGCTTCGGCTCGGAATCCTCGGTCTCCTTCACCGCGCAGACATAGGTCGGAGAGTAATTCTTATAGGCGTACAACTGACAGGTCGACTCCTCGTCGTCTATCATCAGAGCAGCCTCGCCGTAGTATTCGCCGATATCCTCGGCTGCGGCGGTTATCTGCTCGTTGTCTCGGCAGCACATACGGTAGACCTTCTTCTCGCCGTAGACAACCCGCTTCCACGGTAGCTGTACTATGTTGGTCGCAGGCAGCTCCGTTGTTGCAGCTGCGGCACTTTTTAACGCGGCAGTAGTCTGTACAGCCGCTCCCGTCATTTGAGCAGCTGTAGTCGTCAGCGGAGATGTCACCGCAGTCGTAGTGACCGCTGTCCTCGTCGTTCGAGCCGCTGTGACGGTCGTGCGGACTGTTGTCACGCTCTGCCGAGCAGAAGCTGTAGTCACCGCAGTAGTTGCAGCAGTCGTCTGGACGGCTGTAGTTGTCCTCGGAGCGGTTGTGCTCGGAGAAGTTGGGGCAACCGCTGTTACCGCGGAGGTAGTCTCAGTCTCGACTATTATTCCCGACTGGCTCGGAGTGGGCTTCTTCGGAGGTCTGAGAGCATACGTCGTCAGCCCGACACTAAGTACAGCTGCCGTACCGACTCCGATTGCAAACGAACGAAGTATCATTGTCTTGCGGCGCTTTCGCTCGGCAATTATTACTTCACCGCGAGCCATTATCTTTTTTGCCTTTTCCTCATATCTGTCCATTGCTCTCCCTCCTCTCCAGTTCTTCCTTCAAAGCTTGTTTTGCGCGGTAGATGAGATTAGAGAACTGACGGCTCGTTTTCCCCATTACCTTTGCAGCCTCTGCATTTGACATCTCCTCAAAGAATACCAGATACAGTACCTGCGAATATTCGCTATTCAAAGCCTTGATAGCATGATGCAGTATGATGTTTTGTTCGCCCTTTATGTATTCTTCCTCGATATCCGTTTTGTCCGACAGGTAGACATAGTCTTCAATAGGCACGACACCCCCCCTTTTCAGCTTCTTCATATAGTTAATAGCAGTATTCTTTCCTATTGTGTAAAGCCACGTTTTGAAAGAGTATTTCTTATTATACACAGGACGGTTCGTGTAGAGCTTAAGGAAGGTTTCGTCGGCGGCTTCCTCGGAAATATGGATATCATCAACAATTGTATTCAGGAACAATACGAGTTTATCATTGTATTCCCGAACGAGCTCGACAAAAGCATCATAGTCACCATTAAGGAAACGGAGGTAGCTACTTGCACCGTTACCCATAGATTACTCCTTTGCGAGAAACATATTCGAATTTGTTCTTCACTTATTATACAACTGTAACATAATGGTTTTCTCACCAAAATCATATATTTTTATTATTTAACTTTTATTATATATCATAAAGCCTTCTCTGTCAATAGATAATAAAGCAGCGGCACCTAATAATGCAGCCGCTTAGAGGAACAGACGGATAGTCATTTATCCCAACAACCAGTGCCTTTCGATTATTAATCATATTATCACCTGCTTTTTCCTTATTTCCATATTATGGAATAAACCTTATAATATAATGTCTTAAAATAAGCTATAATCAACTAAACAGCCTAGAAGTTTGTACTCGAAAACAGCTTTGACGCCGTCATCGATCTTTTTGAATAAGCTCTGCATGTCCTCACGCTTCTCAGCCTTATATTCAGTTGTTTGCTGCGGCGTGAGCTTTTTTTCCATGGCGCCGAGCGGGCGGGCGCAGTTTCGCGGCACTGTTTTTGCATACTGTCAGTATTATTCCGCGAATCATATCTGTTTTTGTTTTGTGTCAGTTCTATCGACCTCCATTCGTAAAAAGTATCTATATATGCAAAAAAACCGACCTTGTATGGCTTCTGTGAGAAACCAACAAAACCGGCTTTGAAATCGGTTGAAAATTCTATATTCGGTTTTCGGCTTTTTTCGGAGTTCTTCGGCGTTCCGTGCTTTGCTTTTTCAAAAACTGCTCCAAAATCCCTGTTTTAGGGCGTTCACCTTTGGTTTTTAGGGTTTGGGATCTATTGCTCCACCTTGAAAATCGCTGTTTTCAGGCAACAAAAAAAGCCCGAAACATCGGACTTTTTCGGTGACGGATCTAAATTGCTCCATCTTTATGGCGTGCCTGGAGGGATTCGAACCCCCGACCTACTGGTTCGTAGCCAGTCACTCTATCCAGCTGAGCTACAAGCACATTCACAACAGTATTTATTTTATCACGTTTTACATGAAAAGTCAAGGCAAGTAAATAAAATCGTCAAATTGCACTAAATAACCTTTAGCAAACAAGAGGAAAGTAAAAAATACAGCAAAAATATGATATCACCTTGACAAAAAAACTCGTTTCTGATATAATTATATGTGCTTTGAGACATTAGCTCAGTCGGTAGAGCATACGCCTTTTAAGCGTAGGGTCGAGGGTTCAAATCCCTCATGTCTCACCATATGTTCAGGACTAAAAGAATGAAATGCCGAAAAAAGCCCGAATATTCGGGCTTTTTTGCTACCCAAATCTCGAGAAATTTACTTCGATTTTCATAGATGACATTGGGCAGTTTTACCCATGTGTAAGGATTTGAACTCTCAAAAGAGCAGATTCAGTCCCCTCTAAAGGTCGAAACACAGGCAAATATCGATTTTCTCGGCAAAAAATAGTATACAAAGTTTCGGACTCGGTTTTAGTGGTTTTCACGAAATGTGAAAACGCTGAATCGAGTCATTTTTTATTTTACCCAAAACAAATGATAGAATGCCTATCAGAATTTATGAGCCGTTTTTGACGGCGGCAGTGGCAGGTTGGGGAACTACGCCGCCGAGGAAAGATAAAGCCGCTGTGGACGATTTGTGAGCCTCCTGTGGCAGATACATAGACAAAGCAGATCACGCCTGCTGTCTATGGAATAATTCTGTCAGGAGGAAGAAAATATGAACAAATACTCTATGAGCGGTAAGCTGATGCATAAGGCTTCCGATCACAACACCAAAAGCTGTGAGGTTGAGAAATGGGTATTCCTGCCTCACTCAGACTTTGAAAGACTGAAAGCAAAACCTTATCAGGAACATGAAGCTATAACCGCCGCCAAGGACCTTATGTTCGAGGACGAGACAGCATATCACTGTATAATGCTTCTTGACGAGCACGGCGATGACGGTCTGCTCATTGAAGCTGAAGGCTTTGACTATCCCCGTCTTTCTATGTTCGTTCCCGATGCAGCTCTTATCTATGAGCGTTATAAGACATCTGAAGCTGAACTGAAGCTCCATGATATGATCAGGGATACTGTCGAAAAGATCGCTGAACTTGCTCATACAGATAAGACGGACTTCACATCTGCGGATTTGATAGATATGGACGAAGTTGAGAGCCTTGTCAAAAATGCTATCGTACAGCAGCTCACCATGAGAGATGACATCACAATCGCGAAGAACACAGATGTAGAAATCGATTTTCAGCCGGATATCCATGTTGAGGCGAAGGAACTCACAGAGCTGAAGTTCTACTGTCCCCTAAAAGCTCAGCGAGACGTTCAGTCTTCATTTGACGAGGAAGAAGAATTCTTCGATGATACAGAGGAACTCTCTGACTATGAACTTCTTGAGTACCAAAGCGAAATCTTGGATGCAATCGAGGCTTCATGAGATAGATGATGCACGAAACGACTATATCAACCTTATAGCTTCAGGAGCTATAGACGAAGAAGATATGGATGAGAAATTCCAGAAGCTTTACACTGAGGAACAGGAACTCAACTCAAGACTGAAATATCTGGAAGAAAACAATAATATCAATGATGATCAAAAGTCAAGGATATCTCAAGCCCTTCAGATAAGCGATAACAGCTCTTACGAGCTGTTAGAGTATAAGGATATGCTTATCAGAAAGCTGATAGAATGCGTAAAGGTAAACAGTAAGACTGAAATAACGATAATCTTTAAGGGCGGATATGAAGTGACAGCTGAAGTAGAGAAATAGCACATTATACGCTTAAATGCCACTAAGAACGCTTATATTGATATTAAAAGTAGGCTCGGCAAGCTCGAAAAGCATGATCGAAGAGGCATATAATGAGATCAGTTTTAATGAAACTTTTGAGAAATAATCCTCAGGCCCTGTTTTAGGGCGTTTACATATTGCAATTAAAAACTAAAGCGTGTATAATATAAGCATAAGTAAAAATAGCGAAGGATTAATAATATGAAGTCAGTTATTACTCATGGGTCTTATAAAACCTCGTATTTTTATATAAAAATTTATACAAAAAAGGATATTCAAACTTGGTTAAAAGAAGACGGTAATATAGCATATTGGATTCACGAAATAATACATTATCTTCAGGATTTGGTACTGCCGTATAACATAAATCAGATCCTATACAAAGCTATAGGATTTGAAGAGGTAATTAGCTTTATCAATAAAGAAGGTTATCTCAAACTTGATTTTAATGATAATTGGAGTCAACAATATAATGATTTAAAAGCTCTGTCTGTAAAAACATTCGGTTCATTAAATCAAAATGAAATATCAGGCGCAAGGGATTTTCTTGAGTATATAGCTTATAAAATAGAATGTAAATTATCCCCGAACTGTGATGAAGTTTCGCAATGTCGATATGAGTTAGTGGATTTGTTTTTTAAAGATAGGGGCTTTCCTTCAACTTCAGATGCTATTAAAATATGTGTTGCTGAGTTTTGTCTTTATAATGATAAACCTTTGGATACACTATATAGGCTATTTAATGATAAAAACTTACTTATCCTAATTAATAAAAATGAGTATCAAGAAGTTTATAAATATTTAATGTCTTACCCAGTAGTCGCTTTTGATTGTGAGAACTTAAAAACAGAAGATATAGCTGTAATAAGGCGGGAAAAGCTGATTAAAAAATTGAAATGTCAATATAACGGATATGATGCAATTGTAAAATGGATAATAAGAGCAACCAGTTTTATAATGAATAATTATTCTGGAAAATTTTTGTTTTCAGATATTTACAATATGGATACAACAAATTCAAAAATAGAACTAAAGAAAATAATCGAAAAAATAGGCATTCCATTAGTATTAAACTCTCAAAATCAATGTATTTCAGTTGGATTTGATGAAAAAGAAGAAAAGCAATTTATAAATTTTTATATTATGCGTAAATTCATGAGTTTTGTAAGTCATAAATCGAGTTGCTGTCCTATCTGCGATTTGTGTAGTACTAATACCATTAAGAAGTATCTAAAATGTAAAATCAAAAAAGGGATTATAATAGGTGAAGAAAACTGTTATTATAATAGATTCCTAAACAATTATGGAATATGTAATTTGAAGTATAATATCATCTGAATTTTAGATAACAAAAAGGAACAAGAATGTGCGGGACCTCACAGAACCATAAGACAAATCGAAAGACCTTTTATATATGACACGATCTAATTAAGGAAGGAATGCAACATAAAGATGAACTCAAAAAAATTTGAAGTAACTGTGAGAGGTCTGAATTTGACATATACATTCTATACCAAAGAGTATATCTTTCAGATCTTAGACGATTTGAATATGAATCCTAAGCTAATTACCCTTGATAAAAATACCAGAGGAGATTTGAGAAAAATGGATTTGAGAGAAAAAGAAAAGCACTCCCATTATTTCTCGTTTATCCGATTTTTTGAAGAGGAAGGCGAAGTCTTTGGTTTGGTAGGTGGAAAAACAACATACACAAATCCGGATGTTTTCCCAGATATACCTAAAGAAAGCGAAAATAGATATGCACGTATTTTTTTAGATGCTTCCAAAGAAAGACATTGGCATAAGGAAGTGTTGATCGTCAGACATGCCGACACAAAGTCTACTGAGGAAGACAATCAGCAGGCTCTGTTTATAGAATGCTTTTTGCAACGGACATTTCATTTGTTTGACAGCTAAGATCGAATCAGAGCAAATACTGTTATAAATGAGTATGTATGGTCCATTTTTCCGTATATACTCAAAATCTAAACGAATAGATGGAGGTGCGCTATGGAAATGCAGGAAAACGAGATGCAGAAGATCCCCAGTGACATCATGCAGATGATTACCTATGAGGCCTTCTGCCGCGCCAAAGCATCAGGTAAGGTGAAAAGGGCAATGGCTCTGTTCGATGAGGAGATACACCGTGGCAGAGAGGTGTGGAAAGAACATAAACTCGGCTCTTATTATCCGGACAGAATTAGATATTTCAGAGAGCATGATACAGGCGAAAAGGTAATGGAGTCCTATTATCCGAGAATCATGGATCTGGATAAAATCAGCTTCGTTTCCCGTGAATATGTAAACACAGTTGTTAATCATGTGATCCCCGGAGGAAATCCGGATGATCTGAAATGCGATGGCGGATATGTTTACAGAAAAGAGATTGCAGAGATCGCCGATCAATACGGCGTAGTATATCTGTTCAACAAGTGTGTCGGCAGAGTGCGAAAACCGCATTGGGAAAAGGAACGGTTTGATATTGTGATCAGAAAGGGAACAGATGCAATTGCGGACAGTGCCCTTGCTGACAATTATCTTATCACCAGCGTTACACTTCCGGACAATTTGACTGTGATTGGTACAGGTGCAATAGAAAGAAGTAGATTGCTTGAAAAGGTAACGCTTTCGAAGAATCTGAAGTATATCAAAGATGCAGCATTTCGTTTTTGCTGGAAACTCCGGAACATTGATCTGCCGGAGGGACTTGTATATATCGGCGCAGATGCTTTCAGAAAATGCGAATCGTTTACTGAACTGATTGTTCCTGACAGCGTTACATATATCGGATCAAAGGCTTTTTTCAAATGTGTAAATCTAAAAAGTATGAAGCTTCCGGCGCATATCACAAAGATTACGCTCGGGCTGTTCCGGCACTGCCATCAGCTTTCGGAAATCGTGATACCGAATGATGTGACAGTTATCGAGAAGTATGCGTTTGCGAACTGTTATAATCTTAAAAAAGTTTCTTTGCCGTCCGGACTTAAAAGGATAGAGGACGGGGCGTTTGCTGACTGTATAAAGCTCAGGTTTCTTGAGATCCCTGATAGTGTGGAATATATCGGAGAAGACTTGTTCGGCAAGAAAAAGCGGAGCCCGATGATCGCTGCGTCTAAGGAGAACCAATATGTCCGCCAGTATGCGGCTGACCATCATATCAGGTTCACAGACAATTATGACGGAAATAAGGAAAAATAATGGGCGGGTGTAACAATTGGATTGTTCGGAAGGACCAAGATCAGTATCCTGAAGAAAGTACCTTATAGAGAGCCTTAACAGTGGCTATCGCCGTCTGAACAAGCAAAGGAGTGTATTTCCGAGCGATACAGCGCTCCTGAAGGCTCTGTATCTTGCAACACATGAGATAACGAAGAAATGGACTATGCCGCTGCGAAACTGGGGTAAAGTCCTGGGTGAACTCGAGATCATGTACCCTGACAGGCTCGGCTGAGCCACTGGATATCAGCCTGATTGAGTCAATCCCAAATTCTGTGTAAACGAAAAATAGTGCAATAAAAGAGTATATGATGAGACCGATTGTGAAAGCAGTCGGTCTCATTTGCATATTAACATGTGGTTATTTGATTGCCTATATGAAAATGATATCCGGATATATTAAAAAGTATTGCATTTATTACCAAAGTGTGTTATACTTAATTTATATTTATTTATTATATTTTCTAATTTATGAATGGAGTGATATAAAATGATACTAAAAAAGATGCTTGCTGTCCTGTCAGCAGTAACCTTATCTTTCTCTGCAGTGTCCGGATGTTTTCCGAGTATGTCTTCTTCGAAGCATACTTTCAGAGCAATGGCTGAGGAGATAGAGTTTTCGAACAACGAAGAACTTGTTCTTGTTACAGATGCCCAAAAAACTGATACAGAGACTAAAAATACTGATGACGGACTGAGCTACTATTTTGAAGGTGACGAGATCATCATCAACGGTTATTCAGGTAGTTCAAAGAAAGTCGTTATTCCTGAGACTATAGATGGTATAGCTGTAACGACTGTTAGTGACTATGCTTTCAATGGTAACACTGTAATAACAGGGATTGATCTTGGAAATGTTAAGTCAATTGGAAGAAAAGCATTTGCAGGATGTACAGAACTGAAGGAGATAACTATTCCGAAGACAGTTACACAGACAGGCAACTGGCAATATGGCTGTTTAGAAGGGAGCAGTATCGAAAAAGTAGTATTTGAAGAAGGAATAGCAAGTATTCCTGCCTATGTGTGTATGAACGCAAGCAGCGTAAAAGAAGTAATACTGCCAGAAAAGGTTGATACCGAAAACGGTTATTCTATCGGCGAAAATGCGTTTTATGGCACATCGGTAAGTTCAATAAAACTGCCTGTTAGTCTTACTTCAATAGGCAACAGTGTATTCGCCGGTTGCAAGAACCTAAAATCAATATCGGTACCGGACAATGTGACATCTATCGGTGACCTTTGCTTTAATGCCTGTGATAACCTTGAAACGCTGAAATTAGGAACAGGTATTAAGTCTATCGGAAACCGTTTTCTATACGGAAGCCCGAAGATAACAGAAATAACTATCCCAAAGACAGTAACACAGACAGGCGAATGGAAATATGGCTGTTTAGAAGGAAGCAGTATC
>Ga0247608_10002513_pt1 | contig 22775 bp, 20 predicted proteins | sample 176DNAGHGlowgp2_FD_193490 | JGI IMG/M metagenome (GOLD analysis project Ga0247608, IMG submission 193490) | Sheep rumen microbial communities from Palmerston North, Manawatu-Wanganui, New Zealand - 1766 DNA GHGlow gp2 | ecosystem: Host-associated > Mammals > Digestive system > Stomach > Rumen ...
GGCTTTTTCAAAGGCGTCTCCGTAGCGGATGACCTTGGATTCAATCATTTCGCGCAGGAGGTCGTTGCCCTCGCGGGTGCGCTCCCCCACGCCGGCGAACACGGAGAAACCGTTGTGCGCCTTGGCAATGTTGTTAATCAGCTCCTTGATGAGCACCGTCTTGCCCACGCCGGCGCCGCCGAATAGGCCGATTTTACCGCCCTTCAGATAGGGCTCCAGCAGGTCAATCACCTTGATGCCCGTGAACAGCACCTCCTGGGAGGTGGTAAGGTCCTCGAATTTGGGGGCTTCCCGGTGGATGGGAAGGGTCTGCTGACGGTCTAGTTCCTTCATTCCGTCGATGGCGTCCCCGGTCACGTTCATCACGCGGCCGCGAATCTGGGCGCCCACGGGCATGGCGATGGGCCGGAAGGTGTTCTGCACCTCCAGGCCGCGGCTGAGGCCGTCCGTGGAGTCCATGGCAATGCAGCGCACGGTGTCTTCACCAATGTGCTGCTGCACTTCCAGGATAAGGGTTTTCCCGTCCGGACGCTTTACCGTAAGGGCATCTTCGATTCTGGGGAGTTCCAGCTCCTCATTGCGGGCCGATATATTGAAATGCACATCCACTACCGGTCCTACGACCTGCGCGATGTGCCCGATAGCATGGGGCATAAGCTTATAAAGTTTCAGTATCTACAAAGATACGGATTTCTTTGCAGATACCGAAACTGTTTCTGTTACATTTTCGGCTCCATTTTGTTGCCGAAAGTCGTATTCCGCAGGATTCGGCTACAGAATCGGCCTGTTTTTAATACACGAAGCGGAACTCGTCCACGTACAGGACGGAGGTGGTGGAGCCGGTGAAGAAGTCCCCCCTCTCACTGGAAGAGCATGCGACGACAACGTATTTGGGCACGCGATTGTTCCGATATTTGATTTCGATGCGGAATTTCTGGTAGCCGTCCTGCTCTTTGTCCAAAACCAGCAGGCCGGAGCCGATGATGCCCGGGTCCTTCTCCACGTCCAAGAGCTGATCCGGCGGGCAAACATCGTAGGGCTGGTCCCAATCGGCCAGGATGACGGAGATGGTGGCCCTGTCCGTCTTTCCTTTCAGCTTCTCGTACGGCGGCTGGGCCCAGTCGATGACGCCGGGCTTGTAACAGGCATAGCCTTCCAGGGCCTCGGGGCGGGCGGTGAAGGGAACGCCCCAGTGGATGTGGGCACTCATCTTGGAAAAGTCCACCTTGCCGGTCCGGCCCAGGAATATGCTGCCGGCGCCCAGCTTCTTGATGGCGCCGAACAGGGCCTTCAGGGGCTTTGTCTCCAGTTTTACGGCCTTTTTGCCGGAACCGGGAACCGCCACGAACTTCTCTTCCGGACTCACGGTAATCTGGCCCAGCTTTTTGGTGGAGGCTGCGGCCGAACCCCAGTTTTCCAGCTTGTCGCCGGTCCACTGGTCAAAACTCATGTTGGGAAGCTGCGGCCCGTTCCCCCCATCGGGTGTCAGGGCGCACAGCATCAGGGATAAAACAGCCGTTATCATGGCGCTAATACACAAACTTGAACTCGTCCAAATAAAGCACGGAACCGTCGGCACCGGTGAAGTAGTCTCCCAGGGCGCTGGAAGCGCACACGACGCTCACCCACTTGGGGGTGCGGTCATTGCGGTACTCGATGTCTATGTGGAAGGTTTCGTAGGCGGTCATTTCCTTGTCAAAGACCACTTTTCCAAAGCCGATGATGCCCGGGTCCTTCTCCAGGTCCAACAGCTGGTCCGGCGGGCACACGTCGAAGGGCTGTTCCCAGTCTGAAAGAATTACCAGCACGTGTCCCTTGTCCAGGGTACCCTCCAGGTTCTTGTAAGGCTCCTGCGTCCAGTCAATTTTCTTGGGTTGGTAGCAGTAAAAACCTTCCAGGGCCTTGGGACGCTCAGTAAAGGGCGTCCCCCAGAAGATGTGGGCGCTCATCTTGGCAATGTCGATATCGCCGGTGGTTCCGCAGAACACGCTGCCGGCAGCCAGCTTCTTGATGGCGCCGAACAGGGCTGATATGCCACAGGTCTGGAGCTTGAGGGCATTCTTGCCTTCTCCGCTTACGGCTACAAACGTGCTTTCCGGGGCCACGGTGGTCGCCCCCAGCATTTTGGTGGAAGCTGCGGCCGATCCCCACACTTTCTTCTGGGCCTCGGTGGCGTCCCCGCCGTAGAGCGCGTCGTACTCGACACGGGTCACTGCATCCTTGGCCTTGCTCCAGGAGTCAAAATTCATATTGTAGAGTTGGGCTCCTTCCTTGGCCGGTTCCGGCTGGGGATCCGGTTTGGAAGGCTCTTCTTCTTTCTTGGGTTCGCCATAGGGTGACACCAGGTCATTCCACTTGCTGCAGGAGAGGACAGCCAAGGCGACGGCAGTAAGAACAAAAATCTTTTTCATGGCTTAAAAATGGAATACAAGGCCCAGGTTAAGTCCCAGCAGGCCGGGTTTGAAATTAAAGAAACTGTGGGAAAGCCGGGTGTTTTCTTCGGCGTTCTTCACTTGGGGGTTCCACTCATAACCACCCTCCAGGAGCGGCAGGGAAAGCTCGACCGTAAGGAAATTGGTCAGGAAGAGGCTCACGCCCGGATACAGGCCCAGGGAAACGGAATAAATGTCTCCATAGGTGCCTACCTTGCCCACTTCCAGGGTCTCATAATCCTTGTCATAGCCGATGCTGCCGTTGAGCCGGCCTTCGGCAAAAAGAGCGAACACCTTGCTGTTGAACAGGGGAATATACTGCCGCACGGCAATGGCGCCAGTGAAGTTCTCCCGCACATAATGGCGGTCTCCCAGGCTCAGCGAGTTCAGGATCTTGGCTTCGTCCAGGTGGACGCTGGTATTGGCATAGTTGAAGCGCAGGCCCACGGAGAGGTTGTCCTTCACGAAGTAGGAGCCGCTGAGGCCGCCCTCGATAAGGGTGGCATTCCCGCTGAGGCCGCTTACCAGGCCCACCAGCGAGGCGCCGCTGCTCGTTTTTCCTTCATTGGACTTGTACTGGTTGAAGCCGAAGCTGGCTCCCACCGCCCAGGTTCCCTTGGAGATATACGTTCTCCGGGGATTGCCAAGTCCCCGGTCCGGGTTCTTGGCTTCGACCGCTCCGGAAAAGGCCAGCAGCAGGCTGATGGTTAAGCATACACTTTTTTTCATGTTCTTTATTTTAAAGCTGTTACAAAATCAAAGAAAGGCTGGATGTCTTTTTTCTCCGGAAGACGGACCATGTAGCAGAAGTTGCAGAGGTCGTCGGAGAGGGCGTCCGGAACGCGGCCGGCAAAGCAAAGGGCCTCCCCGTAGCGCTGGCGGATTTCCTGGTCCGTGTGCAGGTAGTTTTTCCCGTCGCGGCGGCCGGCATAGGCGCAGTAGGCGCTCACGCCCTGCGGCTTGCGTGCCTCGTCAAAGGCCACCATATCGGCCCAAATCTGGAAGACGTCCGTCTGGTGCGCATAGTTCATCATGTCGGGGGTATAGCCTCCCGGCGGGCGCATGTTCACTTCCAGGCCCACGTAGTCTCCCTTCTTGCCCAGGCCTTCGCGATCGCGGTCCAGCTGGAAGTACTCCAGGTGCACGAAGCGGCTCTTGATGCCGAAGGCTTTCACCGTGCGGCGGCCTATCTCCGAGAGCTTGGCCGGAACGCTCTTGTTGGTGTAGTAGCAGGTGTCCAGGTTGGCATGGACTATTTCCATGATGGGCGTGGGAAACACGCTGTTGTTCTCGAAGACGGGCTGGCCTTCAGCGTTGAAAATGGCGTCGTAGCTTACCAGAAGGCCGGTGATGAATTCCTCAATTACGTAGAACTGCGCATCGGCGCTGTGGGCGGCGAACCAGGCGTCCAGCTCCTTGGCATCGCCAATCTTGGTGGTGCCGCCGGCGCCCATGCCGCTGTCGGGCTTGGCAATGACGGGATAGCCGGTCTTCTTCACGAAGGCCTTTACCTTGGCCGCCCCCTCGGCCCCCTTGATTTGACGGGCCGTAGGAATGCCGCCCAGGGCATAGTATTTCTTCATCTCGCTCTTGTTGCGGATAGAGGCTATCTGGTCGTTCTTGATACCGGTGGTCACGTTGAAATCGGTCCGCAGGCGGGCGTCCTGCTCCAGCCAATATTCGTTGTTGGATTCAATCCAGTCTATCTTGCCCCACTTGTGGGCATACCAGGCCACGGCCCGATACATTTCTTCGTAATTGCCCAAGTCGTTTACCTTGTAGTAGTCGCTCAGGCTTTGCTTCAGCTCCCAGGGAAGGTTCTCGTAATTGGTGTCCGCAATGCCCAGCACGTTGACGCCGTTGGCCTTGAGGCCGGCGCAGAAGTGCCAGTAGGTCTGCGGGAAATGGGGGGAGATAAAAATTAAGTTCATAAAACTGTAGGTTTTGTTTTCTTCTGAAACCCGGCGCATGGCGCCGCGGCTTATTTCATAGGCCTCGCCGTAAAGGGTGGGTTTGCCGTTTGCTATTTTTACGTATCCGCCGTCCCGGAAGGTGTAGAAACGGTGGTTCCAGCTGTCCGGGAAGGCAATGTCTTCAAACAGACGCAGCCCGTCCACCTGGGCATAGCGCACCTGCTCCATGTGCGGAATCAGCCGGATGTCCGTGAGCCCCAGGCCCCGGAGCCAGCGCCGGTACTGCGGGTCTGTGGCCTCGCCGGGCAGTTCCGGATGGGAATACACGGGGTCTGCGCAGTTCATGCTGCCGGCACTGCAGCCCATCACCACACCGTTATAGTCCTGTAACAGCTCTTTCAGACCTATTTCATGCAGGAACTTGTTCTGGGTGGGTACATGCCCGCCGCAGAGCACAATCCAATCCGCCTTTTTCACCAGCTGCGGAGCCTGCGCGGCATTGCGCCTCTCCAGCATGGTAATGGAAGCCGTCTCAATGCCGGAAGCGTGGATGCAGTCGCTCATTCCCTTCAGCACCGATTCCGTGAAGCCCCGGTCGTCGGGGGCGGCGCTCACCAGCAGCACGTGGGGTGCCTTCCCACCGGTGACGGCGGCAAGGGAGGCCTTGACATCGGCCCTGAAACCGTTGTCTTCCGTAAAATAAGGCTCTCCGTAGCGGGTGGGGCTGCCGGTAAGATACACAATCATGGCTGCAAAGTTAGCGCAAATTCAGGACAAAGCAAAAATCGGCCACCCCGCGAAGGATGGCCGATTTTTATCACTGTGCCGTCAGGACTTAGTCGGCAAGGGAGAAACGCTTGAAAGCGAGAACCTTGGCATCCTTGTCCACAGCGGCGAGGGCTTCCTTCACCGTCTTCTTGTCGTCGGACAGCTGGTATTCCTGCTCCATGAGGGTGTTTTCCTTCAGGAACTTCTGGATACGGCCGTTCACGATACCGGCAATCATCTGCACCTTGGAGGCCAGGGAAGCAAGCGTCTCGGCACCCACCTTGGCGATGATGTCACGGGCCTGCTGAGCCTGCTCGGAAGTGAGCCAGCCCTTGGCGGTATTGGACTCGATGTGGTCTTCGCTGTCCACGTGGGCGGGGTTGATACCGGCCTTCTTGAGGGCGTTGTCAACAGCCTTCTGCACCTGCTCGTCCTTGGTCTTCTGCTCGGCCACGGTCTTCTCGGACTCGATGACCTCGGCGGGGACGGAGGCGGCGTCAACGGCCACGGGGTTCATGGAAGCCACCTGCATGGCGATGCCGCGGGCAATCTCCGCAGGAACTTCCTTGTTGAAGGACACGATGGCGCCCAACTTGCCGTTGAAGTGCACATATTCGCTCACGAAGGGGGCCTCAAGGGCACCGTAGTAAGCGAGGACGTGCTTCTCACCGGTTTTGCCGGCCTGGTTGGTAATGTCCTCGTCCAGCGTGTAACCGTCGGCACCCTTCACGGCCTTGAGGGCCTCAAGGTCTGCGGGGAACTGAGCGATAGCGGCATCTGCAATGGAAGCGGCGAGGCTCTTGAAATCCGGGGTGGCAGCCACGAAGTCGGTTTCGCAGCCCAGGCACACGAGGATGGCCTTTCCGCCGTTTACACGGCTGAGAACGGCACCCTGGGTGGTCTCGTTGTCACCACGCTTGGCAAGGGTGGACTTACCTTTTTCACGAAGAATCTCCACAGCACGCTTGAAATCTCCGGCGGCCTCTTCGAGGGCCTTCTTGCAATCCATCATACCAGCGCTGGTCATGTCACGCAGCTTCTTGATATCTGCTAATGCGATAGCCATAGTTCTGTTTGCTTTTAACGGTTAATTACTTTTCTTCTGCCTTGGGGGCCTCAGGCTCTGCCTTGGGAGCCTCAGGCTCTGCAGTTTCGGCCTCGACCTTGGTGCGACGGGAGCGGAGCTTCTTGACGGGAGCGTCCTCGGCGGCCTCGGGGGCGGGATTCTCGCTCTCTTCCTTCTCCTTCTCCAGCTTGCGCTCTGCAAGGCCTTCATTGATGGCCTGGCACATCACGTCCATGATGAGTTCGATGGACTTCGTGGCATCGTCGTTTGCCGGAATCACATAATCAATCGGGGTGGGATCGCAACATGTGTCAACCATAGCGATAACCGGGATATTCAGGCGGACAGCCTCCTTGACGGCATTGGCTTCCTTCTGAACGTCAACCACGAAGAGGGCGCTCGGGAGGCGGGACATGTCACGGATAGAACCGAGGTTCTTCTCCAGCTTGGCACGCTGGCGCTCCACCTGGAGGCGCTCACGCTTGGCGAGCTTCTCGAAGGTGCCATCTTCCTTCATCTTGTCGATGGTATTCATTTTCTTCACGGCCTTGCGGATGGTGGGGAAGTTGGTAAGCATTCCACCGGGCCAGCGCTCGGTCACGGACGGCATGTTGACCTCGGCGGCCTTGGCGGCGACGACGTCTTTTGCCTGTTTCTTGGTGGCAACGAAGAGGACCTTGCGGCCGCTGCGGGCCATTTCCTTGAGGACCTCGGCTGCCTCGTCGATTTTCACGACGGTCTTGTGCAGGTCGATGATGTGGATGCCGTTACGCTCAACGAAGATGTACGGCGCCATCTTGGGGTTCCACTTGCGGGCCAGGTGGCCGAAGTGAGTACCTGCATCAAGAAGCTGTTCGAAATTTGTTCTAGACATGGGTTTTCTAATTGTCTGTTTAATAACTCTTTCATCAATCCGAAGTAGCAGTCCTTGACTGGTCTCCGGGATTTTTTCGCGGCCCGGCAATCCCTTTTGTAGCCTGGGAAGATTCGCATCCTCACCGGGATCTCAGGATTTGATGAATACCAAAGCCGTGCTGACGTAAATCCAGTAGTTGCAGGCCGATTAACGCTTGCTGAACTGGAAGCGACGACGTGCGCCAGGCTGACCGGGTTTCTTACGCTCGACTTCGCGGGCGTCGCGGGTGAGGAAGCCGGCGGCCTTCAGCGTGGAGCGGTAAGCCTCTTTATCCACCTCGCAAAGAGCGCGGGCGATTCCGAGACGAACGGCCTCTGCCTGACCTTTGGTACCACCACCTACGAGGGTGACCTTAACGTCAAACTGACCTGCAGTGCCGGTGACCTCGAGGGCCTGGTTGGCGATGTACTGGAGGGTTCCCTCCTTGAAGTACTCTTCCATGGGGCGTCCGTTGATTTCGAACTTGCCCGTGCCGGCGGCTACATAAACACGAGCGACAGCTGATTTACGTCTTCCAAGGGCGTGTTTCTGTTCCATGTGCTCTGTTTAGATTTCGTTAAACTTGATGGTTTTGGGATTCTGGGCCTGGTGCTTGTGCTCGGGACCGGCATAGATATACAGGTTGCCGATGAGCTTGTCACCAAGACGGGTCTTGGGAAGCATTCCCTTTACAGACCGACGGATGAGTTCCTCGGGCCTTGAAGCAAGGATCTCGCGGGGCGTGGTGAAGCGCTGGCCACCGGGATAGCCGGTGTAGCGGGTGTAAACGCGGTCGGTCATCTTCTTGCCGGTAAGACGAATCTTTTCGGCGTTGATGACGATTACGTTGTCACCACAATCCACGTGCGGGGTGTAGCCGGGCTTGTTCTTGCCGCGAAGCACCAGGGCGATGCGGGAAGCCAGGCGACCGAGCACGAGATCGGTTGCATCAATGACGAGCCACTCCTTGTTTACAGTTGCCTTGTTCAGGGAAACTGTTTTGTAGCTAAGTGTGTCCACTGTCTTGATAATTAATGGTTTAACATAAAAGTTGCGATCCCCCTACAATGAGAGGGACCGCAAAGGTAGGAATTTTTACCGAAATACGCAAATCAAAACGTAAATCCTATTCGCGGGCCGATGGTAAAGTTTATCCTGGATGCACGGCTATAGCTCCTCTTAGAAAAAGGTGGCTTTGTTTGTCAGAAAACCAAAGTTCCACTAACTTTGCAGCGTGAAAATCGGAAACATAGATTTGGGATACCGTCCCGTCACCCTGGCGCCGATGGAGGATGTCACGGACGCCAGTTTCCGCATCCTGTGCCGGGAGGCGGGCGCCGCCATGGTCACCACGGAATTCGTGAGTTCCGACGGCCTGGTGCGGGATGTTTCCAAGACCATCGCCAAAATGCACACCCTGGAGGAAGAGGCTCCGGTGGCCGTTCAGATATACGGCAGCATACCCGAGGCCATGGTGGATGCGGCAAAGATGGCCGCCAATGCTGCTGAGCTGGCCGGAGGCCACGGGGCCGATGTGGTGGACATCAACTTCGGCTGCCCCGTCTCCAAAATTGCGGGCCGGGGTGCCGGCAGCGGCATGATGCGGGAGCCCGATAAGATGGTGGCCATCACCAAGGCCATCGTGGAGGCCGTTCCGGGCAAGCCCGTCACGGTGAAAACCCGCCTGGGCTGGGACGAGGGTTCCAAAATCATCGTAGAGCTGGCCGAAAGGCTGCAGGACTGCGGAATATCGGCCCTTACCATCCACGGACGCACCCGTTGCCAGATGTACAAGGGAGAGGCCGATTGGACCCTCATCGGAGAGGTGAAAAACAACCCCCGCATGCACATTCCTATTATAGGGAACGGAGACATCAATTCGGCCCCAAAGGCCAAGGAGGCCTTTGAGCGCTATGGCGTGGACGGCATCATGGTGGGACGCGCCAGTTTCGGCCATCCCTGGATTTTCACGGAAATCCGGCATCTGCTGGACACCGGGGAGGAGCTTCCGCCCATGAGCGTGCGGGACCGCGTGGCACTGGCCAAACGCCATTTCCAGCTATCCCTGGACCTCAAGGGCCCCGTCACGGGCGTGTATGAGATGCGCCGCCACCTCAGCTGCTACTTCAAGGGCCTGAGGGACTTCAAGGACACCCGCATCAAGCTGGTCACCTCCAAGGACCCGGAGGAGATTTTTGCCACGCTGGACTATGTGGCACAGCGCTGGGGCGCCGAAAGACCGGAGGCGGAAGGCGTGTACGGCTTGTAAGGCTTGACAGCTAACCCACTGATACTCATATGCTTCCCGTACATTTCTCGTTCAAAAAACGAACGAGAAATGTATTATAACACATTGTGAGTTAGCTACTTAGTTGTCAAGGGCCATGGCGGAAGTTTGTATAAAGTGGGGGAAAAAAGAAAAAATAAGTATCTTTGTAGGATAAATATATGCGATATGGAAAGACAGATTGAGACCATCGGCGTTCTCACTTCCGGAGGAGACGCTCCGGGCATGAACGCTGCCATCCGGGCCGTCACCCGCAGCGCCCGCTTCCACAACATGAACGTGGTGGGTATCATGAGAGGATACCAGGGTTTGATAGACAAGGAATTCGTGAAATTCACCTCTTCCAGCGTGTCCAATACCATCCAGCGGGGCGGCACCATTCTCAAGACGGCCCGCTGCGGAGATTTCCTCACCCCCGAAGGCCGCAAGAAGGCCCATGACAACATGGTGGAGGCAGGCATCGACGCCCTTATCGTGATTGGCGGCAACGGCTCCCTCACGGGCGCCCAGCTCTTCGCCCGGGAGTACGACCTTCCCATCATCGGCCTGCCCGGAACCATTGACAACGACCTGTATGGCACAGACTCCACCATCGGCTACGACAGCGCCCTCAACACCATCGTGGAATGCGTGGACAAGATCCGTGACACCGCCAACTCCCACGACCGCATCTTCTTTGTGGAGGTGATGGGAAGGGATGCCGGTTTCCTGGCCCAGAACAGCGCCATCGCGTCCGGTGCAGAGGCGGCCATCATCCCGGAAAGCGCCACCGACGTGGACCAACTGGCCGAATTCATCGAACGGGGCAAGCGTAAGAGCAAGAACAGCGCCATCGTGCTGGTGAGCGAAGCCCAGAAAGACGGAGTGGGAGGCGCAATGTATTACGCAGACCGTATCAAGAAGGAGTTCCCGCAGTTTGACGCCCGCGTCACCATCCTGGGCCATCTGCAGCGCGGCGGCAAGCCCACCGCCTACGACCGCATCCTGGCATCCCGCCTGGGATACGCCGCCATCGAGGCCCTGCTGGAAGGTCAGCGCAACGTGATGATTGGCATCAAGGATGACGAAATTGTGTATGTTCCCATTTCCCGCGCCATCAAGATGAACAAGCCCATCAACCAGGAGCTTATCTCTGTCCTTAACGTTCTGTCCATGTAATGATTTACAGGATTATCTTATCTCTAAGGCATCTTTTCTACGACAAGGGCTGGAAAAAGTCCCGGGAGGCCGGCGTCCCCACCATCTGTGTGGGCAACGTGACGGTGGGCGGCACCGGCAAGACGCCCCATACGGAACTGATTCTGCGGCTGCTGATGAACAGCGACAAATGGGCCTACAGCATCATTGCCATGCTTTCCCGCGGGTACAAACGCAGCACCAAGGGCTTCCAGCCGGTTCCTGCCGGCGGCAGCGCCCGCCTCTACGGAGACGAACCCGTACAGATAGCCTCCAAGTATATGGCCGTGAGCGTGGCGGTGGACAAAAACCGCGTCCGGGGCTGCGAGAAACTTGTTAAAGACAACAACGCCCAGCTCATCGTCCTGGACGATGCCTTCCAGTACCGAAAACTCCGCCCTACGCTGAGCATCGTGCTGGTAGATTATAACAGGCCTGTCCATAAAGACCACCTCCTCCCCTGGGGCCATCTGAGGGACCTTCCTTCCCGCATAAGAAAGGCCGATGCCGTCATTGTGACCAAGTGCCCCGCCTACATGGACGAGGCCGACAGGGAGCAGTGGCGCAGGCATCTGGGCCTTCGGGAAGAGCAGCCCCTTTTCTTCACCACCGTAAGCTACATGGACCCGGAGCCCGTTTTCCCGGAGGCCGATTCCCACTACATCTATTCCCAACGCCTCGTGCTGGTGACGGGCATCGCCAACAACGCCTCCCTTCGAAGCCACCTCTCGGACAAATACAAGATAGAGCGCCGCATAGAGTACCGGGACCATCACCGCTTTACCCGCGGGGACATGAGGAAGATGACATCGGCCATCAAGGCCCTTCCCACGGCCTGTATCATGACCACGGAAAAAGACGCCCAGCGCATGCGGGACCTCAAAAAAGTGCCGGACAAGGTGAAACAGCGCCTGTTCTATGTTCCCATCCAGGCCGCCTTCCTTTCACAGGAAGAGGAGACAGCCTTTACGGAATTCATGCTGGGCAGGCTATAGCTTCTGCACCTTTACGGATTCTTCGTGAATCGCATTCATGATGGCGCTGACGCACTCTTCGGAGAGGCCCAGCGCCTTTCCTTTGGCAATGGCGTCATTCAGGACCTGCTCCCATCGGCCCGCTTGGAGGATGGCCACGTTGTGCTCCTTCTTGTACTGGCCTATCTGGCGGCTCACGTTCATACGCTCGGCCAGGAGCTTGAGGAGGTTCTCGTCCACCACGTCAATATGGGTGCGGAGGGCGTCGATGCCTTCCTTGTACGACTCGTTGTCGGAGGTATTGTCCCGGATGACCAGACTCTCCAAAAGGGTCTGCAGGTCGTGCGGGGTGAGCTGCTGCCGGGCGTCGGACCAGGCTTCGGCGGGGCAGCAATGGCTCTCCACCATGAGGCCGTCCAGGCCCAGGTCCATGGCCCGCTGGGACAGTTCCAGCAGATAGCGGCGGTCTCCGGCCATGTGGGAAGGGTCGGCAAAAAAGGCCAGCTGCGGGTAGCGGGTTCTGAGTTCGATGGCAATGCGCCAGCCCGGGTCGTTCCGGTAAGGGATGGGGGCCGATGTGGAGAAGCCTCGGTGAATCACGCCCAGTTTCTTGATGCCGGCGCGGTTCAGGCGCTCCAGGGCGCCCACCCACAGGTCCAAGTCCGGATTCACGGGATTCTTCACCAGCACGGGGATGTCCGTGCCTTCCAGGGCATCGGCAATCTCCTGCATCAGGAAGGGATTGGCGCTGGTACGCGCCCCTATCCAGATAACATCTACCCCGTACTTGATGCACTCCAGAACATGTTTTTCCGTGGCCACCTCCGTACACACCTTCATGCCGTAGGTTTCTTTTACCTTCCGGAGCCACTTGAGGCCCTGAGAGCCCACACCCTCAAAGGAGCCCGGGTGCGTGCGCGGCTTCCAGATACCGGCGCGGTATACGTGAATGCCGAAAGCGGCAAGCCCTTCGGCGGTTTCCATTACCTGCTGCTCGGTCTCCGCACTGCAGGGACCGGCAATACACATAGGACGCGGCAGGGTGAAAAAACCCCACTCGGAGGAAGGAATGATATCAAGTTCGTGTGCCATTTTTTCTAAAATGTCATTTATATGTTTACCGAAGGATACGTTTGATGCGGTTGGCTTCTGCAATGAGTTCCCGGAGCCGGTCCTCGTCGTACGAGAATACGGCGTCACGAATCTCCTGCATCTTTTCTATATAAGTATCTATCACATGAAGGACATTGTCGTGGTTCTGGGTAAGGATGGGGACCCACATGTCGGCGCTGGACTTGGCCAGGCGCACGGTGGAGGCAAAGCCGCCGGATGCCAGGTCGAAGATATGTTTCTCGTCCTTCTCCTTGTCCAGTACGGTGAGGGCCAGGGCGTAAGAGGTTACCTGCGAGATGTGGGACACATAAGCCGTGTGTACGTCGTGCTGCTCCGAGTTCATGTACACGGGGCGCATGTTCAGCGTGGCATACAGGCTCTCGATGGTCTTAAGCGCCTGGGGGGCCGATTCCTCCGAATCCGCAAAGATGCACGCCCGGCCGTCGAAGAGCCCGGGCTGGGCCGCCCAGGGGCCAGAGTATTCCGTTCCGGCCATGGGGTGCGTGGCCACAAACTGCCGCCGTCGGGGGTGGTACTTCACCGCATGGCAAATCTGCGTCTTGGTGGAACACACGTCGATGACAATCTTTTCCGAGGCCAGGCGGTCCAGAATATCCGGAACCAGTTTGACAGCGGTGCTCACCGGAACGGCCACCACAATGATATCGGCCTTTTCAATGCACTCCTGAAAAGGGACCACCCGGTCCACCAGGCCGATGGTTTTGGCAGCTTCGGCGGCAACGGGGTCCTTTTCCACACCCAGGACCGTTTGTGCGAACTCCCTCCGCTTGAGGTCGATAGCCATGGAGCCTCCGATAAGGCCCAGGCCGATGATTCCTACCGTTCTCTGTATATTACTCATATTGAGTTATTTATGCATTTCAACCCTTTCAATCACTTGCTGTACAACGCCGCAATCCGGTCCATGGCTTTTTCCAGCGTAGGCACATCGGCGCAGAGGGAAATGCGCACATGGTGCTCTCCGTTGGAGCCGAAGATAAAGCCCGGGGTGATGAATACGCCGGCCTCGTAGAGGATGCGGTCGCTCAACTCTGCGGCCGTTCCGGAAGGAACCCGGCCCCAGACATAGAGACCGCCGGCGGCAGGGTCGTACACGCAGCCCAGGGTGTCCATGATTTGACGGGCCACAGCCTGGCGGCGACGGTACTCCGCGTTCAGGGATTCGTACCAGGAGGCATCGGCCTGCAGGGCCTTGACGGCGGCTTCCTGGATGCCCCGGAACATGCCGGAGTCCATCTGGCTCTTGACCTTCAGCAGTTCCTTGATAACATCGGCCGATCCCAGCATCATGCCCACACGCCAGCCGGCCATGTTGTGGCTCTTGGACAGGGAATTCATCTCCAGGCACACCTCGCGGGCGCCCGGGACGGACAGGATGGACTGGGGCTCATTGAGGATGAAGCCGTAGGGATTGTCGTTCACCAGCATAATCCGATGGGAACGGGCGAAGGCCACCAGCTTCTCGAAGACATCGCGACGGGCCGGGGCCCCGGTGGGCATATTGGGATAGTTCACCCACATGAGTTTGACGCCCTTGAGGTCCATCTTCTCCAGGGCCTCGAAATCCGGATACCAGCCATCGGCCTCAACGAGGTCGTATTTCACCAGCTCCGCTTCGCACATGAGGGTGGCCGACGTATAGGTGGGATAGCCGGGATTGGGCACCAGCACTTTGTCGCCGGGATTCAGGAAGGCCAGCGAGAGCAGGAGGATGCCCTCCTTGGAGCCCATCAGGGGCTGGATTTCGCTGGCAGGGTCCAGGGTGACGCCATACCAGTCTTTGTACCACCGGGCCATGGCCTCCCTTAATTCCGGAATGCCGATATAACTCTGGTAGCCGTGGACGCCCTTCCTGCGGGCGCAGTCACAGAGGGCGTCGATGACCTCCGGAGCGGGAGACCCGTCCGGGGAGCCGATACCCAGATTGATAACCGGATCCAGGCCCTGGGCGGCACGCCGGGCATTGAGGCCGGCTATTTCCTTGTTCTTGATGGAGAAGTAATACTCTTTGACAGATAAGGTTCTGTTGGCGGGTTCAATAATCATATTATGTCCGTTTTATAAGGCGGCCTTGTATTCTCCCAGAATCCGGAGGTCTTCAATGAGCGGGCGCACGGCCTGCAAGGCCTGACGATACCGCTCCGGAGAGGAGAATTTGATGTCCGCATAGAAGAAATACTGCCACTCGCGGCCGGGGATGGGCAGCGACTGGATACGGGTGAGGTTCATATCGTAGAACGAGAGGATGGTGAGAATTTGGGCCAGGGAGCCGGGCTTGTGCGGCAGGGTGAAGCACAGGATGGCCTTGTCGGTCTGCGCCTCGGGCACGCTAAGGGCCGAATCCAGGATGAGGAAACGGGTAAAGTTCTGCTTGAAGGTCTCGATGCCCGGAGCCAGGATGGCAAGTCCGTAAAGCTCCGCCGCAAGGGCCGATGCCACCGCGCCCACCCCCGTCAGGCCTTCCTGAGCCAGCTGGGCGGCACTCTTGGCCGTGTCTTCGCTTTCCGTCAGGCGTATCCAGGGTGCGTTTTTCTCAAACCACGGGCGGGTCTGGTTGATAGCCATGTAGTGGGTACGGACTTCCTTGATGTCCCGGAGGCTCTGCCCGGGCAGGGCCATGAGGTTCTGTTCGATACGGATGTACACCTCTCCCTTTACCTTCTGCTCGTGGCCGCGAAGCAGCTCGAAGTTGTGGAGCAGGCCGCCGGAGACGGTGTTCTCGATGGCCATGACGGCGGCATCGGCCCTTCCCTCCTCCAAGGCCTTGTAGAGGTCTTCGAAGGTGTCGCATTCCACGATGGAAAGGGATTCTTCGCTCCACTCGGAATGACAGGCATAAAAAAGACGGGCTGCCTGTTCATGGAAGCAGCCCTTATAACCTTGGATGGCTACACGCCTGGCCATCAGACGGTAAGGATGTCTTTTTCCTTGGCGGCAATGAGTTCGTCCACCTTCTTCACCCACTTGTCCGTTACCTTCTGGAGTTCGGCCTCGCCTTCCTTCTCTCCGTCTTCGGAGAGGCCCTCGTCCTTCTGGGCCTTCTTGAGGAGGTCAATTCCGTCCCGGCGGGCGTTGCGGATGGTTACCTTGGTGGTTTCTCCCTGGGCCTTGGCCTTCTTGATGAGTTCCTTGCGGCGCTCTTCCGTGAGCGGGGGAACCATGCAGCGGATAATCTCTCCGTTGTTGGAAGGGGTGAGGCCAACGTTGGCATCCAGAATGGCTTTTTCTATTTTGCCGATAAGGGTGCGCTCCCAGGGCTGGATGGCGATGGTCTTGGCATCGGGCGTAGTGATGGAAGCCACCTGGTTAAGCGGCGTAGCCGTGCCGTAATAGTCCACCATTACGGGATTGAGGATGGCAGGAGAAGCCTTGCCTACACGGTAGTTCTTGAGGTCTTCTTCCAGAAAATCTACGGAATCCTGCATTTTGGCGGACATGGCGTCCACAATTTCCTTGGCTTTAGGTAACATAGTTCTTCGTGTGTTTTGATTCACAAAGATAATAATTTTTTCTTATACATGCACTTCGTCCTGCCGGCACCGTTGGGGTTGGCAACTAAACTTCTGTGTATAAGGCGCTTATAATACATTTCTCGTTCGATTTTTGAACGAGAAATATCATACAACACGCTGTTTCACAACAACTTAGCGATCAAGGCCGGAAAAGTATTCCGGGCAGGAGCGGCCAATTGCCGTTTACGGAAAAGTTTTTAACTTTGCACAAACGACAATGAAAGAATTATGTTAAAGAAACTTAGAGTGGCGCTGGCCTGGATTTTCTGGATTGGGATTACGCTCCTTTTCCTGGATTTCACGGGGGCGCTGCACGGCTATTTGGGCTGGATGGCCAAGGTCCAGTTTCTCCCCGCCGTATTGGCCCTGAATGTGGGCATCATGGTGGCCCTGGTGCTGCTGACGTTGGTCTTTGGCCGCGTATATTGCTCTGTGATTTGCCCGCTGGGCGTGTTCCAGGACGGAGTTTCCTGGTTAGGTACGCGTAAGGAAAAAGCGCCGTACCGCTACAAGAAGGAAAACAAATGGCTGCGCTACGGCGTGTGGGCCCTCTTTGTGGTGGCCCTGGTGGCCGGCGTACAGGCCGCCGTGGCCCTGCTGGCCCCCTACAGTGCCTACGGCCGCATGGTACAGAACCTGCTGCAGCCCGTGTATCTGTGGGGCAACAACCTGCTGGCAACCCTGGCCGAGCGGGCCGGCAGCTATACCTTCTATGAAAAAGAGGTATGGATGCGCAGCCTGTCTACTTTTATTATAGCCGTTGTCACGCTGATGATAGTGGTAGCGCTGTCCTTCAAGGGCGGCAGAACCTACTGCAACAGCATCTGCCCGGTGGGCACCACGCTCAGTTTCTTCTCCCGCTTTGCCATGTTCAGGCCGATGATTGACGCCGACAAGTGCAAGCACTGCAAGGCCTGCGAGCTTCACTGCAAGGCAAGCTGCATAGAAATCACCAAAGACAGCGCCTGTATTGACCACTCCCGCTGCGTGGACTGCTTCAACTGCATAGACAAGTGCAAGTTCGGGGCGCTGAAGTACCGCTTTGCCTGGGGTTCGGGGGCAAAAACCGAAACGGGGGCAAAAAGCGGCCCTTCCGCCCCCGGACGCCGTGCGATGATGGCCTCAGCGGTGGCCGTGGCCGGTGCTGCGGCGCTGAGGGGCGTCGAAGCCCGGGCGCAGGAGGCGGCCAAGAAGGTGGACGGCGGCTTTGCCGAGGTGCTGCCCAAGCGGGCGCCAGAGCGCGAAGTTCCCCTCACCCCTCCCGGCTCTCAGAGCGTGAAAGACTTCTACCGCCGCTGCACGGGCTGCCAGCTCTGCGTGGCCGAATGCCCCAACAACGTACTTCGGCCCTCCACAGACCTGGAACACCTGATGCAGCCGGAAATGTCCTTTGAGAAGGGCTTCTGCCGGCCGGAGTGCACCCGCTGCTCCGAGCTCTGCCCTGCCGGGGCCATCCGGAAGATTAGCAAGGAGGAAAAAACGCAGTACCATGTGGGCACGGCCCGCGTGAACGTGGACCTGTGCCTGGAAGCCACGGGCAGCAGCCAGTGCGGGAAGTGCGCCCAGAGCTGCCCTACCGGCGCCATTACCCTGATTGAGCAGGGAGAAACGCGCCGCCCCGCCGTGGCCGAAGAAGTGTGTATCGGCTGCGGAGCCTGCGAGTACCTGTGCCCGGTAAGGCCCGTGAGTGCCATAACGGTTAATGGCAGAAGCCTGCATGTATAAAGATTCTTCACTTCGTTCAGAATGACAAGGTAAGTTCAGAATGACAAGACCATGAAAAGAAGAGATTTCATCAAGATATCCGGTGCGGCGGCTGTGGCTGCCGCCTGCGCCCCCGCCACGGAAAAGAAGAAAGCGGCATCGGCCCCCGAAGGCCCCGAGCAGATGCTCATGCGGGAGAATCCCCTTAACGGAGACAAGGTGTCGGCCCTGGGCTTCGGCTGCATGCGCTGGCCCATGATTGACGACGGAAAAGGCGGAAAAGTAATTGACCAGCAGGCCGTGAACGAGATGGTGGACTATGCCCTGGAGCATGGCATCAACTATTTTGACACCTCCCCCGCCTACCTGATGGGCCAGAGCGAAAAGGCCGCCGGCGAGGCCCTGCGCCGCCATCCCCGCAGCAGCTACTTCATTGCCACCAAGCTCTCCAACTTCGGGGATGCATCGGCCCAGGCATCCCGGCAGATGTTCTTCGATTCCCTGGAACAGCTGCACACGGACTACTTTGACTATTACCTGCTGCACGCCATCGGCCTGGGCGGAAAGGACGCCTTCAACCGGCGCTACGTAGACAACGGCATCCTCCCCTTCCTGCTGGAGCAGAAGAAGGAGGGGCGCATCCGCAACCTGGGCTTCAGCTTCCACGGCGCCAAGCACGAATTCGACTACTTCATGCAGCTGCACGACTCCGGCGAGCAGGTGTGGGACTTCTGCCAGATAGAGATGAACTATGTGGACTGGAAGCATGCCGACGGCGTACGCAACGTGAATGCCGATTATCTCTACGAACAGCTGGACAAGCGCGGCATCCCCATCGTGATTATGGAGCCCTTGCTGGGTGGCCGATTGGCCCGCGTGCCCGAGGGAATAGCCCGGCAGATGAAGGAGCGGGAGCCGGACAAGAGCATCGCCTCCTGGGCCTTCCGCTTCTGCGCCACCTACCCCCGCGTGCTCTGCGTCCTCTCCGGCATGACCAATATGGACCCGCTGAAAGACAATATCCAAACCTTCGGCCACTTCCAGCCTCTGTCGGCCGAAGAAATCGAATTCCTGGAGCGGATGGCCACCCAGATGATGGAGTACCCGCTGGTGAACTGCACGGACTGCAAGTACTGCATGCCCTGCCCCTGGGGAATTGACATCCCCGGCACCTTCCAGCACTACAACAAGGCCATCACGGACGGCACCTACGCCCAGAGCCGGGAGCAGAAGGACTACGCCAAGCTCAAAAAGGCCTATCTGGTGAGCTATGACAGGGCGGTTGCCACCGTCCGCCAGGCCGACCACTGCATCTCCTGCGGCCAGTGCCTGCCTCACTGTCCCCAGAGCATCCCCATCCCCCGGCAGCTGCACCGCATCGCCCAGTATGTGGAAAGCCTGAAACAGGATACGCTCTGACAAAGCGGCCCCAACGAAAAAAAGGCCCCGGATTTCCGGAGCCTTTTTTCTTGCAAACGCCTGGATTAGCGGAGCTTCTTGTAACCGTAACGGGCTTCGTCGGCCAGTTCGATTTCAATGCGCATGAGGCGGTTGTACTTGGCGATACGGTCTGTGCGGGACAGGGAGCCGGTCTTGATCTGGCCGCTGTTGGTGGCCACGGCAATGTCGGCGATGGTGGTGTCCTCGGTTTCGCCGGAACGGTGGGAAGTGACGGTGGTGTAGCCGTGACGGTGGGCCATCTCGATGGCGTCCAGGGTTTCGGTGAGGGAACCAATCTGGTTCACCTTGATGAGGATGCTGTTGCCGGCACCCATCTCGATACCCTTCTGCAGGTACTTCACGTTGGTCACAAAGAGGTCGTCACCTACCAGCTGGCACTTGTCGCCGATGGCCTTGGTGAGCTTCACCCAGCCTTCCCAGTCTTCCTCGGACAGGCCGTCCTCGATGGAGTCGATGGGGTACTTGCTGATGAGCTGCTTGAGGTAGTTGATCTGCTGGTCGGTGGAGAGCTTGCGGCCGCGAGGGTCTTTCTTCTTGCCGTCCTTGAGCTGCTTGTAGTCATAGTAGAACTTGCCGTCCTCCTTGAAGCAGAACTCGGAAGCGGCGCAGTCCATGGCGATGGTCACGTCCTTTCCGGGAACATAGCCGGCGCCTTCGATGGCGGCGATGATGCAGTCCAGGGCATCGTTGATGCCCTTCAGGGCGGGAGCAAAGCCACCTTCGTCACCCACGGCGGTGGAAAGGCCACGGCCCTTGAGCACTTTCTGCAGAGCGTGGAACACCTCGGCACCCATGCGCACGGCCTCGGCCTCATTCTTGGCGCCGATGGGACGGATCATGAACTCCTGGAAGGCGATGGGGGCATCCGAATGGGCGCCGCCGTTGATGATGTTCATCATGGGAACCGGGAGGACATAGGCGTTGGTGCCACCCAGGTAACGGTACAGGGGCATGCCCAGCTCGGCGGCGGCAGCCTTGGCAACGGCGAGGCTCACGCCCAGGATGGCGTTGGCGCCCAGCTTGCTCTTGGTGGGAGTGCCGTCCAGCTCAATCATGGCCTTGTCAATGGCACGCTGCTGCGTAGCATCCATGCCGATGATCTCGGGAGCAATCACCTTGTTCACATTGTCCACGGCCTTGAGGACACCCTTCCCGCCGTAACGCTTCTTGTCGCCGTCACGGAGCTCGAGGGCCTCGTTTTCACCGGTGGAAGCGCCGGAGGGAACAGCGGCCACACCTACAAAACCGGAATCAAGGGTAACTTCAACTTCAATGGTAGGATTTCCGCGGGAATCCAGGATTTCTCTACCGAAAACTTGTACGATCTGCATAGTAGATATAGATTAAAAAAATTGCGTCGCTTTGTGTAAGCGGCGCAAATTTACGAAATTTCTGAGACTTTATCAATTTATTCTTGTCCCGTGTAATTCTGGATAAAGTCCAGAATGGAGCGGTAATACTTCATTTGGTTGTCCAAGCCCTTATAACCGTGCCCCTGACCTTCCATAATCACGAATTCCACCGGGGAGCCCTGCGCTTTCAAGGCATCATAAAGCATGGAGGAACCGCCAATGTCCACACGGTCATCGTGGTCTCCGTGAATCAGCAGCAGCGGTCCGCTGATTTTGTCCACATGGCTGATGGGAGAACGGTCCATGAGCTTGTCCTTCTCCGTCACCGGGTCACCGGCCTCCAAATAGTCCCAGTCGGGGATATTGGAGTGGTAATGCTCCCAGATGATGTCACAGAAACCGGCCACGGCCACCCCGAATCCGAAGGGGAAGGACGCCTTGATGCCGTTCACCTCGCCGGGGAAAGTCATCAGACGCATGGTCTCGTAGCCGCCGTGGCTCATGCCGAAGCAGCCCACCCGCTCCGGAGGAATGCCCAGCATCTCCGACACATAACGGGCACAGTAAATCATGTCGATGGTCTCGTTGCCGCCCAGGTCGTGGTCATTGAGGGCCGCGAAGTCCCGGCCGAAACCGCTGGAACCGCGGGGAGAGGCACTGAGAACATACATGCCGGCCGCCGTGAAAATCTGGTGCTCCACATCATAGGCATTGTCTCCGCCGTAGAAGGACATCACCATCAGGCGGGCCTGGTGGGCAGGAAGCGGATTCTCGGGCACCATCAGGTAGGCATGCAGCTGGCGGGTCTCGCCGGTAGCCGGGTCAATGTCGAAGGTAGGAATGGATAGTTTCTTTGCATGAGAGGCAATCATGGACTTCTTGGTCTTGGAAGGCAAATCCACCACTACTTTCCGGGAGAGGGCGCCATCGGCATAGGTCACCTCCCAAATCTGGAAGAGGATGTCCGTTGCCCCGGCAGTGAAGTAAGCCTTGTTCTCCACCGTAGTCTGAAGCGTGAGCGTAGCCGGATACATGGCCGATGCCACCTCCTCCCCTTCCGGGGTAATCACCCGCACCACCGAGCCTTCGGGGCTGGTGGAGACGGCGGCCAGAAGTTTCACTCCATCGGCCTCAATCCACTTGGCATTGATGTCTGTCTTATAATCCGTCACCTGAGCCGTTACACCCGTAGCGCGGTTATAGCTGTAAAGGTTGGCAAAGCCGGTCTGGTCGGAGAGGAAATAGGCCACCTCTTCCGAGAACCAGGGGCTGATGACGGCACAACCGCTCAGGCTGGCCTCCAGGGCCGGATTGGTCACCACCTTGTACTCCCCGCTGGCAAAGTCCAGATAGGCCATGTTGGTGTGGGTGCGGTTCACGTTCTTCAGCACCGTGAGCATGGCGCCGCTGTTGTCCGGAGAGAAGGAAACCTCCGTCCAAGTCATGCGGAAATCTGCCTTGTCCGTGCAGATGAGCTTGTCCTCCCCCGTCACCACATTGAGCACGTGGAACTCGTCCACATGGTCGTTCTCCGTCTGGGAGATACGGGCCACGTAGCCGGCCAGGGTTTTGTCGTCGTTGAAGCTCCAGCCATAGATATAGGGCACATCCGTAAAGCAGGTGGTCTCACCCGTGGCAGGATTCAGGCGGTAGAGGTCTATCTTCTCGTCGTTGGCCTGGTCTCCCATCCAGTACAGGCAGCCGTCCTTCTCGTTCCACTGCGGATGCCAGAAGTTCTTGACAGACCAGTCATCGGCCGACAAGACCTTCCCTTTGGAAATGTCCGTGCACTCTGTCAGGTCCAGCTGGAGCAGCGGATTGCCGTCCGTGTTCCTCACATAGGTGAGGCGCGTGGCGTCGTCGGAAAGATAAAAGCCCCAGGTGCTGTAAGGGAAGCCTTCCAGGAAAGACTGCACGGGCACCTTCCGGCCCAGGAATTCCACCGTTCCCTCGCTCTTGGGGGAACAAGAGAATGCTGCTCCGATAAGCAGCATTCCCCAAAAGATGTTAAGCCGTTTCGTCATTTCTTCCAGAAATCGTTCTGATCGGCCGATGTGAGGGCCTTGTTGTAAAGCATTTCAACCTCGGGAATCGGGAGCAT
>Ga0247608_10002516_pt1 | contig 22745 bp, 20 predicted proteins | sample 176DNAGHGlowgp2_FD_193490 | JGI IMG/M metagenome (GOLD analysis project Ga0247608, IMG submission 193490) | Sheep rumen microbial communities from Palmerston North, Manawatu-Wanganui, New Zealand - 1766 DNA GHGlow gp2 | ecosystem: Host-associated > Mammals > Digestive system > Stomach > Rumen ...
CTGATCGCTACGGTGTTTGCAGGCTGACCGGAAATGGAAGGTTCGGCAAAAACGACAATGCTATGTTGTTTTTGCCGAAGAACGGGTATATAATCACCTCATAAGATAATAGTGGTTACATAAGAGGTGACTATATGTATTACAGAAGGCAACTTGAGGATGTATTGAAGTCTACGGCTCAAAGTTTTGCATCTATTACTCTGTATGGTCCACGTCAGACTGGTAAGTCTACCATGGTAAGAAATCTGTTTCCTGACATGGAATATGTAACGCTGGATAATAGCAGAGAACTGACTCTGGCTCAGAACGATCCTATGTTGTTCCTCGAAGCACATGGTATGCCTTTGATCATTGATGAGATCCAGAAGGCTCCGGGTCTTTTCCCTGCGATCAAGGAGAGGATCGATAATGCCAAGCTGGAGGGGGTAAAGGGCAAGAAAAAAACAGCACTGATGTATATCCTTACCGGCTCGAATCAATATCAAATAAGAGAGAAGGCTACTGAGTCCCTGGCAGGAAGAACTGCGATAATCGAAGTGAACTCACTGTCCCTTTGCGAGAAAAAACAGATCAAAGGAAGTGAATTCACACCGGAAATAGACAGCCTTAAGGAAAAGCAAGGATCCTTGGAAGCGATGAACAGGTTCGAAGTATTTGAAGAGATATTTAAGGGCGGAATGCCGGAGTACTACATAAACGGCATAGACCGTGATATGTTTTTTGAAAGTTACATTTCCACATATCTGGAAAAAGACGTGAGCAAGTTGATCAATGTGGATAAGATAACTGATTTCAGGAGATTCCTTACAGTCGTTGCCCTTCGTACTGCTCAGCAGGTTGATCATGCAGATATCGGAAGAGCGGTCGGCATAGATTCCAGGACAGCCAGGAGCTGGCTTACGATCCTCGAAGCATCCGGAATAATCGCTTTTCTTCAGCCGTATGCTACCAATGCTGCGAAAAGGATAATCAAATCTCCGAAGATGTATTTCATGGATACGGGTCTGTGTTCATTCCTATGCGGATGGTCAGATTCCAAGATGATGGAAGCATCTGCGATGGCAGGAGCTTTGTTCGAGACATATGTTGTGAGCGAGATGATTAAGAGCATCAGGAATGCTGGAAAGAGAGTGGAATACACACTTTACTACTACAGGGATCGCGATCAGAAAGAGATCGACATCCTTTATATCAAAGATCAGACTATCTATCCTGTCGAGATAAAGAAAGGGATCGGGAAGGATAAGGCGGATAAGAATTTCGGAGTTCTCAGGCAGTATAAGATGCCTATAGGGACAGGTCTTGTTATTGATACGTCTGACAAACTGTTCCCGCTTAACAGGGAAGTCTATTATTGTCCGGTTGGAATGATCGGGTTGTGATGGATGTATATCAATAATTAATAAATAGTTAACCAGCAGTTGAGAAATAAATAACGTTTGACCTAAAAAGAGATAAATGATATTATCTTCTTGTTTTCAAGACAAGTAACTTTAGTCGTTTTTGTATTCCAAACAAAAATTAATAATTTGAGGTTTTCATGAGTGAACTGGATACTTTGAACTCCAAGTCTGTTGCTGACTTAGCCGTTATTGCTACGGCAATGGGAGTTATTAACCCCGGAGATGCGGATAAGCACTCCAAAGAAGAATTGATCTCACTTATCAGCGGTGAACCCAAGGCTGATCCTGCACCGGCTTCTGTTACGGAAACTGAAGCACCTGCCGAAGAGAAGCCTAAGGCTAAGCGCGGACGTAAGCCCAAGGCTGCTAAGCCGGTTGTGGAAGCCGGTGATGCTGCCGTTGAAGTTGCAGCAGCTGAGGTCAAGACAGAAGAGAAGAAGCCTGCTAAGAGAGGCAGACCTTCCAAGAAGGCTAAGGCCGCTGAAGCAGATGGTGAAGTTAAGGCTGTGCCGGTTGAAGAGAAGCCTGCCGATGAGACTCCCGCAGCTGAGGAGAAGCCCAAGGCTAAGAGAGGCAGGAAGACTAAGTCCAAGAAGGAAGATAAGGCTGATAAAGATCAGATGACGATCGCTGATATCGTCAGTGAAGAGCCCAAGAAGGAAGATGCTCCGGCATCAGAAGAGAAGGCGGCAGAAGAGAAGACAACAGAAGCTCCCAAGAAGGGCGGCAAGTCAAGGAAGAGAAGGCTTTCGTTCGGGCCTGATAAGAATGTTGAAGAAGTTGAGATCCCCAAGGAGGAACAGCAGGCAGAGGAATCTGCAGCAGCTGCTGAGCCTGAAGCTCCCGCTGTTCCCGAGATCGTTTACCGAGAAGTCGAGGGCATCCTGTCCATCGGCAGCGGCGATAAGAATGATTTCTCCGGCTTTATCCACTGCAATAACTATCTGCCCGGTGAGGACGATGCATATGTTCCCGGACAGATGATCAGAAGGATGGGATTAAGAAGAGGCGATAAGATCAAGGGCCTCGTTACGGCACCCCGTGGCAAGGACAGATATGCGCCGCTTAAGAAGGTGCTCGAAGTCAACGGCATAGATGTGTCTGAGGCTGAGGACTACGATGTCTTGAGGAAGCGTCCGAGATTCGAGAGCCTGACGGCGATCTATCCTAACGAGAGGCTTACGCTCGAGACGAAGCAGGAAGACCTGTCAACGAGGATCATCGACCTGTTCTCACCTATCGGTAAGGGTCAGAGAGGAATGATCGTATCACCGCCTAAGGCAGGTAAGACAATCCTGCTGCAGAAGGTTGCGAACTCCATTACGGCAAATAATCCTAACTGCAAGCTCATCGTTCTCCTGATCGACGAGCGTCCTGAGGAAGTTACGGACATGCAGAGGTCGATCCAGGGTGAGGTCGTTTATTCGACCTTCGATAAGAGACCTGAGAATCACGTGCGCGTAACAGAACTCGTGCTAGAGCGTGCGATGAGGCTTGTCGAACTCGGCGAGGATGTTGTTATCCTCCTCGACTCCATGACGAGACTTGCAAGAGCATATAACTTGACGATCACTCCTACCGGCAGGACTTTGTCTGGCGGTCTTGACCCGGGATCGCTGTATGGTCCTAAGAGGTTCTTCGGTGCAGCTCGAAATATCGAGTTCGGCGGAAGCTTAACGATCATCTCCACGGCTCTGATCGAGACAGGTTCGAGGATGGACGAGGTTATTTTCGAGGAGTTCAAGGGAACGGGCAACATGGAAGTTACCCTCGACCGTAAGCTCGCTGACAGGCGTGTATTCCCGGCTATCGCAGTCGATAAGTCCGGTACGAGAAGGGAAGACCTGCTCCTGTCCCATGAAGAACTCGAAGCCGTATGGCTCACGCGCAAGACGATCGCAGATTCCGATACCGTGGCGGCAACGACGGCGGTGCTCGACTTCATGAAGAAGACGACATCCAACGCATCGTTCATCATGTCGGTAAAAAAATCTTTCGATCCTAATTGACAAGTGCTATAAGATACAGTATTATAGCAAGGCTAACAAAAATCCGGTATGGCATACGTGGCCCTGCGGTTACGCGTCATATCTTTGATGAAAGGTGAGAACAAAAATGAAAGCAGACATTCATCCTAAGACACAGCTTGTAACAGTTAAGTGTGCTTGCGGTGAGACATTTGAGACAATGTCAACGAAGAGTGATCTCCGTGTAGACATCTGCTCCAAGTGCCACCCCTTCTACACAGGTAAGCAGAAGCTCGTTGATACAGGCGGACGTGTTGATAAGTTCAACAAGAGAATGGGCAAGGCCTGATCTCTTGATAGATCAAGAATCGACGAAGCTGCTCCGGTTATCCGGGGCAGTTTTTTTAATACGGATCGATACGGTTTTTTCCGATTTTCGTATTTTTTCGGAGCTTTTTTGAGCGTATATCCTGGTAATATCGTCTCACAAGGGACGGGCCCGTTCCTCCGCTAAAGAAAGGAGGGATAATATGTCCTTAACAAAGTACGATATAGATCAGCTGTGTCTGTTCGACGATGAGATGTTCAGGCTGTGTCTCAAGGATTGCCCTGAAGGCATCGAGTATATCCTTAGGACGATCATCGGGAACCCGACTCTAAGAGTCCTAAAGCACAGGATGCAGAAGCCGGTCAATAACCCAGGAGGAAGATCAGTCCGGCTGGATGTCTATGCAGAAGATGCTGACGGTAAGAAATATGACATTGAGATACAGAAAGGTAAGGCAGGTGAATTGCCGCAAAGGGCAAGATACTACTCATCTGTTCTTGATGCGAGAACGTCTTTGAAAAAGAATGAAACCTTTGACAGGCTGCCTGATTCATTCGTTATCTTCATATGCAGTTATGATATAATGAGCGCAGATACAGCGATGAAGTGGTACAGGCGCAGATGCCTTGATAACGGGGAAGAATTAGGTGACGGATCCAACATAATCTTCGTCAACGGATCTTATGCCGGCGATGATGATATTGGCGATCTCGTTAGAGATCTGAAGGAGACTGATCCGGACAAGATAAAGAACAGTATCCTGTCAAGACAGGTGACAGAGATAAAGAACTCCGAGAGGGAAAGAAAGGGAGGCAGGAAAATGGTAGAGACACATTTTGACAGGTTGATGGCAAAAGCTGTATCAGACAGCAAAACAGAGACATCCCTCGCCACGGCTAAGAGAATGCTTGCCAAGGGAAAGTATTCAGTTGACGAGATAGCAGAAGTTACGGACCTTCCGGTGGAGAAAGTCAGAGAACTTGCTGAAGGTGCCTGATCAGTAAAGATCATGGGAAGCGGGGCAGTCCTGCCCCGCTTTTTTCTGCTCTGAATTTGTCCGTAGCGCATTTAATGGTATAATCCTCTTTATGGGTACTTATATTAATAATAATTTTGACAGATATATAAAATATGGGGTTTCCCCGGAGATCGCTAAGACCGGGGAAGAGTGCGACAGGGAGCTGGCGGAGGTTTACGCCGGGATCGATGCTGTCGCTTCTTATAACGAACTCAAGATCCTGGATGCTTTCAGGCAGGCGAAGTTCTCTGATGTTCACATGGGTTCGACGACGGGCTATGGTTATGATGACATCGGCAGGGAGAAGATCGAGGAGATCTATGCTAAGGTCTTCGGATTTGAGAAGGCATATGTGAGAGTTCAGATCAGTTCAGGCACGCAGGCTATATCTGCAATGCTTTACGGACTCTTAAGGCCGGGGGACACGATGCTGTCCGTGACAGGCAAGCCTTATGACACGCTCGCTGCGACGATAGGGATCAAGGAGGGGGATACTGACGGTTCCCTCAAGGATTACGGGATCGATTATAAGGATTGCGAGCTGAAGGCAGACGGTTCGCCTGACATTGAGAAGATAGTATCTCTGATAGACAACAAGACGAAGATGGTCTTTATACAGAAGTCAAGAGGTTATACGGCAAGAAGAGCCTTGACTTCAGAGGACTTAAGGAGCATCGCGGAAGCTGCGCACCAGGCAAAGCCTGATGTGATCGTTGCTGTCGACAACTGCTATGGTGAGTTCTGTGAGATATATGAGCCCGGTGACCTCGGCTGCGATATCTGTGCAGGTTCCCTTATCAAGAACCCCGGCGGCGGAATATGCTATACGGGCGGTTATATCGCAGGCCACGAAGACCTCGTCGAGAAATGCGCCAGACATCTGACCACTCCGGGACTCGGCAGTGAGGTCGGACCGACTTTAGGGTTTAATAGGATGATCGCCAGGGGGCTCTTTACGGCGCCACAGTGTGTGGCGGAGTGTCTCAAGGGGGCTGCTTTCGCGGCGAAAATATTGGAGAAGACAGGTTATGCCGAGACTTCTCCGTCTTCTGATGCGGTAAGGGGCGATATTGTGCAGACTCTTATTTTCAGAGATGAGAAAAAGATGTATGATTTTGTAGGGAAGATCCAGGCGTGCTCGCCTGTTGATTCCTTTGTGACTCCCGAGCCCTGGGATATGCCGGGGTATGAGGATAAGGTTATAATGGCGGCAGGTGCTTTCGTGCAGGGAGCAACGACGGAGTTGTCCTGTGACGGCCCGATGAAGCCGCCGTATATCGCTTATCTGCAGGGCGGATTAGTGGCAGATCAGGCGAAGCTGGCAGTAATGCTGTCGCTGTCGTGATGAGGAAGGAATATGGCAGACCGTAATAATCAGTGGTATAACGAGCCTGAAGAACCGAGGAGGAAGAAGCCTGCAGCGGGCAGGAACAATGCGCGCCGTGCAGCTAAGCCTTCAGTTCCCAAGTCTGATCCCGGCAGGAAGGGTCCTGTTCCGGCACAGCATGCAGGAAGCAGGGTTCCGGCAAGAACAATGCGTACAAAGCCCGGGCAGACCTACCGCGTCCAGCCCACGCAGCCTGCAAAGCAGGTCCCTCAGACGATGCAGATGCCGCAGGGAAGAAGCGTTCATCCCGCAACCAAGCAGCAGGCAGGATCTCAGCCGGTAAAACCTCAGCCAGCGAAGACCCAGGCACCCAAGCCTCAGCAGGCTAAACAGAAACCTGTTAAGCAGAAGCCTGTAAAACAGAAGCCTGTAAAACAGAAGCCCGTTAAGCAGAAGCCGGCAGATTACACCCCTGCAGAACCGGTCGATCTTCAGTCTGATAACATAATGACTAATCTTCCTTACCCTGCAGATTACAAGAACGATGAGCTCAAGGCCCAGAGGGAGAAGGAAGCAAAGGAAGCTGAGATCGCCAAGATCAATCAGAAGATAGCTGCGAAGGAAGAGAAGAAGAGACAGAAGGCCGAGCGCAGGGCTCTTAAGAAAAAGAAATCACTCGATTCACATGCGAAGGCAGAGCGCAATGCCATAAGGAACGGTATCTTCGGCGCTATTGCGGTAAGTGCCGCACTTCTGGTCCTCGCTTTCGTTGTGTATCATCTCGTAAGTTATGTTGCGGAGAAGCCGCAGTCATCGTTTGTGACGGACGGAGCGATAGAGCATACGATCGGTGCAAGGGCGATGATCATAAGGGATGAGACCCCGATCATGTCAGATGTTGCCGGAGAACTCGTAACGTCAGTTACGGAGGGCAGCCGTATCGCGAATGCGCAGAACCTGGCCATGGTCGTTCCCGAAGATAAGCAGTCAATGGTAAATGACCTGCGAAATGTCCAGTCGCAGATTTCGGAGGTCCAGCAGGAACTGATCGAACAGGGCAACGTAGGCGAAGCCAAGAAGGTTTACGATTCATATAATGAGAATATTGACCCTATAATTGACCTCATCCGTAACGACTCTGCGACTGGTAAGCTCCAGAGCCTGTCAACTTATACATCATCTCTTACCGTTCTCCTGGATGAGCGCGAGGCGGCGCTTGCGGAGATCAGCTTCAACGATGAGAGACTTAAGATGTTAAGGAGTGATGAGGACAAGTATCAGAGCGCTCTTAAGAATAATTCATCCATGATCAAGGCCCCCAAACCGGGCATCGTATCGTTCAGACTTGACGGCAAGGAAGAGCAGCTGACATTTGATCAGGTCGCCTCAGCAGGCAAGGCGGATGTGCGTAAGCTCATCAATTCATCTGTCGGAGCCATCCAGGCTAACTACCATGTCCAGGCAAATACCGGTGTTTGCAGGATCGTACAGAATGAGAAGCAGCAGCTCGCCGTATATCTGAGCGGAAGGGATGCCATTGCGGCAAACTTTGCGACCGGAACAAGGCACGACATCAATATCTCTGCTGAGGGAATTGTCATCCAGGGTGCTGAGGTCGTAAGGTGTGACAGCGGTGAGGACGGCATGCTCATAGTCTTCGAGACGACAAGGTATGTTGAAGATCTCCTCGACCTGCGCAGCGTTGACATCGAGATCGTTATCACGAGATCGAGCGGTCTGAGGCTGTCCATGACAAATCTTGTCAATGAGGATCTCCTGCCGTCTGACAGGTCAGGCTTTGCCGTATTCTTTGAGCAGGCAACGGGCGTGCTTCCCGAGAACTTCACGATCGGCAACACATTTAATCTCAATATCATCCCTAACGCTATCGAGGGTGAGAATGGTGAGACCCAGACTCCTGAATCGGTCGTCCTGCCGGGATGCGAAGTCATGCATGTCGAAGCAGATGCCGACGGCAACGTCCTTGTAGGCTTTGCCACGGTTAATGATTACTCCAGATTGCTTACGATCAACTCCAAGTTCACGGAAGGATACCAGGCCGTATTCATCGACTCGGTAACGGGTCTTGGTGCAAATATCGATAATATCTCTCCGGTGGACTATAAGGGTATAGCTTCAATATATGTAAACAACCAGGGCTTTGTTGCAGAACACAGGGTCATACTGACGGATTATGACAGAGAGTTTGCCATCGTAACACCTGTTCCGGGTTCCAAGATACCTGACAACAATACTGTAATAATCATCAATCCCAAGTCATGCAAGCCTAACGATAAGGTGGTGTAACAATTGGATAATGAATTGATAAACTGTCTCCGTCCCGGCTTTGCTGAGAGGATCAGCAAGGTAAGGGAGAATATATCAGATGCCTGCAGTGCTGCGGGCAGGAACAAGGATGAGATCACTCTGATCGGCGTCTCGAAAGTCTTTCCTGCAGAATATGCAGCCGCAGCAGTCATGGAAGGCCTGATCGATCTCGGTGAGAATAAGGTCCAGGACCTGACGGCAAAGATAGATACATTAGCTGAGGCCGGCATTGCTCCTAACTGGCACATGATCGGTACTTTACAGAAGAATAAAGTCAAATACATAGCAGGGAAGACCTCTCTCATACACTCCGTAAACACACTCGAGCTGGCCGCAGAGATCTCTAAACGCTCAGTTTGTAACAATGTTATCACCAATATCCTCATTCAGGCGAATGTCTCGGGTGAAGAGAGCAAGCATGGTTTTGCTCCGGAAGAAGTCAAGGGTGCCATAGAGCAGATCGCCGCAATGGACGGTATAAAGCTCTGCGGGATCATGACAATGGCTCCGATACAGACATATGAAGGTGAGGCAAGGGGTGTTTTCGCATCGACATATGAATTATTTGAGTCGCTTAAGAGCTTTGTGCCTGACAGTGAGGCATGGAAAGTGTTATCGATGGGCATGAGCCAGGATTACCGTTACGCGATAATGGAAGGCGCGACGCATATAAGGGTCGGAACTGCCATATTCGGTGACAGGAAAGCGTACATGGAGTCACATTAAGACACATTGGGATAAGCCCGCAAAGCCGTTATTTAGCTGGAAATGTAACAATGATACACACTTTTGTTACAAGCATATTTCATATATTTTAGTTCCTTGACATTAGCCCCAATTTTATTGATTCCTTGCGAAGATATTTGTATATTTGAACCATATTTCACGAACGTCCTGGTGGGACAAAAAACAAGGAGGAAATAAAAAATGGGCAGCATTTCAGAATTTTTCAAGAGCATGATCACACCTGAGGAATCTTACGATGAGTATGAGGAAGAGGCTTACACAGATGGATATGCTGAGTACGGCGCAGAGGATTTCGTAGAAGAAGCTTACGATCCTTCAATCGATTCCGTTCCTTACGAGGAATCTTATCAGGAAACACAGCAGGCATACAAAGGACCTGTAGCAGTACAGTCTCCCGTAGTACCTTCACAGGCAGCTACAGTTATCATGCTTACACCTTACGATATCAGAACAAGCCAGATCGTTTGCGATCACATCAAGCAGGGACACATCGTTATCTGCAACCTCACAAGTTCTGCAAACAATCAGCGTGTTGTTGACTATATCAGCGGTTCTGTTTATGCACTCGACGGCAAGATCGAGCCTACACCTGTTAAGACAACATTCGTATGCACACCTAAGAACGTAGAGCTCATCGTTGACAACATCGACGAGTCAGCAAGCGGCACAAAGGTTTCTGCACTCTGATCTAAAGATCGAACGATATCAATATGAGGCTGTCTGTGAAGACAGCCTTTTTTTTTGCCGGAGTGTGGATCAGTTGGAAGTGTATTGAAGGGATGCGGCCTTTACTGTACTACAGCAAAGGTGTCCCTGAGGTCACATTAGGGTTGTTTTAGTTCAAGACGGACTACCTATTCTATAAATTGTTCTATGTTATGCAAAAACATAGAGCGGTTTATAGAGTATTCTATGTACTGCTCTATGTAATGAATTTGTATAGAGTGTTTTATAGAATGAGCTGATCCCGCGACCGGGATCAAAGGTGTCCAAAGTGGCATATGGCGTTGCCGATCTTTCTTATTGCAATCCCAAATGCCCTGCTATCTGTTCCTTTCGTAGTAGAACATGAACTGCTGCATGATCCCGCATGTCCCCGGGTACTTTGTATAGTCAAAATGGCCTGAATAATGCGCCTTGATGATCCTGTCCATCCAGACATCAATGGGAAATCTCCCGCACCTCGCAAGCCCGTATAACATGATGCAGTTCGCGACTTTGCATCCCACGCCGCGCATCGACAGAAGTACATCATATAGACGGTCATTATCGAGAGACTCCAGCATGTCTTCCGTTATCTTGCCCGATCTGAAATCATCTATCGCGCACATGATATACTCAGCCCTGTATCCGACTCCTGTTGATGTAATATCAGCAAGCGTTGCTGATGACATCTCATCTACTGCCGGAAAAGAGTAGTACTCATCAAAAAGGGGCTTAACGAACGGATCACCAAGCTTAGGAACCTTTATCTTCTTTCCGTACATTCTCGATATCCTGTCAACGGATGTCATGATCGAAGGGATGGATCTTCTCTGTGAGATTATGTAGCTGATCACGGTCTCCCACACATCCTGCTTCAATATCCTGATCCCGTAACCGAACGAGCAGGCATCACGAAGATATGTGTCATCCGGATCTATGCTGTCACATATCGCCTCATAATCGCGTGACAGGTCGAAATACCCATGCCATATCCTGTCAAATTCATCTTCCTGACATGAGAAAGCATATCTGTCATCTCCAAGCGACGCTATCTGCAGATACCGTCCGAAGGCTACAACTTCCGTGTGAGTATCATCTATTACCCTGAACCTGAATACCTGACCGCTCAGAGCGATCTTGTCAGGTGCGAAGAAGGGGATGTGCCGTGTCGTAAAGTTCATCTCTTGCCCAGCTTAAAATAATTATTCAGCTGACATTTGATATTGCCGTTATATAACTTGTATCTCTTGTCTGCCTTAAACCCCGTGGCCTTCTCGAAAGTATCATCCGGCGATATTACGGAAAGCCTGATGCCCTTTTTGCACTTTCCGTCCCTGTCAAGATAGACGGATGCGATCTTACGGTATATCCTGTCGGCTTCCTCAGGCGTCATGAGACGTCCGCCGTAGGGAGGATTAGTGATAATGAGATTACGGTCAAAGCCTGTAATGTCATAGATCTTCTCAGGCGTTATCTGAGCGAAGTCTGATACCTTGAACCGTACAAATCCGTCTACGCCCGCTGCTTTCGCGTTGGCTGCTGCAGAGCGGACGGCGGAAGGATCGATATCCGATCCTCTGAAATAGCAGTCATCTAAGGGGGAGAGGTCCTCTAAGTCCCGTGCTTCGGCAAGTGCGATGCGAAGAGGCTGTCCGCCGATATAGGAAAGTGACGTGTATGCGAACCTGCGGTTCTTGCCTGGCGCGATATTGAGGGCTTTCATGGCAGCCTCTATGACGATCGTTCCCGATCCGCAGAACGGGTCATATAAAGATTCGTTCCCAAACGGCTTGTAATGCGCTATGGAGACCATGGCTGAAGCGAGCGTCTCCCTTATCGGCGCTTCGTGCGTAAGGGGCCTGTAGCCTCTCTTGTGGAGTCCGTCGCCTGATGAATCGATCATGAAGCGGACGTGGTCATTAACGATCCCGAAAGTGATCCTGACAGTTCCTTTGTCACTGTCTTCCTCTACCGTATCAGACGTTATGCCGCGTGAAGCCTTGAGACTGTCAACGATCGCCTTCTTGGAAAGCGACTGAAGAGCGGGGACGCCATAAAGCTTGGACTTCCTGGAATAGCCGTTGACGATAAAAGCGAATCCTTCGGGAATAAAGTCATTCCAAGGGAGAGCCCTGGTATTGTCGAAGAATGCCTCGAATGCGTCTGCATCGAATTCACCGACATCAAAGAAGACCCTCTCTGCGTGCCTGACCCACATGTTCACTCTGGCAAGATCTATCTTCCAGTTATCAGGCGTCGTCTCAAGTGTAACGGTACCGTCTGCAACGTGGATAAGATCAGGCGTATAGCCGATCGAAGCAAGGTCCTCTTTCGTAAAAGTCTCGAGACCAAACAATGTTGTGCATATAATATTCAAGAGGGTACCGCCTTTCGTTTGTCCCCGATATTCTACATCAAAAACTGTGTTTTAGTCGAGGTTTTGATAATTGTTGCCGATATGACCGTGTCAATAGTTTTTTTGAGTTTTTTACTGTCCGTCACACGCGTACAACCACCAACCGAACGAGTGTTTATTTCCTCTGAAAACATAGTGTTTATCGAGTGTTACAGTTTTGCAACCTGTCTGTAAACTGTTTGTCATATTTCTGTTGTTCATTTCGGGAGGGTGCATAAAATCGGGTTTTGTCGGGTATCAAAAAACAAAATTACTGTTTTATAGTTATCTACAGAGTTTTGAACATTTTGAACAATTTTGTAGAAAACTCCTCAGAACTTGATCGTATGCACGTTAAGGCCAAATATGTTGTTATATTTGATATTATCTGCGATCTTGTAGAGCATCTTTATGCCGATATTCTTAGCGGGATCGTCTGAGGAATTGATGACCGCCAGCTTCTCCGCCGGGTCAAAGGGGATACAGTCGTCCTTGATCCTTATGATGACTCTCTCTCCCTTGCAGGCAATACGGATATCAATGGAATGTTTCTTATTATCCTTGGTAAAGCCATGAAGCACCATGTTGGTCGCTATCTCCTCTACGGCCAGTGCGGCAAAGTAGGACTTCCTCTCGTCGATCCCTTTGGACAGGCAGAATTCCTGGACCCTGACCGATATCTCCTCTGCTTCCTCGAGCGAACTGATGGTGATATCGATCCTGTTATCGTGCGGCACTCCGAAAGTGTCCGGCATCGCAAGAAGATCGTTAAGTGAAGTCGGGAACTTCTTCCTTACAATGACAGAGTAGATGACAATGATCAGGAATGATGTTACTCCGTTCAGGACATTTGCAAGGTACAGGCCGTTGATCCCAGCAGCAGGGAGCAGGAGCCATGTGAAGAAGCAGACGCTTACGAATCCGTCGACAATCGAGATAATGTGGATGAGGATCGTCTTGTTCATCGTAAGTCCGTAACATACGAAGTGGGCGCTTATCACTCCTAACGGGAGGCAGAACGGCATGATGCGGTATGCCCAGACTGTCATCGTGAATACAGGACTTGAAGTGTCACTGTAGTTCAGGAGAGTGAGCGGATGGGCAAGAAGACATAATATGACGGCAATGCCGAGCATGATCGGAGTATATCTGATAAGCATGTTCTTCATTATGTCCCTCACGGACTGTCTGTCTTCCTCGCCTGTGCTGACAGAAAGGAGCATCCTCGATACGCTGAGCATTCCCGTCGGGATCGCCCATGCGATCGCCAGAAGCGCGTTTGCCGTGGCAAATGCCGACAGACCTATGGTTCCTGCGATGGAGTGCTTAACCAGCTCGTTGACGATTATGCCCCTGATCGTCTGATATCCGTTGCCTAAAGCACCGGGAATACCGATCCTGACGATATCCTTGAGGTCGCCGAACTTGATGCCCTTGAAGGAGAAATGGATGATCGCTTTCTTAGTGAAGAAATACTGTGCTTCGATCAGCATGAATATCCACAGACCGATAGATGAAGCAAGTGCGAGACCTAATGCCTCCATGTGCAGCACTACAACAAATATGTAGTTCAATATGATGTTGATCACAACATATACAACGCTCGCTAATGTAGTCCTCTTTGAACGGTTCTCAAGAGAGAGGAACGCAGCCAGGAGCTGGCCGAGGAAGTTGGGGATAAGACCTATGGCCGTACCGAGCATATACTGATTCAAGTATCTTCTTACGACTTCCTCGTGCGTGAATATACCGGTGAGATCGAACAGTGACATTATGATCAGTGCAGCCATGGCGACGATGGCGATGGCTATTGATAATCCGACTGACAGTGAGAAGATCCCTCTGGTCCTGTCGACTCTGTTCTTGCCGAGATACTGGCCGCCAAGGATCGTCGCACCGCCGAACAGCATGAGTCCGATGGCACCGAAGAACATCTGGAGAGGGAAGAACAGGGCGATGGCGCTCATCGCTTCCGCGCCGACAGAATTGGATGCAAAGAGGCTGGCCGTAAAGCCGTTGAGCTGCGGTACCGCAGCGAGCAATATCTGGATAGGCAGAAGCTTGAAGCAAAGTTTTACGATTATCTGTGAGTTCTTATTCCTGTCTGCCATTGGTCCACCTCTTATATCAGAATGTCAGTGTATCCGTTGCGGGAAGGAGTCTTCCAAGATAGTCTTTGCAGAGTGCGATCTGCTTCTTGCCGAATTCCGTATCGACGCCTATCCTTCGTATTGTCCTTCTGAAGATCCTCGTATATCCGATTATCATGGCCTTGGATTCAACTTCTCTTATCCTTGCCTCATCAGTGGTGCCAAGGTACAAAGGAAGTATCTTATTCCACAGCGCCACCTGGTCCTCGTAAGGGATGCCAAGGAAGGAAGGGGATGTCTGGTGATCCAGTTCACGGTACCCGACGTATGCATTGTACATGCTCGCCAGCTCGAATATCGGATGGCCGTAGCACAATGTATCCATGTCGATAAGCAGGGATTCACCATTCTGGAGCATGACATTCTTGATATGGTAATCGCCGTGAAGCATGTGATAGTCTTCGGGAACCTCTTCTATAAGTGATCTGAGCTTTGCAAAGAGTTCCTCATCGAGGTGATCCTTGATAAAATCCGCCCAGTCTAACGCTATTGCCTTCATGCTCGGCATGGTGCCGGGCTTGATCTCAGTTGAGTGTATGATCTTAAGCAGGTCAACACTCATCTTCGCGACTTCATCCAGCGTCTTCTGCTTGTCGATCAGGAGCTTCGCAAATGATGTGGCATCGAGAAGTTCAAATACGGAACCGTATCCGCCTTCCTTGAGCTTGACAACATCATACGATATCGCGGTAGGAACTCCGAGCACGAAAGCAGTCCTTGCAAGTTCGCGCTCTCTCTTGATGTCATCAAGGGCATCGGGATTGTTATATGCCTTAACGACAGTATCGGGATCGATCCTGTAGACATATCCGTTGGCGCCCTTGCCGATGATCTCCTTGCCTTCGACGGATATGACCTTGAATGCCTTGGAGATGTCGAGCATCTCAGTAAATCCTGTCATCTCGAAGATCTCATATACGTCAGAAGATACATTTATCAGCTTGAGATCCTCAAACTTCTGGCGCAGTCTCAGGAGAACCCTAAGTCCCGCGCTCGAAATGTATTCGAGGTCTTCACAGTCGATGATCAGGTTCTCGACAGGTCCGGTCTGAAGCGCTGCACCGATCTCCTGCTCCTTCTCTTGAGCATTAGCTGAATCGACCCTTCCCCTAAGGAAGAACTTAAGGATGTTGCAATCATAAGTATAGTTCTCACCGATCATATCAGTCTGCCTCCTCGAAAACAGTATTTACAAGCTGATTCAGTTCCTGCCACGCATCAAATTCCTTAAGGTCAGCCAGGTACGCAGTCAGAGTCCTGTAGTACCAGGCCTGCATCTTAGGATCCTTCTGGTTGAAATCATTCCACAGATCATTGCCCACAACGCGCCACTGGCGGTAAAAGGACCTCATGTTCGCAAGCTTGTCTGACAGCCAGACCATCTTGACAGCCTTATCATCAGTATCCTTCAGAACCTTCAGGGATTCTTCCTTCCTCATCATCCAGGTGGCTTCAGCGGGAAGATAATCAATCTTATCTTCAGTCTCGGACCATACGAGCTTTGCAACGCGCTGTCCGAACTTATTCTTGATGTCGCTTATCATGGTTCCGGTATCTTCCACTGTGTCATGAAGCACGGCTGCTGCAAGTATCTCTTCATCATCAGTCATGGTCGCGGCGATGACAGCCACTTCAAGCGGGTGGATAATGTAAGGCTTAGGCTCGCTCTTACGTCTCATTCCCTGGTGTGCCTCTGTCGCAAAACAGACTGCTTCTTCAAATATCGTCATATACCAAAAACCTTCCGTAAATATATATAAATTTTAACATATATAAAAATAACTAACAAATATGGAGACGATTTTACAAATCAGGGAACATTCATTATAATGATGTTCTGATAAAAGAGAGTTTATGGAGTTTGTCTTATGAGATTTGATTTTCACGGACCTGCTGACGGGTCAATGATAGAAGAGCTTTTATTTCTCGTAATGAACATGAAGAAGGTAAGGAACACCCCTTACATGAAGGCAGGCAAGATGTCCACGCCGTACTTCATCTATTTCGGGGTTTCCCTCGCGATGTTTGCCGTAATGATGGCAATGTACATCTTCTTCAAGACGGTATTGTACCTGATAGTTGCAGTATTTCTGGGGCTTCTGGCAGTAATGTGCCTCGCTTACATATTCATGGTCAAGTCGAAGATCAACAAGTTCAGGCAGGGTTCAGGTGACCGGAGCATCGAGTTTACCGAAGACTATGTGGAAGCTTCCAACCAGACAAACACTGTAAGGTTTGAGTGGGGGAAGGTCCTCTATGTCATCATCAACAGGTACACAGTGCTCATCCTCCCGAAGGAAGAGGGCAAGAACTTCATTTCCACGCCATCAGTGAATAAGGATAAGATAATCAAGTTCATTACTGATATCGGCAGGAAAGATCTCATCATAGATAACACAGTGAAGAAGTGATCCGGAGGGAATGTTAATGATAGAGGAAGCAAGATCGGCAAAATTGGCGTCACACGTGCTTGCAACGCTGGATGAGGAAGCAAAGAACAAGGCTCTTCTGGCGATCTGTGATGCTCTTAAGAAGAACAGTAAGAAGATCTTTGAGGCAAATGACGAAGACCTCAGGAACGATTGTGCAGAGACTTTGAAGAAGAGGCTCAAGTTCAAGGAGGAGAAGCTCGAGGATTCCATAAGCGGCATAAAGGCCCTTGTTGGACTTGAGGATCCGATCGGCAGGACGACGCTCCATACAACGCTCGATGACGGACTTGAACTCTACCGCGTTACATGTCCGATCGGCGTTATCGGGGTAATCTTTGAGTCGCGTCCAGATGCGCTCGTACAGATAGCTTCCCTCTGCCTTAAGAGCGGCAACAGTGTATTCCTCAAGGGCGGTTCGGAGGCTCTTAACACGAATAAGGCACTTGCCGACATCATCTATGAGGCAGGCGTCAAGGCCGGGCTTCCTGAAGGATGGCTCAATCTCCTTACAACGAGAGCAGACGTTAACGAGATGCTCAAGATGAGCGATTACATCGATCTTATAATCCCCAGAGGATCAAATGAGTTCGTCCAGTACATCATGGCGAACACATCGATCCCCGTATTAGGCCATGCTGACGGCGTGTGCCACACTTATTTCAACGAGTTCTGTGATCAGGATCTGGCGCTGAAGGTGGCGATCGATGCCAAGACACAGTATGTATCAGTCTGCAACTGCACGGAGACATTCCTCGTTGACAAGGCATTGGAGTCTTCCTTCCTGCAGCATCTCGTGGTCGCGCTTGCCAAGGCTAATGTCAAGATCTACGGCGATGACTATATGGCAGGCAGGTTCAACTGCGAGAAAGTAAGCAACTGGCACACGGAATACCTTGATTACAAGGTCTCAATCAAGGTCGTTGACGGTATCGATGAGGCAATAGAGCACATCAATACTTACGGTTCCGGACATACGGATGCCATTATCACTGAGAATGAGGAACTCGCAGAGAAGTTTATGCAGTCGGTCGATTCCGCAAGTGTCATGGTCAACTGCTCAACAAGGTTTGCAGACGGCTTCAGATACGGGTTCGGTGCGGAAGTCGGCATATCGACATCCAAGATACATGCAAGGGGACCTGTAGGACTCGAAGGCCTCGTATCTTATAAGTACAGGCTTATCGGCCACGGCGACATAGTCGGCGATTATGCGTCAGGGGCAAAGAAATTCAAGCATATCAAGCGGAAGGTGTAATTATGAGAGTCACAGTAGCATCCGATCATGCAGGTTATGATCTGAAGAAGAAAGTAGTGGAGCACCTTCTGGCGAAGGGTTTTGAGGTCGAGGAAGCAGGCGCCCTGTCTGCTGATGTGCCCTATGATTACGTTGAAGCCGGAATCAAGGTCGCAGAAGACGTGGCAAGCGGCAAGTCTGACAGGGGAATCGCGATCTGCGGAACCGGCATCGGGATCGCCGTTGTCGTAAACAAGCACAAGGGTATCAGGTGCGGAACTTGCACGAATGAGTACATGGCAAGGATGAGCAGATGCCATAACGACGCCAATGTAATAGCGTTAGGTGCCAGAGTCATAGGTTATCAGGTGGCTTTGGGGATCGTGGATGCCTTTTTCGAAGAGGAATTCGCAGGCGACCGTCATGCCGTCAGGGTTAACGAGATCAAGGCTTTGGAGGAAAAGTATTTCAAATAAGCGGCGATCTTATACATTTTGGGCATTTTGTATATCCCAAACTTCCGAAATAGCGGTAAAATATTCGGGAATAAGATAATAGGAGTTCATTAACACGATGCAGCTTGCAGTGGTATTTGATTCTTGGCTTGAGCGGTTCTGGAGTGCGTTCGTTGATAAGCTTATCGAGGAGATCAAGATAGGTGATATCGGCGAACACATTAATGAAGGGATACTCCAGTGGAAGAAGTATTTCAATATCGGCGGCCATGAGTTCGTTATCACGGACGCGATCATCGTAATGGTGATAGCGACCATCATCATGATCGTCCTGTTCAAGTTCCTTACAGGCAAGGAGTCGGTAAGGCCTAACAAGAAGCAGACGATGATGTGGTTCCTCTATGATCTTCTCATCAGCACGGCGATGGGGTTCGGCATGAACCGCAAGGAAGCTGAGAAGGTAGCTCCCATGGTAGGTACTATCGCCATCATAATCGGCGGATGCAACGTGATATCCACGTTTAAGATCTCTCCGCCTGCGAAGAATATCGCATTTCCTGTAGCAATGGCGCTGTTTGCCATCGTCTATGTCATCTATATCTCGATACGTTTTGTCGGAGTCAAGGGGTTCTGGGCATCGCTCACATCACCCATGAAGGCTCTGCTGCCGTTCAAGGTGCTTGATTTCTTCATCAAGCCCGTATCGTTGTCGCTCCGACTCTTCGGTAACGTTTTCGGAGCGTTCGTATTCATGGAATTCCTCTATATCGTCATCCCGATAGTCGTTCCGGGCGTCTTCGGACTGTGGTTCGATATCATCGACGGTATGCTCCAGGCGGTCGTATTCTCATATCTTACGATGTCCTATATCGGTGAGATCGTTGAAGTAGGTCATGAGGCGGCTGAAGAGGGGAAGAAGAAGGAAGAAGCTAAGAAAGTGATCGATGATTCCGCAGTTGCAGCGTAAGTGCGGTCTATAAGGAGGTTTTGATTATGAGTCAGTTGTTAGTATCAGTTTTACCTGCTGTTGCAGCTTTGGCAGTAGAGTCCAAGGGTATGGCGGCACTTGCTGCAGGTCTTGCGATCGGTATTGGTGCATGCGGTTCAGGTCTTGGCATGGGTATTGCTGCAGGTAAGGCTCTTGAGGCAGGTGCAAGACAGCCCGAGATCTTCGGTAAACTGCAGACATTGCTCCTCACGGCAATAGTATTCATCGAGTCTGTTGCGATCTACTCACTCGTCGTGGCACTGTTGCTCATCTTCACATTCTAAGGGGAGTTCAAAGTATTATTATGATCGATAATGATGTATTAAGAGTTGTACTCGATACGGAATCATCTATCCTGTCGCCTGATCAGATGGCAGGATATCTTGTTACCGGCATTTGTGTCATCATCAATGTTGTCGTCGCATATCTCATCCTCAAGAGGTTTGTATTCAAGAGGCTTGCCAACATGATCGGCAAGAGGCAGGAGAGCCTCAACAACGAACTTGATGAAGCCGTACACAAGAACGAAGAGGCAACAGGCAATCTCGAAGACAGCAAGAAGCAGATCGAAGAAGCCAGGATCAAAGCTTCCGGCATCATCGAAGAAGCCAGGGAGAATGCCCAGAAGCAGGCTGACGGGATCGTCAAGAAGGCAAGGGAAGATGCAGCCGAGATCCTTGCAAGAGCAGAAGAAGATGCTGCAAGGATGAAGAGGGCAGCCGTTGACGAACTCAAGGATGATATCGCTGACCTTGCAGTCCAGGTTGCAGAGAGAGTATTGGGAGACGCGGTCCCCAAGAACACGCTCCGTGCTTCTGCAAAGAAGTATACAGATGAGATCACCGGATCAGAGGTGAAGGTAAATGAGTAAGGTTCCTCCTCAGAAGGACATCAAGAAGAATAAAGGTCCTGCCATGCGTATCGAGAGCGCAGGTGACATACCTGAAGAACAGATCAGGGAGATCGCCGAGACTTTCGCTGAAAAGAATGCTATCGCGGCATACAGGCTCAATATAACAATAAACCCCGATCTGATCGGAGGTTTTGTCATCTATTTCCTCGGAATGCGTTACGATTATACGATCAGGGGACAGCTTGGAAGGATCAATTCCTTCATGAAGGCTCATGCTGATTCCGACGGCGTTGTGGATGACAAGTCGTTCAAGGAGACTGTAACATCGACCCTGAAGGAAGCCCTCAACCAGTTCCCTGAGACATCCGCCGTAAGTCTTGACAGTGCGGAACTCTGGAACCTTGATGATGAGCAGTTCAGGAACAGGGTCGAAGCAGCCTTCGATTCACTTACGACTCTTGACGAGGTCGGTTCCGTAATTTCAGTAAGTGACGGCGTTGCAACGGTAACGGGTCTTGAGCACTGTATGCTCGACGAGCTCGTTATGTTCAATTCCGGCGCGCTGGGCATCGCCATGAACCTTGAGAGGAAGAATGTCGGTGTCATCATACTTACGGATGAAGATACCGTTGTCGAAGGCATGCTCTGCAAGCGTACAGCTGAGACGTTCTCGGTTCCCGTCGGCAACAGCCTTTTAGGCCGTGTTGTGGATCCTCTCGGAAGAGCGGTCGACGGTGGCGGCAACATAAGATATTCAGAAGTAAGACCTGTCGAGAGCGCTGCTCCTTCCATCGTCCAGCGAGCTCCTGTTAACAAGCCTCTGGCAACGGGCATCACGGCAATCGATGCACTGACTCCGATCGGAAGGGGCCAGAGAGAACTTATCATCGGTGACAGACAGACAGGCAAGACTTCCATTGCGATCGATACGATCATAAACCAGGCTGATGAAGATGTCATCTGCGTCTATGTAGCCATCGGACAGAAGATGAGCAATATCGTATCTACCGTTAATACTCTCGAGAAGCACGGTGCCATGGCTTACACGGTAGTCGTTGCTTCATCCGCATCGCAGTCTGCGGCTATGCAGTACATCGCTCCCTTCTCGGGATGCGCGATCGCGGAGAAATTCATGTACGACTACGGTAAGGATGTCCTTATCGTTTACGATGACTTAAGTAAGCATGCACAGGCATACAGAGCGATCTCACTGCTCCTTAGAAGACCTCCGGGAAGAGAAGCTTACCCGGGTGACGTTTTCTATCTGCATTCGAGACTTCTCGAGCGTGCCGCAAAGCTGAATGACAAGCTTGGCGGAGGTTCCATCACGGCTCTGCCTATCGTCGAGACTTTGGGAGATGATATCTCCGCTTATATCCCGACGAACGTAATATCCATCACGGATGGTCAGATCTACCTGGCTCCGGAGCTCTTCTTCTCCGGCCAGAGACCTGCTATCAATGCCGGTCTGTCCGTATCGCGTGTAGGCGGTGCAGCCCAGACCAAAGCCATGAAGAAAGTTGCAGGTCCTTTGAGGATATCGCTCGCGCAGGCACGTGAGATGGCTTCATTTGCCCAGTTCGGATCCGACCTGGATGAGAATACGCAGCTCCAGCTCAAGCGAGGCATCGTTCTCAATGAAGTTCTTAAGCAGGACAGGTTTGCTCCGTGGTCGATGGCTGAGCAGGTTACGATCCTGTATATCGCAACATCTGATAAGATGATCTTCCTCGCACATGAGGATATCAGGGAGTTCTATACAGGATTCATCAACACCATCAATGTGACCAGGCCTGAGATCTGTGAGAAGATCACGAGGACATGCGTTTTTGACGATGAGACGAAGGCTGCGATAGACGCCGCTTTCGAGGAGTATAAGGATACCTATATCGCAGAGCATATAGAATATCTTGAAGAGGAATGACATGGATAATCTCAATGCCATCAAGAAGAGGATCAAGAGTGTTAATGACATCAGTCAGATGACATCTGCGATGCAGCTCGTAAGCTCGGCCAAGATGAGAAGATCCGTTCAGCTCAAACAGTCGATGTATCCTTTCTGGGCAAGATGCGCGGAGAGCATGCAGGAGATCCGCCAGAGTGCCGGAGTCATCAATAACCCGTTCTATGAGTTGAAGCAGAAGACGGAAGGCGAGACATGGAAGATCGGGTATTTCGTTTTGAGCGGTGAGCAGGGGCTTGCAGGCGCTTATAACAACAACATGGTCAAGATGGCAGAAGAACATGTTCACCAGAAGATACTCGAGAATGTTAAGAAGAACATCAGTACAGAGTATAAGCTCTACGTGCTCGGACGGCCTGCGCGTGAGAAACTCATCCATAACGGCTATAACGTGGACAGGGATTTCTCGTTCCCGATCGCGGAACCCACGTTCTACCAGGCGAGGAATCTCA
>Ga0247608_10002517_pt1 | contig 22740 bp, 16 predicted proteins | sample 176DNAGHGlowgp2_FD_193490 | JGI IMG/M metagenome (GOLD analysis project Ga0247608, IMG submission 193490) | Sheep rumen microbial communities from Palmerston North, Manawatu-Wanganui, New Zealand - 1766 DNA GHGlow gp2 | ecosystem: Host-associated > Mammals > Digestive system > Stomach > Rumen ...
CTACTACCAATACGAAATCGACCTTAACCCAGCCAAGATGGTCGTGGGCCAAAACCACATTGCCGACATCTTCGAGTCGAGCGGCGTCGCGCTGCCCAACGGACAGATAGGCGGCGTCACTTGGTACCAGTTCCGCATCCCTGTCAGACAACCTGACAAAGTCATCGGCCGCATCGACGACTACTCGTCCATCCGCTTCATGCGTATGTTCCTGACCGAATTTGAGCGTCCCATCGTGCTGCGTTTCGCCACCCTCGACCTCGTCAAAGGCGAGTGGCGCACCTATTCGCAAAGCATCCAGGCTCCTGGTGAATACGAGCCCAACGACATCAACAACGAGACCGCCTTCGACATCTCGGCCGTCAGCGTCGACGAGAACAGCCGTCGCCAGCCCGTCCCCTACGTCATCCCGCCTGGCATCCAGCAGGAACGCGTCATTGGCATGACCCAGACCCTGCGCATCAACGAGCAGTCGCTGCAAATGACCGTACAGAACCTTGTTGACGGCGACGGACGCGCCATCTACAAGACCGCCAATTTCGACCTGCGGCAATACAAATACCTGAAGATGTTCGTCCACGCCGAGGCCGCCCACGAGGACTCGCCGCTCGACGACCAAGACCTCACCGTCTTCATGCGTATCGGTACCGACTTCACCGAGAACTACTACGAATACGAGGTGCCTCTGAAGGTGACACCATGGGGCACGCCTTACACCAACCAGGAAGGCATCTGGCCCGAAATCAACAATTTGGACATTCGATTGGAAGACCTTGTTGAAGTAAAACAACGACGCAACGAGGCCATGAACCAGCCCAACAGCAACGTCAAACTCAACTACATCTACTCCGAGAAAGTCAAGAAAGGCACGGTCGACAACAAGGACTACTACCATTCCATCAAAGTGATTGGTAACCCGAGCATCAGCGATGTGGAAGCCATCATGGTGGGTATCCGCAACCCGAAACGACAAAACCTTGCCGATGTCGACGATGGGCTGCCAAAGAGCGCCGTCGTGTGGATTAATGAGTTGCGACTCACCGACTTGAACAGCAACGGCGGTATCGCTGCCACAGGACGTCTCGAAGCCACCCTTGCCGATTTGGGTCGCGTGAGCGTCAACGGCTCCTATAGCTCCGCCGGCTTTGGGGCCTTAGACAGCCGCATCACCAACAACACTTTCGAAGCGCACTCCACCTTCAATGTGGCCACCGACCTCGAGTTGGGCAAGTTCTTCGAAAACACCGGCCTTAAGATCCCGATGCACATCGACTATGGCGAGAACCGGATCACGCCGCTCTACAACCCCTACGACCCCGACATCAAGCTGAAAGATGCCTTGGCCCTCATGAACAGCGACGAAGAGCGCAAAGAGTTCACTTCCACCATTCACGACTTCACGAGACAGAAGAACATCAACTTCATGAACGTCAGGAAAGAACGCGTCACCAAGAAACGCAACGAGGATGAAGGAGAAGGCAGAGGCAAGACCGAAAATCCGAGAGACCCCAACAGAGCCCTCGGAGGAGGCCGCAACAACATGCCCAAGGTACACATTTGGGACATCGAGAACTTCAACGCCTCGTTTAGCTACAATGAGACCTTCCAGGAAAACACCGACATCAAATACTACATGGTGAAGACCTACCGCGGAGGACTCGGCTACAACTACGCAGGCAACCCGAAAAACGTGACCCCCTTCGCCAAGGCCAAATGGGCCTCGAAACCTGCCATGCAGATCTTCAAGGACATCAACTTCTACTATGCCCCCAAGAGCATCGTGTTTAACACAGAGATGTACCGTTACTACTCGGAACGCGAGATGCGCAACAAGAGTGGCGGCATCATCAACATCGTTCCCACCTTCTCGAAGCAATGGGATTGGAGCCGCAACTACCAGGTGCGCTACGACCTCACCAAAGCCCTCACCTTCGACTACTCAGCCCAGGCGCAAGCCTACATCTACGAACCTGCAGGCTACGTCGACCGCAATGCCGACCCCGAGACCTGGCAGAAGAACCAGGACACCATCAAGAATGAGCTGAAGAACTTGGGCTCGATTTCACGATTCACCCAAAACGTCAACGCCAGCTACACCCTGCCCATCAACAAGATCCCGATCTTCAACTGGGTGACCGCCAGCGCCAACTATCAAGGCACCTACAATTGGACCGCCCCTGCCAAGTCGATCCAACACCGCCTTGGCAACACCATCGAGAACTCGAACAACATTCAAGGCAACGCCAACCTCGACTTCACGAAGCTATATAATAAGGTGCCCTACCTGAAGCAAATCAACACCCCGCGGCGCAACAACCGTGGAAACAACAACCGAGGCAAGGGCAACGAGGAACAACCCGCCGACTCCACCAAGACCAAAGAAAAGACCAACTACGGCAAGATTGTGCTCGACAACACGCTGCGTGTGCTCACCTTGGTCAAGAAAGTGTCGGGCACCTATTCGCTCAACAATGGACAAACCCTGCCCGGATTCATGCCCAAAGCGCAATACCTCGGCATGAACAGTGCAGGCTGGGCGCCAGGTCTCGGCTTCGTGCTTGGCAGCACCTTCGGGGCCGACGACAACATTTACGAGAAAGCCGTCATCAACAGCATCGACATGGAAGAGGCACGCCGTTGGCTCACCACCGACTCCATCCTCAGCGACCCCTACATTCGCCGGAAGACCGAAGCCATCAACTATCGCGTCAACACCGAGCCGCTGCCAGGCATCAAGATCGACTTCACGGGTAACCGCAACTATGCCGAGAACAGCCAGCATTACTTCCGCTACAACAACATGACCAACGGCTTCGATGTGTTCACACCGACCAACAGCGGCAGCTTTAGCATGACCTACTTCATGGCCAACACCGCCTTCACCCGTTCCGACTCCACCTCATCGCGACTCTTCGAGAACCTGATGGACTATCGCAAAGTCATCGCCGAACGCATCGCACGCGACAACCCACAATGGCTCGAACAAGTCAACGAATACACCTTCGACAGCATCGCAGGCGACTACTTCCCGAAAGGCTACAGTTCCAGCTCGACTGACGTCTTGCTCTACTCCTTCATCGCCGCCTACACCGGAAAGGACCCCAACACCATGAGCCTCAACCCCTTCCCGCGCATCCCGCTACCCAACTGGAACCTCACCTACAACGGGCTGACCAACATCCCATCGATTGGCAAGATCTTCAAGACCGTGAGCATCACGCACAGCTACAAGTCGAACTACGCCATCAACGCTTGGGCAACCAATGTCTACTACGACGAGAACAACACCGTGCAAACCTTTGAGAACTCCGACCTTATCGTCCCGAAATACGACATGGCGCAAATCGTGCTCAATGAGCAGTTTGCACCCTTGATTGGCGTTGACCTTGGACTGCAGAACTCGATGACGATGAACTTGCAATACAAGAAATCGAGAACGCTGACCCTGAGTTTTGCCAACAACCAACTCACCGAGGTGAACGGTCGCGAAATCATCCTTGGTGGCGGCTTCCGCATCAAGAACCTTTCGTTCAACATCACACCCATCGGTGGCAACGGCAAGTCGCAAACCATCAAGAACGACCTTGTGCTCAAGCTCGACGTCGGCCTGAGGAGAGACATCACCATCCTGCGCCGTATCGACGAGAACAACAACCAGGTGTCGGCCGGACAAAACAAGATCAACTTCTACCTCACCGCCGACTACAACTTCAGCCAGCGCTTGAGCGCACAAGCCTTCTTCAAGTACGACATGACCATACCCGAAGTGGCCAACACCTTCAAGAACTCCACCACCTATGGCGGCATCACCATCAGATTCAGCCTGGCACAATAAAATTTTCGGCAAAATGTGGAGTGAGTGACTAAAATGTGTATTTTCGCAGCCAATTTAAACAACTTTAAAACATACATCAAATGAATATTCCAGCAAACCTGAAGTACACCAACGACGACGAATGGATCCGCCTCGAAGGCGAGACCGCTTACGTCGGCATCACCGATTACGCACAACATGAACTTGGCGACATCACCTTCGTCGATGTCGACCCCGACCTGGTCGGCGAGACCCTTGACGCCCAAGAAGAATTTGGCGCCATCGAAGCCGTGAAGACCACCGCCGAGCTCCTCATGCCCGTGGCTGGCGAGATCCTCGAAGTCAACGAGACCCTCGCCGACGAAGAGAACGCCAAGCTCGTCAACAGCGACCCCTATGGCGAAGCATGGATCATCAAGATCAAAGTGAACGACGTCGCTGAGCTCGACGGCCTCATGGATGCCGCTGCCTACCAAGCCAAGATCGGTTAATCCCTTGGAAAAGCTGACAAGAAATTGTTACCCGGGAATCCTGTGTGGAATCGTCATCCTGATTCTGACCGGACTTCCGGGTTCCTTATTGCCCCACGTCAAGCCCGTCGTCGGGCTCGACAAGGTGGCGCACATGCTGATGTATGCCGCCTTTGCCTTCCTTTGTCTGTGGGGCTACCGTGAGCCTTATGCCTCTAAGGGCCAAGCCTACCAAAAAAGAGCCCTGCTCCTCACCGTCGTCATCGGCATTGCCTACGGCGGCCTCACCGAACTGATGCAGGAACACCTCGTAACGAGCCGCACTGGCGACTGGTTCGACTGGCTTGCCGACAGCATCGGCGCCCTGCTTGGAAGCTACGTTTTTCATCTTTTTTTTCGTCAGAAAAAATAAAATTTGCACGAATTGCGTTTCATAAGCAAATAATTCCTATTTTCGCACCCAAAATAAGAAGTAAGAATTTAAAAACACATAACCATGGAAGAGAAAAAATCACCTAAGGCTAATCTTGAGAACAAGAAACTGATGTTCACGCAGATAGGAATGATCATCGCATTACTTGTCACGTGGTTGGCCTTCGAGCACAAGAGCTACGACAAACGCGAAATCGACCCGAGCCTGCTCCGTCAGACCGAAGTGGTGGAAGAAGAAATGGTGGAAATCACCAAGCAGGAAGAGCCCAAGCCCCAGCCTGTGGAAGTGCCCAAGCAAACCACCCAACTTGAAATCGTGCAAGACGACGTAGAGACGGAAGACATCAACATCAACGCTGATGTGCAACAAGACGAGGTCATTGAAGACTACGTCGCTCCCGAAGTCGTCGAAGAAGACGTCGTCGAACAAGAGATCTTCCAAATCGTGGAAGAGATGCCTTCCTACCCTGGCGGCGAAAGAGCCTTGCTGGAGTATGTGGCCAAAAACATCAAGTACCCCCAGATTGCCCGTGAGACCGGTATCCAAGGCCGCGTGTTCGTCGGTTTCGTTGTCGAGCCCGACGGTTCCGTCTCCAACGTGAAGATCCTGCGTGGCATCGGCGGTGGCTGCGACGAAGAGGCCATGCGCGTCATCAAGAGCCTGCCAAAGTGGAAACCCGGCAAGCAACGTGGTAAGGCCGTGCGCGTGTCCTACCAAATCCCTGTGGTCTTCAAGCTCGCCTAAGCGGAAGCGCCATCAAAGAGACAAAAGAAAAAGCCAGCATCATGCTGGCTTTTCTTGTTTAAAAAACTCAGCAACAACCTTCGCCTTGGCGGGACCGACGATTGCGGCGAGCTGTTCCTCCGAAGCTTCCTTGATGCCTTTCACCGATTTCAGCTCCAAAAGCAGCTTCTCCGCCGTTTTCTTCCCTATTCCCTTGATGTCGGCCAACTCGGAGTGCATGAAGCCCTTCTCGAACTTCTTGCGGTGGAAAGTGATGGCGAAACGGTGCACCTCGTCCTGGATGTGCGTCAACAACCTGAACACTTCTGAATTGGGCTTCAGGCCCACCACCACAGGCGGGAAGCCGAACAGCAACTCGTTGGTGCGGTGACGGTCGTCCTTGGCCAAGCCAGCGATGGGAATGTCGACGTGCAACTCGTCCTGGATCACCTGACGCACCACTTCCATCTGTCCCTTGCCACCATCGGTGATGATGAGGTTGGGCAAAGGCTTTTGCTCCTCGATCAGCCTTGAATAGCGCCGACGCACCACCTCTTTCATCGAGGCGTAGTCGTCGGGGCCTTCCACCGTCTTGATGTTGAAATGGCGATAGCCCGCCTTGTTGGGTTTGCCCTTCACAAACTGCACCATGCCCGCCACGGCATAGTCGCCCTGGAAGTTGGAGTTGTCGAAGCACTCGATCACATCGGGCATTTCGTCCAATTGCAAGGCCTCTTTCAGCTGGCTCAAGACACGCTTCTGGTGGCGTTCGGGGTCGACAAGAGAGCGTTGCTTGTCCAAGTCGATGCGGTATTGCATGGCGTTGCGGCGCGAGAGGTCGAGGAGTTTCAGTTTGTCGCCCCGCTGCGGGATGGTCATTTCCACGTTCTCAATCGCATAGTCAAGTTTCATCGGGACGATGATTTCGGGCGCATGTTCGCCAAACTGCTGTCGCAAGTCGGTGATGGCCAGCAGCAGGAGCTCGTCGGGCGTCTCTTCCAGCTTGCGCTTCATCTCGAATGAATGGCTCTGCACCACTGCGCCGTCCTTCACCTTCATATAGTTGACATAGAACGTCTCTTCGTCGTCGACGTAGGAGAACACCTCCACATCGTGAATCGTCGCACTGACCACGGTGGAACGGCTTTGGTATTCCTCAAGCAGTTCATATTTCACCTTGATTTCTTGTGCCTGCTCGAACTCCATGCGCGAGGCATGGTCCATCATCTGCGCCTTCAGTTCGCGCAACACGCCGCCCAAGTTGCCTCTGATGATCTCGCGGATTTCGGCAATCATGGCGTTGTAGTCGGCCTTCGAGACCAACCCCTCGCAAGGGCCGTTGCATTTGCGGATGTGGTAGTCGAGGCAGACCTTGTATTTCCCTTTCTCCACCCCTATTTCGGTCAACGGTGTGCGGCACGAGCGTATTTTATAGGCCTGGCTGAGCAAATCGAGCAGGATATGCGCCGTGCGTACCGAGGGATAAGGCCCGAAGTATTCCGACCCGTCGTTCACCTTCCTTCGCGTGAGGAACACCCGAGGATAGGCCTCCTTCTTGATGCAGATCCAGGGGTAGGTCTTGTCGTCCTTGAGCATGATGTTGTAGCGCGGCTTGTATTGCTTGATCATCGTGTTTTCGAGCAATAGGGCCTCCGCTTCCGAGTCGACGATGCTGTATTCGAGGTCGGCGATCTTGCTGACGAGGACGCGTGTCTTGCCAAACTGTTCCTTGTTGAAATAGCTGCTCACACGGCGCTTGAGGTTCTTCGCCTTGCCCACATAGATGAGCGTTCCGCTCTTGTCGAAGTAGCGGTAGACGCCGGGCTTGGTGGGCAGCACGGCGAGCTTTTGTTTGACTATTTCGGGGAGGTCGGGCATGGGATTGGTTTTTTTAATTAGCAGGGGTTTACACCGCCTGCTTAGTTGCTGTCGCCCCTTCGGGGCTAACTCTATTCTTGTTTTCTCATGTGGTCCCAGCCCTGCGCCTTGATGGGGATGACATGGTTGTCGGGGGTGATCATTTCTGCCACGCCTGCATTGTCGGTCATGTAACCGATGACGGTCACGTCGGTCGACATTTGCTGTATCTTCTCGTAGTCCTTCTGGTCGATGGTGAAGAGCAGTTCGTAGTCCTCGCCGCCGCTGAGGGCCGCCACCGAGGGCACGATTTGGAACTCCTTGGCCATGCGGTCGGTGGTCGGGTCGATGGGGATGCGTTCCTCATAGAGCTGGCAGCCCACACCGCTCTCCTTGCAGAGATGTAGGATTTCGGAGGCCAGGCCATCGGAGATATCGATCATCGAGGTCGGCTTGATGCCCAAGGTCTTGAGCTGTTCGACGATGTCCTTGCGGGCTTCGGGCTTCAGCTGGCGTTCGAGCACATAGTCGAGACCGTCGAATTTAGGTTGCATGTTGGGATTGGAGAGGAATTCCACCTTCTCGCGCTCGAGGATGAGCAGGCCGACGTAGGCCCCGCCCAAGTCGCCCGTAACGCACAGCAGGTCGTTTTTCTTGGCACCACTGCGATAGACGATGTCCTCCTCTTTCGCCATGCCGATGACGGTGATGGAGATGACGAGGCCTGTCTTGCTCGAAGTGGTGTCACCGCCCACCATGTCGACGTGGTAACGCTCGCAGGCGAGGCGGATGCCTGCATAGAGTTCGTCCAATGCCTCGACGGAGAAGCGGCTCGACACGCCGAGGCCCACCACGATTTGTGTGGGTGTGCCATTCATGGCGTAGATATCGGAGAAGTTGCTCACGGCGGCCTTGTAGCCGAGGTGCTTCAGCGGGCAATAGGTCATATCGAAATGGATGCCTTCGATGAGCATGTCGACCGAGACGAGGGTGCGCATCCCTTCGTGGTTGATGACGGCGGCATCGTCGCCGACGCCCTTCAGCGAAGAAGCGTTACGCAAGGGAAAGTCCTGCGTCAGTTGGTCGATGAGGCCGAATTCGCCCAGTTCGTCGAGCTGGGTCAAAGAGGTAGGTTTTTCTTGTTCCATTATCAAGTGCTGTTTCCGAGCTGCAAAAGTAAGTATTTTTTTCTTACCTTTGCAGGCATGAAACGATGGTTTTCCATAATCGTCTTGGCGCTCATGCTGGCCTTGGCCGCCTGCGACGCCACCACCAACGAGGCGCGGCGCATGGTGAAACGTGCCGAAGGGCCATCTGAAGAGCTGTCCGCCATCGACAGCCTGATGTGGCGCCGGCCCGATAGCGCCTTGGCCCAGCTGCAGGCCTTTTGCAATAGTCCAGAGGCGGATAGTCTGGATGAGTTTAACGGACACTACTGCCAGCTGCTGGTTTCCGAATTGTTGTATAAGAACGACTGGGGGCAAAGCAACCGCGAGGAACTGCTTCAAGCTGTGGCCTATTTCGACAGCCTTGTGCGGCTGACTCCCCCTTTGCAAAGGGGGCTGGGGGGATTAAAAAACACACCTCCCAACCAAATCGACAACCTCGTATTCTTGGATGCACGCGCCCACTACATCAACGGCGTAGGCTATTACGAAAATGACAGTATTGTGCAAGCCTGTGCTGAATACCTGAAGACCTTGGAGGTGATGGAAGCGCATTTTGAGGAGAGGGAACTGGTTGGGCATAAGGCGCGATTCTTGGCCTATACCTACAACCGGCTTGGTGATTTGTTTTCGGAACAGTTTATGATGGAATCCGCCATCACTTGTTATGAGAACGCACTTGTCTATTGTAAAATAGAACCCACATCACCCATTGGCGTTTCCAACATTCTATATAGAATAGGTATACAATATGACAAGAAGAATGAAATAGAGAAAGCCATTTCGTATTATAGTGAAGCCATAGAGAATATGGCGATAACTGACAATATGGTCTATAGGGATATTGTTGCAAGTAAGGCTCTTTTTGACTATAAAACAGGGGGTGCGGCGGAAGTTTCATTGGATACAATAAGACGTATCCTTTTAAAGGCAGAAACTGATAAAGAACGATTAAATCGTTATTTGGCCATTGGTGGCATTTATTTTTCTGACGGCATTTACGACTCAGCACGGTATTATTTGGAACCTGTATTTGATGATAATGATGCAGGGCTACAGACACAAGCAGCAGGTTATTTGCGAATTGTTTATGATAGCATAGGAGACGTTGAGAAATCTAATGTCTATATGCGGTTTTTGACGAATCAGAAGAAACCTGATGGGGAAAACAAGGCCTTGGTCTCGAAACTCGAAGCCATGTTCAAGAATTACCAGGATCAAAAGCAGGAAAGACAGGTGGAGATTGAAAGAGAAAATGCCATGAAGATAGTTGGGGGAATCATCATCTCAATCGCAATTGTCGCGTTAGGTGTTATCATTGTGGTGAAATGGAGAAGCAAAACATTATTGAAAAAAAAGCAAGAAGAAGCAGATAGAAAACTTGGGGAGACAGAACGGCAACATCGAGAGGAATTGGAAGCCGAGCGACAAACCCACTGGATGCAACAAGCCGCCCTCTCAGGCCGTTTGAAGCGGAGTAACGAGGAACTGCGCGAACTGAGGGACCTGAAGCGTCAACAGACGGGCAACGGCGTGCCGAAACAGGAGACGCAAGTGGTGTCGTTCAATGATGAGCCTATATGTCGTCTCATCATGGAGCGGGTGAACGAAAGGCAGTTCAAATCGAAAATTGATTATATCATCTATAAGGATTCTGCTTTGGACAAACAACAGTTGCTGGACTTGCGTTTGGCGGTCGACCGTCATTTCGGACAATTTACCGCCCGCCTCAAAAAGGCCTATCCAGAGCTTACCAATGGTGACCTTGACTATTGTTGCCTTTATCTGTTGGGACTGACTGATGCCGACATTGCTGCTTTGATGCAGCGCACCTACAATACGGTTTTTCATCGCAATGGTAAAATGCGAAAGATATTTGGCAGTGAGAATCCACTTCCCGTCACCTTGATGGGTATGGCCAAGGATTCTTCATTCATTTGATTAATAAGACGTTAGTCAAAAACTCTAACCAATTCTAACCAATATGTTCTTGCAGGGGTTTTAGAGCCCCAGTACTTTTGCATCGTGATTTTAAAACTAATACACGATGAAAAAAGTAACAAAATTGATTCTAATGCCCGTTCTCCCGAATTTGCAATTCGGGAGCTGTGAGTATCAGCATTTTCAATGCGAAAAAAACAATTCTTCCTTGTTTTTCCAAAAAAAATGCTTATATTTGCCGCTGAAAAAGACCTTGTTGCCATAAGATCTTAAGAACACTAACCTTGAAAACATAACATACAAACATGAAAAAAACATCGTTACTCATTATCGGCTTGCTCCTGTCGATAGGTTTTTTGCAAGCACAACACTGCGACTCCATCCACAGTCATTTGGCTGGGCATTATTGTCTTATGCCACTTGATGCCATCCAATTGGGCGACGGCAACATCTTGATTTACGCATCGCAAGATTCGCTGACTACCCACGACAACACCCAAAATGTCATCCCTTATTTAACCAAGTATTACAAAATATCAAGGTACGGAGCCGACATTCTCGATTCCATCACTTTTGATGCCACCGAAAACGACAGATATTACCAAATGGCACGGCTGCATAACAGCGACAACGAGTACTGCAATATCATGATAGGCCTGCCTCAGTCAATATTGTCCGATGAAGGCAACATCACCCTTTCGTTTTTTAATGACAACCTGAACTTCAACGACGAAATGGAAGTGACCTTCTCCGTTTCGGAATCGCCCGCCTATATCAGATTCGTACTACTTGACAGCAACGACGACATCATCATAAACTACTTCACCGATGGGAAGACCTGTTTCGCTCGGTTCGGCCTTGATGGCACCCTCAAACATGTCAAGACCTACCATGAAGATGTCGTCCCGAATCCATTTACGGAGATCTCGTCCAGTTGTGGCATACGTGTTGACGGGCTGAAACAATACAGCAGCAATCCTTTGGGATACAATTACTTTGGGATAATAGGGTGCGCCAATATGGGAGAGGGAGAATGCTGGGGCTTCGAGCTTGATGCCGAGTTTGAAATCACACATAAGTGGAACATCGACGATTCGGCACCCTATTACCCGTATTATACCACTAACCCCTATTCCGATGGGATGACAAGCCAAGGAGATGGCACAGCGTTTTTTGTAAGGAATGTTAGATGGCAACCGAACATATGGGGGACGGTGATCCAGAAGGTGGACGCGTATAGTGAAGTCGTGAATGAAATCCGATTCCAACCTTGTCCAAGGCCTTATAACCAGATTAAATGCATCGATTTAGACAAAGACAAAGAGGGCAACATTTGCTTCGCGTTCTTTGGTCTGGACATGGATTCGTGCCACTACGTTGCCACAGCAAAGGTGGATCCCGAACTCAATATCCTATGGGAGCGCTATGCGCTGCGCATGAAAGCGCCCTACCAAGAATTCATGCACGAACCTAATGGGATGAAAGTGTTCGATGACGGAGCTGTGCTCGTGTTTGGACACAATTTTTGCTATCACTGGGATTATTACCATTCCAACCCAAACAATGAGCCGTGGCTTCGAGGTATGTTCCTGACGCTGATGTACGACGAGGAACAAGGCATCGACGAAATGGGGAACTTGTTGCGTCCCTACCTTTTCTACCCAAACCCTGCCCATGACCAAATACAATTGCATTACTCGCCCGACGTGGAGCCCAAGCAAATCGAGCTCTACGACCTGCAGGGCCGCCTCGTGCGCCAGCAGCACGCAGGCTTGGAAACCCTCAACCTACAAGGCCTCGCCCCAGGGCAGTACGTGATGAAGGTCACCTTGACGGACGGAGCGGCTTACTCGGACAAGGTGGTGAAGGAATAACACCGCCCCGGCCATCATCCCCTTCGCCAACGCCGCAAGCGCCTCGTACTATGTCGAGCTCAGCTACGCCGAAGGCGACTTCGAAAGGAATTGAACAAAAGCGAACTCACTAAAAAGTTAACCATCAAAACTCCAACAATCATGAAAAAGACTCTATTGCTTCTCTTTTTCGCCTTATCCATGGCAACGCTTCACGCCCAAAACGGCAACCAGGAAAGCGAAATGTACGAAATCATGTCGCATCGCATGGGGTATGGGTTCGACATAGAGAACTTCATGCGCCAGCACGATGGCGACTTCGTCTTTGCCACCTTCGTCTCCGAGCAGCCCGAACCTGGGCAATGGATGGGAAACGACTTGGGCAACATGTTCTACAAGATGTCGCCCACCAGCCTCACCATCACCGACTCGTTGTTTGTGGAGGATCCTGAAGCCCCCTACTACCTCTTTGCCCCAAACCCTATTGGAGAGGGCAACATTAGGGCCAACTTCGAGTATGTCGAGCAGTGCGACAGCACTTTCCTGCGCATCTGCCACTTCCCCGACGATGACCTCAACATCAATCACGACGAGGATATCCTGGTGCCTGTGTGCGCAGGTTATGCAGGCGGCAACTTCGACAGCCACATGCTAGACTGTCGTGGCGACCTGATCATGAAATACACAACAATACGGCCAGACGGAGGCTACGACGAGTATATCGCCCGTTTTGGTGCCGATGGCACATTGAAACACCAAGCTCTGTATACCGAGAACCAAACGATGGTGGTCCCAAAATTACGGGTGTTCAGTGAATCTCCCCTACAATACTACCAATGGAGAAGCTACACCAACCAAAACCTGCTTGTCACAGTGATGGATTCCCTCTTCAACAAAAACAACATTACTCTTGATAAGATGTTGAGCGTTGAGCCGGTTGTAGTTTTTCCCCCAGATACTTTAGTAGCGGCGTATGAATACCTCAACTTCAATGTTGATACAGAAGTGATTCCCATTGGTGGGGACGAGATATTGGTGGCCGCCCAATATACGAGCGACACAAATATGTTCTATAATAATGGTGAACATGGCATAGCCGTGGTGAAGTACGACATCCAAACCATGCAAAGAAAGGGCATTGTCACATTCAATGACTTTCCTGGGCCTGATACCGAGGCCGATTGCTTAGGACTAAAGAAAATGTCGGACGGGACGGTCTACTTGCTTTATAGGGAAAAAGGCTATCCTGATAACGCCTTCGTGGCTGTAAAGATGGGCACAAACCTGTTTGTGGAATGGAAACGGTTTTGCAAGACAAATGACGTTATCCTTGAGTCAGGTCTCCCTCTCTATTATCCTACCCTATATGAAGGCGAACAAGGGGAAGGGCAAGGCATCGCCTGGGCCGCTTATGCCAGAAATGCCAATGACGAATCGCTTATGGTCTACTTCCAGCTCAACCACGACGGCATCCCAGCCTCGGTGAAAAACGAAATGGAAGTGCGCCCCTACGCCTTCTACCCCAACCCCGCCCAAGACCAGCTCCAACTGCAATACTCGCCCGACGTGGAACCCTCGCAAATCGAGCTCTACGACCTGCAGGGCCGCCTCGTGCGCCAGCAGCACGCAGGCTTGGAAACCCTCAACCTGCAAGGCCTCGCCCCAGGGCAGTACGTGATGAAGGTCACCATGGCGGACGGCACAACGTTTTCGGACAAGGTGGTGAAGGAATGAGGCACCACCTCTTCACCTTTACACTCCCCAATGGGGATGAGTATTATGGTGAGTTTACGGTAACGGATTAAAAGAACAAATCCACTAACACTTTAAAAATCAAAAAATGAAAAAATGAAACAGAAAAATCTTACCCTAGCCATCTTAGTGATGGTGGTTGCGACCCTTGTTTCGGTCGCCATCGTGTCCTGCAAGAAAGAGGACACCGCCGTCCCTACTGGGCAGCGTGCCGCAAAAGCGGCCTTCACCCCGCCTCAGGTCGACGACATGAACGCCTACCTGAAAGCCTTGACATACAAATTGGAAGAGCCTTTCTCTGAACATCATGAGCGTTTTTGGAAAGAGCATTATGAACTTACCGTCGGTTATGGACAGAGACATGAAATAATCTCTGAACCTGGCCATAATGAATACTAAACTGGAAATCAAGGGCGTTTTAAGGATAGATTTACTTGAAACACTCTTTTAATAATTAACATCATCATGAAAAAAGCATTACTACTATTCGGCGTCATTATTCTTTCAATATGGCAAATGCATGCCCAGGACTACACGTGTGACTCGCTTTTGACTCGCATTGTCTCTCCCAATGACGAAGTGAACATCAACTTCAGCAATTCATTCAGTATGAACATGCGCGACGGAAACATCCTGACTTGCATCCCGACAAAGGCGCTAATCAACCATCAATACGTTGACTACGGCGATTGGTTCTACAAGACCGATCCCCAAACTCTTAGTGTCATCGACTCAACCTTTATAGAAGCGGATCTGGATTTTGGCGAAGATAACCAACATGTCTTGTTGACAATAACTCCATTAGGTGACGGATATATCATCGCGAAACTCGTATATAGCGACAAGTTTTCCCCTGACTGCAAGACTTGGCTGCGCATCAATCATTTCGATGACGCGCTGAACGTACAGGCGCACGAAGATGCTGTCATGGTGCCTTTGGACAGCACCATCATACCAAACTTGAACAGCATTTGGTATGAGAACGGGAATATCATGCTTATGTATACCAAGGATTATTGGTATACACCAATCATCGCACGCATAAGTCTGGATGGGACCATACTAGACAGAAACGAATTCGACTCCCTGTTTGCAGGTGAGCGGTGGCATGGCATGGGTGTTTATAATGACACACCTCGAGAATATGCTATATACGATTGGGCAGTCACCGAGAACGACACTTGCATTGTACTTCACGTGCTCGACTCATTGCTGAACCTAACAGAGACCTTAACGCTGAATAGCCATGAAGGAGATGTCTTTATGGTTCAGCCAGGTGAAAACCCGTTTATGATCAAACAACCCTTTGACATCTTACCTTTGGACGATGGCTCTTTCATTGAAAGTTTTCGATACAAGAGGCATAATCTAACCAGAAATGGAGCTTGCTTGATGAAAGTGGACAAAAACACCCATGAATGCTTGGCCTTAGTCCAGTTTGAGTCCTTCCCCGTCTATACAAACCCAAGCCGAATGGGCTACCCGATAGGGATAAGGAGGGCCGACGACGGGAATATCTATTTTGCCTACCGCACCAACAATAATGACAACAGCACTGTTGGATGGATTGGGATAGCGAAACTTGATTCCGATTTAAACATTCTTTGGCAACGGTATTGTTTCGGGTCTTGGGCTGCAGCTAGTGGATATTACCACTGTTATTGCAGTATGGGTCTAACAGAAAAAGGGTTTATGATAGGCGGTAAAATGCAGAAAAGTGGTGTTCCCTACAATTATTTCCAATTCCTCATCAACGACAACGGCATTGAATCCACGCCTGAAACGGGAGGTGTCGTCCGCCCCTACGCCTTCTATCCCAACCCCGCCCAAGACCAGCTTCGCCTGCATTACTCGCCCGACGTGGAGCCCAAGCAAATCGAGCTCTACGACCTGCAAGGCCGCCTCGTGCGCAAACAAAGCCAAGGCTTGGACAACATAGACCTGCAGGGCCTCGCCCCAGGGCAATACGTGATGAAGGTCACCATGACGGACGGAACGGCTTACTCGGACAAGGTGGTGAAGGAATAACACCGCCCTTGCTGTTCAAGATAAATTTCCTATATTTGCACTCTGATTATTAACCCTTAAAGCAAAAACGATGAGACGACTCGCCCTCCTGCTTCTCGCCATGGCCAGTATTTTGGTTTCTTGCTCGACCGACATCGACCTATACGCCGACTACAAGCAAGTGCCCATCATTTACGGGCTTCTCGACGCCAACGCCGACACCAACTTCATCAAGATCACACGAGCGTTCTATGTGGAAGGCGATGCCTACCAAGCCGCCCTCAACCCCGATTCGAGCAACTACCCTGGCAAGCTTGACGTCCGCCTCATCGAGTTCCGAAACGGCGACAGCATCCGCGAGATCGTCCTCGACACCATCACGCTCCACAACAAGCAACCTGGCGTGTTTTACCATCCCGACCAAAAGCTCTACTACACTACCGAACGACTCAAGGCCAACACCACAAGAAACCATTATACTTATCGCCTCAAGGTCGTCCTCCCCGACCGCATCCTCAACACCAAAGCCGACATGGTGGGCAACAGCGGGTTCGACATCCAGAGCCTTGGCGTGAATTTCTCAAAGGAATACTTTGGGATGGTGCCTCGCAGGTTCAACTTCTTCCCCGCCATCAACGGGGCGGTCTACCAAGTCAGCATGTCGTTCACCTTCCTCGAACAACGCACGCCCGACGATGACTCGGTGCCACGCACCATGTCGTGGAACATCGGGACTTTCACCGACGACCTCTTCACCTCGCACATGGACGGCGACGCCTATGTCTTCCACTACCAGCCCGAGGACTTCTACTCGAACTTGATTGACTTTCTTGGCGCCGACACAGCCATTCCTGGACTACAACGCTTCATCGGCGACTACCCCGTGGAAATCAGCATCACCGCTGGCGGCGAAAAACTGCGACAATACGTCTACAACAACGACCTCTCCAATGGCTTCACGGCGGGCGACAACGAGTTCACGCTCATCGACCACGGCTACGGCGTGTTCTCGTCGCGTATGACGATCAAGCGCAACGTCAGGCTGGCAGGCGAAACGGTGCCCGAGTTGGTGGCCAACCGCTATTGGGGATTCAAATTCATCGGAGGACGATGAAAAAGACAAAGCCACCCTTTTCGGGTGGCTTTTTCGTATGTGGTCCCACTAGGGCTTGAACCTAGGACCTACTGATTATGAGTCAGTTGCTCTAACCAACTGCGCTATGGGACCGCAAAAAAGAACAAGGGAAGCGAAGATTTACGCCTTTTTTCTTGCTTTTTGCGCTGCAAATTTACAATTTTGCACCGAAATAAGACCTAAAATTTCTCAAAAATGAACGCAAAAATCAAAAACATCATCTTCGACCTTGGCGGTGTCGTCCTTGATATTGATGAAACCATCGTCTACCGTGAACTCGAAAAAATGGGCGTTGACATCCATAAACTTCCTCATTCAAAGGAGTTTATCGACATCATGAGCAAATTCGACACAGGCATCTACACCGCCCCCACCTTCCGCAAACGGATGAAATCCCTCCTCGGCCAAGAACGCATGACCGACCAGAAGTTCGACTCCATCTGGAACGCCATGCTCCTCGACATCCCCCGCGAACGCATCGAGGCTCTCGAAAAGGTGAAGAAACACTACAAGATCTTCTTGATGAGCAACACCAACGTGATTCACTACGAGCTATACATCCGGGATTTGCAACTACGTTTCGGTTACAACGAGTTCGACGACCTGTTCAACAAATCGTATTTCTCGTTTGCAGAGCACTTGGAGAAACCCGACCCGCGCTTCTTCGAGCTCATCCTTGACCACGAAGGCCTGGTGCCCGAAGAGACACTCTTCATCGACGATACGGAAGTCAACATCCGCACGGCACAGTCGCTCGGCATCCGCACCTATCATATCCGTCGCGACGAGCTGGTCAGGAACTTGTTTGAAAATGGGGTTTTGAAGGAGGGGGTTATTTGACTATGGCTTATGGCCAGTGGCCACAGGATGATAGGGCTTTGTCTCTTTTTCTTTTGGCTATTCAGGACGAACGGTATTGATTAAACTGGTCAATCTCTTTTCAATGGATTGAACTTCTGTAATAATGTCCTCAAACTGTTCTTCTTTCACATATTTCAATCTGCGAGCAATTTCCATCTGTGTTTCCACTTCATAGGATGACCCTAAAGAGATTTCGAGAAAGTGTGCAAATTCGTTTTGCGACCTTCTTGAGCAACCTTCGGCAATATTAGATGGTATTGATACAGAAGCCCTTTGAAGTTGATCACAAAGTGCATACAATTCTTTTCTCGGAAATTTTTCTGTTAATTCATAAACATGAACGGAGAAGTCCACTCCAGCATTCCAAACATCATAATTTCTAAAGTTTCTCATAATTAGTTATATTTTAAAAGTTTACAACAAAGACATGCATAATAAAAGCCCAAAATCCATAAACCTATTGACCCGTGGCCATAAGCCATGGTCATAGGCAATAGTAACTAACAATATCATCCAAAATCTCCAAAACCTCTTCAACCGAAAGCGTCTCCATCAAACGCATCTTGAACGGCTTGAAATTCGGCAGTCCCTTGAAATACGAGGCCCAGTGCTTGCGAATTTCAAATAGCGCGATGCGCTCGCCTTTCCATTCCACTGAACGCTCCAACTGTATCTTGCTCACGCGCACCCGTTCCGCCACATCGGGCACGGGCAGCGTCTCACCCGTCTCCAAATAACGCCGTATCTGACTGAAAATCCACGGGTTGCCATAAGTAGCCCGACCTATCATCAGTCCATCGACGCCAAAAGTGTCCTTATAATATTTCGCAGAAGGGCCATCCACCACGTCGCCGTTGCCGATGATAGGGATGCGCATCCTCGGGTTGTTTTTCACTGCACCGATAAGCGTCCAGTCGGCGGGCTCGCTGTATTTGGTGGTACGCAGGCGACCATGGATGGTAAGCGCAGCGATACCCACATCTTGCAGTCGCTCGGCGATGTCGACGATGTCGCGGTGCTCGTTGTCGTATCCCAAGCGGGTCTTCACGGTCACAGGGGTGTTCACCGCCTCCACCACGGCTTTTGTGATGGCCACCATCTTGGGGATGTCGTTCATGATGCCCGAGCCGGCACCCTTCGAGGCCACCTTCTTCACCGGACAGCCGAAGTTGATGTCGATGATGTCGGGATGGGCGGTCTCGGCATAACGTGCCGCCTCCACCATGGGTTCCACTGCATTGCCGAAGATTTGGATACCTACAGGTCGTTCAAACTCTTCGAAATCAAGCTTTTTGATACTTTTCACCGAGTCGCGTATGAGTCCGTCGGCGGAGATGAACTCCGAGTAGACCACATCGGCGCCAAAGAGCTTGCAGACGTAGCGGAACGGTGGGTCGGACACGTCCTCCATCGGGGCGAGGAGGAGCGGGTAATGGTCGAATTTGAGGTGGGCAAGTGTAAACATGACGCTGCAAAATTACAAAAAGTGTATCTTTGCGGCAAAATCTAATGCCTTATGCGTGACAATTTGTTTATCGACAACCTGAAACAATCCACAGGGATGCGTATTTTCATCTTCTTGGTCATCCTTTTCATCAGCAGCTTGGTAGGTGCAGCTGTCTCCGCTGCCTTCATGTTTGCTGGCGATTTGGGGATGAAAATCGCGCAGGGACTTTCATCCATCATGATGTTCGTCGTGCCGCCCGTCGTTTATTACCTCATTACAAGAAAAGAGCGTGCCATGCCGGCCTTGGGCTTCCGTGCCGTCAATAAGCCATGGCTGTACTATATTCTGATTGGTGCCGCATTGATGTTCGTTTCATTGCCCGTCACCAACCAACTCACCGCATGGAACGAAGCCATGGATTTCGGCACGGTGTTCGAGAAACTGGAGGAATACCTAAAATCATTGGAAGAGGCAGCGCAAGCCGCCACCGAAAAGATGCTCAAAGCCGACCATTTAGGCGGCTTGCTGTTCAACCTGCTCATCATCGCCTTGATTCCCGCCGTGGGCGAGGAGTTGACTTTCCGTGGCGTGCTGCAACAAGGGCTTTCGCGCCGCATGAACCCGCATGTGGCCATCATTCTCGCGGCAGCCATCTTCTCGTTCATCCACTTCCAGTTCTACGGCTTCTTGCCACGCATGTTCTTGGGCATCCTATTGGGCTACATGTTCTACGTCAGTGGCTCGCTTTGGACGAGCATCTTGATGCATTTCGTCAACAACGGCACTGCCGTGGTGCTCTATTACCTCAACGACAAAGGCATCATCAACGTCGATGTCGACCACTTTGGGGCCATGCCACCCACGATGGTCGTCATCAGCGCCGCAGTGACCCTTGCGCTCATCGTCGCATGCTGGCGGAAATCAAAGGAACTTATCCAAAAAGATGAATGGCATCAATGACTCGATGCCTTCGAAGACCATAATGGGGCCTTCCTGCCCCTGACACAGCACGCGCAGCGGCTGTTTCGACAGCTGCTCCACCTCTGCCATCACTTGACGGCAAGCCCCGCAAGGGGCGACAGGCTCGGCCACCAACTTCGTTTGAGAATGCGCCGTCACCGCCAATGCCTCAAAAGCCACGCCTGGAAATTTTGCCATTGCGCTAAACATAGCCACACGCTCCGCACAAAGACCACTGGGATAGGCCGCATTCTCAATGTTGTTGCCCGTGACGATCTCGCCGTTGGCCAAACGCACCGCCGCTCCCACATTGAACTTGGAATAAGGCGCATAGGCATGCTGTGTGGCCTCATGGGCCTGGCGAATCAACTCAGCATCCTGCGGGTCCATTTCATCGAGATTGTCGTAAACAGTGTAAGGACAGATAAAACGCTCTTTTTTCATATCATCTATTTTTTAGTTTCATTATCAACAGGATAGGCAAAAAGCAGCAAGGCTTCGAAGAAAGCGAACAGCGAGGCCCCCGCCTGGGTCTCCAAGGTATCCTCAGCCAACATCGAGAGCATCATGATGACGAGGAAGACCGTATATAAATAGGTGCGACGCTTGCGACAGGCGCACCACGGATAGAGCAAAACATAAAGGAAAAACGCCAACCCCACAAGGCCAAAGGCCACGGCAATGGCGAGATACTGGTTGTGGGCCCTGAAGCGATGCTCGTCGCTGAGCGGAGACTTCAGCTCATCGTAAGCGCGGTTGAAAGCCTGAGGCACATCGCCCGTGCCGACGCCCAACCAAGGATGCTGGCCGATGAGATGGAACGAAGCCCGCGTGAACTCGATGCGTTGCGAGAGCGAGCCTCCGTTGGGATTGTTGAAACGCCGGTAGAGGTTATACTCAAACAAGGTAGCCGAAAGTCGCGCCCTCAAGCCTGGGCTCTTCCAATTGTTGTAGTTGGCCACGCCCTGCTCAATGTTTCGGATGTCCTCATCCGTGAGCGCCATCACGCCTTCGGCATCCTTGCGCAAGTCCTTTGAAGTCAAGTAACGGGCCAAGGTCGCCTCCAAGTTTTCGCCGTTCGTCGTCTCTCCGTCAAAGGGCATCGTGCTTCGCTCGGACCATGCCTCCTGCATCTCCGTCCTACAATAATACAGTCCCACAAACTTGCCGTCCTCAACTGGATTGTGCAACGTGTCGTGCCAATAGGCATTACCTTGGGTTGTCTGTTTCTCCAACATGCTGAAATCCACAGGCTCCAACTTCAGCAAAGGCCTCATGGCTCGTTGCAGAACGATGACGCCCGACAACACGGCCACCACCGCCAACACGCCTATTGCGATGGCCCAGACCTTGCCTTTTCGCCAACGTAACAAGGCATAAACGAGCGTGACCATGGCGACAACCGCCAAAATCACATAGCCCGACAGCGACTCGAAAATGTAGATTTGGTATAGGAACCACAATACCAATAAAAACTGCAGGACACGGCTTATGATGGCCTTGGTATTTACGAAATGCCAGCAGATGATGGCAATGCAAAAAACGATGTTCAGGCAGAAGCGAATATGGCTGATGAAACGAGAAATCTCACGGATGTCTTCATAGTCGTGCCGCCAATAGGAGATGCTACTGAACAGCGTAGCCACGAAGACCGATAGCACATAGACCAACATCACAAAGTCGAAGCGTTTGCGGTCGAGAGGCTCCATGCTCGAAAGGACGAACGGTAGCACCAAGATGGGCAACTTCACGCGCAGGTCTTTCATGGCATAATGGAAATCGGAAGTCCATAACAGGCCAACGACATGCATCAGGTAGAAAGCTACCAGAAGCACTGCGGCTTTATTGTGCCAAAAACGGGAGAGTTTGGACTTAAATCCCCTGCCCTTAGGAGATTGCAGGTCAAGACCGTAATGACGGGCGGGGATGAGCGCGTCAACGAGCCATACGAGGACGAGCCAGAAGTTCGCCATGCCCATCAAGAAGGGCGAGAGGGTCAGGCCAACCGCCATCATCATCAAACCCAAGAGGTAGGCTTGGTTCAGATAGGGTTGTATGGAAGCCTGGCGGGTCATCACTTGGCGCTCAAGATGCTGTGGTATTCGTCTTTGCCGTTGGTGTCAAGCAATATCTCGAAAGCGCGTTTCAGGTCGGGGTCGTTCTGGAGCCCCGCCACGATGCGGCCTTTCTGATAGTAGTAGCGCCCCACAATCTCAGCGCGCAGCAGTTCCTCGATGTCCTTGCGATTGTTGAGCAGGTCGTTGTCTTTCTCAGCGGTCAGGTTCTTCTCCAAAAGGTCGAGCTGCGGCTTGATCTTGTCG
>Ga0247608_10002518_pt1 | contig 22740 bp, 20 predicted proteins | sample 176DNAGHGlowgp2_FD_193490 | JGI IMG/M metagenome (GOLD analysis project Ga0247608, IMG submission 193490) | Sheep rumen microbial communities from Palmerston North, Manawatu-Wanganui, New Zealand - 1766 DNA GHGlow gp2 | ecosystem: Host-associated > Mammals > Digestive system > Stomach > Rumen ...
AAAATACATTAACATGGCACAAACCAACGGTTGGTTTAAAAGTTTGGAGAAGAGAAAAGTTATCTAACTCTTAGAAAAAATACAAAAAGAACCTTTTTCTCAAAGGTTCTTTTTTTTTGATAGATTTTAAATTGCTCGTACTATATTTTTTTAAAATTTTTAAGGGTCTGAAATAGAATCGATTGGCGTTGATTGTATTGAAAGTATCAAGCAAAGGTAGTCATACCTCTTCAAAATGGCATCAAAAGTAACCGACAACAACGATTACATTGAAGCAAAAGCTGCATAAAACTCAGCTTTCTGCGGATTCAGGCACTCAAATAAGTCCTGAAGGAATGATATGAGGTTTCTAGTAGTAATTGAAATTCCGTTGCCACCACTAGATAGCTTCTTAAAGGGAAACCAAAGCCAATTGACTCAAGTGGAGTTGAGAAGCGAAAATTAAAATCCACCTTCAGGTAGGTGAGCATCGTGACACCTAAGAGTCAAAAACCTTCGATGTTAAGCTTGTATAGAAGTACTTGAGAGAAAAACGAACAAGACGGGAGAGGCAGAGCTCCCCAGATCCATTTAAAACGCTCTTTTTACCAGGAGCGTTTTTTAATTGCTTTTTTCTGAAACCCTATATTTTTATTTGTAAGAAGGAGGTTTGTATGTCTAGTTATTTTGATTTTAGTGTTGAACGGCAACGCGAAGATGGAAAAGGATGGTCTTTAATTGCTCATTCTGATTACAGAAGTGATCTCGAAGTTATCAACCCTTATATTCTAAAAGGTATTTTTTGGGATACAGATAAGTTTCAAAAATATGCTTCTTTGAAAGATGATTTGACTAAAGGTACAATCCTGCAGTTTAGTGAAAAAATCGAAAGAGTTTCTTTGCCTGCGGATGAAAAAGATCCTTGGTACAAAATAAAGAAAGAAACTCTTGAGAATGAAGATTATCCTTATAAATATGAAAAGCAGGCTCGTAACTTTAATTTTGAGGAAAGCGGGCTTCTCTCAACTCTCAATACTTTGAAACAGAAACTTGAATACAAATGGAATGAAATTGAAATTCCCTTTGACGAAAAAGTTATCAATGAAAAAATTGATAAATTCTCTTGGCTTTTCAATTATGAGTTGGAAGAAAATGAAGAAATTAAAAAAGAAATTGAAGAGAAAAAGACAATAGATTTTTTCATTGAAAAAGGTTGCGCAGAAAGATTCCGTTTTTCTCCTCACTCCTCCTTTCAGGATAAAAGAATTGTTTATGTAAGTTTTGATACAATTTGGGATGCAGAGCAATTTCTAAAATACCAGACTTTTCCAAATCAGGAAATACCCACTTGCATAGAGCCTTTTGTAAAGAGTTATCAATATTACAATGGGTCTAAAGAAGTTGTGCAATACCAATTAAAAGATGTAAAAATCTCAAATTATGATGATATCCTTGCATTGATTAACGAAGTTGAAAAATCTCTAAACCGTTATAAAAAAGCTTGTACCGTTGAAAATCTTGCGAAAACTTTTATTCAGGATAATTTCATTGAAAACGCTTCGGAAGAGGATTTAAAAACTCAACTTGGCAAGGATTTGAAAAAGTTTGTAAAAGGAGCTGACGCTTATGAAGATGAGGAGTATAAAGAAGAACTTGAAACTCAGTTGACTGAATTGAGATTGCTTGCGCGCTTTGTTGGCTCAAATGGAAGATTGATTTGGATTATTGAATGAGGTACGTAAAATGGAAATGATTGAAAAGAGTATTGCAAAATCAATTTCTGAAATAATGGCTTGTTTTGATTTTGATAAATGCGCGAAAATTCTTGAAGCTATAGATTCGAAATTTGTAATTGAGGGTATTGAAAAGTATGCAAATTCTTCTGACTTGAGAGAATGGGCAGAAGATGCTTTATGGGAAGCTGTTCAAAAAGGAAAAGAGGAAAATGCAAATGAATACTTTGTTGAAACAAGAGGTAGTCTAAGAGCGGAATATATTGCAGATAAGGAAAAGCCTTTTTGTATACTCTCTTTTATACCTGAGAGATGGGGAGATTTGTGAAAAAAAAAGAGAGGTTTTGAAGCCTCTCTTTAATAATTAGAAAAACTTTAATTTACTCCCAGTACCCCCCGTCTATAACGGAATTATCATTCAACAGCATTCCTGAGTGGTTTGGTAAAACATTTACAGGAGTTTTACCACTTTCAGGTGTTGAAGGATTGTAAATTGAATTTCCAATTTGATAATCTACATTGTAACCTTCTCCATTTGGATTTGCAGAATCTTTACCTGCCCCTTGTCCTTTTGGAGAACTGAAAAGTCTTGATTCAAGTTCGGATTTTGTAACTAATGAAGATTTAACTCCACCAGTATAAGACCCGCTTTCATCTTTTGTTGGCATTGTAGTAAACAAATCCAATGTCAAGGATTCACCTGCAACATATGTTTGTTTTACTTTGCTATCGTTGATTTGTTTTGTTTTCTTTCCAGTTTTTTCATCTATAACTTCAACAACAGTTTGCAGCCAGTCTACAGTTCCTTTTGGAGAGAATTCCTCTTTTAATGTAAGGTACAAATCATCAATAATTTGCTTTATAACCGCAAATCCATAATCAACAAATTCCTCTGTTGCTAATGTACCTGAATGCTGAGGGAAGTAAACTTTTGGCTTTGCTTCGTTTGCAATTTTGAAGTTATAAATTGTATCAGCCTCAGTATATTCTGTGAATTGGAAATCCCCGAATTGGAAACCTGTAAAGTTGGAATTCTTTTCACCTTCTTTAAGTTTAAAAGCATCTCCAATGCTTACTGAAACTTTATTATTTTCTTTATCCCCAAAATAACTTGCTACATTGAATTCTCTTGTATGCCAATCCTCTGTTATCGGCAATGAAGAATCAAGATATTTATTCCAAAAGAATGTTGGAGAAACAGTTGTTTCTGTATTATCCAATCCCTCAATGTTTAAGGATTGTTCTTTTGCTCCAAATGCAACTCTTGAATTGTGAGCGTGACCTTGAGCAGAAATTACAGGAATGTGATTGTCATCAGTTTTTGATGTTTCTCCATCCATAAATAAAACGGAATTTTCATTCTTGATTGATAGATGGTTTTTATCAATTGGATCAAGTTTTACTTCTTTTGTTGCAGCTGTTGTTTTTGCCGAACCTGACTTCCAATCGTAATATGACATTGTACGATCATTATCTTTTAATTCAACAATGCCGCCTGAAAGAATAGTTTCTCCAACTTTCAATCCTGTAAAAGTTGTGGTATTGTCGATAATGTCGAAGTATGTTCCGTTATAAACAATCCAGTCGCCGTTGTTCAATGCATGAGTTACTTTATAGCTTGTACCGTCTGCATTTTCTACAACATCATCTTCGTCTTCATCAAAATTGAAGATACCTGTGCCATCATCATTTTTGCCGAAATTTGAAATATCAAAATTTCCACCTTGCCAAATCCAATAGCATCCAACCTGGAGTTTTTCATCAGGAGAGTTTGAAATTTCATTTGCATCCTCATTTCCATCCAAGTTGGTAGAGGTGTTTGTTGTGGCTCCTCCATTTTTATTTTTTACCCAATTATTAAATACTTCAATTGCGGAAGTTGCGGATTCAGGTAAATCAGTTGAAGCCAAAGTACCCATATACTTTGGGGCATTCAAAAGGAAATCAGGCAATTGAGAGCTTATGATTTTTCTTGTTTTTGGATCAATATCAACTTTTGTTCTGAAAAGTCTTTGGATATATTCCTTAATACCGTTCTTTAAATTTCCCTCATCGTCAACAGCTTCTGAGAATTCTTTATCAGTACCATCTGTACCCGAGGTTAAATTCCAAATAGTTGTTGCATAATCATCAGCCCGTAAAAGGTCATTTGGATCAATTTTCGAAGCTTCTGCTAATCCTCCGTAAAGAGAAATTCTTACAAACTTTACACCGCTTGCTTTTCCATCTTTTGCAAAGCTACCGTCATTTACTCCTGCAGGTAAAGCAATAAACAAATCACCTTCAAAAGCAGTATCTGTATCTTTCCAATTGTCAAGGTTGAAACCCTTTAATTCATAAGAGTTTGTACCTTTGTTGAATGGAATATAAAGGATTTCTCCATCATTGAATTTTGCGTCTTCAGGGATTTCAATTACAAAAGAACCTGCAATTTCTTCACCTTTATCGTTTAATTTTTTAGTAACATATGGCAAGCCTGCTTTACCACTAGTTACTAAAGGAGTCCAACCATAAGTCTCACTTAAATATTGATAATGTCTTGCAGGCCCATCTAAGAAATCTTTTAATGTACTGCTTGAGCCATCTTCCTTTTTTAGGAAGTTTCTCATTGAAGAAGAAATCAATTTTTCAGTATTGATTTTTACCAAAGCATCTGAAGAATGATTCAAGTGTAAAACAACAAATTGATTCATTCTTGGACTATAGAAGAACAAATCACCAGGATTTATTTCTGAATCAGCTTCTGAGGAATTACTTGCAATATATTTTCCAAAAATCTTTTTCAAAGAAGGTTCTGTATTTGCAACTTCTTTAATATAGACGGTATCTGCTCCTTGATACATGTAAATGTAATTTGGATTTGCTACCGCTGTTGTCAAAGCCTGTGCAGATGTGGTTGCAGTAATTCCTCCCCACTTTAATGATCCACTTGAACCAATTGCATAAACTTTATTTTGCGAATTTGTACCCGCAAAAATATCACCAATTTCTATACTAGTGATTCTTGTTTCTTTTCCACCCGAAATGTCAAAAATTTCTTTTTCTTTTAAAACTTCATCCTCTTTTACTGTTGAAAGGAAAAGTTCACCAAAACCTAACGGTCTTACATTTAAAAGAGATGTTAATTTACCCCTTGGAATCTGAATTATATTTCCTGCCATATTTTAGATTTTCTCCTTAACTAATTTCTAATAAAAATTAGTTTTAAAAAAAATGAGGTGAAAAATTGCCAGTAATAATTCAACATAGCAGAGGAGATATAAGAAAAAAACAAATTGAAGATTTAAAAAACGGGCAATTTTTCTGGTCGTATATAAATACTGATCCCTTCAATCCTAAAGGCAACTCTTTTTCAAGAGGTCAGCTTTGGGTAAAAGACCCTTCATCTCAAAACTTTACAGAAATTGCGGACCGTCGTTCTTTGGATTCTTTATGCTTCAAAGGTTATATAAACCCAAATTCATTTAATGGGGATTTTATAAACTCAAAAGATATAGACTTTTGTAGATGTCATAAAGGAGATTTTTGGATTTTTGAAAAAACAGATAAAGAAAATTATCAGATAAATAATGAAAATGTTTGTTTTTTCAAAAGCGATATTTTAATTATTACAGATACCGTTTATGAAGATGTAAAAAATCATACTTTCCCTGACAAATTAACCTCTGTAAAATATATAAGAATACCTGGCACCCTTTTTGAAAAAGAAGATTCCGATTTGGAATCTGATGCAATGAGAGATGCTATACTTGAATTGGAACAAAGACTTTTATATAAAGGGGAAATTCAAAATTATCAAGAGTTTAGTAATTTAAAAAAAGGAAAAGGCTGGCTTTATATTTTTACAAATCCCGTTTGGATAAAAACATCTCAAGTGGATTTACCTTTAAGTAGACAAGTAAGTACTGAAAATGTAAAAACAAAACGAGGGGATTTTATTTATTGGAATGGAGAAAAATGGGTTTTAATTCCATCAGGTTCAACCGCAAAAGATATTGAGTATACCCCAAATTCTGAAGAAATTGAGAGTGTTGCAACTTTCTCTGAAGATCATAAAAAATTATTAAAAGATGCTGAAAATGTTCAAGAGGCTTTGGATGTATTAAATAAATCAAAAGCTCAATTGGATAAAACAGGAAAAGTCCCTTTATCTCAATTACCTGAATTTTTACAAAAAGGTTTAGTTTTTGAAGGTATTTTTCAACCTATTAATGATAAAAATAATGTTGAAAATCAAAATGAATGGCCGGTTCCTGAAGAGGATGGGACAAAGTTAAACGGGCATTTTTGGATAGTTGATTGTCTCGGAGCTTCAAATGTACAGTATCTTGATAAAGATAATCCAGGTAGAGTTGTTGAATTAAATACAGGGGATTGGATTGTTTGGGTTGAAAAAACTGGTAAGTTTGAAGTTGTAGATAATTCAGATCAATTACAAGGTATAAGAGTTATTTACCCTGACTTAACAGCGAAAAGTTTGAAGTATTAAAAGGTATTGTTGATATTACTGCAGAAGGAAATTTAAAAGTTCGCCTTTCTGATAATACAATAATTATTGGAGAAAAAACAGAGTCTTTAAGATCTGACCCTGATGCAATGGGTAAGAAAAATTATTTTTCTAAATTCAAAGATCAAACAACTTTAATTCCTGGTTCAATGTTTCAGACTCCAACTGGAGATAATAGAATTATTACTGAAGTGGGATTCCAGGTTGGTCAGCCAAAAAATAAACAAATTGAAAATGTATACGGCGATGTAATTATACGTAAAACACCTGGAACTCAAAATGCTTCAGGCTTATCAAATAATGAACTTGCGTTTGATACGTTCTTTTATAATACCGAAGAACAAACCGCAGAAAGATGGACTACTATAAATGCAAGTATGAGAAGGAATTTAGCAAAAAATTTACTTGAGGATACTGTGCATTTAACTTTACCTGAAGCAAGTTCTTTATTGGTTGGAATTATGGCAGATGAGGAATTGGCGCCAAATTATATTCCAAAAACAACTTTAGATGGATTTATAAGTGATTCCTTAAATTCAGAGATTGCTTTTACTGATAAATATCTCAAAGAAAATTATGAAGAGGGTTATCTAAATGTTGGCTACGGCCGAACTGCATCTGAAGATATTGATACGGGTGAAATTACTTTTTATGCAAAATCAAAAGATAAAATAAATGAATATCAAAAATTTTTTGGATTCTATACAAGTCCTCATTCTAATGTGGATGACAAAGATGTAATGAGTGAAGTAACTGAACATTTTTTAAATAGAGAAAAATTAACAAGCAGAACTCATTTAGTAATCAATCCTTATATTATAAGTCAAACCGAATTAGAGAATTTTGTAAAAATGCCAAGAGGTAGCGGTACTTTACTTCTTTGGGAAGACTTCTTTATGATTTTTGGAAACCCTGGTATTCCTTTAATGATTCCTGTATGGGAACATATGCATTATGCAGGTTTTAATTTTATCGGTTTGAGTAATTCTCCAATTACAATAAAAATAAACAGACCGAAAAAAGATCCTGTTGATGTTGAAAGAACAAATGATTTGGCAAAAAATTATGGCCCAGGAGATAAATCTACCTGGTCTTATATAAGTTCAAATAAAGAAGGTTCTTTACAGGATAAATTAAGAGGAAATATTGACGATGTCGTTTCTTTTGATTCCTGGCTTGAAGCTCAACGCTCAATTGCTACAAAAGAAGCTTTTATTTTACCTTCTACTTCAACAACTGATTCTTTATCTACTCAAGCTGTAAGTACTACAAATGAAATTACAAAAGACCCAAATGAAAAAGTAAATGATACATATGGTAAAGATAGAGCAGGTGGAGCTTTTCAAAGAATTTTACCTTCAAGAACTTTATACAAAGACGACTCCACATATTATGATTGGCATACAGGAGAACTAATCCCGCAAAATACAACCGATAAAGATGTGGAGATGCCTGCTGTTGGGGGTGTTTTACTTACTACTAAGTCTAGAATTGACTGCGGAATTTACCTTTCTTGATCTCGTTTTTGGAACGTGTTTTACTACATAAGTGTCAGTTGGGTACATTCCCCATCCATCAAGAAAACCGGATTCTCTCAATTCAAAGGTTTTTCCTTCAATGATTTTCTTATGAATTGTAATATCCTCAAAAATATTTTTAAATTCAGAATAATCCCGGGGGTATTCACAGTTTACATAATAAACTTCATTTGCTTTTGAAATAACCGATTGCATCAATCTTGAAAGCTTTATTTCAGCTCGCGGGAATTTTTTCATTTTCTCTGTAATAACCTCAACAATAATTTCTTTCTGAGATTCTGTCACTTTGTACTCCTTGAGAATAATATAGCAATAACTTTTTTACATTTATGGGATAAATTTCTTTAAGTTTTCTCCTGCATTCCACATGCAACCTTTTTCACTAGATAGATGTTCCAGCTAATTTCAAGATCTTTGTGAGCCTTCAAGATTTCATCTTTGACCTGAAATGCTTTTTGTTCTGTTTCAAATCGAAAAGAAGTGGTTGTATTGTCCTTTGGTATAATATCCAACTTGTAATATTCAAATGCCATATTTTTACTTCTTTTTTCAATACAAAGGCAAATTGCGGGTAACCTGATCAATCAAGTAACTTTCATCAGGTCCAATTGCAATACAGGTTTTTGTCTTTTCACCGTGGAATTCTGTATGCCCATTGTCTGTAATCTCGCAGACATTCAAAGCCAAATTCCTTGCTTTTTCGGCAACTGCATTCAATTCTTCTTCAGAATTTACATATACACAGATTTTTGTATATTCTCCTGTAATCCAATCTTTTACACTCTTTGGAATTGTAACTGTAGGCTTGTTGAGAGAAAAAATAATTTCGTCTTTTACTCCGCGAGTTTGAATGAAATCTGTCTCATTCAAATTGCTTCCAAAAAGAGTTTGCAAAATAGCTCCAACTGCAGCATGAGAGCCTTGGCTAATTTCTTTACCGCGCCTACAATGTAGGTCTTTTCTCATTACTAAAACCATTTTTGGTTTGCGTTCATTGATTTGTTTAGATTTTTCATTAAGTGTCATCATTAAAAACAATATAGGAAGTGTGTTTCATGAAATGGAATCAAAGTCCTAGTTCTATTTCTATTTCTAAATTCTCTATCAGGATATTTTCATATTTCCAACGCAAAACTCTATACTTTTCAAAATCTTTTACTTGAATGATTGCGCTTTTTATTTTATTTTCAAAATATACAATTGAAACCCAATTTTCATCTCCTGTTGGTTTTCCTTCTTTCCAGCTGAGATCTTTTATTTGAGCTTTTAAATCTTCAGAAGTTTCAAATTCAGTTACTTTGCCGTATTTACATTCCATTTTGGCAACGTATTTTGAAAATAATTTATTTACGTTATTTTCATAAATATATTTTTTTGATTCTCTTATATGACCTTTGAAGAATAAAACTTGTAATTTTGTTTTTGGGTTGTCACATTTGAAGTCGAAGGCCTTTTCTCCTTCGCTCCACCAAAAATGAGGAAAAATCTGATTTTCGAACTTTGCAGGAATTTTATGAATTTCTACTTCGCTCCAATTTTTAATTTTAGCTTTGATTGCTTCAATTAAACAATTACTATACATTGTTACTTCCTCACTGCGTAAAATATAGTATTTTCCTTTCAAAAACTTGCACTAATTTTATAAAAATAATGGAGAGTTTAAAATGCGTACTTATTTGAAGGAATTACACAGAGATGAACTTGCGGGCTCTAGAATTGCATATAGAAGAGCTTCAGATGGTTCTCTTAAAAAAATAGTTTGGAAAACTGATTCTGAGACTGGCAAAAACGTTTATTATTCGGCTGCGGATGGAGATGAAGATGAAGTCGTAGAGAAAATTTTAAAACAATACCCGAAACTTGACAGAGAAGATATTGTTTTTCAAGAAAAGAGAAAAATGGTTGGAAAAAGATTTGCAGAAAAGCAAACAACAAAAAAAGGTTCAAAAATAGATCTTACCCAGCTTGACGCAGAAGATTTGAAAAAAACTTTGGAGGAAAAGCTCGGAACAGAACTTACTTGGGATGAGTATTCTTGGACAGCAACCGGAGAGTTTGCAGGCTGTGAGATTACTTTGAATTTTGTTGAAAGTGACAAAGGAAATAAATATCAATTGTCTTATGCAAAAGAAGGATCAATTCACGACAGAAGTGTTTGGGAAGATGACAATATGGATGATTTTGAAAGAGATACAGATGCAATGATTGTCGAGCTTGGGGATTATGCTGAAAATGGAGAAACTCCTGCTGAAGATGATAACGGGGATTTGGAAGATGAAGATAACGGAACTCTTGAAGATTTTGAAGAACCGGAAGAAGAGGAAGAGTTAGATTTTGGGGAATCAGCTCCGAGATGGATTAAAGGGTTGCGTTAATTAAAAAATTAAAAGGAGGTATTTTGAATGTACCTCCATTTTTTTTTGCGACAAAGACAAAAGGACTAATTATTTAAAAAACAGGAGTTTATAATGAAAGAAGATATAGAAAACGGATTTTATAATGATCCTTTTGAATATGATTTTTTGAAAGAAGAGGATTTCAATGATTACGCGGAATCCGTAAAACTTCTTCAAGAAAATACTCACTTTTTGAAAGATTACGATCCTTTTGAATACGAAGACCCTGAAACCGCAAAGGCAAGAGAAAGTAACGGTGGGTTTATAATGGATAGGGATAGATGGAAGTCAAAGCATCAGAAAACAAAAAGACTTGCGGTTGGTGCATGGGATTCACCTGGAGTTGACGTTGAATGGCCTGAACCTTTAGTAGATGCCTTTATGGATGAGTTGGAGGAGTTTAGAGAAAAAGGAGGAAATTCCGCTTGGGAAAATAAAGCTCTTTGTGATAGAATTTTGCAAAGGTATGGTGATAAAAGATTTATTGAGGGAAATAAAAAATGAAAATAAAAGAAACAAGAGTTCATAGGTATAGGCCAAATCCAAAATTAAGAATGACTCCTGCTTTGCTGCTTGTTTGTCTTTTTGAAGAAATACTCAACAAAGATGGATGGAAAATTGAGGAGGATGGCTGGGGTAATGATTTTGAAATTACCGCGTCAAAAGATTTTTTCAAAATTAAATTCAAAGCGGATATTGAAGACAGAGAAGCTACAGATTACAGAATGAAGCTGTTTGTAACTTATGATACAGACGAAAATGATTCCGAAACAATTGGAATCTGGGTTGGTGGAAATGAAAAAGAATTAAAAACTGATTTTGAAGATTTGAAAAATGTAATTGAAAACTTCAATGAAGAAATAGATTCTTTTTCCACACCCTCTTTTTAACTTTTAGGGACCCAAAAAATAGAGGGTCCTTCTTTTTTCAATTCAACAATTTTTATCTCATTTTCTTTCAAACCCGGATATTTTGCCCATTGATAATTATTTTGATTCAACCATTCGCAAATCTCTTCACTTGTATTTTCCGGCAACATTAAAAATATCTCTTTTACTTCAGGGTTTTTTATTTTAAATTTATTTTCATATCTTTTGAAAGCTCTTTTAAATTCTCTTAGCATGATGAAAAAAATATAGTAAAGAATTCCGAAATTGAGTAAGATTTTTAATGTATCACATACCTATGATACATTAATCTCCAAAACTTTTTATGGATTCAGTGAACTACCCGGTATCATCCTCAAATTCATAGTCATATTCAAAGTCTTCATCCTCAAGTAAATCAATGGCATCCGCCTCCAACTCTTCAAGGAAGTCTTCAAATGTGAACTTTTTAACTATTGTTCTATTATTATTATCTTTACTTACTTCTTCTCTTTTCTTTATAATATTACTCATTTGTCCTTTATATTGATTTATCCCTATATAATACTCCAAAGCTTTGCTTTTCACTATTTCTTCTATTTCTTTGCATTCTTTATCTGTATAAAATCCATCATATATTTGCAATACATTATATCTTTTCTCTAATAATGCTTTTAATACTCTCATATAAATGCATGATTCGTGAAAGAAAATTTCGCTATCGTATTTTAATTCTCCAATTGTTTCTTCAATTGATTTCTTATAATTATATAGGACTTTGTCTAATCCTTTCCATTCTCCTTTATCATAATTTCCTTTAAGCGAAATTGCTCTCTTTACATGCGCTGCAAGCATGTTATATGAATCAAAGTATCCTCTCATAAAAAAATACTTGTAAATCTTTCTTGCTTCTTCATCCCATTCCATATATTCTGAAGGCTCTATTTCAACGTATTTATCAAACATTATTTTGTACAAATCAATGTCATTATCCAACCATTTTCCATTTGTAAGCAAATATGTCACTCTTGGAACAGATGATTTCACATCAAATTCATATTTTAAACCATATTGCTCTAATAATTCACTTCTATACTTTATCCATTCCTCATCATCATCTTCTTTTTCTTTTTTTGCGTTAACACAGCTATTTGTTGCTCTAATACCTATTTTTGTTACCGCGGTTTCATCTCTATTCCAGGTGAAACTAGGATTAAATCTAATTTGCCTATCAGGATCATCAGCATAATATTTCTCATTTATTTCATTTGCCAAATTTTGAAAATATTCGAGTTGAGGGTAATTTTCATAAAGTTGCAACAAAAGGTAATCCTCAAAATCTTCTTTTGACAAGTCCTCCGGTTTCATCATATACAACTTTGAACTAAATCTTACTTCTGAATTATCAAAAAACTCAATTTTTTTTTGGAATTTTTTGTTTTTCAATGTTTTAGAGCCGTTATATACGACTTGATATTTTTTTATGTTTTTCATTTCACAGTATTCCTTAATTTTATCTTCAGCATCTTTGCTATAAACATATGATTTACTTCTATTAAAGTAATCACTATTAAAGCGATAAGTACTATCATAATTAGCCAACAACCCAATTTTTTTCATGTATTTAATAAAATTGCTCACATTCATTTCTGAACCGCAAAGAGCTCTCATTGTTTTAGAGGTACATGCAATACTCATTACCGTAAAACCATCTGCAAAACGGTTTCTTTTTTTTGAATCAATAAATGCTAATACTTTAGAAAGTTTTTTTTCTGTGCACTTGACTGTACGTGTTTGTGGAATATTGAAATCTTTTATTGAAAATTTTTTGGAAGGTCTTTTGACTGTTGTATAAAATTTTTTTATTGTTTTTTTGTCGTCTTCTTGAAGTTTTTTGTAAGCTTTTCTTAACTCTGTTTTTGTCATAAAAAATCTCCTTGCCAGCCAAAGTTTCCGGGCCCGGTGGCAAGGAGACCTTGACAACTACTTTCGTAGTCCAATTAAAAGCATTTTTCCTTGCTTTTAATTTATTATAGTTAGTGGAAAAAAATTTTTCCATTTTTGTAAAAAGAAGTGAATGTATCACGAGATAGGTTTTTAAAACTTTTTTTCAAAATTTTAAATATATAATTGAAATCACTTAACTCGTTGTACATTCGGTTGTTTAATGTATCATATGTTAGAGTTACTCGTTGTACATTAAAATCGCGTTAAAAGTTTATAAAATAAAGAAAAGAGATTGAATGTATCACGAGTTATGTTTTCTAAGCTTTTTTAAAAAGATTTTTTAATTTTTAAAATATAATATAAAAACCCAAAACTCGTTGTACATTTAATTCTTTAGAGGAAGGGGAAATTTTCTTTTTCCAAAGCCTATAATAAAAAACATAAAAAGTACAGTTGAGAAGATTTTCAAAAAAAATGACGATTTTGAAATCCACTAACTATAATTAAGATTAAAATAAAAGGAGATAGCTTATGAGATTTACAATTGATTCAATTTTGACAAGCGTAGTTCAGAACTCATATTCTGTTCCTTCTATATCTTTGCCTTCATATCCTCAATATTTATTAGGTTATGAGGTGACCTTTTGAGCAAATTATAAATAAGCTTGAAAGGGAACCTTTAAAAAGGTTCCTTTTTTTATTTTTCTACCTATAGCTCAGAGGCAGAGCACTTGGCCTGGGACCAAGGGGTCGGAATTTCGAAATTTCCTAGGTAGACTTTTGGGTCAATACAGAGAATCAGCAAACTCGGCGGTCTGTAAAACCGTTCTCTTTTTAGAGGTAGTAGGGGCGGCACCTACTTGACCCATTAAAGTTGTAAAAAGATTCAATAAAAATTGTAGGGTATTTTACAACCAAAATTACCTATAATTAAAAACGTAAAAAATTGAAAGATATGATTTTTCAATTACAGGGAAGGATTTAAGTCTAGATGATGGAAATGGTAGACATAGCGGACTAAGAAGACTTGAGAAAATTCGTTGAAATAAAATTTTTCAAGTTGAAGGTCGCATATTTGGAAACGAATATGTAGTAAGTGTTAAATTCATTGAAGAGCCTTTTAGGCGACTTTAAGGCAAACGATGAGCGAAACTCGAAAAGAGGACGTGCAGAGACTATAATACACTACCTAAGTACGAAAGTATAAGGTAAAGGCATAGCCCAGACTACAACAGCCAAACGAAGTGGCTGGTTTAGGTAACTAAAAGTAGCAAGTAAAATCCGCTGCCGTAAGGCGTACGGGTTCAAGTCCCGTTCTAGATAAAAAACAGGAAATGTTTTAATGGCAGTCAGTTTTGGTAAAAACTAATCTGCAAGCGAGTAACTTAAAAGACAAGTAAGACACTTTTGAGTGAAAGCGAATTTTTTACTCTGGTATAGGATAATTGGTAGTCCAACTGGTTTTGGTCCAGTCTGTTCTCAAAAAGACTTGTGCGGGTTCGAATCCTGCTACCAGAATTTATTGCAGAGATTGTTCCTATTTTATACAATGGGTTTTTGTTTTATACAATCCGCAATTACAATGGAGAGTAGCGGGGTGTTCTTATAAAGCATGCAGTATAATTACCGTAACGGTGCATGAGGGTTCAAATCCCTCCTCTCCAATAAAAAAGTTGTGGCTATGCAACTTAAAAAGATGCAGCGTTGTTTACGTTGCTACATAGTGTTTTGAGAATCGCTGCAAACCGCGAAACTCCCTCTCAATTAAGAGAGGTTATTTATGGACCGGTAACCCAACTGGCAGAGGTAATTGGCTCAAACCCAATCAAGTGTGAGTTCGAATCTCACTCGGTCTAATCGAGGATGGCCAAATTGGTAAGGCTCCTGGCTCTGAACTAGGCAATTTTACAAGTTCGAATCTTGTTCCTCGAATTAAAAAAGCAAAAGCTGTTCCTATTTTACACAATTTGGGTTTTTGTTTTATACAGCTCGCTTTTTTTACACAGGTGGTTAGCTCTAATGGTAGAGCATCGGTCTCCAAAACCGAGCGTTACGTGTTCAAGTCGCGTACCACCTGAATATAAAAACGCAGAAATTGTTCCTATTAAAATTAAGGGCAAGTGCGTGTCGTAGGTTCAAGTCCTACCTTTCCCAATTTTACGGGAAAGTAGCTCAGTGGGTAGAGCAGCATTTTTATATACAATTCGCGTTTTTGGAGTCTAACACCTAGTTGGCATGGGTAACAATCTTGAAAATTGTCCTGCGTGATGAGCGTAGCGAAGGTTCGATTCCTTCAGGCTCCGTTGAAAAAGAGAAGAAATGACTTCTCTTTTTTTTTTTGAATTAAAAAAGCTACACCCTATATTTTTTCTCGATATGAATGTTGATGAGATTTTCAAAAAAGCAAGTGAAGACTTTGTAAAAGAAAGACAAACTAACCCTTTTTATAGATGGGGTCAAGCTTGCTGGAATACCGCAGAAGATTTTGTAAAAACAAATGGAACTCAAAAGCTAAAGAATGCATTTGAAGAATTAAGGGGTTCAAATGCTGATTGTTTTTACAATGATGATGCAACTCAACGTTTTTATGAAGCTCTAAAAGTTTTGGAAGGAGAAAAAATGAAAAATAAAAAAGTTTACATTTCAGGCCCAATTACCTGCAACAAAGAACATTACAAAGAGGAATTTGAAAAAGCAAAAAAGTTTCTCGAAAGCAAAGGGTATGAAGTAATAAACCCAGCAGAAGATGATTATACAGAAGAAGTAAAAAAAGCAGGCATTGAGGATATTTGGTCTCAAGAAGCTTGGCTTTGGTATATAAAAAGGGATATGGATATTGTATCAAAATGCGACACGATTTACATGCTTTTGAATTTTGAAAAAAGTCATGGCGCAATTATCGAAAAAGCAACAGCAGAACGTGCAGGGCTTGATGTTTGGTATGAAGCCGAAAAAGAAAAAGTACCTGATTGTAAATAGAGGTGTATAAAAAATGCCAGCAATTATTTATTTTGATTATAGTTATGAGTTTACCAATTATTTGGGCGAAAGAATAAGCGTTGAAAATAAAGACCGAAGATTTTTGAAGTTACCTGCATTTGACAATGAAGAAGAATTGAAAGAGTGGGTGGAAGAAACGGAGAGAAAAATCGCAAAAGAGATTTGCGAAAAAGTTTCCTATCATAGAAGCAATGTAGATGTATACATTACAAACATAGTGAGGTTATAAAATGAAACCGACAATTTATATTTCAGGGCAATGGTTTTCACTGCATTTTAAATATCCAAAAAATATCCGCAAACTTTTGGCAAAAAAGCCTTTAGAGTTTTTTGAAAATGAAAAAGTTTGGGTTGATGGAAAAGAAAAAGTTATTGACATTTGCATTCGCTTTACAAGAAAGTTTTCCTGTGAAAAGAATTGGAAGGAGCCGGATTTTATCCTTATTGAGGCTTTTGTAAAGAAAGAAAAAGTTTGGTTTGAAATGTACAGCCAACAGACTCCAATTCGTATAAATGAAAATTGGGAGATTACTTTTTGGTTTGATAAAACTGCAGATACTTTGGAATTTGACATGGCAACTCTGGATTACCCTGATTATGAGAAGGTTGAATTCAAAAACAATGATGATGTAATTTACAAATGCGAAAAGTTTCCAAACCCAAAATTTGCAGAAAAAACTTATAAAAATATTCGCAAGCTTGGACTTTGCTCAGAACCAATTTTTGATTCCTTTATGCATTTTTATGACTGGAAGTGTTTGTGTTGTAAAGGAGATCATTATATTAGCAACCCTGATCAAGGATATGTTGTTGAAAAATCCTCCAACCCCCTTCTTAAAGAGGGAGTCGTAACTTATAAAAACCGTTTTTACGAACCTTGTGGAGAAAATATTTACAACAGACTTGTTTTTTACAATAAAGATGAATACCAGAAAAAGGTACTTGATTATTACAAACCAAAGTGCTTGAAATGGTTGAATGAGTTAGAGTACAAAACCAAAGTTGAGCGCATGAGTAAAAAAGACTTTGAAGAACTTGGATTTAAAGGAGATCCAAAACCGAATTTTAAGGAGTTTGCTGCAAAAGCTGGATCTCGTTTGCGTGTAAAAAAAATCTCATTAAATGTAAAAGAAGGGCAAGTGTATAATTGGGAAGATGAGATTTTGACTCCTGATATTGAAACTGAAGAAGTTGTAACTTTTGACGAACTTGAATTTGAAAAGAATTACCCTCCTTTTGACGATATTTGGAAAATTGAAATGACTCAAGAGGAGATTGATGAAAATGGCAATTCAATTGGGGGAGCTTGGAGAGATTTAAGGAATGGAGAAATTATTGGAAGATTTTCAGATATAGATAAATCTAAATATGAAAAAGTGATAACTTTAGGGTTTCATAGAGATCAACCCCCTTATAACGCTGTTCCTTGTCCTGTATGTAGAGATTTGTACCTTTCATTGTGCAGAAGTGGCTATTCTCCTTTGAATACTTTTCAAAAACTTAAAGAGAGATTTTATGGTTTGCTTTTTATAATCAAGCACTGGAGGAGAGGAAAATGAAATCAATGCTCAACTTTTTTGTTCAATCTCAAAATGTAACAGCTTTTAGGCATTCATATTTACAAAAGCTTGCGGAGTCGTTTGGAGCAAAATGTAAAAACTTTACCCCTGACTCTTGTGATATGATTTTTCCAAACAAAGAAGCTTTTGAAAAGTTTGAAGATGCACGAAAACTCGTTAAACCTGAGGACTCTCAAAATGATTGACGAATTCGACGGAGAGTTTTCTTTTCTCTCCAATTTTTACATTTTTGATCCTCCAATTACAATCAGGTTGAATTCTTTTAATGCAATTGGTAATGGAAAAATTACAGTAAATAACACGGAAGCTGCTTTTCAGGCAGGTAAATCAAAAGAGCCTTTGAAGTATCAAAATATGTCTCCTAAAGAAGCCAAAAAAGCTGGTAGGCATGAGAAAATGTCTCAAATGGAAAAATCTCAATGGGATAATTACAAAAAGCTTGTTTTGATGAAGCAATTGCTGAAATTGAAGTTTGACAATCCTGATTTACAACAAAAGTTAATTGCAACATATCCTGAAGAATTGATTGAAGGAAATTATTGGCATGATACATATTGGGGTGTTTGTGATGGAGTTGGTGAAAATCATTTAGGCAAACTTTTGATGGAAATAAGAAACGAACTCTATATTGAGAAATATGGATCTAATACAAATTAGAAATCAAATTTCAGACAATTCAATTGAAGTATATTCCTGCCATCCTGAGACTTTTTTAAAAGTAAAGGCAAATACAAAAGACTTACCTTTTAACTGGATTGTATATCCAAATCCTTATTGTAAAAAGGATGAGTTTGAACAGGCTGATTTGTCAATTGAAGAAATGAAAGATTTTATCTTCAAAGTCGCTCTCCCAAAATTTGGTTTTGTTAGAGGTGAAAAAAGATAAAAACGTCAAGAGGCTGTATCGGCTCAACCTCCTAAGTTGTAGTACCGTAAATGGATTTATGCAGGTTCGATTCCTGTCTGCCTCGTATGTTTTTTAATTTTGAATCTAAAAATTCAAAAAAGAAAACATGTTCTCCTAAATGTTGTTGAAAAATTAGAGACTTCGGTCTCTTTTTTTTGCCTTTTCAAAAATCTCATACCTCACTAATTTTTGTATGAGTATCCAAATTTCTGCAAATGTTTTTAATAGTGCAATTCCAACACCTCTAACAAATGAGGTACCTCATTTATCTGTATATGACCTTTTGAATAAACAATTTAAAATGGATTGGTCAAGGCAGCTGATTGGTAATTCAATTGTACATTATGAAAATAAAGAATCTGTAAAAAAGATTGCAGGAGAGCAGTCTGATAATTATGTTCCAAAAATAGATGAAGTTGTAAATCCTGAAAATAATAAAAAATATTTAATTACTAGGGATAAAGTTAATTTTGATATTGACGGCTTTGTTGAAACAGAAATGGATTACTTAATGCATGAAACTATCCGTTATCTCGGAAAACTTTACCCTGATGATATGAATTCTTTGATTACTTTAACAGAGATGGAAAGGCAATCATATTTCAATGAAGCTTTACATATGATTCATTCTTATTTTGATACTGCTCAAATTTTAGATGAGGATGAAGCAAATACCTTTTATTTCCGTCTAAAGTTTTTGTTGGGAATTACAGGCATTCGCAAAATTACAGGAGTTTTGGATCAAGAAAAAGAGCTCATTCAATTGTTGAATGTTGATGGATTTAAATTTTACACTGGTTATGATATTGCGGTAGATGAAAATAGTAATGTGCAATTTTCAACTCAAAAAAGAATTGAGCAAAATCAAGAATTTAATTTATTCAAATATGTTTTTTGTGATGAAAAAAGTATGTCTAAAAAACTCTTAAAAGATTTGGGAGCTTATACAGATGATTTTAACTTTTTGACTTTCTTTGAAAATATTTCTGAAAAAAATTCTCTTTCTGCAAAGAATTCATTTTTACCTCTGTATAAAATAAATCTATATGGATTAAGAAATATTATTGAAGAATATGTTTTGGATCCTGATCCCGAAGTAAAAAAAGAATCTATAAATAGATGGATTTCAGATGGGGTTTCTTCAGGTTCTTTGTTTATGGATACAAATCTTGAAAATTTAATAGAAATTCAGCCTGAGCATATTTTTCCAAATTTCCAGCCTACCCCTGTTTATTTTATAGAATCTCTAGGAGCAAGTAATTTTGTCGTTCCTGCGGTTGGGAATGAATTTAAAATTTCTGATCTTTTGGAATATCAGGATTCTTATTTTGTAAACCATACAACATTAGGAGATTTGCCAATTACTTATTTGTTAAAAACTGGAAATATAGAATTTAACAAACATTTCTCTCTTTGCATGGGAAACTTGATTGTTTGGAATTTACAGCAATGTAACCAAAAATATGAAATCTTTAAAGATCAAATGAATTCCGCTGCATTCAACTCAACTGTTTTTATGACTTTATCTATAAGAAGGCCTTTGAAAGAGGGAGAAAGAGAAAAGCAGATTGAATATTTGGAAGATCTTAGAAAAAAAATAAATGAAGGATTAAAAAGTTTAGAGGAAAAAGGAGAATATACTTTTACAAACCCTTGGGCTGCAGAAACTACAGGTTATTCAGCATGGGTAAGGTATTTGAATCAAAAGCAAGATAACTTCCTTGATTATACTCCTTTGAATTTAACAGATGTAATTATTGATGCAAGAAATTATTTTGATGCAGGAAAATACCGCTTGGCCAAAAAGGCAATCGATTATATATTCAACAATATTAAAGATAAAGATTTTAAAGTTGAATGTTTTTATTGTACTGTAAATAAAGATTTTTTGAAAACATTGAATTTGGATAATTTGGAAGAACAGCCAAATATTAAGGCAGATTTTTCTGAAAACTTTACTTTGGACAACGTTGCTTCCTCTATAAAGAGTCTTGACCTTTTTGAAGACTTTAGCTGGAAAAATTCAGATGAACTGGAATTTTGTTTCTTTGTGGATCCTATGGATTTCCAAAATCATCCTTTTGAAAATTTTTATAATTACGGTGAAAATATTGAAAAATACAGGCTTTCAAAAAGAGAAGAATTCAAAAATTATTTAGGCCCTGATTTAAATCGCTATGTTTATGGGGATTCTTTAGAAGTAAATTATTTGAATTTGCCAATTGATTTTATTAAAAATCTTTATTCTATTATAAATGACAATGTAAAGATTTACTTTAAGGAAATTGAAAATAACAAAATAGTTTCTTATTACAACCAATATAAAATAAAAGAAAATTATAATGAAGATGAAATATACAGTGAGCCGATTGAATCTGATTTATTATCATCTTTGTTTTACAAGAAAATAAAATTAACTACAGATGCAACATGCATTACTTTACCTTGTTATTTTGAATCAATCGATACTTTGCGCGTTGATAAACTTCCGAAAGAATTAACTGAATCTGAGTGCAAAATTCAATCAATTGTAATTGATAATTACGGTGAAGTTTATAATAACGAAATCTATAAAATTTACAAAGAAGGAAATTATTATTATTTCAAAGGAACTGAATTAAATCTTCAAAATAAAGATTTAAGAAAAGGGCTTTTGATTATTGAAAGGCATATTTTAAATCCTTTGGAAAATATTTATGAAAAGTCTTATTTTACAAATGAGCGTATTTTTGAAAAGAGAAAAATTGCAGATTCAAAAGTTTATAAAAATGATCAAAACTTTATTTTCTATTGGAACTGGGAAACTTTAAAAGAAAGTCACATTAACTACACTTTGAATAATTTAAACTGCGATCTCCCAGTTGCTTTTGCAGATGATTCTATCATTTCGCAGCAAACAAAAATTCCAAAATCTTTGTCAATTTTGAAGGATTTGATAATTTTGGATCTTCCAACTGAAAAAAGAGATGAAAGATATAATTTGATTAAAAGTCTTATAATGGAAAACAAATCTCTTTATTTGGATTCTGAATTAAAACTTTTGAATGCTGCAGCCTTAAACTTAAACAACTTGATTTATACTCAAACTTATGGGGATTTAGGAATACTTTTGAAAGATGAAATTCCTTCATATATTTCTTTTTATTATAAAGATCCTACAGCTTTTACCTATTACCCAAAATTACAAGATATGCTTGACTTTATGGAAAACGGTAAAAAGAATGAATTAAGTATTGAGGATTTGGAAGAAATCTACACAAGACGTAAAATCATTTGGGGTAATGTTGTTTGGGATGCAAACGATGAAAGTAGAACGGTTCGCGTTTTGAGAACAATTTGGGCAGGTTATTTTTCAAACTTTGAAATTTTTTCAAGCAGGGATATTATTCCGAGCGAACAAGTCTTAATTTCTCTTCCAGGAGAAAATAAAGGAAATAATTTACAGATATTAAATTATAATTATAGTTATAATAGAGGACTTCCTTCTCTTGACTGGGAATTTGCGGTTTCCTCAAACCCTTTGGGAAATAACAATATAATAATTGAGGGCAGTGATGCATTTACTCATAAAACAATGAACAACTCAGAAAAGAAATTGATTTTTAAAGAAAATCAAATGTTTTATCCTTTGGAATTCTTTATTTCTCAAAATATTTCTGATGTAAAAAATCAATTATTCAAATTGACAACTCCTTTCTACGTTGAGAAAATTTATAATGATAAAGATATTTATTTGGAAATTTCAAATCCTATAGAAGTAAAGTTAAATCCAAAAACTGAAAAATATGAGTTTACTTTAGATGGAAAGGATATTGAATTAGATCTTGCTGGTAACCAATTATATACAGAAGAAAGCTTCAAAGAAATTGGTATTTTTGATAAAAGATTAGGCTGGGTTGAAAAATTATTGGAGCTTTATATTTCTTATTTTATTAAAGATGAGTACCTCGACAAATTTATAAATTACACAAAAGAAAATAATAAATGGGTTGAAAAAGATGACGCAAGAACTTTGACCTTGAAGGATTTTACAAATTTTGCAAATGATTTGGAAAATTATGTTAAAATAAGAAAAGATATAGAAAAAATTATTTCAGGTGACTTTGTTTTCAAAACAGAAGCTGTAAATAGAGGTTATATTGCAGATAAAAATAAATGGGATGTAAACCCTGAAAATGAAGATGGTCCTAATAAATGGGAAGGGTTAGTTCCAAATATTTGGGAAGGCCTTGATTATTTTGATGAACTCTTTGATCAAAATTTTGGATTGAAACTTTCTCGAGTTTT
>Ga0247608_10002519_pt1 | contig 22723 bp, 32 predicted proteins | sample 176DNAGHGlowgp2_FD_193490 | JGI IMG/M metagenome (GOLD analysis project Ga0247608, IMG submission 193490) | Sheep rumen microbial communities from Palmerston North, Manawatu-Wanganui, New Zealand - 1766 DNA GHGlow gp2 | ecosystem: Host-associated > Mammals > Digestive system > Stomach > Rumen ...
CCGCAGAAAGAAGAAAAAGAAAAAGTTGCGCCGGCGCAACCGAAAGTATCCACGGTTGCGAAGCGGGCGGCCGCCGCACCGAAAGCATCACCGAAGAAGGAACCCGCACCGGAATCCCAGAATGAGAGGCAGGAAGAGAAAGAAACCTTCATGCCGGAACCGGAAGTTGCGCCGGCGCAACTCGCAGTGGAGGCTCGACAGGAAGAAACGGCAGCAGAAGAACAGGAGATCCGGAGAGAGACGCCGGCAGCGGAAGAGCAGGAAAAAGAGACTCCGGCAGCGGCGGCAAAGGAGCCGGAAACTGCAGAGGAAGATCTGACAGGGCAGCGGGATACAACCGAAAGCATCAGTAATAGCGATATCGTTGAGAAAAGCCTGAATGAAGGGGCAACTACTCGTGATGTGGAAGTGATCTGGGAAAAGATTGCACACAGAGCTACTACATTGCAGGATGAGGTCAGAAACAAGCGACCTGCCCAGGTGGCTCATGCAGCAAGGGCAATCCTGCTATTCCTTGAGGATCTGGATACCGTGATTGACCACATCAAGGAGGAACCGGATGAATAAAGCAGAGCAGCGGGAACTGATCCTGCAGATTAAAGAGAAAATAAACAGCTACGAGGGCCCGGATGATGCCGGGGTTGTAAAAGGCCTTCTGTGGACTATGTACCTGATTGAGAAAGGCAAGGACTATGCGGACAGGCACGTGGAAATCGGATCTGTCCAAGATACAGGGTGCAGGGATTGCGGGTGCTGACGGAAGGCAAGGATTCGGGATGCATTAACATTCTGATCAGGAAGATGAAGGTCGGCATGATCGAGAAGGAGGCACAGTAAAAAATGGATCAGTATATTATCAAGGACGGCGTAAGGGTAAGGAGGGAGCCAACATTGGAAGAAAAGGTTAACAAGCTGCTGCACTATTACGAGTTGGCAGCACAGAGCCTTATCGGACGGCTTCCGGAATATGAGAAATGGGGATCAGGGCCATATTATCGCCACCGGCTTGCCTGCTATCAACAGTTTATCCGAGAGCTCAAAACCATCATGGGGGAAAAAGAACATGGGAATTGTAATTGAAAGACAGGTAATCGTTACCTGGTATACTCCGAAGGAAAAGCTTCCTCCGGAGTATATATCTGTCGTTGCAACAATATCCGGAAGATCTAAAAATGCAGTCTGGGATCACGCAATGATTATGATGGAGTATGCATCAGATGGCTGCGGGTGGCTTGCGGCAGATGATGATATCGAATTCGAAGAGCTGACGGTCCACGCTTGGTGTGATCTGGAACCGTACGGAGGAAATTGAAAGGGGAAATCATGGGAAAATTAAGGGGTTGAGGATTATACATGAACACAAACGATGACATTTTCACATTTTTAAGAGCCATCCCAGACATAAAAGAGTGGGGAGTAGAACACTCTGCTCCCTGCCCGTTCTGCGATGGAACGATAAAAGCGATTAGAAGTATCAACAACGGGCATCTATCAGCTAAGTGTGACGGATGCGGAAGGAGGGTGATGGAATGACCAAACTTGAAAGGTTAGGGAACAAATGCACTAACACGATCTGCCACAAGGAATGCCCGATATACTACTTCCGGGAGAACGGAGCAGGAAAAGGCACAGGGAATAACTGTGTGGAGAGCATGAGATTCCCGAATGTAGCAAGGAATGTGGAGCTGTGGCTGAAGGGTAAGCCGTGGAGCAAGGCGGAATTGGATAGATGGGAGGATGATGAATGAAATACTTATTTACATATGCCTACAATGGCAAAAATCAGGGGAAGCCGGAGAATGGGGGAGGTTCGATGGAAATGATCGTACACGGCACGGACAGGATCACACCCAAGATCATCGAGTCAGCGGTGGAGATTACAAAGCAGAATCTTAACGCATGTGGAATACAGGTTGACAAGCTTGTCCCTATGGGATGGTTTAAGTATGACGGAGAGGATGAATGATGGCACAGTGCAAATCATGTGGAGCGGAAATTAAATTTATCAAGATGAAGTCCGGCAGATGGAATCCAGTGAATACACAGAAGAGATATATCAAGAAGGACGGAGGGCATGAAGTTCTGGTCACGGACTCCGGCGAATTGATCCGGGGGACATTTGCAACTCTGGAAGAGGGAGCAAACGGAGTGGGATACATCTCTCATTTTGCAACGTGCAACGCATCTGAGAAATGGAGAGGGAGATGAACAATAAAGAAATCTATCTCGGAACGGTGTTCCTTGTGTTCTGCCAGGCGGAAATAGGCTCATATATGTGTACTTATGGCCCGGAGCGTGTGGTTGTATCGGCAAAGGAAGTTGCTAATGTGTTGAAGTGGTCAGTATACAAGGCAAGGAAAGCAATCCGGGAACTGGCAGAGCGGGGATGGATAGAGAGAGCGTCCTGCGGATGTCCGGCGGTGGTATCTTACGGGGAAGTGCCGGAGCTTGTGTGCGATGCCATGCCACCAAAGAACGGCTATGCGATCACGAAGGAAGGATTCCAGACGGATCATTGGAAGCTGGCTTATAAAGAGTGGTGCGATGATCTGGCAGAATGGGCAAATAAAGGGATTGAGGAGGTAGATGGATGACAGTAGCGGAGCTGAAAAAGGAACTCGAATACTATGATGACGATATGGAAGTGGTGTTTAATCTGGACGATCCGTCCGTGGAAGTGGACAGTTGGACAGAGGACAAGTGGGGCAACAGGGAAGTGAGCATTGACAAAAAACTTGAGCCGACATTCATCAGCGAGATGCACGGGGATATGCGTATTGAGTTGGGGGTGATGGACGGATGAGAGAGTGTGCAGAGTGGATAGAACGGAGAGGTGAGGAATGAAGGGATTATTTATACCAGAGATAACCGCAGAAATGTTCCGAAATGGTTGTCTGGAGAGCATTGAAGCACTTATGGCACAGGGCGAGATATATGATATTGAGTATTCAAGGTGGATTCCTGTAAAGTGGCATGAGATTACAGAAGAAGAGCGAGAAAAAGAAGGATATCCGAGTGAGTGGGTAGTGCATCTTGATTGTATACTACCCGAAGATGGTGAGGAAATTCTTATCACAACAAAGCGTGGAATTGTGGAAAAGGACACGGCATATTGTGACGATGGATGCTACTTGGACAGCGGTTATGATTGGGTTGATGATGTAATAGCATGGATGCCCTTGCCCAAACCATACAAGGCGGAAAGCGAGGGATAAATGCGAAATTACAGATGGTGGTTAAGCCGCAAGAAACGAGTAAGGAAGAAATACAGGCTACTTCTTGGATGGTATTATTCTCCGAAAGAAATTAGAGAGTGGTATAACAAGTGGATTGGCAGAAAGTGAGGATAAGTTAGACGAATTGGTGGAAGACAGCAAAAAATCTGTCAAGCCGGGGAAGTGGATGCCTCACATGGTAACAGCCAAATGCGAGAGCATTGATCATGATGTATGCTCCGAGTGTCATGTTTGCTTTTACGGCGAACCGACATGGAGCTGGAAGTATTGCCCGAACTGTGGAAAACCGATGGAGGTGCAGAATGCTAAGGACATAAATATCTCTATCAAGTCAGATGATTTTGATAGGTCGGGAGGGGAGTGGAGATGATTGGCGAGCTTATGAATAGAGCTATCGAGAACATGAATGAGTGTGCAAGACAGATTGGGCCAATACTTGAGTCGGCTATTCAAAGGCTTACTCGTACATTTAATCACATAGCCACTGAGTTAGGGTTAATCCGGCACAGATATAAGTACCACACAAAGCGTGTAGCAGTAAGGAAGATGCAGTTGAGGAGGTTGAGAAAAAGATGGAAACAGTAAAGCTTAAAATTGGCGAAGTAACGCCGTATGAGAAAAACGCAAAGAAGCACGATGAAAAGCAGATCAAGAACGTCATGGAATCAATCCGGCAGTTCGGATTTGTGCAGCCGATTGTGGTGGATAAAAACAAGGTGATTATTATAGGCCATTGCAGGTTTATGGCAGCCAAACGGCTGGAAATGGAAGAAATCGACGCGGTTATAGCGGATCAGTTGACGGATGAACAGGTGAGCAAGCTCCGCCTGCTGGATAATAAACTGAACGAGTCTGAGTGGGACATTGACCTGCTCATGGATGAGGTGCCGGAGCTGAATTGGAACGGTTTTGATGTGGATTGGGGCATTCCGGACATTGATGATATAGAAACGGAAGAGCAGGAACTCGAAAGAAAAAAGAAAGAGTTTGAGGAACGGATGGCAGCAGGAGAGTTGTCCGAAGATTCAGAAGAGTATCAGGAGTTCCTGGCTAAGTTTGAGGCAAAGAAAACCACGGACGATTGCTATACTCCGCCTATGGTTTACGATGCGGTTGCTGATTATGTTGCAGGAAAGTATAAGCTAAAGAAAACACAGTTTGTCCGGCCTTTTGTTCCAGGTGGTGATTATATCAATTTTCAGTATCCAGAGAACGGAGTTGTGGTAGATAATCCACCCTTTTCGATATTGGCAGAGATCCTTCAGTTTTACAAAAACAATGGGATCAAGTTCTTTTTGTTCGCGCCTGCTCTGACGTTGTTTTCTTCTTCTTCTTCTTCTTCTTCTTCTTCTACGGCGCTTTGTACCGGGATTGGGATCACATATGAAAACGGAGCGCGTGTCAATACGTCATTCTTAACTAATCTGGATCCGGCAGAGATCAGATTCAGAACAGCTCCGGATCTATACGCGGCTGTTAAAATCGCTGACGAAGAAAACGCAAAGAAAAACAGAAAAGAGCTCCCAAAGTATTCGTATCCGCTTGAAGTGGTGACGGCTCCAATGCTGACAGCATACAGTAGGTATGGCATCGATTTTGCTGTCAATAAAACCGAAAGCTATCAGATCAGCAGCCTTGATTCTCAGAAGGCGAGCGGAAAGGCTCTATTTGGTAAAGGCTATCTCATATCAAATGCTAAGAAGGCAGAGCGAGAGAAGGCAGAGCGAGAGAAGGCAGAGCGAGAGAAGGCAGAGCGAGAGAAGGCAGAGCGCTGGGAATTATCTGAAAGGGAGATAGAGATAATTAGCAGATTGGGGTAAATGAGGAGGGAATAAATGGAAACAAAATGGAGCGAGGCGTACCTGAGCGGCGTCCGGAACCGGTGGGTGATGGTGGATTATTACGAAAGAAGAATCAAACAGCTCGAGGATCAGCTTTTAGCATACGGTAGCGCAGGTATCGACGGTGAACGTGTGCAATCTTCCCCGAAGAGTGACAGCCTTGAGAAGCGTGTGATCCGGTTTGTGGAGAACGAGGAGAAGATCATCGTCAGGTTTTATGATCAGCTTGAGGCCGCAAACGAAAAGCAGGACGAGGCTATGGAGCGGATCGGATGCCTGAAGGAAGGAAACCGAAAGAACTTCTTGATTGAATACTATGTGAACAGGCTCAGCATAAGAGAGATAGCAGAGTTGTTTGGACATAGCGACGAAGCTTCGACACGTAACCTGAAGGCTAAGGCACTCGAATACTTTGAAGAGATGGCGAATGTCTGCGGATGGAAGAAATAAAAAGGTATTATAGAAGTACACGCCACAATCTGATATAGTGTAGTCGGTGAATCATTGGTTTACCTTAACTGCATAGGAAGCGCATCCTTAATCGCTGGGTGCGCTTTTTCTGTTGGAGATAATATGGATTACAAAAGCAAACGGTGGGAAAGCTTACGCAAGTCAATCCTTCGACGCGACGGATATATGTGTCAGGAGTGCAAGCGATATGGCAAGGTGAGAGATGGAAGTCACGTTCACCACATCTTTCCCGCTGAACGATATGAAGAGTATCAGTACAAGTCGTGGAACCTGATAACATTGTGTCAGGCGTGCCACAACCGGATGCACGATCGTGATAGCCATGAGCTGTCACAGGAGGGAGAGAAGCTGCTTGAGCGCACAAGACGAAGGATACAGGACAGGCTTTCCGAGTAAGCCGGGGTGGTATGACGTGATCGTTGACGGAGTAGAGCAGCGGCTCTGCTTTCGTTTCTGTCCGTCCTGCGGGATGAATGTCTGGCAGGATCTTTACGGCAACAAGACAGATCCTGATCTCGTACAGTGGATGCCAGGGTCTTGGTCTATATACCCATAACACATTCTCCTTTCATGGGGAGCAGGGGCTGATCACTCCTGCTCCTTCACTTGGAGAAAAACATAAAAAAATTTTTTTGAGGTATCCCCCGGCCTCAAAAAATTTTTTTAATTTTTTTTTGGGCCAACGGGGCGAGGGGCTTCTTCCCCACCCGATCAATATTTAAAGGAAAAATCCCCAGATGGAATCAAAGAAGTGGAAAAGTTTAATAATGCGGAACTGCAAATCAGTTGGAACCATGCAACCGGCTTTCAAATCGGTGATTGAGACATTGGCCGACATCCTGGAGCAGCGGGACAAGGTTTGGGAACAGTTCGTGAGTGAAGGCGCTCAAGTGATCATTGAAAGGGTGAGTGACCGGGGCGCTGTTAACTCGGCTAAGAATCCTCTCTTCGTAACATGGATGGATTTGAACACTCAGGCCTTGTCATACTGGAGAGACCTGGGCCTTACACCGAAGGGCTTGAAAGCAATCAATGATTTAATGGTGAAGGATGCAAAGAAAGATCCGCTGGTTGAAGCTCTGAGAAAGATCAGCGGTGATGGCGATGGCAAAGTCTTATAAAAGTATAGCAGTTGAATATGCGCATGACGTCGTTTCCGGGAAAGAGGTTGCGGGTGAGGACAGAATCCTTGCATGCCAAAGATTCCTAAATGACCTCAAGCGAAAAGACCTTGAGCTGCACACGATGGAACCGGATTTTGTGATCGCAGTGATCGAGCAGTTTATTGTCCACAAACAGGGCGAGGACATTAACGGTGTCTCGCTTGTTGGAAAGCCGCTCATTCTGGTCCCCTGGCAGATCTTCATTGTTTATAACCTCGTTGGATTTTATTGGAAGGGAACACAGGAAAGGCGTTACAAAGAGGGGTTCATCTTTGTCCCGAGGAAATCCGGAAAAGCTGTGAGCCTTGACACGGAAATACCTACACCGGACGGATGGAAACTCATGAAGGATATACATGAGGGTGACTATGTATTTTCGCAGGATGGAACACCCGCCAAAGTCCTTGTTGAGTCCGAGATATTCCATAAGCAAATGTTTGAATTGACATTTGATGATGGAATGAAGGTTAAGGCGAGTGCTGACCACATATGGACAATCCAGACAAAGGATAGCAGAAGGGCATTTAAGAGACCATATAAAAGAGAGTCAAGCACGCATCCAGCACTTCACAGGAATGAGGGATGGATAGAACGCCGGACAATCGACATGATTGGAGACTTTGCCAAAGTCCGGAAAGACGGAAAAGGCATTGAATATAAATACAGAGTACCAATGACTAAGCCGGTGCAGTATCCAAGAGCAGATTTGGAGGTTGACCCTTACACTCTTGGAGTTTGGCTTGGAGATGGATCATGCACAGATACTAATATAACGTGCGCTGATACTGACCGAGAAGAAATGATGGAACTGTTATCCGCAGAAGGTCACACTTGCGTATGGCATGAACACAAGAATAGAGCCGGGAGCATAGCACTTGATAAGCATGGCAAAAATTTATCAAATGCTCCAAACCCCTTGAGGGATAATTTGCGGAAATTGAATGTTTGGAATAACAAACATATTCCGGATAAATACATGACCGCATCCATATCGCAAAGGCTTGCACTCCTGCAAGGACTCATGGACACGGATGGAACTTGTAGCGTGCGTGGAGAATGTGAGTTTACTCAAAAATCCAAGAGATTAGCACAACAGGTATTTGAACTTGTATGCAGCCTTGGGTTCCGTGGAACAATCAACCCCAAAATGGCAAAGTGTAACGGAGTGGATGCCGGCATTGTTTATCGTGTTCATTTTTTCACGGATAAGACCATGCCATGCTTTAGGTTAAAGCGAAAGGTTGAGAGGTTGAAACCATCTCTTGCCACTCGTATGAAAGCTAAAAGCATTATAGATATTCGAGAAATACCCACTGAGCCATCAAAGTGCATCATGGTGGACAATCCAACACATTTGTACCTTGTTGGAAGAAGTTATATAGCAACACATAATACACTCTTTGCAGCGGGACTGGCATGGGGCTTGTCACTACTGGAAAGAAGGAGCGGAGCCAAGCTTTATATTACGGCGGCCGCATTGAAGCAATCAAGGCAGGCTTTTGACGATATCACCTATTCCCTCCGGAATAAGGGGATCATCAACACATTTACGGTACACGACAATAACACGGAGCATTCCGTTCAGAGAGATTTTGCGCAGGAAGGATCCATCTACATCGAAGCTGTAGCGGCCAATCCGGATGCACAGGACTCTTTCAACTGCAACCTGGCCATTGCCGATGAGATTCATGCTTTCAAAAAGGCGGCTCAATACAACCGCTTTAAAGAAGCCATGAAAGCGTATACCAATAAAATGATGATTGGGATCACAACGGCCGGCGATAACATGAATTCGTTTTGCTACAGAAGATTGGAGTACGCAAGGAAAGTGCTCCGTGAAACTGTTAAGGATGATAACCTGTTTGTTTTTATCACCGCCGCTGATCAGGACGAGAACGGGAATGTCGATTACCTGGATCCGATTCAGCACCAGAAGGCTAATCCGTCATTTGGCGTGACGATCCGGCCAAGTGATCTTATGAATGACGCTTTGCAGGCGCAGAATGATCCGCAACAGAGAAAGGACTTCCTTTCCCGTTCGCTGAACGTCTACACGACAGCAATGAAGGCATACTTCAATATCGAGGAGTTCCGTAAGTCTGACAAGAATTACAGTTGGACACTCGAGGAGCTGGCAAAACTACCGATAGACTGGTACGGAGGCGCAGACCTCTCCAAGCTCCACGACCTGACCGCCGCTGCACTCTTCGGGCATTACGATCAGGAGGATGTGGATATCATTATCACTCACGCTTTCTTTCCGGTGGTGAATGCCGCTAAGAAGGCGGACGAGGACGGAATTCCGCTTTTTGGATGGGCGGATGACGGATGGCTTACAATGTCAAATACTCCAACAGTTGAGGTATCTGACGTTGTTAAGTGGTTTCAGTTCATGCGGGATCGCGGTTTTAAGATTGTCCAGGTCGGGCATGACCGTAAGTTCGCCCGTGAATACTTTGTCGAAATGAAAAAGGCAAAGTTTAATATTATAGATCAGCCACAGTATTATTACCTCAAAAGTGAGGGCTTCAGGCACATAGAAAAGTCGGCAAAAGATGGTCGGCTTTTTTATTTGCATTCAGACGCTTATGAGTACTGCGTCCAAAACGTCCGGGCCATAGAAAAGACGGATGACATGATCCAATATGAAAAGGTAATGCCGGAGCAGAGGATAGACCTGTTTGATGCTTCGGTATTCGCATGTGTGCGATATTTAAATGATTTTGAAAAAAGAAAATCCAAGAGAAGTTGGTGGGAGTAAAAGATGGCGCTTTTTAGCAGAAAGAAAAAACAGAATCGCAATGTCGGCCTGTGGCTGTCTGACTCCGATATCTGTTGCACCGGGTATACACCGCTCGATAAGAACCCGGAAGTTGTAACAGCCTGCAGGCGGATCGCAGAGCTGATCGGGATGCTCACAATCCACATCATGGAAAATACCGAGGATGGGGATAAGCGGATCATAAACGAGCTCAGTGCAAAGCTGGACATTAACCCGAATCCCTACATGACGAGGAAGGATTTTATAACGGCAATCGTTATGAATCTCCTGCTTTATGGCGATGGCAACTCGGTGGTTAAGGTTAATACAAGCCAGGGCTACCTTGGCAGCCTGGAGCCGGTTCCTGCGTCCATGGTAAGCTTCAATGGCACATGGAACGATTATTCGGTAACCATTGACGGCAAAGTCTATGACAAGGACGACGTCCTGCATTTCCGGATCAACCCTAAAAAGGATTATCTCTGGAAAGGGCAGGGTTTCCGTGTGATCCTGTCCGACTTGGTTTCTAATCTTAAGCAGGCAAGCGCAACCGAGAAAGCGTTCTTCTCTTCCAAGTGGAAGCCGTCAATGATCATTAAGGTTGACGCCTTGATAGATGAATTTGCAAGCCCTGAAGGGCGGCAGAAACTTCTCGATTCCTACGTCAAGAGCTCTAATGCCGGAGATCCGTGGCTTATCCCTGCGGAGCAGTTCCAGGTGGAGCAGGTTAGACCGCTGTCCCTTGCGGATCTTGCCCTTGCTGATAACGTAAAGCTTGACAAGCAGACGGTAGCATCAATTCTCGGCGTTCCGTCGTTCCTTCTCGGAGTTGGGCAGTACACCAAGGCCGAGTGGAACAGCTTTATTAACTCGCAGGTTAAGTCCATCGTCATGAGCATCCAGCAGGAAATGACAAAAAAGCTGATCCTGTCTCCAAAGTGGTACGTCCGGTTTAATATCCTTTCCCTTCTGGATTGGGATATACAGACAATCAGCGATGTTTTCTGTGCCTTATCGGACCGCGGCTTTGTAACAGGTAACGAGGTGCGGGATAAGATAGGCATGAGTCCGGCTGACGGATTAAATGAGTTTAGGGTATTAGAGAATTATATCCCGTATGACATGGCTGGCTTGCAGAAGAAATTGGTTCAAAAAGGCGAATAAGCCTTTTGAATAGCGCGAACGGGTTGCAAACCGTAGGGAGTGATGACCGCCACTCCCGACGCGCTTCACAATAGCGGTCAATATGAAAGGCGGTCAAAAATGAATAGTGGTATTTACGCATTGGTCAATAAGAACAATGGCAAGAAGTACGTTGGAAGAAGTGTGGACCTCCATAAACGTGAGATGACGCATTTGTGGTTGCTTAAAAATAACAGGCACTTCAACATCCATCTACAAAGAGCATGGAACAATGGAGATAGATTTGATTTCGTTATTTTGGAAGAATGCACCGAAGACAAGTGCAATGAGAGAGAAATATATTGGATTGACAAATTAAACACTATGAAAGCTGGATATAACCTTTGTGAAGGTGGAAATACTACAACCGGCTATCATTTCTCGGAAGAGACAAAAAGAAAAATATCGAGTAAGAACAAGGACAAGAAAAACTCCATCGAGACTATTGAAAAGCGAATCAAATCATTGAAAGCACACATAGAAAATGATCCTGATTTTGCCATGTCTTACAAAGAAAAGTTGAGACAAATCGCTATTGATAGAAATTTCGGACATTGGAATGAGGGGACTCATCACACCGAAGCAGAGAAGAAAAACCTATCAGAGAAATTGAAATGTCGATTTGTTTCGGATGAGCACAAACAGAAATTGAAAGAACTGTATTCCGGTGAAAAATCACTGTCTGCAAAATTGTCTCGTTCTGATGTTATTGAAATCAGATATAGATTTTTGAATGGCGAAAGACAGATTGATATATGCAAAGATTATCCAGTAGGACCACAAACCATATATGACATTGTTAGAAATCGTAGATGGAAAAGCGTTCCGAACACACTAAAGGAATTGGAGGATTTAATGAAAAATGGAAGACAGGACAATGGGGGCTCGGCAAGTCCGAGCAAAAATAACTGATTTTAATGTCCGATCTGATGAAGATGGAAAACAGTACATAGAAGGTTATTTCGCTGTTTTTAACAGCGTTTATGACATTGCTCCGGGAATGTCTGAAAGCGTAGCACCCGAAGCTTTTAATAAAACCATTTCAGATGACATTCGGTGTTTAACCGACCATGATACACGACTTGTCCTTGGTAGAACATCAGCGCATACCTTTGAATTAAAGGTTGATGCTCATGGTTTGTGGGGACGCGCTCTGGTCAATCCGAACGATCAGGACGCAGTTAACACAAAGGCAAGAGTTGATCGCGGTGACATCAACCAAGCGAGTTTCGGATTTGACATTATCAAAGAGGATACCGACATCCGCGAAGATGGGTCAGTCCATTTCACAATCCGAGAGGTTAAGCTATACGAATGTTCTGTTGTGGCATTTCCAGCTTATGCGGAAACGAATATCACCTCACGAGCAAGAGACGCGGAGGTTGCTAAGGAACGGGCAAAGCAGGCGGATTATGAGCGGAGGGAAGAGAGACGCAGAAAGTTGGTAGAAAAACTAAACGGAGGTAATGAAAATGCTTAGAGCATTAGTTATCGGAAAGAAGAAAAGAGAAGCCGAGAAAAAGCTCGAAGAGGCAAGGAATAGCCTTACAGAGATCCTCAAACGTGAGGCAAGCCTTGCAAACGAAATGCAGACACGCGAGGACGTATCTGACGAGGAGCTGAAAGCGGCTGAAGAGGAAGCTGATAAGATCGAAACAGAAAGGGCAGAAGCCGAAAAAACTGTCGCAGACCTTGAGGCGGAAGTTGACAAGCTTGAAAGAGAGCTTGCTGACATTGAACAGGCTCCGGCAGAAGATAACAAGCCGGAAGAAAGAGCGGCAACCCCGCAGAAGGAGATTAGAACCATGAAGAGATGGAAAGAGATGAACTATGAGGAGCGTTCCGTATTCGTGCAGCGGGATGAGATGCAGACTTTCCTTGGAGAAATCCGGTCTGCAATCGCAGAGAAGAGAACTATCAGCAATGCCGGATATCTGATCCCGAAGATTCTGATTGGCGTGCTGAAGGAGAGCATTGAGGATTATTCCAAGCTCTATAACCGCGTATTCCTCAAAAGCGTTCCTGGCGAGGGCCGTGTTGTTATCGAGGGAGCTATCCCGGAAGCAGTATGGACCGAGGCTTGCGCTAACATCAATGAGCTTGACCTGAGCTTTTCCAAGGTTGAGGTTGACGGTTACAAGGTAGGCGGATATTTCAAGGTATGCAACGCTACTCTTGAGGATTCCGATGTTGACCTTGCAAACGAGCTGATCCGTGCACTCGGACAGGCTATCGGCCTTGCTCTGGATGCAGCTATCGTATTCGGCACTGGCACAAAGATGCCGGTTGGTATCGTAACCGCTCTGAAGGCTGTGGCATCTACTCCGAATGTAGTTTCTCACGCAAATACAGTAAAGGACAAGGCTCTGATCGAGGCTCTGATCGGCGATGCAGCACTGATCTCCAGCAAGTATGGCTCTGATCTGATCTGGATCATGAACAAGAAGACTCTGCTTAAGGTTCGCATGGCTATGATGAATGTTAATGCAAACGGTCTGTTTGTGGCTGGCAACCAGCTCCCGATCGTTGGCGGTGACATCATTGAACTTGGATTCATGCCTGACGATGTAATCGTTGGCGGTTATGCAGATCTGTATCTGCTTGCAGAACGTGCAGGAACAAAGATCGGTACTTCCGAGCATGCATTCTGGGTAGCTGACCAGACCGGATTTAAGGGCACTGCTCGTTATGATGGTAAGGTTCTGGATACCAACGGCTTTGTTGCAATCGGTATTAATGGAGCAGATGGGGATGATATGGTTCATACCTTCCCGCAGGACGGTGCAAATTTATAACAAGTCTCGTTGTTGCGCCTGAGGACGGCGAGACGGAAATGTGGGGAACTCCGGTGAGCGATATGCAATCCGGAGTGACCGTATCAGGACAGAACATTACCGGTACACTTAAATATCTTGACAGCGGCGCTCCTTCTGAGTGGTGGGGCGCAGGCAACTTCCTGAATCTGAAATTTACGAAGGATTCCGATGCAACATCCATCAAGGTCGGGCTTACTAATAGCCGCGGCTCCGGCATGGTAGAGCTTGATCAGGATATGAACGCAATGCTGAAGATCTCCGATAAGAATCAGCAGAAGCTGAAAGTCATCCAGAGCAGAACGGGCGAGGAGAAGACATGGATCTTCGATCTCTCCGGACTTGTCTGCGAGACAGAATAGGAGGATTGCATGTCAGTAGTAATTACACCGGATTATGCCGGAACGAAGAAAAATGATGCTGTCGAGAAGAAGGACGCGACCAAGAAGGACGCACCAAAGAAACCGACAAGCTCGAAGAAATAGGAGGGCTAACAGATGCTGGAGATGCTGAAAGTTGATCTGGGGATTTCTTCCACCGCATATGATGCGAGGCTTAACCAGTATCTTGAGTCCGCGCAGGCAGAGATTGTCCGGGAGGGAGTAACTTTCCCGGAGACTCTCGCAGTGGAAGATATGCAGCTTATAGTGATGTATGCATCTTATATGTGGCGCAAGAGAGACGGCAACGAGACCGGGATGCCTCGGATGCTCCGGTACTTGCTCAATCAGAGGGTGATATCCCAGAAGATGAAGGCAGGTGAGTGATATGGAAAGCACGATCAAGCTAATCGCTGAAACCGATACGAAAAATGCTTATGGCGCACTGGTTAAGACGGAAACGGAAAGAGAGATCTACTGCGAGGTAGAGTCTGTTGGTAGAAGTGACTTTTTCAACGGGCTTCAGAGCGGATTAGGGTTCTCTTTTGTGTTTGTAACGAATCCAATCAATTACCAGGGTGAAAGAGTAGTTGAGTATAAAGGTCAGCGATATGCGGTAGTCCGTACATATTACGCTAAGATTGACCGGTTGGAAATATATACCGGTGAAAGGGTTGGTGCTCATGGATCTAACTAAGCAGATCAATGAGATTTTGATGAAATACGCGGATGAAGTGGAGGCTGATGTCCTAAAGGTTGAGGAAGATGTAGCAAAGGAAGCTGTTAAAAAGCTTAAATCTACGTCTCCGAAGAATGCCAGGAACGGAGGCCACAAGCACTATGCAGATGATTGGGGAATCGATAACCAAAGCAAGAAGAAGTATGCGAAGTACGTTATCCGCAATAAGCAGTACCAGCTTACGCACTTACTGGAGAATGGACACGATATCGTACGCGGAGGCCGTAAGGTAGGCCACGCAAGCGGGCAGAAGCATATCAAGCCAGTAGAAGAGTGGTGCAAGAGCGAGGTAGAGAAGCGGATCAGGAGGGAGCTTTCATGACAAAAGAACAATTTTATCAGGGGCTTTCCGAGGTTGTCGAAACGTTCTATGGTAAGGCTCCAATGGGGCAAGCGCTACCCTATGCAGTTTATACCTGGGATCATGACAACAATTTTCCTGCCGATGACGTAGTGTACCAACCTGTCGCAACCATCACAGTTAATCTTTACGCGGTGGATCCGGCAATTGAATCAGCCGTAGATGCTAAGCTCACGGAAATGGGCCTCTTTTGGACATCCACAACAAGTTTCGAGCTTGATGATGATGCATATCTCACTATATACACGATGGAGGAATTTGAAGATGAAGAAAGTTAAGTTTGGGCTGAAAAATGTCCACTACGCAGTGGTTACGGAGACCACGGACAGCACAACCGGCGCTGTAACTTCCACATATGGAACCGTTAAGGCTTGGCCCGGCGCTGTCAATATCTCGCTTGATCCGAGTGGAGACGATACTCCGTTCCATGCTGACGATGGCGTCTACTACACAATCGGAAACAACTCCGGATACTCCGGAACGTTTGAGTCTGCTCTTATCCCGGAAGATGTTCTTACATCTGTTATGGGACAGGACAAGGATGCAAACGGTGTTGTAACCGAGACAACTGAAGATGTCAAGAAGTACATCGCTCTGATGTTTGAGTTCCAGATGGATGAGAGCGGCAGGCGTTTCCTGTTCTACCGCTGCTCGTTGGCTCGTCCTTCCGTAGCTGGACAGACCAAGGCGGATTCTACCGAAGTACAGACCGAGACCGTTAATATCACAGCTACTCCGCGTCCGGATGATCAGAAAGTGAAAGCTTTCGTTGACGCGGATGGAGAAGCATATGATGACTGGTATACGGATGTTTATACCAGCTAATGAAATAACTGACAACTGAGCCCAGGATGATTTCTTGGGCTCTTCTTTTTTAGGGAGGGAAGCCATGAAACGAACAATTGAAACAAGCGCCGGTGCGCTTACGTTGGAATGCAACGCTGCAACACCTTTTATAGTTAAGCGGATGTGCAGTTTTGATATGCTCAAGTATTTCACGGAAACAAATATTGATGACGGGCTGTTGCTTGATCAGATCGAGCGCTTCGAGATGATCATATATGTGATGCATCTCCAGGCTACTAAGTCAACGAGGGAAGCTCTTAACTCCACGATGGACGAGTTTCCGGAGTGGTTGGCGGGCTACTCCATCCAGGAGATGACGTCAGAGATCATCCCGGAAGGTATCAACCTGTGGGTTACGTCCGAGCAGACGTCTACTCGAGCAAAAAACCCGGAAGGCCAACAGTAAGGCCCTTTACTGTTGCGCTTTTGATGCTTAGGGCGAAAGAGTTAAGTCTGTCTTTTGACGAGCTCGAAATAGTCACGATTGGAGATATCCTCGATATGACGATTGAGCGGTTGAACGATCAAGAGGAGTGGGACTATATAGCCACTCAGGCAGATATAGATAAGTTGATGAGGTGATGATATGGCATCCGGAACAATCAAAGGGATCACAATTGAGATAGAGGGTAAGACTTCCGGACTTGTCAAATCCCTCGGTGATGTTAACAAGGAGCTGTCGCTCACTCAAAAGAGCCTCAGGACGGTTGATCAGGCGCTTAAGCTTGATCCGGGAAATGTCGAAACACTCAAGAAAAAGCAGGAAATCCTTAACACCGCTATCGAGCAGACCAAAGAGAAGCTTGAACTTGAGAAAAAGGCAGCGGCGGACGCTGCAAAGGCTCTGGAAGATGGGACGATCTCAAAGAGCCAGTATGATGCGCTTCAGGCAGAGGTGGCTAAGACTGCCTCGCAGATGAACACGCTGGAGAAGGAAGCCAAAGAGACCAACAGCGCGCTGAACAAAACTGCAGATACTAAGCGTTTTGACAAGCTTAAGGGTGCGCTTGACAAGGTCGGAAAGGGCCTGAAAGGTGCGGCTAAAGCTACAGGAGTAGTTGTGGCGGGTGCAGCGGCTGCAGCGGGGGCCATGGTTAAGCTTACTTCCAGCGCTGCCGAGACCGCTGATGAGATAGACAAAATGTCCCAAAAGATAGGCATCTCAAAGAAGGCTTATCAGGAGTGGGCTTACGTCATGGGGCAGAACGGTATGGATGTCAATCTGCTCCAAAGCGGGATGAAGTCCCTTAACACTCAGATCCTCAAAACACAGGGCGCAACGGATAAGAGCAAGACCGCCCTTGGAAAGCTTGGGATTGCTGTCACGGACTCGTCCGGAAAACTCCGGTCGCAGGAGGATATCCTCTACGATACTATCACGGCGCTTGCCAATATGGACGAGGGCGCGGATCGCGCTAAGCTTGCGCAGGAGCTGTTGGGCAAGAGCGGCTCAGAGCTTGCTCCGCTGCTTAACCAGGGCGGACAGGCGATTAAAGATTTAACCCAAAGGGCGCATGACCTCGGGCTTGTCATGAGTGATGAGGCTGTGGATGCCGGGGTTAAGCTCGGCGATACGATGGACGATGTAAAGAAGTCCTTCAAGGCGCTCGGTACTAACCTCGGCACATCTTTGATGCCGATCGTGCAGAAACTTGCGGATAAGATCCTTGAGTTTATGCCGAGATTTCAAAAGCTCTTTGATAAGATCGGCCCTGGCTTGGAGACTTTTCTCGAGAGCATGCTCCCGATGCTCTTTGACCTGGCCGAGACTCTGCTCCCGCCGATCTTTGATCTCTTGGAGGCAGTGCTCCCGCCGCTGACTGAAATTGTAAATGCAATCCTGCCGGTCATCTCAGATTTGCTCAAGACGATCCTGCCGCCGCTGATTGATATTGTCAAGTCAATCCTGCCGGTTATCGTTGACCTGGTCAACGCACTCAAGCCGATCCTCGAAGCGGTTGTCGAGATCCTTAAGCCACTGATTGACTTGGTGCTTGACCTTATCAAGCCGCTGCTGGATCTGATTAAAAACATCCTCAAACCGCTGACGGACCTGTTTAAGGGCGTTGGCGATGTGCTTAAACAGACCGTGGGTCCGGCAATCGAGATTATATCCGGATTGCTTAATACTCTGTTGGGTCCCGCTTTTGAAGCAATTGGCGGGATCGTAAAGGCCGTGTGTGGAGTACTGACGGGAGACTGGGGAGCCGTAAGTGATGCGCTTAAGGGTATCTGGAACGGCTTGAAAGACGCCGCGGCGAAGATATGGGGCGCGATAGCTGACATTGCAGACTCCGCAGTAGAGTCAATCCTTGGAGATGTCAACGCGGCTCGAGATGCTACACTTGCTCTCCAGGAGGAGCAGCTTAAGCAGAGCGGGATCCTCGATAAGGTCGATCAGAACCGGTATAACTACAACCGGTATGGTACAGCCAATTCGGACGTCGCCAACAAGATGAGCTCGTCCGTATCAAATGCCGAGATATATAAGGCACGTGCTAAGGGCAATACCGTCACCGTCAACACTTATATCGGATCTGATAAGGTCAACACCACTGTCAGCAAGGCCAACAAGGCTAATCAGGCCCAGAAGGGAGGACGCTGATGTTAAGGACCGATTATCCAGTATATATCAACAATACAGAAATCAAGGCAAAGTGCATCAGCTGGGCCCGTGACTACGAGAACATTGAGATTACTAATCAGACCGAGGATGGACATGATGATGTAGAAGTTGTCCGCAGGGGAAAGCGCTCGATATATGCGGGCTTTCAGTGCAGTGACTACTGGGCATCTATACTGACAGAGTTTAACGATGAGCCGATCCTCGAAGTAAGATTTTACGATGTGAAGACCAAGGATTATATAACTTTGGAGATGCGCATGGATGACTTAAGAGACGATCTTGTTGATAACTCTGACAAGCTGCAGTCTTCCAATGGGTTATACATTGTAACTTTTAACTTGATTGAGTTTTAGCGGAGGCTTTGATGTATCCAGTAAGTGACGCTTATCTAACTGCATTATCGAGGCCTGCCAAGGTGCGCCGGATCACGGGGACCATCGGAAACCGACAAGTCACAGAGGCCAACTTCGTTTCTGGCAGCTTGCGGATATACAACGCTTGCTCTGAGGACAACGAGATCAAAATCGGCTCTGTGTACATGGGGACGCTGGAAGCCGTGGTTAAGGGTGTGGATTACCTCCGCAATTGGTACGGCAAGGTGGTCACGCTTTCGGAAGGCCTAAAGCTTGCTGATGGCACATGGGAAGATGTCCCGCTTGGAGTCTTCCGAGTTGTCGAGGCCAACCACGCAGATGACGGCGTACACATCACCGCTTATGATGATATGCGGCGATGCGACATCCGGAAGTGGACACATGAGACGTTTGTAGGACAGCCATATGACTATCTGCAGGAGATCTGTAACATCGCTCACGTAACGCTTGCGCAGACGGAAACCGAGATCAAGGCATTCCCGAACGGGCTGAAGGGGTTCTCCCTGTTCCCGGAAAACGATATCGTCACCTGCCGGGATATGCTGTTTTGGGTGTGTCAGACAATCGGCGCCATAGCAACCTTTAACCGTGACGGACTGCTTGATATCCGGAGATATGGAGACTATCAAGAGCCTGTTGCGACAATTGGCAGCGGAACCCGGTGGCAAGGTGGATCCATTTCGGACTTTGAGACGTACTACACATCACTAACCTATGATGATGTGCAGAGCGGCGAGCCTTTTGAGATCGGCGAAGAGACAGATGACGGGCTTGTGTATGAGCTCGGAGCTAATCCGCTGCTGCAGTACTACGGCACAGATCCGGTTAACCATCCTGCGTGGGACATCCTGGAATCGCTCCAGGCGATCCGGTTCACGCCTTTTAACGTGGATTTGGCAGCATGTCCGGCATATGACTTATGCGATGTCATCGAGTTAGCTAACGTGAGAGGCGATTGGAGCCCCGTAGGGTGCATCATGGAGTACAGCTACCAATTCCACGGTACCTACACGATACAGGGCTTTGGTAGCAATCCTGCACTTAACAACGTCAAATCTTCCACAGATAAAGCTCTTGTAGGCTTAAAAAACCAAGGTAAAGGTAACACTATTCAGTATTACACCTTTACCAACGGGCGGCAGATATCAGTAGGGGATACATACGAGGAAATAGTACATATCCGCTTTGCAACGGTTTCAGAAACTTTAGCAGTATTTCAGGCTGAAGTCCACCTTGACGTAGATACCGTAGACGTAGCAAGCGCAACGATACAGTACGAGTACAACAACGAGATTATCACGTATCTCCCGAAAGAGACATGGATAGACGGGGATCATATACTCCACCTGCTTTATTACTTCCAGACCGAAGGCGGTGCGGAAAATGAGTTACTTGTCAGCCTCAAGCTTGAAGGTGGAACCGGGTGGATAGATGAGCAGAACGTCCATGCAATGATCTGGGGACAGGGACTTGTTGCAAGTGATAAATGGGATGGACGGATCAACCTTGAGGGCAACCTTCCTGAGTTTGGCTTTGCGACTTCACCCAATACGATTGACTACATCAATGGTACTGCAAGCGTCAATATTATCGAGAACATCAACCTCAGCTTTGATGACGAAGTGGAAGAGGTTGAGCTTGCCGTTACACCCGTACCTGAGAATAACTATGACGGTGCTCCGTATATTAACAAGAAGGCCGTATATGATCTCTACTGGAGCGATGTATATGACCTTAGTGGTGGGTGGCAAGAGCTCTATGAGGACTTTAACTGGTAAGGAGAGATTATGCGATACTCAGATAACTATAACCTTAAACTGCCTCAGAGAGGCGTTGACAGGGCTAATGTGGATGACCTTGATAGTAACTTTGAGACCATTGACGGAGCCCTTGCAGATGACAGGCAGATAGGTCTGCTGATGTATGACAGCACGGCTACGTATAACACTGGAGCTATCCGTGGCTACGAGAACCCTACCACGCACAGGGTACGGGCTTACAGATGCCTTGAGGATAACGTGACAGGCCCGTGGGATGCTACCAAGTGGGCACAGACCACCCTTGCGGCGGAAATCGAAAACGGTGGAGGTGGCGGCGGCTCTTCCACCCTTGCCGGATTAAGTGATGTTGACCTTGACACGCCTGCAGATGGCGAGGTGCTTACATATGACGCTACAGAGGGCAAGTGGGTCAATGCCACAGGTGGTAGTGGCGGTGCATCCGAACTCTCCGACCTTAACGATGTAAGCTTTACCACACCCACAGAGGGGCAGATACTTAAGTATGATGGAGATGATTGGGTAAATGCCAATGCTCCTGATGTGGATGTTACTAAGACAGCCACGGGCAACCCCATCGAGATAAGTGACGGAGCTAATGCTCCCCTTGTTAAGTGCGTGACGGAGATACAAGGCTCACAGGACTTACATGGACAAGATAAGCCGTGGGTAGGTGGAGCTGGGAAGAACAAGTTGCCTATGACGGTTGATGGTATAAAAGCATTAAATACTATTGGTACTTGGAGTGGCAACTCTTATACACAGACTGGCGTTACATTTACTATTCAGACAGATGCTGACGGGAATGTTGTTGGAATAAAAGCAAATGGAAATGCAACCGCAGATATAGTATTTATGTGTGGAAATTATATTCTAAAAGCAGGCTCGTCTATTAAATACAGCGGAAGTGTTAATGGGTCTCTAAACACCTTTTGGGTCGCTTACCATGGATACCGTAAAGCACCAGATGGAGATGGTACAGCAGATAGAACGTCAGCTTCGACAGATTGGGATGGTAACTTAGAAATAGGCATCAGTAATGGAGCATCATTATCTAATCAAATGTTCTATCCCATGATACGCCTTTCCACAGTATCAGACTCTACCTTTGCCCCCTACTCCAACATCTGCCCCATAACGGCATATACGGAGGGGGAGATTGAGGTGAGGGGGAAGAACAAGTTGCCGATGATAGTGAGTGATATAAAGTCGGTAAATACAGATGGAACATGGACGAATAATCAATATCAATTAAATGGAGTCACATTTGATTTGCAGACTAATGCAAATTGGAACATTACAGGAATCAAAGTAAACGGAACATCATCTGCCCTTACAAGATTATGGATAATGACAAATGAAAATATGGTCGATTATTCGTCATGTATATTATCCATGAAAAATGCAACAGCAAATTGTAGTTTTATCATTCTCCAAAGAGTGAGTCCGTGGACAGTTTATGCGATGGCTAATAGCGATAGCGATGTAGTTATACAGAACGCTTCTGATAATGCTATGTTTTATATCGAGATTTTGGCTAACAAAACTGTTAATACTACTTTATACCCGATGATTAGATATGTTGGTGGTAGTTCTGATTTTGAGCCTTTTGTTGCACCCACCACCCACACCACCACCTACCCCTCTGCTATATATCGAGGAAGTGAGGATGTGGTGAATGGGGAAGTGGTGACAGAATGGGGTATGATTGACAGCTATGCAGGGGAAACGCTTCCCGGTGAGTGGATAAGCGACCGTGACGAGTATGCTCCCGGCACTACTCCCACAATGGGGGCACAGGTCGCATATGCTCTTGCTACTCCCACAACCTCATCCGTCACCCCCACCAACCTCCCCGTCAAATCTCTTAACGGCTACACCCACATAGAGAGCAGTACGGGAGACCTTGCTGTTGAGTACATAACCCAACAGCAACAGCCTATTGTAGATTTAATAGAGAGTAGTAGTGGTACATCCGGGCATAACTACTCTACTACAGAGCAGGTGGTAGGAACGTGGATAGACGGGAGTACACTGTATGAAAAGACGATCAAAAAGCAGAACATTTCCAGTGCGTCAAGCTCGACTGTGCTTATCCCGAGTTCCGAATTAACAGGAATGAACATCATTGAAATCGACGGTAGTTATGTGA
>Ga0247608_10002520_pt1 | contig 22723 bp, 18 predicted proteins | sample 176DNAGHGlowgp2_FD_193490 | JGI IMG/M metagenome (GOLD analysis project Ga0247608, IMG submission 193490) | Sheep rumen microbial communities from Palmerston North, Manawatu-Wanganui, New Zealand - 1766 DNA GHGlow gp2 | ecosystem: Host-associated > Mammals > Digestive system > Stomach > Rumen ...
TCGACAGACGTGAACTTCGTCTGCTTTAAAAATCTCTCTATCATATTGTTTAGTTTACTGTTTACTGTTTACAGTTTACAGTTGATTACCTATGCGGTTGTTTCGGCCTCCAGTCATATCATCTGTACGCTCGAGCTTTGCTCGCTTGCTACTGAAAGGACGCAAGAACTGTAAACCGTCAACTGTAAACAAATATTATTTTACTCAACCGTAAATGCCAAGAACTTGACGGGCTTATCGCCTACTGCCAGCATGCCGTGGGGCTTGGTGGAGTCGAAATAGATGGAGTCACCCTCTTCGAGCACCATCGTCTTACCGCCGATGTAAAGTTCCATCTTGCCTTCGAGCACCATATTGAACTCCTGGCCTGGGTGAGAGTTCTTATAGATGGTGTGCGCTTCGGGTTTGGGTTCCACCGTGACGATGAAAACGTCAGCCTTGTGATTGACGAAGCCGCCTACGAGGCTTTGGTACTTGTAGGCTTTCGTCCTCTCGATGCTCATACCTTGCCCCTTCCTTGTCACATAGTATGACTTCATGTGGGGCGCCTCTGCGAAGATGAGCTCTTCTGTCGAGACACCGTACTTCTTGGCGATTTTCATCAGGTTTGAGATGGTGATGTCCATCTCGCCAGCCTCTATCTTCTCATACTTCTCGGCACTGATGCCGATGGTTTCAGCCATCTCGCTAACAGGGATGTCGAGCACGTCGCGCAGTCCCTTCAGGCGTTCGCCTATCTGCTTTAATTGTTCGTCCATATCTTTAATCTTTTCTTGTTTACAGTTTACAGTTTACGGTTTACAGTTGATTACCTTTGCGGGTGTTTCGGCCTCCAGTCATATCATCTGTAAACTGTAAACCGTCAACTGTAAACAATTTCTTTATTTTGCTCCAGCCTTGAGCCCTCTGATTACGGCGGAGGTGAAGCCTGCATGCTCCATCTCGTTGAGGCCCTTGATGGTCACACCGCCAGGCGTCGTCACCAGGTCGATGGCAGCTTCGGGGTGAAGACCGCTGGCTTCGAGCAGTTCCACGGCACCCTTCATCGTCTGCATCACGATGGCCTTCGCGTCGTCGGCCTTGAAGCCCAATTCCACACCGCCTTCGGCTGCAGCACGGATATATCGCATGGCATAGGCGATGCCACAAGAGGCGAGGGTAGTGCCAGCGGCCAGGTGCTGCTCGTCGGTGATGAGCGTGTTGCCCATCTCGTCGAAGATGCCGACCACCGTCTTGACATGGTCTTCTGCTGCACCTATTGGCACGATAAATGTCATCGAAGCCATCTCGGCAATCGCGATATTGGGGATGACGAGGAACAGCGGCGGGCACTGTTCTCCAAGCCATTCCTTAATACTCTCCGACGATACTCCGGCAGCAATGACTATCAGGATCTGCTTCTTGGGATCGAGTTCTGGGCGAATATCCTTTAATACTCGCTCCACGAGCCAAGGCTTCACCACCACACAGACGATGTCGGCGGAGTCTGCTGCCAGCTTGTTGTCTGTCGTCACACTGACACCCATCTTCGAGAACTTCTCCACGACGGCCTGTGAGGGGTCGCTCACCGTAATGTCTTCGTTCTTGAACTGCTTACCCTTGATGAGGCCTTCTACGGTAGCGCCTCCCATCGCACCTGCTCCTATTACTGCAATCTTCATATTCTTTTTTTTATTGTTTACAGTTTACAGTTTACGGTTTACAGATGATTACCTATGCGGTTGTTTCGGCCTCCAGTCATATCATCTGTACGCTCGAGCTTTGCTCGCTTGCTACTGAAAGGACGCAAGAACTGTAAACCGTAAACTGTAAACCAAAACCTATTATATAACCTTTTTCAGTCTCTCAATAAACTCCTCAGCATCTTCCTTCGTCAGGCAGAGCGGGGGCAGCAGGCGCAGGATGTTCGTTCCTGCACAGCCTGTAAAGCAGTGCTCCTGATAGATCAGCGGCTGGCGCACATCCTTATGAGGGATGTCAAGATCGATACCGATCATCAGTCCTCGACCGCGAACGTCAGTGATATGCTGCTTTGTCTTTTGGAGTTCCTTCAATTGCTCAATCAGGTATGTACCTACGTTGTCGGCATTCTCCACGAGATTCTCCTCTTCGAACACATCGAGTACAGCCAGAGCAGCAGCACAAGCCAGATGATTACCTCCAAAGGTAGTGCCCAACTGCCCATACACAGGCTTGAACTCCGGACTGATCAGTACGCCACCCATCGGGAAACCATTGGCAATGCCTTTCGCCACGGTGATGATGTCGGGCCGTATGTCGAGCCACTGGTGGGCGAAGAACTTGCCGCTTCGTCCGTAACCACACTGTATCTCGTCGCAGATGAGGACGGTGCCGTATTTCTTACAGGCAGCAGCCAGACCTTGTGCGAACTCCTTCGTAGCCAGTTTGATGCCGCCAACGCCCTGGATGCACTCCAGGATCACAGCGCAGACATCGCCCTTCGCCAATTCTGTCTCCCACGCCTTCAGATCGTTCATCGGCAGATAGGTCACGTGGCCGTTGTCGTTGATGGGGGCGATGATCTTCGGATTGTTCGTCACCTCCACGGCCAGCGAGGTCCTTCCATGGAAAGCCTTCTCACAAGAGAGCACCCTCGTCCTGCCATTGGTGAAAGACGCCAGCTTCAAGGCGTTCTCGTTCGCCTCGGCACCTGAGTTGATCAGGAACAGCTGATAGTCGTCGTAGCCAGAGATCTTGCCTAAGCGCTCAGCGAGTTCAACCTGTAACTGATTGATGACGGAGTTGGAGTAGAACCCCAACTTCGACACTTGTTCCGATACCTTTTTTATATAATGTGGATGTGAATGTCCGATTGAAATCACGGCATGGCCTCCATAGAGGTCCAGATACTCCTGCCCCTTGTCATCCCATACCTTGCAGCCTTTGCCCTTGACGATGTTCACGTCGAAGAGCGGATATACGTCGAATAGCTTCATCTTCTATAAACTCTAAACTCTAAACTCTAAACTATAAACCCTAAACTATAAACTCTAAACTATCCTTTGGGCTGCAAAGTTACGGCAAATATCCGACAAACCGCAAACTTCTTTGTTCTTTTTGCATAAAAATGTCAATGGCGCGCCCCAAAGTGCATGCAATTGACATATTCTTTCATCCTCTGGACTCCTTTTCACGACAACAAACGACAACTATCACAACAAAGCATAATCCGTTATTTTATGTTAAATATGTTGGAGTAAACTACCCTTACCTGCCCTAAACGGACAATCCGTCTTCCGGATTCCGTATCTTTGTGGCGTAAAAACGAACCATGATGGATCATATGGACAGAGAACCAAGAAAGCATCTGCCGGGCGTAACGGCAAAGAGAAGAAGGATGAGGGGGTCAGGGGGTGCACCTGAATGCGGGGGATTCTCACGCGTACCGCGCATACACACGGTACGCGTGAGAATTTATGTATTTTACTGTCACCCCCTGCACCCACCACCTTTCTGCCAGAAAGGTACTACCTTTCTCGGAGTTTGCAGCCACCTTTCTCCGGAAACATACACCAATATGTTATCCAATCGGCAGGATACTTATTGTCACACAGATTACACAGATTACACAGATTTTCTTTCGTCCTCCGGACTCCTAATTTGACGACAACATATACAACATATACAACATCTAATGGCGACATTGTCGCCAAGGGCCGAGTTGTCTTAGTTGTCTTAGTTGTCCATGTTGTAGTTAATTCTAATTTTTTGTCGTAAATTCCAAATTTGTTGTCGTTAACTTTATCCGTGCCCATCCGTGTCCATCCGATGCTATAGAAAAATCTGTGAGATCTGTGTTATCTGTGTGACGAAAAAACTGCCATATTATTTGGCCGTTCGAGAAATAGTTTGTAACTTTGCAGCGTCGAATCCTTTAAACTTAAACAACTATGGAGAATATCAAAGACAAAAAACCGAAAGAAGAAGTAAAGACAATGGCAGGAAAGTATTTGGACCCCAAGGCAGATTTGACCTTCAAGCTTGTGTTCGGTGAGCACAAGGATCTGGTGATGAGCCTGCTCAATGCCCTATTGCCGCTGGAGCCAGACGGCCAGATTGTCAGTGTGGAGTATTGGCCATCGGAGCTGGTGCCAGAGAATCCCGGCAAGAAGGACAGTGTGGTCGACGTGCGCTGCGAAGACCAGCAAGGCCGCCAGTTCATTGTCGAGATGCAGCTATATTGGAATCAGTATTTCAAGAACCGTGTGCTGCTCAATGCGAGCAAGGCCGTCGTGAAGCAGTTGAAGGAAGGTGAGGGCTACAACCTCATTCATCCCGTCTATTGTCTGAACCTGATCAACGACATCGGCTTTGAGAGCGAGCCCGATGAGTTCTACCACGACTATGCCATCGTCAACGTGGCCCACTCCGACCGCATCATCGAAGGCCTTCGCTTCGTATTCGTCGAGTTGCCCAAATTCAGACCCGAGAGCATTGCCGAGAAAAAGATGGCCGTACTGTGGCTGCGGTTCCTCACGGAGATTAACAAGAAGACAGAAGAGGCTCCCGCAGAGCTTCTGGAAAATGAGGCTACGCGCAAGGCTCTGAGCATAGTGGAGAAGTCAGCCATGAGCGAGGATCAACTCTATGCCTATGACAAGTTCTGGATGGCAGTAACCGACGAAGAAGGCTTCTTGGAAGCCCGCTACAACAGAGGCAAGGCAGAAGCCGAGGCGAAGGCCAGAGAGGAGAAGCTTGAGTCGGCTCGTAAGATGAAGGCCAAAGGTTTTTCTGATGATGACATTGTAGAGATTATCGGCATAACTCCAGAAGAATTGCGGACACTTTAACATAGATCCAATAGCTTTCGTCCACCCACTGGACTGCATTGCTCATGTCTCTTTTAAATGTGGGTCAGAGAACCGTCCCTTGATCCACGATATCAAACGACAACTATTACAACTATCACAACACCTAATGGCGACACTGTCGCCAATGGTCAAGTTGTTTTAGTTGTCCTTGTTGTCGTCAATTCTAAATTTGTTGTCGTCAATTCAATGTTTTTGTCGTTAACTTTATCCGTGACCATCCGTGTCTATCCGATGCTATAAAACAATCCGTGTGTGCCATCTGTGAGATCTGTGTGACGAAAAAAACTGCTGAATTATTTGGCCGTTCCAAAATATATGCTTACCTTTGCAACTGTTAATCCATATTGTATAACTTTAAATTTATATGCTTATGAAACAGAATGTGATTGCATTTCGTGCAAAATCTCTCCAAACGCTTGGCCGTTTCGGAAATTATTCGTACTTTTGCCCCTGTCAAGGTGTGACAGACGGCGTTCATTCCAATCATCAGATGAACTGAGGGAGGACGGGAAGATGGGAAAGTTTATCAATCCGTTTACCGATATGGGCTTCAAGCGCATCTTCGGACAGGAGGTCTCAAAGCCTATCCTGATAGAGTTCCTCAACAGCCTGCTGAAAGGCGAGCGCCAGATAAAGGACCTGAAGTTCCTGGACAAGGAACAGATACGGACATCGGAAGAGGACCGCTCGCTGATCTACGACATCTACTGCGAGCAGGAGAACGGTGAGCACATCATCGTCGAGATGCAGAACAAGAGCCAGCCCTACTTCAAGAACCGCAGCATCTTCTATGTCTCCAGGGCCATTGTGGAACAAGGCGAGAAGGGAGCAGAGTGGAACTATGAGTACAAGGCCGTCTACGTGATTGCATTCCTGAACTTCGACAGGAAAGACATCTCCGATGAGTTCAGATGTGACGTGACGCTGATGGACATGAAGAAGAGGACGCCGTTCTCAGACAAGATACGGCTCATCTACCTGCAGCTGCCGCTGTTCACGAAGGAACCGGATGACTGTCAGAACACCTTCGAACGGATTATATATGTATTGAAGAATATGGATATATTGGACAGGATGCCTTGGCTGGCCAAGGATGCCGTCTTTCAGAGACTGGCCAGCATCGCCGAGGTTGCGTCACTGAGCAAGGAGGAGCGTCGTGAGTACGACGAGAGCCTCCGCAAGTTCCGTGACACAATCAGCGTCATGGAAGGACAGTTCCTTGAAGGCGAGGAGAAAGGCCGGGCAGAAGCCGAGGCGAAGGCCTGGCAGGAGAAGCTTGAGTCGGCTCGTAAGATGAAGGCCAAAGGTTTTTCTGATGATGACATTGTAGAGATTATCGGCATAACTCCAGAAGAATTGCGGACACTTTAACAAAGATCCAATAGCTTTCGTCTACCCACTGGACTGCATTGCTCATGTCTCTTTTAAATGTGGGTCAGAGAACCGTCCCTTGATCCACGCGGACTCCTTTTCACGATATCAAACGACAACTATTACAACTATCACAACACCTAATGGCGACACTGTCGCCAATGGTCAAGTTGTTTTAGTTGTCTTTGTTGTCGTCAATTCTAAATTTGTTGTCGTCAATTCAATGTTTTTGTCGTTAACTATATCCGTGCCCATCCGTGTCCATCCGATGCTATAAAGCAATCTGTGCTATCCGTGATTTCTGTGTGACATAAAAGAAACCGTCACCTGGCCATCGCGGCTGGGTGACAGTGTTTTAAAACAATTATTAAATAAAAATTTATTAGTTCACATACTTCCTATTCATCACGAACCGAGAAGCCTTATTAACAGTTTAAATAAACTGTGATCATTTATATTGGTAGGGTGCCACATCGGCGCCAGAAAGAAAAAGCCTGCTCGACCCAGCAACCGGATGCGGCCACCCCTTATTTCAATTCCCAATTATCAATTATCAATTTCTAAAAAGCCTATCACCGGGCCTCACGGATGGGCGATAGAAAAGATTTTCAATCTAAAAATTTTTTATGTTCACAACCTCCCTATTCATCACGAACCGTGAAGGCTTAAATAACAGTTTAAATTAACTGTGTAGTCACAAAGCGAGGAGTCGAACCTCAATTTTCAATTATCAATTGCTTTCGTCCACCGACTGGACTGCTTTGTATGTGTCAACCTCACACCGTGCCTGTCCCCTTGTTACCCTCAATTGCTTTCGTCCACCGACTGGACTGCTTTGTATGGGTCAACCTCACACCGTGCCTGTCCCCATGTTACCTAGATCCGTGTTCACCCAATAATGATGAGTCATTATATTTATGAATCGGGGGCGAGGGCTGAGGCCCTGCGCCCCCGATGGGTTATTGATTTTCTCACAATGGGGCTGTTCCTATTGTGAGGTCATGTCTGATTTACAGAGTGTCATGATCACCTGTGCCAGGAGCTTCCTCACCAGTACCATCGCTACCGGAGAGAATTGCAGCCTTGCTCTTCAAAGCGATAACCTGAACCTCAGGTGCAAAATATTCAATCGTTTTCATTGTCTTGTTTATGTTTTAATGATTAATATCAATTAAAAGAACCCACTCACGCTCTTACGGGAGTGAGCGAGTCCTTTTAATTAGCATGATTTACTTAATGATAACCTTCTTACCGTTGTTGATATAGATACCCTTCTGAGTGGGAGCGCTCTGAAGCTTCATACCGCCGATGGTGTACCAGCCAGTCTTCACTGAGCTATTCTCAATCACGCCAGCCTCTACAGCCTTGATGGCAGTCTTCGTACCGTCGATCTCCTCGAAGGTGAAGATCACTTCACGAGCATTAGCTGCACCAGTTAGGTCAACATAAGCGTCGAACGGAACAACTGTCCAAGAGTTACTAGAAGTAGCACCAATTTGAGCCCACTTCGCATTGTCGCCTCTCAAGAAGCTGAAGTTAGGTTTGGTCTTATCAATCGTCAGGTTCTTGTAAGCACCAACGAACTTGTAACCATTTCCAGCGTCAACAGAAGGATTCTCGCCATCGTCAACAATCTTCTTAGCAGTGAAATTAAGAACTTTACCGTCAGTAATTGCTTCAGAGGTCTTCACACAGAACGGAGTGTTGGCAGGAATCTTCTGCATCTCAAGTTTGAATACAACATTATTCTCGGTGGTCTTTTCAGGATTAACCACGTTGACAATAGCATAGCCAAGCTGAGAAGAGAGTTCAGCAACAGTCACCTCGAACGGCAGAACCATGGTATTCCAAGTCTCAGCAGCCCATGGGTGAGCTGTACCAGCGGGAACCTCACGAGTTACACGGTTATTGAGAGTGATAGTCACATTCTGTTCCTCGCCAGCATGAGCCTTGATCAGATTATAGTCAGCATCATCTGTGGCAGTGGTAAAATTAATGGCAAAAGTACTACCTGTACCTACGATAATCTTACCAAAGGCTGTTGTGGCATCAATCTTATTATCACCTGTAACTTCATAACAATTTTGTGCTTCAGGAGTCAGTGTAGCATAGATACCGTCATCAACAGTCTGGTTGTCTGTCGTCTTGTTTTCAGTATCGGTTGCTACATTATGGAAAGAAAGTTCATAAAGGTTCTCTGCAACTTCACCTGCCTTTTTAATACCATCAACAGTAATAGTGGCCTTTGAAAGATCAGAAGCCTTCTTGCCTATTGCGAGATTCTGTGTAGGTATCGTGAAGGTCAGCTGGGCCTTCTTAATCTGCAGAGCACCAGGAACTACGGTCAATGTGGTATACTTCTCAGGCTTCGGGTTGGTAATAGTAGCGCTGATAGCATAGTAGCCTACAGCCTCACCTTCTGGCGTGCCAACCTTTTCACGGGTAATTGTGAATGCGGGGAGTTCATCGCCATCCTGCAGACCAGAAACAACATAGCTTGCTGTACCGAATACAGGATCAGCCTCACCATAGAACTTCGAAGCATTCTTGAAGGTCACTGTGATAGCACCTTTACCAATTATCAGCTGTGCCTTCGGAGTACCAATCTTGAAGGTATAGTTCTTGGTATCATCTGTATCACCTTTCTTTACCTTTGCAGCACTACAATCGGGAGTGATGTCATAAGAACCAACGCCCTCGCCAGCTTCACGAGTAAAGGTTACACCTGAGACTTTATAACCGGAAAGAATGCCAGTAGGTTCATCACTAGAGAGCACAAAAACAGGATCATCCTCTCCAACGCTCTTAGAATCTGGCTTTGCAAAGATTGCCAACTCGATAGGCTTGATAGTCAATTTACCCTTTAGGTAATTTTTAAATTGGTAGTTAGCGCTTGCTGCACCACCCTCAATGGTAAGATCGTAATCAGCAGCATCCTTAGCAGTAGTTCCAACTTTTACTGTGGTAGGATCAGTGAAGCCACCAGTTACAGTAGCATAGTTGGCAACATCCTCACCTACAAGACCCATATATGTGAAAGTAACAGAACCCGCATAATTGGTAGCCCCATGATCTATACCATCATAGACTATATCATAATCTTCGATACCGACAGTGATAGGAGCCGGATCAATAGTGAAGGCACCGAAGTTAACCTTTGTACCAGAGTAGTTGCCTTTAAAGTTGACGGTGTAAGAATGTCCAGCACCAGCACTTTTCCAGTCACCAGCAGAACCCTTTGCGATAGTGAAGTCAGTACCTTGAGTCAGTTCCTTAGTACCAAAAGTCAGTTTCAGACCTGTCAGGTCAGCAGGCTCGTATGCAGCACCTTTGTAGGTCTTGTTGGCAAATGCCGTACCAGCCTTTACAGTAACAGTCTCACCACTCAGGTCTGTACCTACAATCGTGAATTTCACTTCAGGATACTTGATCTCATAGCAGTCAGAGGCAAGGCCAGAGAATGTGATGTCATATTCACCACCATTATACTCAGGATTGCCATAACCAGCATAGGTGTATGCCAATGTACCCAAATCTTCCTTAACATCAGAATAAGGAGCAGCACTTTCGAGTCCAACAGGGGTCCAATCTGTAGCCGCAATTACAGGCTCAACAGTACCAAGGTAGTCTCTTTGGAAAGTAGTAGTTACCGTGATGTTAAGAGTCTTCTTCTTTACAGTGAAGAAAGCTTTCTTCTCCTGATTAATGTATGCGCCTTTACCCGTAATCTTCAAGTAAAGTTCCTGGCCACCTTTCATGTCTTCTTTGTTAACAACTGCATTTGTTGTTTTGTCGAATGCATCTGTACTGACTGTGTAGTGGTCAGTTGTATTCAGGATGGCTCCCTCGGAATCCTTTACTACAGGAATAGGTAAGGCGTCATCACCATAGGTATAAATACCTACTCCCACATCACCTAATGTAGCGGTCTGTGCCCATCCTGTCAGCGACATGAACGCCATAACCAATAAAAGAAAATGTTTTTTCATTTGAAATGATTTTTAATTAATAATTATTTGAAATAAATGTTTCAGTTCATTCTGGTGGCCTGAGCCTGTCAAGGCCTGCCAGTAGTCAGAGTATAGCTAAATGCCAAGCACCTCCCCCTCTGCCCTTAGGACGCAGCGGGGCTGCGCGGACTCCTCGGCAGAGGTCATAATCGTTAAGTAATTTTTCTTGTCCATCATCTTAAAATGTTAATTAAAAAGTTATTTGAAATGTGAATATACATCAATTCTTCCGGCCAGCTGCTCCCTCTGCTGGTCGTCACCTTGATTAACATTCTGATAATGGAACTGTCCTGATTAGGGCACAAAAAAAGACGTGGAGCCAAGTTTCTCTCCATCGCCTATCCCTAGTTTCAGGCCTTCGCATTGCCCCCTCATAAGAATAAGCAACCGAAAGCCTGCCCACGCCGAGCGATATATATTAACCCACTACGTCCATGCGATCCCTAACACATATATACCAAGATTTGCTCCACCAAAAGGGGAGTTACACCTTATTAATATATATAAGGAACGAGGACGTGGGAGAATATAACATTCACCCACGCGAACGCTTCGTTGCATTACCACTGTATGAGGATCCAAAGTTGCGAAGTTTGAAACTACAGCTAGGTAACGTATTGAAAACGTCCTTTCGAGACTGGCCGTACAACTGGCCTGAGGTCTCTTCCATCGATGTCAATTTTTAACGCCCGCACACACCAATGCGGACTTTACGGTGCAAATTTACATATAATTTTCGAACCACCAAATATTTTTTAGGAAAATTTCGCATTTTAACTAAAAAAAGATGATTTGTAGACAGAATAACAAGGAAAAAGACAGAAGAACATGAAAAAGACATAATAACATATTAACATGTGTTTTAGACAGAAGAACATAAGAACATAAAGACATATTAACAGACAAACATATTTTAGACAGAAGAACTTTTTTTTAGACATAAGAACATAAGAACATATTTAAAGACAGAATAACATATTAACATGTGTTTTTGACAGAAGCGCTCGGCGACGAAGGAGACGCTTGCTACCAACGGGACGCAAGAACATAAGGACATATATTGTCCGTGAAAATCCGTGTCTATCCGTGGCAAAAGACATAAGGAGATTTTGTCCGTGAGAATCCGTGTTAATCCGTGGCAAAAGACAGTAATCAGCCGATGGAATGAAGGGTGTAGCCGTTGTTAAAACTGAATGAGCCAGTCTTCTGGTACACGTGTCTCGGCATTGAATCTTACGCCGATTTTGACCACCTTTCTACCGTCAGTCTCGTATGGGATGGCATAGCCCTTGGTGCCGATTTGCGCAAGAGCCTCATGAGCCGTGCCATTAATCTTCATCTCAAAAACATAAATGGCATCCGCCATCCAGACAACCATGTCTGTACGACCTCCGGCGCACTTCACCTGAGTACGGGCATAGACATTCAGCATCGAGAAGATCAGATACATCGTGTATTCATAGAACCCTTCGGCAGAGGATGCATCCTGCAGCTTCTGCTTGAAGCCTTCTACATAGGGTATGCCGGCCATATACGACCGCATCTCCTGCATGGCCTGCTCTACGTCGCCCTGCTTGAGGGCTTTCCAGAACTTACCGGCAAAGCCCATCTGCACATCGCTGCTCTTCAGGCCGGTATATACAGGCAACAGGCCTTGTGTGTACCCAATGCGGACCTCCTGATTGGGAATGGAAAGTGTATATGATTCCAGCTCGCGGTCATAGCCCTTGATGGTCAGGTAGCCGCTCTGATACAGCAGCGGCAGAGCGTCCTGCATATTCTCCGTAGGCTGGTCAAAGGCTGATGAAGGCACGTCGAGCTTGTCGAGCGACATGATGTCCGTCTTGAAATGCTTCATCTGACGTATCAGGAAGGTGGGAGTGCCGGAGGCAAACCACTGATTGGTCAATTCGTTATCGTCAAAGGCGTTCAGCAGACTGAAGGGGTTGTAGATGTCGGCAGAGACCGATGCGAAGTGATAGCCGTCGTAGCGCAGTTTTATCTTCTGGAACATCTCCTCTGGCGTGCATTCGTAAGCGGCAGACATGCGGCGGATGTCCTCTTCGAACACGGTCTTCACCTCTTCTTCGGTGATGCCGCAGATGGCTGAAAAACGCGGACTGAGTGACACGTTCTTCAGATGGTTGATGGTCGAGAAGATGCTGAGCTGCGAGAATTTCGTGATGCCGGTGATGAAGCAGAACTTGATCTTGGCCTCTAAGGCTTTCAGGGGCTGGTAGAACTCCTGCATCACCTTGCGGAATGCCTGCAGGTTCTCGTCCTCGTGCAGGACTTCAAGCAGCGGCGCGTCATACTCGTCGATGAGGACCACAACCTGGCGCCCAGTCTCCTTGAAGGCTCGTTTGAGTATCCCCTGAAGCAGTCCGCCAGGCGTTATCTCTGTATCTCTTCTGCCGTATTGGTCCGCATAGTCATCAAGTATCAGCAGCAGCTTCTTCCGTAGATCCTCCGGCGTATCCATTCCTTTTGCCATACTCAGGTCAAGGCGTATCACGGGGTACTGCTCCCAATCCTGTTCGAGGTGCATGATCTTCAGACCTTCAAAGAGTTCGCGCTTGCCACGGAAATAGGATTCCAGGGTCGATGTGAGCAGCGACTTGCCGAAGCGACGCGGGCGACTCATGAAGATGAACGATCCATCGTGTGCCAATTGCCACACGAGATCTGTCTTGTCAACATAAACGTACCCTTCGCGGATGATTCGCTCGAACGTCTGAATGCCTACAGGATATTTCCTTTCTGCCATATTGAAGCTATTTTGTGGCAAAGATACGGATAATAATCCAATGAGCCAAAGAATTATCCAAAAAAGATTATCCAAATCGGATAATTGGTTGTAGGTATAGATGTTATTTTAGACTATCTAAAATCCATGCAATCCGTCAATAAAATTCTGAATCTAAGCCAAATATGACGTTATGATGATGTTTGAAAACTCTAAACGTCAAGCACTCACGGGGGCAGGCCCCGTGAGTGATGATATGCTATTGTTTATTGTTTTCGTTGATGATGTTGATGATCCTTACGAGGTCGGCAGCATCGATATTCTGGTCTTTGTTGACATCGGCATTCCTCTCTGAGAAGCCTTCTACCCATTCACCCATGATATATTCTATCATCAAGCTGACATCAGTGCCGTCGACCTTTTCGTCGCTATTGACATCTCCCGGTAGTGCTCCTAAAGCCACAGGCATCTCTGACGTCTCCTCTAATGCACAGTTGATGTAGACGGTCTGGTCGTCTTGGGTGACGGCAGTCTCAAGCTGTTCTGAATCCTCAGCCTTGTAGCCGATGATATTGGGTGCAACGACATATTCGCCGACAGGTACGTTCTCGAAGCGGTAGTTTCCACTGCCATCTGTCTCCGTCCTGGCAATGATGTTGCCGCCGGTTTTGTCTTTCAGAAGCACGGTAATGGTCTCTGAAGCATCGAGAGCCCGTGCTCTGCTACGGGATGCGCTTGTACCTAAGGATACCGTTCCCGTGATGACGCTTGTTCCTGTAAGTGCCTGTGGCTCAGGCAGCAGGTCGATGACGAATGCGAAATCTTCTCCACCATACTTCTCCCAGAAATCGTGAGAGTCGAAATTAAGCGCCTTTGCCTCGTTCCATATAGCGGAGTTGGGATAGTACGTCTCAAGCGTACCGTCAGTCTGACGGGCTTTCAGAAGCAGTGGCATTCCTCCAGGCAATTCCATGTCGATGACTCCCGTGCCTTCTGTGTCAGTCGCTGTGCGAAGGATGCCAATCTTGCCGTCGAGGGTCTTGGCAAGGATGTCTACCGTGGCATTCTTCACCTCCTCGCCGCCTTTCAGGACTTTGATGCGTACAGGCAGCGTCTCAGACTGCATCAGGACAAACTCGTGGTAGCCCGACCAGTGCCTGCTCCACATGCTTAGCTGGTAGGGGCTGCTGCCGTAGTTCATCTCATAATTCAAGAATTCCTCCATATTGCCTTTTACAACATACTGGCCAGGCTGCATCGTCTTGATCATGCCCTGGAATGTCTTGTGGACGTCGGTCTGAGCCTCTTCGTCCCACAGGGTGACATATAAGTCGTTTTCCGGATCGGGGAGGATGTAGTCTGTGTTCAATATGAAACCGTCGAGGCCTGCATATTCCAGAGAGGCCAGGATAGGGAGCTTGATGACTCCAAAAGAGTGTTGGGTCTTGACATAGGCATTGTTGTACGTTCCCTCTACTTCTGATACGAGTTCATAGCCGGTCTGTTCTGTTGTAGGGGTGTAGGTGCCGGATGTCGCTCCTTGTATCTTTGTCATCTCGTAGGTGTTGGGGTTACGAAGATACCATTTGTAGCTTACTTTTACGTCTCCCCTGGGAATGTCTATCCACCTTTTCTCCTTTTGCTCCTCTGCAGGTATCACTTTACAGTCTATATAGTGAGAATAGACCTTTAGACCGGCATAGATGAAGTTCGGCTCGCTATAGCCTATGCCTGCATAGATCGCCTTATAGGGTTTTTCGGCAACCACCTCATTGGATACCCATCCGTCCATGGGGCCTCCGTTGAGCTTCAGTCTGTAGGTGATGGGCCAGGCTTTGCTGCCGTCATGGTCTATTTCGACCCAGGCTTCACCGTGTTCCTTGTACCAGAGCTGCTCGTCGTTGACGGTTTCCCATGTGTCGGAGTTTGCCGTGTGAAATTGGATCGTATAGCTGTCTCCACCAAAGTCCGATACAGGCCGGTACTCGAGTCTTGTCTCTAAGTAATATCTATAATAAGAGAACATATACTCGCTCTGGAGCGATACTTGTTTTAGGGCGAGTGATCCGAAATGTCCTTCCTGGGCCTCGGCGATTGCAGGCGGGGCGGGGAGGGCTCCCTTGCTTCCAGGGACTACTTCGACCATCTGGGCCATCGCTGTGGTGATGGAGAATAGTATCATCAGCGACGACAGGATAACTTTTTGAATGGATTTTTTCATAACGAGTTAGTTTTTAATTGTTGTAATGATTAATATCGTCGCAAAGATAAGCATAATAATCAATAAATCGACTAACAAATTGCATTATTTACTATCAAAACGCAATCTGTTAGTCGATTATGTATGCAGACGGATGCTATTGCTTATCGTACGATGACCTTGCGGGTCTTGCCGTCGGCGGTACGCATGATGTTCAGTCCTTTGCGGGCTGACGACGAGCGCTGGCCGTTGATGGAATACCATTCGGCAGCCGATGCGTCTGCCTCCATACGGTTGATGCCTGTAGGCTCGATGTTGAAGAATTCCTTCCACACTTCGGCAGCCTTGTAGGCATCGATGCTGCCTTCTGGTACGAGGAGTTTACATGCTTTTGTATCGAGATAGCGGAACACATTATTGCCGCATGCAGGCGGCACAACAGCCAGACAAGTAATCTCCTTCAGGGCATCGCAACCGTAGAAACCACCATCGGCGATGCTCTTGAGGGTGGCAGGGAGTATTACTCCTTTCAGCGAAGTGTTCCAATAGAAAGCACTCGCGCCGATGGTCTCCACAGGATCATTGCTGAAATCCCAGTATGGTGCGGCTTTGCAACCAAAGAATGCTTCGTCACCAATGCTTTTTATAGTGGGGTAGCCATAGAACCTGGTCAGCACCTCGCAATACTTGAAGGCTCTGTTGCCAATGCGGGTGACATTTTGCCCGAGATGGACTTCCTCTAATCCTGTGCATTGCGAGAACCATCCATCGGGAACTTCTGTGCAGACATCGCCGAAGGATGCCTTCTTCAAGCCTCGAAGCGAGTAGAACAAATCACCGTCACCGGCAATGAGCTGAATGTTTCTGCCGATATAGACCTCTTCCAGGTATTCCACCTTTTTATAAGAGAACATGCTCTCATTGCCAGTGCCGCCCTTGTCCATCTGCAGTATCTGGTCGCCGTCGGCAAAGGTGAGTTTCTTCAGGCCGGAGTACTTGAAGGCACCGTCGCCGATGCTGGTGACAGAGGCGGGGATGGTGAGTTCTGTCAGTGCTGTTGTGCCATAGAATGCGCTGGCACCGATGGTGGTAAGTTTGGGTGACAGGGCCAGTGTGCTCAGCTTTTCGCATTGCGTGAATGCATCTTCACCAATCTCCTCCAGTCCGTCGGCCTTAAAGCTTGTCAGCTCCTTACACAGTTGGAATGACTTGTTTCCGATGCGCTTCAGCTTGTCGCTGGCAGTGAACTGCTGGAGCGAGCTACACCAGTGGAACCAGCCGTCGGGAATCTCTGTTACGGAACTGCCTACGGTAACCTTCTTGATATTGCAGTTGTAGAACAGGTTGGTGGCTCCTCTGGTAATTTCAATGGGCCGACCAATATAGACTTCCTCAAGGCTGGCCACTTTCTGGAACGAGAACATGGCCTCTCCATCGCCGTTTCCCCTGTCCATCTTCAGCGGCTTGTCGCTGTCGGCGATGGTGAGTTTCTTCAGGCCGGAATACTTGAAGGCACCCTCGCCGATGCTCTCTATCGTGGCGGGGATGGTGAGTTCCGTCAGGGCGGTGAGGCTATAGAAGGCATATTCGCCAATGGTCTTGACGGTAGAAGGGAAGGTGATGGAGGTCAGTTGGTCGCAGCGGTCGAAGGCAGACTTGAGGATGCCGACGACGGTATAGTCCCCCACCTTCTCAGGGATGACCAGTTGGCCAGAGTAGCAGTTGTAATCCCAGAGGATCTCGTCTTCATAGCCGTAGTGGGCACTGCGTGACACCCAGGCCTCCCCGTCGATGTACTGATAGTAGATGCCGTCCACAAGATGGATGAAATCAGGCAAGCCTTCTTTGGCAAAAATGTTTGTTGTAGATACTACAAACGCAAACAGGAGTAAAATCTTCTTCATAATTATTATAGTTGATGATTAATATGTCGCAGAGACATGGTTTGGTTATTGCTTGTGATAGAGGCATGGCATGTTGGCATACCAACCATAGGCCTCATCGCCATTAACGAAGAACACGAACGTCTCTGGATAGGCTCCCCCACCACCTGTAAGTTCCTCAATTAAGCCAGGATTTGTAGAGACTCTGTCCCAACTTGAACACTCCAGCGTAGCGGGATCAATACGTCCATAGCCCCAATCATCTGGATTCCGACCAAAGTAATATTCCGTTGGGTGCAAAGTTAGGACACCATTTTCGTAAGTATAAGGGCCTACCATACGCGTAGCCCAAGCACCGATGACAAACTCGGCCTTGTCGCCATCGATCCACAGGCCTTGCCGCACTGTTGACTTGTTGCCATTGTGGTAGCAGAACCACTTGCCGTCGAGTTTGGTTTTGGAGGTGTCGGGCTTCTTTGCCTTATTTATATATAAGTGGACCACTTCCTCTTCATCGACAGTCGTGAACTTCAATGCAAGTACGGACTTGTCATAGAGCACGCTGACGCTGTAAGTCTCGGTATATGGCTCCATCCCTTCAAATGGCGGCGGGGTGGTGTAGGTGAGGATGCCATTCTCAAAGGTGTATGGTACCTCATACTGCACCGTGCCACGATGCGTCATGGTGATTTGGCTCTCTGTAAAGGTTATGGAGACATCCTGCTCGTCGGGTATTTCCCAGGTGCCAATCAAGTCGGCCTTTGTCGGAGCGGTTTGCTCGTTGTTGATGATGATGTTCGTTATGCCAACGATGTCGGCAATATTGACTTGTTCGTCGCCATTGACATCGGCATTCTTGGCATTGTAGTTCTCTGAGGGATTACCCAAGATTGCATTTGAAGTCTCTAAGACATCGAGCAGGTTGATTGCCTTGTCGTTGTTGGCATCGCCCTTGATGACTTCCTGTGCTTGTACAGTCAGTACAAAAAGCATGAGTGTTGTTAAGATGGAAATCTTCTTCATATAGTAATACCTTAATTTATATATAATAGTGCAAAGTTAAGGAAAATAAGCGACAAAAGACTCTCATAATGCAAATAACGACTAACAATTTGCAAATTGTTAGTCGTTTATCTGTAAAATCCACTCTTTGGGTGAGAGGCCGGTAGCAGAACGGAAGGTCCTGAAAAAGGTCTGCTCGCTGCCGAAACCTGACTCCATCCAGATGGAGGATATCTTTTTGTCGGGCTGCCGCCGCATCAGTTCTTTGGCGTAGTCGATGCGATAGCGGTTGATATATTGGGTGAAAGTGCATCCCATCTGCGAGTTGATGCATGCAGAAACATCGTTGCGGTGGAGATGGAAGACATCTGCAATGTCGGAGACTTTCAGCTCGCTGTTCAGGTAGAGCTTCTCTTTTTCCATCAGCTCGTTGATACGGAGCATCAGTTCGTTGGCTGACTCATCGGATACAGTGGCACACGGCATGGCTGTATCGCGTGATTTCCTGCGGCGAAACATCAGAATGATGCCTATGAAACAAAGTCCGGCTAAAGCCAGAGCTGCCCAAATCCACCATCTGTTGGCAGGGCTGGCTGCGACGGCCTTAGATGGGCCTACATGCAGAAGATAGGCATTCTTGGATGGGGTGAAGTTGCTGCCGTTTCTCAGTCCGCCGACTATCAGCAGATGGCCTTCTGGCGTCAGTATCGGACTGAAGTCGGGCATCATCTCCAATGGGGCGGTATAGTAGAGCTTCATGGGAGCACCTTTCTCTGAAACACTCGCGTAATCGATACAGAGGATGTAGTGATGGGTCTTGTCCTGCTCGTTCTGGTAATTCTTGCTGATGCCAAAGAGGTAAGCCCGCCCTGCCTCACGGTCGGCAGTAATCGTAAAATAAATGATGTCGTCGCCTTTGCATGTCATCGGTATGGTGCAGACCGTTGGTAGCAGACTGGCCTCGGTACCGCTGAAACGTGCAATAGCCACTTGCCCTGTACTGTCTTTTACGGGCACCAGATGAGTGAAGTCACCCTTTGCCTCGTCGCCGATAAAACCGGCATCAATCTGGCGGCAGCCAGCACTTATCGGTAGCCAGGTCTCAAACAGGGGAATATGAACGGAGTCGCCCTTCAGACGATAGGCATAGGCTGTTCTCACCGTATCGCCCCTAATGCCATAAGGCCCGAAGATCAGAGCATCGTCTTTGGCGATGCGTATGATAATTGGGCTTGAACGTTGTGTGGCCACATCTCTGATATAGGTGAAACTCTGCCTGTACTGATGGTCGCCCTTGGCACTCTGTGCTTCATAGAACATCTCGATGCCGTCGTTATGATACCAGTTGCCGGCGATGACCACCTCTCCGCTGTCGAGTTCGAGCGCCGATGCCCAGGTGCGTTTACGCTGCAGGATACCGAAGCCTCTGAAGGAGTGGGTCTCAGGGTCGTAAAGTTCGGCATTGAAGGTCTGTCCGATGCCTGAAGGCTGTTCGCAGCCTCCTGCTATCAGCACCTTCCCTGATTTCAGTCTGGCCGAGAAGCCCACGTCGTGACTGTAGGTCATCTGCATCACGTGCCATTCACCGTCCTTGAAGTATTCTGCCGTCGGGGTAGGGACAAAACCGTCGGTATGGCCACCAGCCACGACATACTCGCCGTTGACACAGAACACCTGATGTCCGGCTCGCGCAATGTTCAGGTCTGGCAACTGCTCTACTTCCACTTTGACTATCGGACAGCCTGAAGGGATGGTATCGGCCGTTCCCCCTATTGCCGCAGTCGGAAGCAGGAACAGCAGGATAGCCAGCCAGAAGTTCGGTCGTGTTGTTGCCATATCACGTTTATTTAGTTGGATGCAAAGGTACTGCAAATATCCGACAAAACGCAATAATCTTTCGCCTTTTTGCAAAAAATGTCAGTTGCACGTTCCAAAGTGTATGCAACTGACAAATTCTTGCAGTAATGTTATCTTTGTTTTATTCTTTAATAGGAAAAGACGACGCTCACCATATTTCCTGATTTGTCGTTATATAAGCCATGCTCTTTGCCGTCTTCATCTTTATAGATGTAACTCTTGACATTAATGTCATTTCCTTTTGCCTGCCATCCTGAGGTTAAACCTGGCGGACCAGAGATATGACCTATTTCCAAATAGTATTGCCATGAAGCGTTACGCTTTTCATAGTAGTATTTGGTTTCGATCTTGAAATCTGAAAGGTCGCCCCATCCATTAGAATTATATTCTATGGTGAATGAAAGCGTTGTGTTCCTATCCTGGTCTCCATACTTCGTATCTTTCTTTTGAACATTAAAATAGAGACAATTGGAACCCTGTGTAACCTTGATTTCGTCAGCTCCACATTTCAGATTTTCAACGTGCCGGTTATAGCTGTCGCCTTGAGTCGCATACATCTCATAACTGATTCTCAACTCCTTGATGTTGGTGTCAGGATTGAATGCTGGCTGTTCCTCTTTAGCAGATTGCTTGACGAGGATGGTGGTAGAAGCCACTAGATCGGGATCGATCTTACCATTGTTGATGGCGTCGCTTAAGGCATCTTTGTTGGCAGCAGCATAGACGGTAATGGTACCCGAGCGCTCTTGCCCAGTCATGTTCTCACTGGCGTCGACAACGATGTTCCAGCCGGAGGCAGTCTCCTTCCACGATATCTTTGCCCATCCTTCCAACTGGTCGCTATAGTCGAGGCCAATCTGGTTGAAGGCATAAGAATGGTCTATGACCGACTCCAACTTGCCACCCTTGGCATCGAAGGCGAGTGTTGATGGCGAGGCGCTGACCCAATATTCAGTGGGTGGAGGCAGGATCTGTACGACACGGAGAACAGTAGAGGCCAGAACCTCACCCTTAGAGTCGGTAGCACAGACGGTCACCTTCCCACTTCGTTCCTTACCCGTATCGTTACGGGACAGACGGACATTGAGTTGGTTCACATCAGTGGCGATGGAGGGTGAAATCCAGTCGTCTTCCGTCTTACAAGAATAATAAAGGTAATTAGTCAGTATCATGGCCTTGTAATAGCCACCAGACCCCTCGTCACCTATGGTTTCACGATCCATCTTGATATAGCCATCATTAGGACGTTCCTCTAACAACGTTTCATTGTCTTCGAGATCCACAGTCAAAACTGTCTTCTCGTCTTTGGGTACGACAATGGTTGTGGTTTTACGCTTACCATTACGTCCTACCACTGTAACCTGTTTCGTTCCAGGCGTTTTTGGATTCATCGTGATATTGCCATCCTTGTCCATACTGAACCCTACAGTGATACGCCCCGTTGATTCGTCAACCATGCAAACGAGTAGCACCTCTTTGCCATTCTCATCGATGCTTGTAACGAGGTTGGGTATGAGATTCTCTCCATCACCTTTGTTAACGGCTTCATAAAACGTGTCTGAGAAGATGGCGTCGTTGATGATACTTGCAAAAGCCTCTTGTGCCAAAGCCAGATCCCATTCATTAGGATCGAAGAGGTCATAACCTTCCCAAACTTTGAATTTAAGACCGTTGTAGATCATAGGACCGTAGTTGTTGGCATTGCTGGCAGCCATCTGTAGAAATCCCTTTACATCGCCTTTGGTAACAAGGTCGGAAGTAGCATTAATGGCTCCGTATAGATCCTTGCCATAGCCGATCTGCGTGCTGAAAGGACTGGCATCAATGACGAGGTTCGCGCCCGACTCAATCAGTTTCGCTCCTGCGGCAGTGATGTTGCCGCCGGGTGTGATGCCCAAGATGCGGGCTTTTTCACCAAAGTCCAGATGATCGTATGTATAAAGGTTCAAGAATATTTGGTTTGCCTTTGAATCGAGCCTGCCCTTACTGAAGTCATGCCAGAAGTCCTCATATTTCGTATAGCCACTTCGCAAATTTGCTGGAAGCATGTTGTACAGTTCCTTGAGTTTCCTTGTGTCAGTACCCATGGGTGAGTTTTGCAAGACGGCCATCACCGACTTGCGGCCCATCACCTGCGTATTTCGACAGTTATAGATGAAGTTCAGACCATCGGCTATCCACCCTCGGGTTTTAAAGGTGGGGTCGGGCAATATGCCAGACTTCTGGAGGTTGTTCATGGCCTGTTCATACGCTTCAGCGTTCTCTACCACCTCGTCGATGACATCATAGGCATACCATGACATAATGGATCCGTCAACACTGTTGATATATTCCCAATCAGAGCAGAAGGGTTCACCAGTCTCAAAGCCTTTAGACAAAACTGCCCACCAATAAACACGGAAAGAGTGAATACTGATAGCATAGGTGACAAAGGCGTCGAGGTCACTCTGGAATAGTTTCGTCTTGTCATATTGTACTACTGGCTTAAAGTCAGTCACTTTTTCGCCCGGCTTTAAATCTGGTTCGGGCATGTCATCGCTTGATGAAGAACAAGCGGTCACAAAACCGATGACTATAACAGCCATCACCGCGAGGCATAACGTTTTAGTTGTTTTCATACGCATGGTTTTTAATGAATACATATATATTTCTCATACTCGTTTGCTTATAGCTTTGGATACTTAATGTCGCAAAAGTAGTGACAAATTAGAAAGAAAGACTGACAAAACAGCAAAAACGACTGACAGGGGATGCTTTGTCAGTCGTTTTGGGCTTTATATTCGCTTGGGGTCATGCCTGTGATGGACTTAAAGGCACGGAGG
>Ga0247608_10002522_pt1 | contig 22707 bp, 35 predicted proteins | sample 176DNAGHGlowgp2_FD_193490 | JGI IMG/M metagenome (GOLD analysis project Ga0247608, IMG submission 193490) | Sheep rumen microbial communities from Palmerston North, Manawatu-Wanganui, New Zealand - 1766 DNA GHGlow gp2 | ecosystem: Host-associated > Mammals > Digestive system > Stomach > Rumen ...
GACCACCATGATATCCGTCTGCCATCTGTAATATCCATATCTCACGGCGATATCGCCTAATCCTCCGCCGCCCACGGTACCGGACATGGCCGAGTACCCTAAGAGTATTCCCGTGGTGATGGTGGCACCCGCCATGAGCGAAGTCTTTGCCTCCACCAGGAGTACTTTATATATTATCTGAAAATTATCGGCGCCCATGGATTTTGCAGCCTCCACTACGCCGGGGTCCACTTCGTTAAGAGAGGCCTCCACCACGCGTGCGATATAAGGTGCCGCACAGATCACCAGCGGAACTATGGTGGCGGTTGAGCCGTAGCTTTGCCCCACCAGCGCCCTGGTAAAAGGAATGAGCACGATCAGCAATATGAGAAACGGCACGCTTCTTATTATATTGCAGATAAAATCAAGAATACGGTATATCACACTGTTCGGATGGAGACCGTTCTTACCTGTTACGCAGAGTATGATCCCCAAAGGGAGCCCCAGCACATAACCTGCCAGGGTGGAGACAAGAGTCATATACAGCGTATCCTTTATGCCCTCTGCCAGCATGGACAGTACCTTTGCATCAAACATGGCTCTTCACCTCCGTTTCTTTTACTTCAGTCACCACAAGTCCTCTTTCCCTGAAGTATTCAATGAAATCTTTTTCGACACCGGATCCATAAGGCAGTCCCAGTAGCATCTCGCCCTTCGCGATACCGCCTACATTTCGGGTATCTGCTTTAAGGATATTGATAGGCGTCTCAAATTTTAATATGGCATTGGCGATCACCGGTTCAAATGCGGAGTTTTCGGAAAAGACTATCCGGATCACTTTGTCACTGTTAAGCTCTTCCAAGGGGAGGAAACTGTTATTATTCCCTGAAATGAGTTCTTTCGCAGCATCGGACTTTGGTGAATCAAAGATCTCGGCAGTCTTTCCTTCCTCCACTATCTTTCCGTTTTCCACGATCGCCACTTTATCGCAGATCTGTGTGACCACGCTCATCTGATGAGTGATGATCACTATGGTGATCCCCAGATCTTCATTTATCTGCTTTAACAGCTTCAAAATGGAATCACTGGTCTGGGGATCCAGGGCGCTGGTAGCTTCATCGCAAAGGAGTATCTTAGGATTGCTGGCCAGGGCTCTGGCTATGGCCACTCTCTGCTTTTGACCTCCCGACAGTCTGGATGGATAGGCCTTTTCCTTATCCTCCAGGTTCACTCTTTTCAAAAGCTCCCTCGCCCTTACTATGGCGTCTTTTTTCTTTACGCCGGCTATCTCCAGAGGAAAGCACACATTGCTTATCACATTCTTTTGCTCCAGGAGATTAAAGCCCTGAAATATCATGCCGATGTCGGCACGTTTTTTTCGAAGGTCTCTTTCGGATAATTCCGCGAGATCGACGCCGTCTATGAGCACCTGCCCCTCTGTAGGCCTTTCCAGAAAATTGATCGACCTTACCAGCGTGCTTTTTCCGGCGCCGGACATCCCTATGATGCCATAGATCTCACCTGACTCTATCTGCAGGTTCACATCGTCAAGAGCCGTCAGTATATGACCTTCCGCCTCAAATTTTTTTGTCAGATGTCTGATCTTTATCCCGCTCATTATCCGTTACCCTTTTATCCTTTAAAGAATACTACCGCACCGTCATAATTGTCGGTGATGAAGTTCTCGATCTCTTCGGAACGAAGAACTGTTACCAGTGCCTTTATCTTGTCCAGATTCTCATTGCCCTCTTCCACGGCGATGATGTTCACGTAGGTCTTTGCTGCCACGGAGTCGGTTGCCTCGTATGCTATGGAATCCTTTCCTACGGAGTAGCCTGCCTCAAGAGCGTAGTTACCATTGAGCACCACATACTCGACCTCATCCACTACCCTGGCCACCTGTGCAGCCTCCAGTTCGACAAATTCAATGTTGTAAGGATTCTCTTCGATATCATTTACGGTTGCGGTAAGGCTGGCTCCGTCCTTTAAGGTGAGAAGACCGTTATCCTGAAGAAGAAGCAATGCTCTCGCCTCATTGGTGGTATCGTTGGGAACTGCGATCCTGTCGCCGTCAGCTATTTCGTCAAGGCTCTTCTTTGTTCCGGGATAGATACCGAAGGGCTCATAGTGGATCTGTCCTGCATCTACCAGATGGGTTCCCTGCTCCTCGTTAAAGCTGTTGAGGTAAGGCACATGCTCCACATAGTTTGCATCAAACTCACCTGACTCCACTACCAGATTGGGCTGTACATAATCCTCGAATTCCACGATATCAAGTTCATAACCGTAATCCTTAAGTATCTCGCCTGCTTTTTCAAGTATCTCGGCGTGAGGTATGGGAGATGCTGCGATCTTGATCACTTCGCCATTACCCTGGGGTATATCAAGCTTTGCTCCGTCACCTGATACAGTTGCAGCGGCTGCGCCTGCTGCTACTACGCCGCCTTCTACCACAAGGGTATCCTCATAATCTTTTCCGTAGGTATCAAGGAGAGTTGCCTCATAATCTGCATGGAAGAAATTCTCTTCGCCAAGAGCCTTTATCTCATCATTAAGCCAGTCAAGAAGTGAGCTGTTGCCCTTTGATACCGCAGGAGCAATGGTGTCCTGGCTCCCTAGTGAAGGGATACCTACCACATATCCTGGATTCTCCAGAGAGTAAGCTATAACCTCTGTATTGTCATTTGCCCAGGCCACTCCGGTTCCGTTTTCAAAAGCGGTCTTTGCGGCAGCATAGGTGTCAAACTTCTGAAGCTTGATCTCAGGATTGTTCTGCTCCAGATAGGTCTCTGCGGTGGTGCCTGAGATTACGATCACCTGATCATCGGCGCCGATCTCATCGAGGCTTGTGATCACCTTATCCTCGGGTGATACCACGCCGAGAGCCACATTCATGTAGGGAAGAGCAAAGTCAACCTTCTGTGCTCTCTCCTCTGTAACGGTGAAGTTTGCAAGGACTATATCCACCTTGCCGGTCTCCAGATATTCAACCCTGCTGGCTGCCTCTGTGGAAACGTAGTTGATATCCACACCCAGATCCTGTCCGATCCTCTCGGCAAAGTATACGTCATATCCCTGATACTCACCGTTCTCATCCACATATCCAAATGGATTCTTATCGGAAAATACTCCGATATTTACTGTTCCGTCTGCCTTGATCTCATCAAGTGTTCTGAATATCTGATCTGATGCGGCTGCCTTATCACTCCCGGCTGTTTCTTCCGCATTTGCCTGCGCTGTATCACCCTGCACATCAGACTGTGCCTTGGCATTTGAGCATCCGGTCAGCAGGGCTGCACCAAGTGTCAGCGTGAGTAAACCGGTAATGATATTTTTAATAGTAATGTTTTTCATAATCTTTCTCCTTCTTTCTGGTTTAAGATTCTTCGCCTTGCTTCACTCAGAACAACTTGGTCGATCGTCATCCTGAGGCTTTAGCCGAAGGATCTTTTTTAATCTGTTTTCAATATCTTAGAATTGCCTGTTTATGCATAAAAAAAGCCGGGTTCAAAATCCCGGACAGGTAACTGCGCTCCTTAACTCATCCTGCGCTTCAACACATGGCTTCCCGGCAAAAACCGCAGCCCGGATCACCCGTCCGAATAAACATACTCCGACAACAGCAACACATACGCATACACATGGTAGATCTGTCTCTATAGCCGAACATATTGTCTTCCTCCTTCTTCTGATAGTAACGGCGTCTCATATTCCGGTAAGCGGATATATTTCCTGCCGATGAATGACACTTTACACCTTTTTACCTACTATGTCAATAGGTATTTAAGAAAAAAATAATGCCAAAAGCGATATTTGGCATTATCTTCTAACTACAATAGTGTATTTTGGATTGTATTTGGTTAAAGTCAACAGCCAATGTCATCCTGAAGCTTTAGCCAGACGCATCTTTTCACTCCTTTTCACTCCTCCCAGCCCTTGCATACATCGCACCAGCCCTCAGAATCTGTGGCCTTTTCCAGCTCATCGGGAGTGAGTTTTACGGACATGAACTCATTACCGCCTGCGGGATGAACATATTCAAACCTTTTCATAGAAACATCAAGCCACACCGGAATCCCTGTGGGAACGCCGAAAGGACACACGCCGCCGGGCAGAAAACCGGTCAGTTCCTCTACTTTATCCCTGGGGATCATGCTGGGCTTGGTATGAAACTGCGCCTTAAACTTTGAACTGTTCACGCGTCCGTCCCCTGCCATCACCACGATCACAGGTTTTTCATCCACTATAAAAGACAGTGTCTTTGCGATCTCTGCTTCTGAACATCCAATCTGCTGTGCGGCATGCTCCACAGTATCGATGGTTTCTTTATGCTCCGTCAGCCTGTCTCCAAAACCTCTTTCATCAAGCCAGTTCTTCACTTTTTCATTTATCATATCTTTACCTGTTTGTTTACCCGCTCAGTCAGGCAGCCTTTTTCGCTCAAACAGAAAACCAACTCGCTTAAAAGGCTACCTTCCTGCGCGGGATATAAATACATTGCCATTTCACAACTTAAAAATTTTATCATATTTCTACGGGATTTGCCATAGGGAGCGTTTCCCTGTCTTCTAAAAAGCCATTTTTTCTGATTTCCGAAAACACTTTCGTTTTGATTGAAACTCAGCAGAAATATCTGTAAAATATAATAAGATCATTTGAATCATTTTATGGGGGTATTTCTTATGTTCAATAAACACGATATCACAAGAGACCAGTTCCAATTGTTCGGCGCCCAGGCCAGATGCGGATATGACTGGTGGTGGCATTCCTTTACGGGACGAAATGAAAAGACCGGTGAGGAAAGGGCTTTCTTCATAGAATATTTCCTGTGTAATCCCGCCTACGGAACGGACAAGCCCATTTTCGGCCAGCTTCCCGAAAACAAGAAAAATGAGATCCCGCCCTCCTATCTGATGGTAAAGGCAGGGGCCTGGGGAAAAGATGCGATCCAGCTCCACCGTTTCTTCGGATGGAAAAAGATAAAGGTCAGGACAAAGGCACCTTATAAGATCATCGCCGATGACTGCAAAGCCACGGAAGGCCGTCTGCAGGGGCGGATCAGGATATCAAAGGCACAGGCCATGTCCCACCCGGAATGGATGTGCGATGCCGGCTCCATGGCCTGGGACCTTAAACTGGATAAGCAGATATCATACAATGTGGGGTATGGTGCCTCCCTGCCCATTCGCCTCCTCCAGGCTTTTGAAATGTTCTGGCATGTGGAGGGCATGAAAACAGCTTACACCGGAACCGTCATCTTTAACGGTGAAAGATACACCGTATCACCTGAAAACTGCTATGGCTATGCTGATAAAAACTGGGGAAAGGATTTCACTTCACCCTGGATATGGATCAGTTCCTGCAATCTGACCAGCGAGATCACGGGACATAAACTAAAGAACAGCGTATTCGATATCGGCGGCGGCAGACCAAAGATAGGGCCTGTGACTTTACCGGGAAAACTCCTTTCTGCCTTCTGGTATGAAGGGCAGTCCTTTGAGTTTAACTTTTCCAAGTTCTGGACCAACACCCGGACGGAATTTGACTGCCATGAAACCGACACACAGATCGTCTGGCACATCGAGCAGACTAATTGGCATGATAAGATGATCACCGATCTGACCTGTGAAAAGGAAGATATGATCTTTGTAAATTACGAAGCCCCCAATGGGACAAAGCTACACAACCGTCTGTGGAACGGCGGTAACGGCCGCGGCACAGTACAGCTGTTTCGGGATGATGAGCTCATCGACCGCATCCACGTGGAAAACGCCGGCTGCGAATACGGCGAGTATGATTGATCTAATAGCTTTTTCTGATCAAGACAAATTAAAAGAAAGGGCCGCACCCATAATAGGTATGACCCTTCTATTATCAATCATATTTTACTGTTAAAATATTCCTGCGTTACTTGAAGTTGCTGATTTCGAATCCTGGCCCACATCTTACTGTGTATTTCTCCGCTTCCTTTCGAAACCTTTGTATATAGTATCGTGCCATCTTCCAATTGCTTTCTGTAATAATAATGATCAGTATCTTTATATAATTCCCACCCATCATTATCACAAAAGCGTTTTAATTCTTTCCATCTCGGCATACGATATCCTCCCTTATCATATCATCACTGCTGATCAGTAGTTTTATGACATAGGGTACATGAGACACACGATTAGGTGCTGAGGACCAATAACTGAACTGTGAATAATAATCCACGGCATAATCCTTCATTGCAGCCACAACTTTATTTATACATTCTTCCTTTTCAGGAGCATTCTCAACAAGCTGTAATTCTTCCACATAACATGTAACGCTTCCGTCATCTTCCTTTTCACTTATAACATGATATTTACAATACGCAAGAAGTCTCAGTAAAAGATCTGTATTAACCATGGCAACCTGATCACGTGTACGGTTTATAAATGCCGGCCGTTCATATACTACTGAATCAAGTGTTACACTCCAGTTCTTTCTCACTTCACTTGCATTCTGATAATATGTTTCCGTTTTCATATTATTATCACCTCCAAAATCGTACAAAACGTACAACTTGTACTATTTTGATACTACATTAACTTCAGCCGCATGTCAACCCATAAATGGATTGTTCTGGACATGACTGAAAAGATCTGGATGCCGATCCTAAGCATAGTATTGGGATTAGTTCCGACGGCCGGTGTGATACTGTTTTTTGTGAGACTTTCTTTGGATTAGTATCTGTCTGATAACCGACCTTATCATATCATCACTGCTGATCAGTAGTTTTATGTTATAAGGTACTTAAAACACACGGTTGGGCGCAAATGACCGGCAACTAAACCGTGAATAATAATCCACTGTATAATCCTTCATTGCAGCCACTACTTTATGTATACATTCTGACTATCTCATAAAACCTCGGCAAGGATAAGGAATTGTTACCGTAACCGTTTGACATCAGAATCCCTTTTCGTATCAATTTAGTTTTATACTGCGAAAATGAATTAGGTTTTATACCTGTAGCTTCACATATTTTTCCGGTCTTTGTATCATCCTGCTCGATAGCAAGGACGATCTCCTTTTCCTTTGGAGTCAAAGACGACCAGATTTTACGATAGACATAATCATCAAGCATTTCATCCAACTTATCTAAAATCTTCTTCATGTCCGGATTATCTTTGTATTCCCAGTAAACCGCACCAAGTGCCTGAAATGCAAAGGCATATCCTTTTGTTATATCAGCCAGTTCCTTTGCTTTTGTTTCATCAAGCTTCAAAAGCTGCGCATACTTTTTTGTAATCTGCAGTTTACTTAAGGGATCCATTACTATCTTAGGAGACCGTAGTAAAAAAGTGAGCGACGGATCATTTTGTATTTCGTAAATATTCTCCGACAAACCGGTCATTATCAGATACAGCGGGTACTCCTGCCTGATAAAAATCTGAAACTGACTGGCAAACGTCCTCATGTTATCATTACAGATTACTTCATCTATTGTTATCAGCACCTTTTTCTTTTTTTTCAACACCGCATCAAGAATATTCTTGATTATGCTTATATTATCCTGGAGTTTTTCATTCACATCTATGCCTACGCTGACACCCGCAACAGAAAGACTGAAGCCCTTACCCAGCAGATTCGGTATCGTCCTGCATTCATCATGAAGACGCCTGGCCATATCACCAAGAAGCTCCAACGACGGATTCAGATCGACAACGATCCATCCGGAATCTTCCTTGAGTTCATTTGCGATAGAAGTCATCAGTACAGTCTTTCCACTTCCTCTGACCCCTTCTATCAGATAAGTCTGGCTCAGATCCGTATCGCAAAAAGTATCTATCACGGTATTCTTACTTTCATATCGTGAAATAAAATTTTCAGGCTTTTTTCCAAATGTCAAAGTAAATGGATTTTTAGATTTCATAGCCAGTCTCCTTGTACACCCCGATACTTATATTACATCATTCTATATTTTATCACATTCTATCATAATTCTTCATATTATGTGAATTTCATCATAATTCGTCATATTTGTTATATTTTATCATATTTCATCATAATTTTCATCTTAAAGATTTTCTTTCATTTGGATCAATATTCAATCCTTTTTCATACCAAGTATGAGCATAAACACCGGCTTGACGATAGGGGGTGGAATCATAAAAATATCACCGACAAGATCCAAAGACACGCAAAAAGGATCGGATAAAAACCGATCCTCATGTTTTTATTTAGAACAAATATTAATAATTTACTTATCTCTCCAGATGATACGGCCCTTGGACAGGTCGTAGGGTGACATCTCCATGGTCACCTTATCGCCGGGCAGTATACGTATGAAATTCATGCGCAGCTTGCCGCTTATGTGCGCAAGAACCTTATGACCGTTCTCCAACTCTACCTGGAACATGGCGTTGGGAAGCTTTTCCACTACGGTTCCTTCGATTTCGATTACATCGGCTTTCGACATATTTCCTCCTTAAATCTTCGCTTATGTCTGACTAAATCCTAAGATTTACTTTTTTACCTGTTTTACTCTATCACAACGACAATATCTCCGGCTCGCCATCGGTGATCAGTACGGTGTTCTCATAATGGGCGGACACCTCCTGATCCAGTGTCACTATGGTCCAGTCATCCTCCAGTATCCCTACCTTCCAGGTGCCCAGGTTTACCATGGGCTCTATGGCAAGAGTCATTCCCGGCTTTAACAAAGGACCCCTGCTGAGTTTTCTGAAATTAGGTATCTCCGGTGCCTCATGCATATCCTTGCCTATGCCGTGACCCGTCAGCTGTCTGACTATACCGTATCCGTAGGGCTTGATATATGCAGCGATGGCGTTTGAAATATCATACAGATGATTTCCCGCCACCGCCTTTTTTATGCCCTCGAAAAAACTCTGCTCGGTGACTTCCACCAGTTTCTTTACCTCATCAGGAACCGAACCTATGATATGGGTTCTGGCTGCATCGGACTGATATCCCTTCCAGATCACTCCGGCGTCCAGGCTCACTAAATCGCCTTCTTCCACATATCTGTCATCGCTGGGTATCCCATGGACCACCTCTTCATTGATGGATACGCAGATGGATGCGGGATATCCCTCATAGCCCAGAAATGAGGGCTCACAGCCGGCCTGACGGATCAGCCTTTCACCAGCCTCGTCTATCTCCTTTGTGCACATACCGGCTTTTACTATCTGCGCCAGCTCATTATGTACATGAGCCAGCCTCTTGCCGGCTTCCCTCATGAGCTCTATCTCATGGGGTTCTTTTATTATGATATGCATGGCTTAACCCAGAATCTCGCAGATGGCAGCGAAAACATCCTTCATGTCCACTGTACCGTCCACAGTCTTGAGTACGCCCTTCTTCTCATAGTAATCGATGAGGGGCTGGGTCTGCTCATGATATACATCAAGACGCTTCTGAACTGTCTCGGGAGCATCGTCATCTCTTAAGATCAGCTTGTCACCACAGGCATCGCATACGCCCTCCACCTTGGGAGCGTTATACTTTACGTGATAAGTAGCACCACACTTTACGCATGCACGTCTGCCACCCATCCTGCCTACGATATTCTCATCGGGAACGTCCACGTTAATGGCATAATCTATGGACTCTGAAAGCTTTGTCAGTGCCTCATCCAGAACCTCTGCCTGGGGAATGGTACGGGGAAATCCGTCCAGCACATATCCGTTCTTGCAGTCATCCTGAGCCACGCGGTCCAGAAGGATCTTTACAGTGAGCTCATCGGGCACCAGCTGTCCCTTGTCCATGTATTCCTTTGCCTGCTTTCCAAGCTCTGTTCCGTTCTTGATGTTTGCACGGAAAATGTCTCCTGTGGATACATGAGGTACACTATACTTTTCCGCAATCATTTTTGCCTGTGTTCCTTTGCCCGCTCCGGGGGCTCCAAGCATGATTATCTTCATATTTTTTCCTCTTTCTTGATTACACACAACAACCCCTTACCCGCAAACTTCCATAGCGGATAAGGGGTATCATTAAAATTATGTATTAAGGAATCCCTTGTAGTAGCGCACTACCATCTGAGACTCGATCTGCTTGATGGTTTCCAGGATAACTCCGACGATAATGATAAGTGATGTACCGCCAAAGGTTACGCTGGCACCGAACATACCGTTAAAAAAGATCGGTATCACTGCTACTATAACAAGACCTACGGCTCCGATAAAGATGATCGCATTGAGGATCTCTGTCAGATAATCCGAGGTGGGCTTTCCGGGTCTTCTTCCGGGGATCATTCCGCCGCCTCTCTTTAAGTTATCCGCAACCTCCAAAGGATTGAAGGTAATGGATGTATAGAAGTAAGCGAAGAATACAACCAGAAGGATGTAAACCAGAAGTCCTATGGAAGATACCGGATCGTCTCTCTTGCACCAGTTGGATGAGCTAAGAGCCTTGAGTATCTTACCCCAGATGCTGGTACCGCCGTTTACATTGAGCAGCTGGCAGATAACTACCGGGAACTGCATCAGTGATGAAGCAAAGATGATGGGGATAACACCAGCGGTGTTAACCTTGAGGGGAATGAAGGTTGACTGTCCGCCTACCATCTTACGTCCCTGCATCTTCTTTGAGTACTGCACGGGGATCCTGCGCTCCGCGTCACACAGAAGTATGGTCAATACTACGGTGAGCAGGATGACTGCAAGTATGATAACCGCTGCGAGCACTGCGTATGCAACCGTTGATGCGCTCTTTATGAACATCTCATACAGTGAACCCAGATCCTCGGGGATCCTGGAGATGATGTTGATAGTCAGGACGATACTGATACCGTTTCCTACACCATACTCGGTTATCTGCTCACCTATCCACATAAGGAAGGCTGAACCTGCAGTAAGAGCAACCACCATGGTAATGATGGTCAATACTTTGTTTCCGTCCTCATTGAGCACGCCCTGTCTGTCAAATCCGATAGCCATGGCTGTTGACTCGATGAGTGAAAGGGCAACCGTCAGATATCTGGTGATAGCTGCCAGTTTCTTACGTCCGTCCTCACCATCCTTGTGCATCTCCTCCAGCTTGGGGATTGCGATGGTCATCAGCTGTACGATGATGGATGATGTAATGTAGGGCGTGATGTTAAGTGCGAACACCGACATGTTTATGAATGATCCGCCGGTGAATGCATTGAAGAAATCAAATGAGCCTTCGGCCATTTTGGTGAGATCTTCAAACCACTGCTTAAACAGTTCCGAATTGACTCCGGGTACCGGAAGCTGACATCCAAGTCTGATAACAACAAGCATGAGCAGTGTAAACAGCAGCCTGTTTCTGATATCTTTTATCTTGAATGCATTACGGAGGGTCTCAAACATCAGATCACCTCAGCTTTCCCGCCGGCCGCTTCGATCTTTGCCTTGGCGGTCTCGCTGAACGCATTTACCTTAACCGTGAGTTTCTTGCTGAGCTCTCCGTGTCCGAGGATCTTTACTCCGTCCTCAGCCTTTCTTACAATACCGGTCTCCAGGAGCTTCTCTACAGTTACCTCTTCTCCGTCGTTAAATACCTCGAGAGCGCTTACATTGATACCCACGATATTCTTGTGGTTATAATTCTGGAAACCTCTCTTGGGGATACGACGATACAAAGGCATCTGACCACCTTCGAATCCGATTCTGGGTGCTCCGGAACGGGCCTTCTGACCTTTATGTCCCTTACCTGCGGTCTTGCCGTTTCCTGAACCGTGACCGCGTCCGCGCCTGAAATTGTTGCTATGTTTTGAGCCCTCAGCGGGGCTTATATTTGATAAATCCATCTCAGACCTCCGTTTATGCTTCTTCAACCTTTACCAGATGCTTAACCTGATCGATCATGCCTCTTGTGGCAGCGTTATCAGGAAGCTCAACCGTCTTATTAAGCTTCTTGAGTCCAAGTGCCTCTACCGTAGCCTTATGCTTGGGAATAGCACCTATAGGGGACTTTACAAGCGTAACCTTTAAATTAGCCATTTGTTACCTCCTCTACAGACTTTCCGCGATTAGCAGCAACCTCCTCGGGGGTCTTAAGCTGAGAAAGTGCATTGATGGTTGCTAACACAACATTCTGCTTATTGTTTGAACCCAGAGACTTGGTACGTATGTTCCTGATGCCTGCAAGCTCGCATACATTACGAGCGGGACCACCTGCGATAACTCCGGTACCGCCGGGAGCTCTCTTTACCAGAACCTGAGCGCCGCCGAACTTACCGATGAAATCATGAGTAATGGAGCTGTTGTCATCCCTGGGTACATAGATGAGATGCTTGATGGCATCCTCCTTGCCCTTACGGATAGCTTCGGGAACTTCGGTAGCCTTTCCAAGACCCACGCCTACGTGTCCGTTGCCATCGCCTACTACGACCAGAGCGGTGAAACGCATGTTACGACCGCCTTTTACGACCTTGGTTACTCTCTTGATGGTCACTACCTTTTCCTCGAGAGTCTCCATGTCGATGCTGTTTCTATCGATATATTTCATGGTTTCTCCTTTCCCTTAAAACTGAAGGCCTGCTTCTCTGGCTGCGTCTGCGAGTGCCTTGATCTTACCGTGATAAATATAGCCTCCTCTGTCGAAGACAACTGTGCTGATGCCTTTCTCAATGGCTCTCTTGCCGATGACGCTGCCGAGATACTCAGCTGCCTTTACATCATTTGTCTTTTCCAGCTCGGAGCTGACGCTCTTCTCTACTGTAGAAGCAGCAACCAATGTGTTGCCTGCCTCATCATCTATGATCTGAGCATAAATGTGCATATTTGAACGGAATACGCAAAGACGGGGCTTTGTGGCTGTGCCGCTCAGACGATTACGCACTTTCATATGCTTTTTTCTACGAACTTCGGTTCTTGATTTCTTGCTGACCATGTTCACATCCTCCTATCTTTACTTCTTACCGGTCTTGCCGACTTTACGACGGATCGTCTCATCCACATACTTGATACCCTTACCCTTGTAAGGCTCAGGTCTTCTCTTGTCGCGGATCTGTGCGGCATACTGTCCAACGCGCTCTTTATCGATACCGGTTACGATTATCTTATTTCCCTCTACCTTGGACTCAATGCCATCGGGATCGGTCATCTCTACGGGATGTGAATAACCCAGGTTCAAAGTCAATACATTACCTGCCTTTGATGCTCTGTAACCTACACCGTTTACCTCAAGCTCCTTGGTGAAGCCGTTGGTAACACCGATTATCATGTTGTTGAGCAGAGTTCTGGTAAGTCCGTGTAAGGACTTATTTCTCTTATCATCATTGGGTCTTGAGACCGTAGCCTCTGCTCCCGCTACCTTGATCTCCATCTCCTTGGCAAATACTCTCTTGAGCTCGCCCTTGGGACCCTTTACGGTCACTTCATTATTTTCTGCAACATCTACAGTTACTCCTGCAGGTATTGCGATAGGCATTCTTCCGATTCGTGACATGCCCGCACCTTCCTTTCTTTCATTCTCATGATCACTTACTTTATACTTCTGTCATCCTGAGCGCAGCGAAGGATCTTTCAGGATTCTTCGTCGTTTCACTCCTCAGAATGACACAGGTCAAACGTATACTGAAAAACGTTTTACCATACATACGCTATGATCTCACCGCCAACCTTAAGCTTTCTTGCTTCCTTGTCGGTGATAACGCCGTTATTTGTGGAAACGATGGCGATTCCAAGTCCGCCAAGTACCTTGGGAAGTTCATCCTTTCCTGCATATATACGCAGACCGGGCTTTGAAATTCTCTTAATTCCGGAGATGATCTTCTCATCCTTGGTGCTGCCATACTTTAAGGTGATTCTGATATCCTTAAAATTACCGTTGTCCACCAGCTCATATTTCTTTATGTATCCTTCTTTCTGAAGAATGTCGGCGATAGCGACTTTCATCTTTGAAGAAGGGACATCAACAGTATCATGCTTTGCAGTATTTGCATTACGGATTCTTGTAAGCATATCTGCAATAGGATCACTCATTGTCATTTCTTTTACCTCCTAAATCACTTCGCCTTACCAGGACGCCTTCTTAACACCGGGAATCTGACCCTTGTATGCCAACTCGCGGAAGCATACTCTGCAGATGCCGTACTTTCTCAGATAAGCATGAGGACGTCCGCAGATTCTGCAACGGGTGTATTCCTGTGTAGAAAACTTCGCCTTGCGCTGCTGCTTGATTTTCATAGATGTTTTAGCCATTTTTATCTCCTTATCTGCTCCCGATTTCAAATCGGGAGAGCCTGTCGCGGCTTTGAGCGACTTCAAAAATTCTCTGAAAGAGAATATACACTACTACTTTGCAAAAGGCATACCGAACAGAGTGAGAAGCTCTCTTGCTTCCTCATCGGTCTTTGCTGTTGTTACAAATATGATATCCATACCGCGTATCTTGTCTACCTTATCATACTCCACCTCAGGGAATATGAGCTGCTCCTTGATACCCAGCGCATAGTTTCCTCTGCCGTCAAAAGCGTTGGCGTTAACGCCTCTGAAGTCACGCACACGGGGAAGTGCCAGATTGATGAGTCTGTCAGCAAACTCATACATCTTATCACCGCGAAGTGTGGTCTTGCATCCGATGGACATACCTTCTCTTATCTTGAAGTTAGCTACGGAATTCTTTGCCTTGGTGATCACTGCCTTCTGACCTGTGATGAGCTGCATATCCGCTACTGCTGACTCTAATACTTTGGCATTTTCCTTTGCTTCTCCCACGCCCATGTTAACGACTATCTTGTCAAGCTTGGGTACTTCCAGCTTATTTTTATAACCGAACTTCTTGACCATGGCGTCCATGATCTCGTTCTTGTAAGTATCTTCAAGTCTACTCAACTTAAGCTTCCTCCTTCTTTACAAAATATGTGATCAATCTATTAACTCGCCGGTCTTCTTTGCGATGCGGACCTTCTTGCCGTCCCTGATCTCAAAACCGACTCTGGTCGTCTGACCGTCCAAATACATCATCACATTGGATATATCTATGGGAGCCTCCTGATGTACAATGCCACCGTTCTGATTTGCGGCTGAGGGCTTTGTGTGCTTGGTGACCATATTCACACCTTCCACGAGCACCTTGCCGTTCTTTGCGTCTACACGGATAACCTTACCGGTCTTATCCTTATCCTTGCCGGCGATGACCTTTACGGTATCACCCTTCTTAATTTTCATCATTGACATGGCAAACCCTCCTTATAATACTTCGGGAGCCAGAGAAACGATCTTCATGAACTGCTTCTCTCTGAGCTCTCTTGCCACGGGTCCGAAGATACGTGTTCCTCTGGGGGTCTTGTCATCCTTTATGATGACAGCTGCATTCTCGTCGAACTTGATGTAAGAACCATCCTTACGACGTGCACCCTTCTTAGTACGTACTACTACGGCCTTAACCACATCGCCTTTTTTAACCACACCACCGGGAGTTGCATCCTTAACCGTTGCAGTTATGATGTCGCCGATGTTGGCATATCTTCTTGTAGAACCGCCCATAACTCTGATGCAAAGGATCTCTTTTGCACCTGTGTTATCAGCAACTCTTAATCTTGTTTCCTGCTGAACCATAGGTCTACTCCTTTCCCATCAACAAATTACTTGGCACGCTCAACGATCTCAACCAGTCTCCATCTCTTATCCTTTGAAAGGGGACGGGTCTCCATTACCTTAACGGTATCTCCGATCCTGCACTCATTGTTCTCGTCATGAGCCTTGAGCTTGTATGTTTTCTTTACGATCTTGCCATACAGGGGATGCTTTACATTATCTACGATGGCAACGGTGATGGTCTTATCCATCTTGTCGCTTACAACCTTGCCTGTACGCACCTTTCTAAGATTTCTGCTGTTTTCCACGACCTATCTCCTTTCAATTCTCCTTACCGGCTGCGGTGATCACAGTCTGGATACGGGCGATATTCCTTCTTACTTCCCTTATCCTGCTGGTGTTATCAAGCTGGTTGGTAGCATTCTGGAATCTGAGATTGAAAAGTTCCTTCTTTGCTGTTACAAGCTCATTCTTAAGCTCGTCTACAGACTTTCCTTCTAATTCTTTCAAAAAATCATTCTTTTTCATTCTGCAACACCGCCTTCTAAGTCTGCCTTGGAAACAATCTTGCATTTGCAAGGAAGCTTGTGGGTAGCAAGGCGAAGAGCCTCTCTTGCCACTTCTTCTTCCACACCGGCTATCTCAAACATTACACGTCCGGGCTTAACTACGGCTACCCAGTACTCCAGAGCACCTTTACCTGAACCCATTCGGGTCTCAGCGGGCTTTGCCGTAACCGGCTTATCGGGGAATATCTTTATCCATACCTTACCACCACGCTTAATGTGACGTGTCATGGCGATACGGGCTGCCTCTATCTGGTTTGACTTGATCCAGCAGGGCTCGGTGGCTATGATACCATACTCACCGTAAACAATTGTATTTCCTCTGAGCGCCTTACCCTTCATGGTTCCGCGGAACTGCTTGCGGCGCTTCACTCTTTTAGGCATTAACATTAGTTATTACCTCCTTCCCTGGAATAAGACTCCTTCTTTGAAGGAAGGATCTCATCCTTGTAGATCCAGACCTTTACGCCTACCTTACCATAGGTGGTGCTAGCCTCTGCGAAACCGTAATCGATATCTGCTCTCAGTGTCTGAAGGGGAATGGTTCCCTCATTGTAGGTCTCGGTACGAGCCATATCAGCTCCGCCAAGTCTGCCTGAACACTGGGTCTTGATACCCTTTGCACCGGCCTTCATGGATCTGGACATGGTGGACTTCATCGCACGACGGAAGGAAACACGTCCCTCCAGCTGCTGTGCTATGGACTCAGCTACCAGCTGAGCGTCCCTGTCGGGTCTCTTGATCTCTTTGATATCCACGATGAGCTTCTTCTTGGTGTACTTTGTAAGCTCCTTTTTGGTATTCTCGATCTCCTGGCCACCCTTTCCTATTACGATACCGGGCTTTGCGGTAAAGATCGTGAGCTTAACTCTGTCAGAAGTACGCTCGATCTCAATCTTTGAGATGCCTGCGCTGTAAAGCTTTTTCTTTAAAAACTCTCTTATCTTATAGTCTTCCACCAGGTTGTCTGCAAACTCCTTGTCTGCATACCATCTGGAATCCCAGTTTTTGATGATTCCGACTCTCAGCCCGTGGGGATTAACTTTCTGTCCCATTTATAACTCCTTTCTTACCTCTCGTCCAAAACTACGGTGATGTGACTCATTCTTTTCTCGATCCTGTAGGCACGGCCCTGTGCTCTGGGCTGTATCCTCTTCATCGTGGGTCCCTTGTTTGCGTAGCACTCTGCTACATAAAGGTTGTCACGGTTGAGACCGTTGTTGTTCTCCGCATTTGCTATTGCGGACTCGAGAAGCTTCTTTATAACTGCAGAAGCATATCTGGGATTGTAGTTAAGAATTGCAAGTGCCGTATCTACGTTCTTGCCTCTTATTGAATCTAATACAAAGCATGCCTTGGTAGTTGAAATCCTCGCGTATGACAACTTAGCGGAGGGTCTTGTTTCCTTATGTTCCTCATTTCTGGCACGCCTGATCTGGGATCTATGTCCTTTTGCCATGATTTACCTCCTTACTTTACCTTGGACTTCTTGTCGTCCTTACCGTGACCTCTGTAGGTTCTGGTTGCGACAAACTCGCCAAGCTTATGTCCTACCATGTCCTCTGTAACATATACAGGCACATGCTTTCTTCCGTCATGCACTGCGATCGTATGTCCCACAAATGAGGGGAAGATCGTAGAGCGGCGTGACCAGGTTTTGATAACCTGCTTATCACCGGATGCATTGAGAGCATCCACTTTCTTTAAAAGGCTTTTATCTGCAAAAGGTCCTTTTTTTAATGATCTGGCCATTTTATCTTCTCCTCCTTTATTACTTCATTGCGCGTCCGTCGCGTCTTCTGATTATAAGCTTATTTGAAGACTTCTTCTTTTTCCTGGTCTTAAGACCAAGAGCGGGCTTACCCCAAGGTGTGCAGGGGCCTGAACGTCCGATGGGTGCTCTACCCTCACCACCTCCGTGAGGATGGTCATTGGGGTTCATGACTGAACCGCGGACTGTAGGACGGATGCCCATGTGACGCTTACGTCCTGCCTTACCGATGTTGATAAGGTTGTGCTCGCCGTTTCCTACTACGCCGACGGTGGCTCTTCCGTTAAGGGGAACCATTCTCATCTCGCCCGAGGGGAGTCTTAAGGTGGCATACTTGCCTTCCTTTGCCATAACCTGCGCGCTGTTGCCGGCTGAACGTACCATCTGTCCGCCCTTGCCGGGATGAAGCTCGATATTATGTACCATGGTACCTACGGGGATCTCGGAAAGAGGCAGGCAGTTTCCTATTCTTACCTCGGCTTCCTTACCGTTCATTACATCCTGACCTACCTTTAATCCTGCAGGTGCGATGATGTATGACTTAAGGCCGTCCCTGTAGCAGATCAGCGCGATGTTTGCGCTTCTGTTGGGATCGTACTCTATGGAGAGAACCTTTGCGGGGATACCGTCCTTGTTTCTCTTAAAGTCGATCACTCTGTACTTTCTTCTGTTTCCGCCGCCATGATGTCTGACGGTTATCTTTCCCTGATTGTTACGTCCTGCATTTTTCTTGATGGGCTCGAGAAGTGACTTCTCGGGAGTTGACTTTGTGATCTCTGCAAAGTCAGAACCCGTCATGTTTCTTCTGGACGGTGTATAGGGATTATATTTCTTTATACCCATTTTCTTTCTTCCTTTCTATCGTCGCCGGAAATCGGTAGCGCCCCCTCACATACGTTCGGCGGCAAGTCGTCAGCGCGATGCCAAATCATGACTGCGTCATGATCGCGCTTCCTCGTGGACACAATGTCCGGCGCCATATTTTTCCACCGTATCAACCGGTGATGCCAAGCGTTTTAAAGATCGTAGGATCAAAGTCCTGTAAAGATCTCGATCTCCTTGCTGTCTGCGGTAAGGGTTACGATAGCCTTCTTCTTTGCTGCCGTCCTGCCCTGTGTCCTGCCGCGTCTCTTTAACTTTCCGTCAAGGTTCATGGTGTTTACCTTCTTAACCTTAACTCCGTCAAACATCTTCTCGACAGCTTCCTTTATCATGGTCTTGTTTGCCTCGGGATGTACCAGGAAGGTGTAGGATTTGTCGGCCATAGCCTCCATACTCTTCTCGGTGACAACAGGCTTTATGATCACATCATAATACTGTACGTTAGCCATTATGCATACACCTCCTGTATTTTCTCTACCGCCGCCTTGGTAGCAACCACGGTGTTGTACTTAAGAATGTCATATACATTAATGGTGTTAACCTGTGCGGTGATCACATCCTTAATGTTTCTCGCAGAGAGGATCACATTCTTATCATTCTCATCCAGGATCACGATCGCCTTGTTTACCTCAAGGGCGTCCAGCACTCCCTGGAACTTCTTTGTCTTGATCTCATCGAACTTGATCTCGTCAAGAACCAGGAACTTATCTTCCTTAACTGCTGCGGAAAGCGCAGACTTGAGAGCCAGTCTCTTTTCCTTCTTGTTAAGTCTGATGGTGTAATCTCTGGGAACGGGAGCAAAAACAACTCCGCCGCCTGTCCACTGGGGTGATCTGGTCGATCCCTGTCTTGCATGGCCTGTTCCCTTCTGTCTCCAGGGCTTTCTTCCGCCTCCGGAAACCTCTGAACGGGTCTTTGCCTTCTGGGTGCCCTGACGCTTGTTAGCAAGCTGGGCAGTTACTGCCATATGAAGCAGATGCTCGTTGGGCTCGATACCGAAAACGCTGTCGTTAAGCTCCATCGTTCCGACTTCGCTGCCCTCAATATTGTATACAGATACGTTTGCCATCTGTCTAATCCTCCTTTCCTAAGCTCTTACCTTGAGACCTTTACAGCCTCTTTAACGGTAACCAAAGACTTCTTAGGTCCGGGTACGGCGCCCTTTACGAGGATCAGATCCTGCTCAGCGTCAACCTTAACTACCGTAAGATTCTGTATTGTAACCTTCTTCAGCCCCATGTGTCCGGGCATTCCCTTTCCCTTGAACACCTTGGAAGGTGAAGAACATGCTCCGTTTGATCCCTGATGACGATGGAACTTGGAACCGTGCTTCATGGGTCCTCTGTGCTGTCCCAGTCTCTTGATGGCGCCCTGGAAGCCCTTACCCTTTGAAATAGCGGTTGCGTCAATCTTGTCGCCTGCCTCAAAGATGTCAGCCTTGATCTCCTGAGCTACCTCATATTCCTCAGCGTTCTCAAAACGGAACTCTTTTACATATTTCTTGGAGTCCACGCCGGCCTTCTTGAAGTGTCCCTGCTGGGGCTTTGCAACGCCGTTCCTGTGAACTATCTCTCTGCCCTTGCTCTGGTCCTTTGAGACGATCTTGTCTTTCTTGTTCTCAAAGCCAACCTGAACTGCTGCATAACCGTCATTCTCAACGGTCTTTACCTGAGTAACGACACAGGGGCCTGCCTTAAGTACCGTTACGGGTATCAGCATGCCTTCTTCGTCAAAGATCTGGGTCATGCCGATCTTAGTAGCTAAAATAGCTTTCTTCATTTCATTTCTCCTTTCTACAAGTGGAATACGCTATGCGCATTCATTGATAGAATCTTACTTCATCTTTATGTCGATGTAGACACCTGCAGGCATCTCAAGCCTTGACAGTGCCTCGACAGTCTTCTGTGAGGGCGTGATGATGTCGATGAGCCTCTTGTGGGTCCTCTGCTCGAACTGCTCTCTGGAGTCCTTATACTTATGAGTAGCTCTAAGTATGGTTACTACCTCCTTCTTGGTGGGCAGCGGCACGGGACCGGATACCTGTGCTCCGTCCTTCTTCACCGTCTCGATGATCTTCTTTGCAGATGCATCGATGAGCTGGTGATCATACGCCTTAAGTGTGATTCTCATTACCTGACTTGCCATAAAAAAAGTCGCCTCCTTTTCGCACTTTTGTTAAGTACGACAAGTGGTGACTGTACAACCTTTCCCGTAACCGCTCTTTAGAGCAAAACAAACCCGCAGTTTGCCACCTTCCGGATCGGCACACCGTCCTTCCGGTAAGATTACGGTCGTTTCTACGAAATCGCAGACTATATATCTGTACAGTGACTTGTCGCCAAATTACCAGGGTTCTCTTCCCTTTGACATTCGCTCCCCGGAAACACCCGCATCGGCTTTCGCCCATACGGCAACCTCCCGGATCATAACTATCATGTCACAACGTACAGAAGTTTAGCATATTTAAAAATGAAATGCAAGTACTTTTTTTATTATTTTTTTTGGGAATACACACCGGAAATGTATCCATAGGCCAGGACATTTCCATAAGTATCTATATTGCCACGGGATAATACATTCAGATGATCGTAATACAGGTAATCTGCCCGGAGCCAGGGCTCGTCAAACTCGGGATCAAACTCTGAGTCGGGCTTCCCCTTCATGGCATAGACATATATAGTATAGGTATGTTCTCCGGATCCTGCGGGAGGATAGGGCCCTACATATTTAAAGGAAGGGTTGCCATCATACTCCGTCTGATTTGCGCCGGATGCAAGTTCAGTCTCATGTATATCGTCTGCATACCAGTGGACCCAGTAATTAGCGCTCTCATCTTCCATATATATCACATAATACTGAGCGCCGGGGACTTCTGAGAAGCTGAGTTGGGGAGACAGATTTGCGCCATTCTTTGTATTAGTGATCCGCTCATTCCACTTACCGTCATGGAGATCCTGTGATGTCACTTCCATGGTGGCATCCTTCCAAAAGTCATCCAGTTCCTTATCATAGGCTCCATTTTTTGATTTATAGACATATTTGGTCATGGAATGGGCCGTTGCCACGGAATAGGCCGCAATCAGTCCCAGCAATATAAGGGTACCCACGGCACCTGCCAGGCTGGCCCTTGCCTTTCTGCGATCCCGCACATCCACCTCATCCACGTATTTATCCGTATTTCCCTGATGGCGGTATACTGCTGCCATTATAAGAAAGATAAAATGAAATGCGATCAGAAACGGAAACAGGGCCTTTGCCGAATCCGGCTCAAATGGGAGCCAGGTTTTCAGGTACAGAAGGTCATTGACCAAAAATATCGCAAAAAAGACAACTGATATAATGCTCGCAATGCGGCTATCTCCGAAATAAAGATTCTCCACCACCTGATCCCTGGGCACCCGGGAGAGATCATTGTCATATTCCTTCTTTTTATAAGGAATGATGAAATGATTTTTTTCAAGACGCTTAAGATAAACGTGAGAGTCGATATACAGAACTGAGGACAGGGCAAAAAGAGGAATGGACCAGACTCCCGCCACCGCAATAAAGATGACAAAGCCGCCTGCATCCGCCGCCTTTTCATCAGGCATGAGCATACATATCAGAAACAATACCACAAGAATCCCCGTCACGATCATGAGTATCAGGCATGCAATGTTAAATTGTTTGTCATATTTTATCGGGGTTTTCATAATTGCTGTTCTTTTTGGAATATTATCTAAGAATCATTAATTCTTAAATTCATCATTTTAGATATCATTAACATTATTCAATATCGCGGGGCCGAAACCGTGAGGTATCAGTTCCCCCAAAGTGAACACTTCATAATCATCAGTGGACTTTGCCACTATGATCTTCATATCCGAAGAGCCAAACTCTGATAAAACCTGCCTGCACATGCCGCAAGGGTAAGCTGATCCTGAAAGAGGAACTTCTTCATCATCCGGTCCTCCCACTATAGCTATGGCCACGAACTCCCTCTGCCCTGCAGCCACCGCCCTGAATACGG
>Ga0247608_10002523_pt1 | contig 22700 bp, 17 predicted proteins | sample 176DNAGHGlowgp2_FD_193490 | JGI IMG/M metagenome (GOLD analysis project Ga0247608, IMG submission 193490) | Sheep rumen microbial communities from Palmerston North, Manawatu-Wanganui, New Zealand - 1766 DNA GHGlow gp2 | ecosystem: Host-associated > Mammals > Digestive system > Stomach > Rumen ...
TCTTGGAAAGGCTGGAGAGGCTTGGGTTGCGTCAAAAGAACCTAAGAGAAACCTCAAGATGTCTTTCAAGAATAACGCCGGGGAGACGATCTATGCACTTCTTGAGAATTGCAAGATAATGGATAATTCAGAGCGTGACAACTGGATATTGTATGTCGAGAGAATAAGTTTAATTGATAAAATATAAGTTATGGCTAAGAAAGAATTAACAGAAGAGCAGCAGAACCAGATCAAGACTCTGCTTGCAAACAACGAGATGCTTGAGAAGACGCTGAGAGAAACACAGGAGAAAGGCAGAAAAGGCTCTGTGGAGCAGATTAAACGTGCCCAGCAGGAAGTTATCGACCACATCAACTCAATCGACCCTACAGCCCTGGAAACAGCCAAAAAGGAGAAGAAAAAGGCAAATACGATAGACCTGTTTGGTGATACAGACGTGTCGATCTTTGATATGCTTGGCGATGAGGAAAAACCTGTTATCAATACTGAGAAGGAGGACTTTACAGCACCTAGTGTAAAGGACGCTGAAGCACCTATGAACGTAGATGTGTATGCAAACACCGAGACTGTTATTGCTGAGGAAACGATGTTCAATGAGGCAACTAGTGATTCGTTTGCACAATACGACGTTATCCAACTTCCAAGCAACGGACAGTGTTACAAGAGCAAGATGGATAGAATCCCTGTTGCATACCTTACAGCATACGACGAGAACATTATTACATCACCTAACCTGTATAAGGATGGTCTTGTAATAGATTTTCTGCTGAAGAACAAGATTGTTAACAAGGAGATAAACCCAGACGACCTTGTTAGCGGTGACGTGGATGCAATAACTCTGTTCTTGAGGGCAACTAGTTATGGTCCGGAATTCCCTATCGTTGTGCGTGATCCGGAGACTGGTGAGCAGATTGATACCGTTGTTGACCTAACCACTCTTAAACCAAGGGAGTTCAAACTTGTTGGCGACGAGAATGGATGGTTTGAGTTTGAGACACCACTCAAGAAGGATAAGATTAAGTTCAGATACCTAACTAGAAAACAGGAGAAGCAGTTACAGAAGATTACTGAACTTGAGAATAATGGTACTAAGGCATATATGCTTGACAATGAGAGAGAAATGCTTAATGGTGCTATATTGTCCGATAAACTCATATCAGATACAGACAAGAAAACGATTAAGTCTGCATTGACTGTAATGGAGAATTGGTCAAAAAAACTCAAGGAGGTTAACGACTCACGTTTCAACAGGATTGTGACAAATAGTTTGCAGTTACAGGTGATGGCAGTGAATGGTAATACTGACAGAGAGTTCATTAGGAAATATATTAATAGTATGCCAGCAAGAGATTCACTTATGTTGAGAAGATATATTAATGAGAACAGACCTGGAATAAACTTTGACATTGAAATAGAGCGTCCAGAGAGTCTTGGAGGTGGCTCATTTAGTACGTTTCTTAACTGGGACGATTCTGTTTTCCTCAATATTGCCGAACTATGAGCAAAATCTTAAGGATGAACTTTTCGCTTGTCATATGTACATAAAGATCCCATTCGACGTTCTTGATAGAATGCCGATTAGAGATAGAAAATATTACATTCACAAGTATAATGAATATATGACGGCGAGGGAGAATGCGATGAACCATTCGTCATCCACGACTGACATAAGTCAATACACAAATATGAGCCAGGGAGTTACTGGTGACGCTGTGTATGAGTAAAAAAAAAATAACCGCTAGGGGATTCCTTAGCGGTTATTATTTTTCAACATAATTAATTGGCTTCTAAGTACATTTGAATATGTTAACACATAGTATAGGGTTTTTAAATATCCATTTTCTTGCGGATCTTTTCCATATTGTTTAAGTGCTTCTTCATATTTTTTCTTTATTCCACTATACGTACCTAAGTTGTCGCCATTTTTGTCATTTACTGATAGTAGATTCATAAGTTGCTCTTCATTATTGTTATCTGAAGCAGACACTATGTTCTCCAAGAAATTTGCATTCCATACGAATAAATTTTTTATGTCATCATTCATATTTTTTTCATACGAGAAATTATGACATTCTTGTTGTAACGTACCCAATTTACCAACCGTCTCCTCCCAGTCTTCGCCTAACGGATTTGTGGCGGCTTTTTTAACTGCGTCATCTATTGGTGGTTTTTTCGTGGTGTTAGTTTTACCACCTGTTTTTACTGCTGGGGCTGTCTCACCACCGCTAGGTGTGGCATTTCCTTTACCCGGTGCTACAGTTCCTCCTTGTGTGGTTTGACCTTGACCGCCTTGTGGAGTTTGTCCTTGACCACCCTGTGGTGTCTGACTTTGACCACCCTGTGTATTCTGACCATTTTGTGCTTGTTGACTCTTTGTTTTCTGGTAGTTTGCTACGGCAGTGTGTAGATTCTGTAGTACAGTATAGCAATTACCCACATCTGGAGTTGCACTGAATATGTTGTTAGCCTGTTGATCTATCTGCTGATACTCTGACAGTAATCCTGGGTATATTTTCATCAATTCAGTTAATGAACTGGCAGAAGGAATTGTTTGTGGCTTATTTCCATACGCATTTGCACGTTCTCTGTTGTTCATTAACTGTGTAAATGCACTATTTGTGTTATTGTAGGCATTAACACCTGCCTTGAACACGCCATTTAATGGGTTGTTAGCACCTCTTCCAAGAAGATTCTCTGCGCCATTACCAAGATAATTTACACTACCTCTCATAGCGTCTCTAGCAATATCAACACTATCTTTTCCATATGGGTTATACCACGCATTATTACCCTTTCCTGCTGCTGGAGAACTTGCTGAGTCTATATTACCATTGTCTATTGCGTCAATGACGTTGAACACAAAATGATTAAGTGTATCTATGTGTTCTACTGCCTGTTGATTGTTTTGTACTGGTTTAGGGTCAATACCACTATTTCCAACAAGTTTACGTAACTCGTCGGAGAACTGCTTGAAATTAGCAACTTCTTGTGGTGCTGCCTGTTGTGGTACTGTCTGTTGTTGATTTGTTGCGTTAGTCTGTCTAACACTATCTTGTGGCGTTTGTGTTGTACTAACTTGTGGGGTTTGTGTCACACCGCCTTGTGGGGTTTTGACTGTTTGATTAACGTTTTGCTGTCGCTTCTGTTGAAGATTTTGCTGTTTCTGTTTTCTGTTGTATCCACGCTGTTTCTTCTTACCTGCGTTATAGTTTTTTTCGTTTAGGGTAACTTCGTTTATGATAGCATCACTTATGATACTATCTAATATAACACTGTTTATACTTTCCCTTATGATCTGTCTTAGATTCATCGTAAATAGCTATTTTACGATAAATATCAGATTAATCAGAATAGTTGTGATAACCAGTACCTTAATTTGGATGTGCCTTCTCGCCTTGTATATTCGTCGTAGTTAATGGTTTCTGTTATATTGAGTCCATAATCGTGGTTGAGTCTGTATGCCATAGACATAAACTCAGTTCCGTGACTACCAACAATATCCCTTCCGGTGTATGCAAGATAGTAGTGGATCATTTCGTGTACGAGAATATCTCTGAACTGAGACTCCGAATACTCCCAATTTCCACTAATCTGAATCAGTGGATTCACGGTAGTATTGTTGTAGATGTTGGAATGGAAATAACCGAAGAACTTGAAACTGTTGGTAATCTCGAATTCCGGCATCGGCAGTACACCTCCAAAATAACAATTGTTATAATCACGGAAGGCGCACCTCAAATGGGCTGTATTATATATTATCATAATTTAATACTGATACTGATAAAATTCGGCAGGTATTGGCTCATAGTCGTGCTCTGGCAAATCATTATCACAAAGACCACTGCACGTAACGAGAAAATAGCACAAGCCAAAGAATATGATTACACCGAGGAGTCTTCCCAAGAGGAAAGATACATACTCACCTATTCCGTTGAACTCCCAAATAATACCCCAAACTTCCTTGTAGAATCTCATATCTTTATTCCTTTCTTTTTTACGTTGCAAAATTAGGGAAAAATTTTGAAATGACAAAATCTATACTGTTAAAAAACATTAAAATATGTATTTATAGTAAAATTTATAGTAATGGCGAAACTTTCTAAAGGTATGTTAGGTCTCCTAGGCGAGATTGCGAGTCTTATAAACGGTGCGATTGCAAGTGGTTTAAAACTCGTAAACAACCTCGTATCTAGCGGATTTAAGATGGCATTCCAGTTCAATGAATCTGCTATGGCGTTCTCACGCCAGGCTGGTCTCACTGCAAAGCAAGCACAGGCTTATACTGAGGTGCTTTCCACTAGGGCAAAAGACCTTGGTGAAAAATATGGTATTGCCGCCGAGGAAGTAACGAAGCTTGAGAAAAACCTTGCCAAGGCAACTGGTAGGGTTATGATGCTCAGCAACGCACAGGCTGACATGCAGGTTGCCATCAATAGGACTGTAGGTGAAGAAACAGCAAATGAGTTCTCTCAGATAATGATGAGGACTATGGGTGCTCAGATCAAAACGGTGCAGGGTGCTGTGTCAAAGGCATATGCAACCGCCGCTAAGAATGGTCTTGACGCTGCTGGTATGGCTGCTAAGGTTGCACAGAATCTGTCAATGGCTAACAGGCTTACCTTCAGAAATGGTGTTGATGGTCTCACCAAGATGGTTGCACTCTCAGAGAAGTTTGGCTTCAATGTTCAGACTATCGAATCAGCAGCCAATAGTTTTATGGACTTGCAGGATTCAATAGAGAATGCTGCTAAGTTGACAATGCTTGGCGGTGCTGCTGGAGCACTTGGTGGAAATCCTCTTGATATGACATATGAGGCAAATGCCGATCCGGAAGCATTTGCTGAGAGACTTACGAAGATGGCTGCTGGCTATGCACAGTTTGATGCAAAGACTGGTATGGCTAAGATGAGTTATATGAGCAGGGATATGCTCAAGGGTATGGCTGATGCTATGCACGTAAGCCTAGACGAAATGGTAACTATGGCAAAGAAACAGGCTGAGGTTACATATAAGAACAACAACTTCGGAAGAGATCTTGATAGATTGTCTGGTGGCGACGAGCAGAAGAGAAACTTCCTTCTGAACAAGACACAGATTAACAATGGTCAAATGCAAATGTACAGCACCAAGACTGGCAAATATGAGAATATGGATTATTTCGAGAAGGGTGCTGGTAAGGTTGAATTCGATGAAATGATGAGGTTCAGTAATTTGTCAGATGAAGAGATTGTTAGGGAACAGGCACAGGCTGTTGTATCAATAAAAGATAGACTTGAGGGTTACTTCACTAGCATACAAGGGTTGTTTGCCGAAAAGATAGCACCATTCATACCACAAATGCAGAAGTTCCTTGGTGATGTTTACAGAATTGTTGTACCACACATTTCACAGATTGCGGATAATGTTAAGGAGTTACTTACAACATTGTTCACGCCGGAGAATCTTGGAAAGGTGAAGGATGGTATAACGGCATTGGTTAAGGGACTCACTTGGTTAGGTAAGGTACTGACATCAAACTGGAAATGGCTGATTGCTGGTGCTTTGATATCACCAGTTCTTAGTGTTCTTACTTGGGGCTTCAATATGCTTGCAATGTTCAGAGGAGGCGGTGGAGGTCCAGGTGGAGGAATGCCTGGTGGTCCTGGTATGGGTGGACCTGCTGGTGGTCTTTCTACAAGAGGATTGATGAATCGTGTATGGAATTATCAAAGGGCGAATGGTGCAACAAGGATGGCTGCTGGAAAAGAGGCTCTTGGTGCTGCTTGGAGAACATCCAAAGGATTTAGAGGGGTAGTAAAAGGTGGCGGTATACTTGGTGCTGCATTGGCTGGATATGGTATCTACGACGCAGTAAGTAGTTACAACGACAAGGAAAAAGAGATAAGAGAGAACGACGCACTATCAGCAATAGAGAAACAGCACGAAATGAAGAGGGCTGCAAAGGAGAGAAACAGTCAACTTGCTGGTGTTGGTGGTGGCGTAGCCGGAGGCGTTCTTGGTGCTGCCATAGGAACTGCTATTGCGCCTGGAATTGGTACTGCTATTGGTGCAGCAATTGGTGGATGGCTTGGTAATGAAGGTGGTGAAGCACTTGGAAACGCACTACAGGGAGATCAAGAGTTGCACCACGATAGAGTTAGTGTTGCTGGTGATGGCGGTACTAGAGGTGCTAGACCTAAAAACACCCCACTAAAGAGCAACGAGGTTAGAGCAATACTAGAGAGAGGGGAAGTTGTTGTTGGTAATGATAAAGTTGATAAATTATATAACGATGTACAGGCAGTTCCTGTAGGACAGAAGGAGTATATCTATACAAATGCTTCACAGACATCACAGAATGTAGGTAACAATAAGATAACCGTCAGTGACATAAACGTTAGATTCAGTGGAAGTGTAAGACTTGAGGGTAACAACGGAGCAAGTAGAGACTATGATATAAATGACCTTATCGAGAACAGGGAATTTATAAGGAAATTGTTCTCTAAGCCGGAAGTAATACAAACAATACTATCCTCATTGAACTCTAATGTTAATATGAAGGATCAACGTGGTGTTAGTTACCTTCTTGGTTCGACACCTCCTTCTTTCGACGGAAAGATGACAAACTACTCAACTATTTAAATAAAGTAAAAGAGAATTATATTTTGTAATATGGCTATTTCTACAAAAGCTGCAAGGGATTTGCTGAAAAGCACTGGTGATATACTGAGGGACTCTGCTGCCGACTTGTTGGCTAGCAGTGACTTCATATCTAGAACCATAGGAATGAACAACTCCTATGAGGATATAATGCTTATCGTGCAAGCCCTTGGAAGACAACCAGTAAGTTTGCTTGGTAAGGACTATCTGTTTATATTCGATCACGTTAGGAGGAACTACCAGCAAGGCACTACCATATCAAGTACGATGTATGGTGGCGGTAACTACTGGTGTCCTAAGTTTACCTTCTATAAGGAGAAGCCAACCGTGAGATTCGCAGACCCATACAACGACCCATTGAATCTGTTGGATAGGTGGATGCCTAATTTCACCCCTAATGTAACGAAGTCTAAAAACATTAACAAATTCTACGCCGAGTCAAACGACGGCAAGATAAATAACAAGAAAATTATCATGGCTGAGTCCAACATGGGTACTGCAACTGGACAATATTCTACCAGTTTCCAGAACCTTGCAACTTGTGACTTGATTAAGAAGACAAATGCTAATTTCACTGCTGGTAGATATAACACTCTTGTAGCCAGATTCCATACGAATAGCATGGATTCAAGAGACCCAGAAAACCCTACACAGACAGCAATCTCAAAGCAGTATGGAATGTCTCATGGTAGAAACTTGTTAAAGTGGATTCCAGACGACCCAAATGGATACAACAACCCATACTGCCGTGTATGGACTTATCACCATCAATATCATAGGATGGCAGACGCTATCAGACCATTTAATGATTACTTTACAGCAAATGGAATTGGTAATGCGGAAGGTCGTGGAAAGCCTGTTAGCTTTAGAACTCTTGAGTCTGAACATTATGGTATAGAGAGTGGTAATAAGAGGCTTGACAGACACGGTGTGTTAAATTATAGAAATGGCTTCGTTAATATCGCACCTACAGCCAAAATCAAAGATTACTTTGAACATAAGGCTGACGATAAGGACAGAAAGTCTGTATCTACAAAGAGATGTATGTTCTCAATCGAAAACCTTGCATGGCGAGATAAGAAGTCAAAATATGACCAATTCGAAGCTTACGGTTTGTCTGCTGAGCAGAGAGGGCCGTTGGGCGGACGTATAATGTGGTTTCCACCATACGATATTTCATTCAGTGAGAATGTAAGTGTTAAGTGGAATTCAAATGAGTTCATAGGACGTGGAGAAAACATTTATACCTATACAAATACTGAAAGAAGAGGAAATCTTTCATTCACATTGCTCATCGACCATCCTTCAATACTCGACTATTGGACTGGTCATGAAAAAAATGGAATGAAGAATCACGGTATGAACTTGTTGCCAGGTAATACAGATGGTGTTGATGGTAAGGATAACCAGGAGCAGACGCTTCTGAGGTTTTTTGCAGGTTGCGATATACTGACAGCAAAACCACAGGAGTACTGGATGAGGGAAAAGACACCTGCTAACGTACCAGAGCCTCCTTCAAAGACTGACGTACCACAACCAGACCCTCAGAATCCGGAAGAGGCAAAACCTGTAACAAAGAAGATGTATGCCATATTGTATTTCCCTAACAACTATAGTGGTACAAATGATGAGCCTGATTTTGCTATTAACTATCTAATGTATGGAATCGGTACTCAGAAAGAGATTAAGAACCATCAAGCAGTTGATTTAGAACCAGATACTAGTGTTACTGGTAAGGGATATGAGGTTAACGACAATGGTATAAGTCTTGTAACGTGGGATGAAATAAAAAACACACTTAACTATGGCGTTATCAATGAAAAAGATGAAGGAGTTGCCGAATTAATAGCATTACATCAATATGGTAACAAGATTGTATCGGCAGCAAAGCATATTGGTACTAAAGCACAGAAAGGAAAAACAGATTCAACTGACCCAACTTCTGAATGGAAATACAGACGTTGGTTCTACAGGGTAGATACAGCAACAACCATATCTGCATCTACTGTTGAACAAAGGCTAGTTGGTAAACCAGAGAATTATATAGACGGAAACAGTTGGCATTTGAACTCTACAGGTTTTAATTGGGTTAAAGATAACATCAAGGCATTTAATCTAACAGCAGATGATGATCTTGTTGGATTCACAGACTTATATTGTGCTGTTACTGGTGTTGATAACTTGCCTCATAGCGATAGTAACACTAAGAAAATTGTGGCATTGATTAATGGTGAGAAGGGCTGTAAGATTACAAAGGTTACATTCAAGGGGCACAACTCATCGCACGGGCGTTTTAGTGGAAGCGGTAGTAAGTCAAAAGACGAGAGTGTAAACAAATCAAGAAACCAAGATTTGTCATCATCACGTGCTCTTACATTCAAGAACTGGATGAGTAAACACAATTTCCCTATGGCTTCTGAGGCAGACGCTTCACAGACACTAAGTGAGACCACAGAGACCAATAATCATAAGTCAGACAGCGTTGACGGGCAGTATATTAAAGCGTGGAGAAGTGCTTCTGTAATCATTGAATATGAGTCAACTGACATTGAGCCAGCAATAAAACAGGATTCTGCTGTACAGACAAAGACAGAAAACGGCGAATTAAAACCAGTCACAGACGAGAATGGTGTTATTCTTGACAAGACCAACGTCGTATCAAGTTCACCTGCAAAAACAGTGTCACCTGGTACAATATCAACTGCAAGGGATTGGTTATATAACACAGACGAAGGTAGAAGGATATTAAAGGAAGGATATACTGATTATGAGGATTTCACTGGTCCTGGAGGTAAAACAACAAAAATGCCTGTTCACAAGACAGTAGACCCTTGGAGTTTCACGATGGCTGATGCATCCAGGATTACTGGAAAGGATTACTTCAATTCAGCGGCAACAAATTATGATGATTCATATATGAATCGTGGTGTAACCGTTAAACAGAGTACTGTGAAAAGATACGACAATGAGGGGGAGTTCTTCGAGTTACTTGACAAGGAGAGTCCATTCCTTCACCATCTTATCACGGATAAGATTAAATATTTCGACCCAGCGTATCACGCAATATCTCCGGAGGGCTTCAATGCAAGACTTACGTTCCTGCATCAGTGTACTAGACAGGGTTCTACAATAGGAAACAGCGACCCTAATGTACAGACAGCGTACAACTTAGCGTTTGGTAGACCACCAATCTGTGTACTCAGAATAGGTGACTTCTACTACACCAAGATTGTCATCAATAGTATGACTATCAACTATGACGACGTACAGTGGGATTTGAACCCGGAGGGTATAGGTGTTATGCCTATGTTTGCAAAGGTCAACCTTGACTTCACCTTCATTGGTGGTAGTGATCTTGCAGGACCTATCGCAAGGCTTCAGAACGCTGTATCGTTCAATTATTATGCTAATGCTAGTGTTTATGACAACCGTGCTGAACGTGTTGAGTATGATCCAACCGGAACTGGTAAGGAGATAAAATACAAGCCTTACAATTATCCTAATGGTCCTGGAAGACACACAGCAGGAATTGTTGATGATAAAGGCAATTTTGCTAAAAGTGATAGTGATGGACAATGGGAAGATGTTTAAAATTAATTTGATATGAAATACAATAGATATAAGAATTTCGTGGTGGACGGCTCTTATCTTAAAGTGCCGTTCATCAAGATACCAGAAAACCCAAGTGATTGTTTTACTTACTATGAAGTGGGTAAAACAAGGCTTGACTTGTTATCTTATCAGTACTACAACGATCCAAACTTTGGGTGGCTTATCCTTCAAGCCAATCCTCAGTATGGATCTTTGGAGTTCTTGCTTGATGCCAACATCAAGTTAAGGATTCCATATCCACTTGACATCGCATTGCAAGGTTACGAGGATGAAATAAAAAAATATGATAAATTATACGGTTTAACTAACTAATATATGGCAAACCCACATTCAAGTGTTAAGTATGTAGAACCTAACTATGTCTTTAGTGGATTAACTGCTGCCGCCGGGGATGGTGAGACATATGACAGAGCACCAGACCTTGAGGACTATTGTATTTCACTTGACATTATAGCAGAACTTTCATCAAGACATAAGAGCATCACCCAAACAACTCCGGAAGAGAATAGGGTGATTGCTATGTCGTATACCGATAGTAAGGGTGGAAAGAGCACTGTTAGGTTTATGAGTGGTACTAGAGTGGGAGGCTACAGTAAAACTGATACTGGTGAGTTTTCACCTAATTTGACTGGTGCAAATGTTCTTACAAGTTACTATGCAGATATGCATATAACAGACTTGGTTGATTATGGAACTACTGAGCTTCTTGGTATCAAATCTGTGGATATTGATTATAATAGCACGTGTGTACCAGTTATAACAATTAAGTTCACGGACGTTAGAGGTATGTCTATATTTCAACCAAGTGAACTTAATGACGACACATCATTCAATGGTATTAGGGGCTTCTCAAAGGATAACATTGCGCAGTCATTCTTTCACGCATTCTTTACACTTCCACTTCCTAAATTCACAATCATACTGAAGGGATTCTATGGTGAGCCTGTATCGTACCAGGTAATGTGTGATAAGTTTGATACGGCGTTTGATTCAGCAAATGGTTACTTCGACGTTACTGCAAGATTTATTGGATACGCATATTCATTTATGGCAGATGTATCATTCAATGCACTTCTTGCAGCACCATATTCTGACTATATAGGTGAGTCATATTGGGAGAGTCAGACCACTGGAGATAAACCTAGGTTTGTAATTCCGGATAAAAATGGTATTCCGATGCCAATGCCTAAGTTGTTTGATATTAGGAAAAACATTGAAACACTTATAGTGGATTCAGACTCAGAAGCTCACGATTCAAGCGACGAGGCTGAGGATAAGACCCACGAAACAGAAATACAGGAACTTACTAGACTAAGGGGAGCATATCGTGCTTGGTATGATTCTCTCTATACGATGTGCTGTAACAAATACGGCACTGATTATTGCTATAGATTAGGCGGTACTACTGAGGATGACGATTACAGAAGGGTTATCATCTTCACAAATGGAAAGAACATATCCGGCGCAGACCTTTCTAGTGAATATCTGCAATTCGATGAGTCGTTTAGAAAACAAACTGGTGATTTGAAGAATGCTATTGATGAATTCAATTCATCTAGCAATGCACACAGGAAATTGTCAAATGTTATGGAAGGATTCAAATATCCTAGAATAAAGGTGTTCAGAGACATATGGATTAATGACAGAACTAGGCTATTGATGTTTGATGGTTTCAGATCCGAAAACACACTACCAAAGAAAGAGACTATTGATGTTGTATTCGGCAGTACTACAGAAAGCCAACAGAGTGCTTTAAGGAAACTATACAACGACGGCAAGTATCAATATATAGACGCATTTGTTATAGACCTAGACTATACAGGTTTGAAGACAAGGATAAATGCACTGATACAAGACGCAAACAAGCAGTCGAATGAGAAGATAAGGGAACGCAAGGCACTCAACAGAAGAATGTACGAGAAGATGGGGTGGTATCCTACAATCGAAAACGTAACGAAGATTGTGATGGCACACCTTGAGACTCTTATGTTTATGATGTATGATATCGTGGATAAGACAGAATCTAGGACTATTGGCAGTCTTGGTGTTGGAAAGGGAGACGATGGTGTTGTTGATGTTAACCAATATGATGACCACGTTGCACCATTCCCTAGATTGACCACACTTACGACTGATGCCGACGGCTATACCAAGAGTGAGGATGCCTGGGCTGGTGATTTCACCGACGGAGAAGGATTTAGAGAGGTTGATATCATCAATGGTTTGTTCAATGGTGCTACCAAGATAAGTCAGATTGAAGAATCGATAGCAAAGGTAATTGAAGAGATAAACAGTGAAGACAATACAATACAGGAAGGTGGTGCAACTAGCGTCATGCCAATGCCTATCACCACCTATGACTTCTTTGCCACTGCAAACCCATACGGAACTGATGGCGATGTTGTAGATAACATCAATTCCTTCGCAGGAAAAGTGTGTATGAGAATGTTCGGTATTCTAGCACTTAGTTACTTTAGAAAACAATTCGAAGGTAACTGGGTTTCTCTCGCTGACAAATTAGGTGTCATCGAGGCTAAAAACTTTATGGCATTAAACAAAATAACCAATGCTGATATACTTAACGCCCTTGGTGAAAACGGTGCTCTTAGCACTGCTGATGATATTCTGAAGATTGTTACAGGAAATGGTGAGTCTTCAGCTAAGTTACCTTGGTCTAGCGGTAACGACGGTGATAAGGCTCTATTCCAGACTGGTGATGGGTTCTGGCTTACAAGATATAGGAACAAACATAGAGGTGTATATCCTGTACACGACATATCATTCTCAAAGATGAATGAGGTATTTAATGCTGTAAATGCTGGTAAGACACCTATAGAGAACAACGACGTTACTATATTTGATTCACATTCAAAGGCACAGGAGAACTTCACGAAGATATTGAAGATGACAGGTGATACCACTGTGATGAATACAATAAAGTTTACTGACAACTTCAAATCTATCTGGGAGATATTTTCTAATGCTGAATCAAGCGGTGTGGATGAATACAAAGCAGTAATGAGTGCTGTTGCAAAGAACATAATCCCGGATGAAAAAGACCTTGAGACAACATATAACTTCATCAATGATATAGGTAAGTCATTCAACAATCGTGTTGAGGATAGTGTTTTGCTAGACGCAAAGGGTGGAAAGGACATACCTGTACGTGACGACGAGAGCAGAATGTATGCTGGTGGAGGATCTACAAAAGCATCTTACACCTTCGATAAGAGTAACTATGTGAATGAGATGTTTGAAAAAAACATACAGTCATACACTCTTACAGAATGTTTTGGTTTCGATATAGACGATAATGGAATTATGAAGCATAATAGGAATAAGAGCCTATTTATGATGCCAGAATATTATCGTACAAGTGGTGCTATAGCAAATAAAAATACCAATGACATAATATTCTCTGTGAATACCCGTAAGGTCGCTATGTTTGTAATGGGTATAGATTCACTGGACTATGACAAGGTAAAACAAAGCCTTGAAAATGGTTCATTCTGCTATATTCCTAACCTCGCCGCATTACAGATTGGTGCAGTTATCGGTATATACTATGGTGCTTATAATATAACAAGTAAGATCAATCTTAACATAGTAAGGAAATTTATACCAGTATGGGATGAATTCGAGTATCTGGTCAATACCATAAACAGTATGAGTCCATATACTAAGACCGCATTCGCTAAGTACTTCAGAGACTGGGCTGTAAGAAATCACTGGAGGATAGAAGAACTTACCATAACAAAGAATGGTGATAAGTATACTTGCAAAGGTGATCATTATGAGAAGATAACAAAGAATCGCACTTTCGTAGGTGATCTTTTCTACGGTACTGTCAATAGGGCTTGCTTCAGACAAACATCTAGTCTCATAAGACATCTGACAAATGATTTGATGTCAGCAATATGTGTTACGAGGCTTACCGTGAGTGCATTGGATATAATGCCTATACGGGGCAGTAAGATGACAGAACTTGAAAAACTTGCTAGCGCAGACGGAAGGGATCAAGATAACGTGAAGTTCAATACATTCAAGTTTGATGAGTCACAGGCTAAGGTATACCTTAACGCTTTCCTAAAGACCATTAGGAAAGAGAAGGGTATTGTGAATAAAGTCGATGATCCTGTTGTAATTGCCAATAGTCCTTCACAGACTAGTGACGATATGAAGATAGAATTGTACAGATATTTGAAACAATTGTATGACAAATGGGTTAGCTGTACTAATTTTGAAACGTGGAAGTTTGATAACTTCTTTGGAGCAGAGCAGCATAATAATCCTCTTGGTAATAACTTCTTCTTCATAGACTCATTCTATAACAAGATTGGTGATAAACTCCTCATCAACCCTAGGAAGTTATCTGAACTATTGGGACTCTCTATTAGATCTATGGATACTAATGAAATGATGTATAACTTCCTTGCACAGGTATATGCACATCACAGGTGTATGATGAAGTGTGTTCAGAACTTTAGAAATCTTGCAGATGGTATAAACAATTTGTTTGTCCCTGTACCATATGAAAGAATGATGTCTCCTAATATAATGCCGGACTTCGTTGTGGTTTATACGTATGAGGCTTCAAGGAATCTAGACATAGCAAATACGGAGTTTAAGAATGATGGATTTATGCTTAACGACGAGTTCGAAACGCCTCTGCCAATAAAATCAAGGGGTGATGACACCAAGTTCTACAAGATACCAGCATTCGGTGTGACGTATGGAAGACAATATCAGAACTACTTCAAGAACGTCAATGTCAATATGGCTCACCCTGTTATGACAGAACAGGCGATAATTGCCAAATATAACATTCTCTCAGCAAGTAGAGGAAAGATATTCAAGAATGTAACAGCACAGGACTTGTATGACATCTATTCTAATCAGTCATATACCTGTACTGTTGAAATGATGGGATGTGCATATGTACAGCCTCTGATGTATTTTGTCCTTCTCAATGTACCATTCTTCAAGGGTTCATATCTTATCTCTAAGGTAAGGCATAAAATGATTCCTGGAGATATGACGACTGAGATTACTGGCGTAAGAATGAGCAAGTACTGCAATAAGATGGTTACTGATATATTCACCGACGAGGAAGATGATACTTTGGAAAGTAGCGGAGGTGGAACGTATGGCGGTAATCAAGCAAACAGACTCGCTGATACAAGTAACGACTGTCCATATAAGGTATTTCCAATATTGGAGGAGACTGGAGACTTCACAAATGATCCTAAACCAACTGATGGAGGTAAGTTCAGCAATCAGAAGGACTTCTGTATAGCCCTATGGCACGCTTGGATTTCTGCCGGAGTTTCGCCGGAACTTGCAAAGGTGATAGTTGCACAGGAGGCTTTGGAATGTGGCTGGGGTACAAGTAATTGTGCTAAAATGTACAATTATGGTGGTGTTCTAAAATCTGGAGGTGGTTGTGTGTCATTCAATAGTATTCAAGAGTTTGTCAAATTCAAGATTGACAAGTCCCTCAACAAATACTTCCCTGGTGCATTACAAGCAAAGGACTGGAAGGAATATTTTGACATATTGCAGCATACAAATGGAAAGGGTAATCCAAAGGTATGTTATTGCTGTGATCCTAATTGTATTGGTGACAAGTATGTTAAATCCATAATGGGTTCTAATGGTAGTGGTGGAACATACAAGACGGTATGTAACTATCTTGAGGGAGTTCCTTCTAAACCGGACAACACTAGTAACTCAGAGAAGAAGGTTAATAACGACTATCCTAAGTTATTCTTCGAGGCAATTCAGAAGTCTATTAACTCTACTGACAAGTATGCAGGAGAACTTGAGGCGACATATAATGGCAACTCTATAAAGATAACTAATAAGGGTAACGATGGTGCAAAACTAGCGGTAGTATTTGACATAATACTTAACTCATCTGAGTACTATAATAGCACTAACAATCTCAATTGGGTTTATAGTAATTCTCCAAGTGAGTTGCCTAGTTCTATTGAGGTGAATGTTTCTGCTAATGCGCAACAGAACCAAAGAAGGATTTCTGTGTATAATGGTAAAGCGACGACGGCAAATACTAAACTTACTGGTGATGACTGCAATGAGAAACTTATGCAGTCGTTAAGTAAGAAGTATGGCTCTAACAAGAGTTTGTTTGAGAAGGAATGCCCTCAGTTCAGCAATGCTAAGGACTCAATCGACAAGTTCAAGCCAAGCGACTGTGGATCGCTATATACACCATCAGAGGGAGGCTCTTCTGGAAGTATCGATGGATTTGCAGGACAGGTTACAAATGCTCTGATGAAGAAGGTTCTGTCTCACGTGAATGTATATTGTCACGCCCATAACTATTCAAACAGAAAAGAATGGTATGATGTTAGGGGTAGCGGCTCTTCAGTATATGGAAAGACTCACGGTGGATATTGTACATATGGTCCTTCTACTTGGTATGCATATTCAGATGTTAGTGATGGCCAAACACCTGTTAGTGGTAGTAAACACGACCTTCACTTCTATCCATCACCCGATAAAGCCAACCATAGGAATACGACGCTTGGAAGTTATGGCTTCAAGATGGTATGGCACGGAACAGTTGAAGATGCGCTTAAATTACCTAATTCATCATTCAGACCTGGTGACGTTAGTACCCAATACTATTACAATGGTCACGGCGAAAAGTCAGCTCACGGATGTATGTACACTGGCAAGGATTGGCGCAGCGATTCTGTACAGAGAACCATTATGGCAAACACTAGTTTCAAGGGAAGAGATGGTAATTACTCAGTATGCATTTGGAGGCATCCGGATTATCAAGAACCTGGAATGAGTGTAAAAGAAGTAACTTAAAAATTTGTTTTTTTAACTTTTTTTATATATCTTTGCATTATGAAAACGCTTGGGTATATAATAACTGATAAGAAGATGAACGACATCGAGGGCTTTGTGGAGCAGGTCAAGGATTTTACCGAGACTGATCCCACAAAGCCTATACTTGTCGTCGGATGGGACAACGCAAGACTCCACAGTGGGTACAGATCTATACTCGAAAGAGAGTTAGCACCTGGTGTGTTCTGGACTTTCAAGAAGAGCGAGAGCCGTTCTGAGTTCGAGCAGGATCTGAAGAAATTCTATAGATATATCTATGATAATATATTAAATAATATTAATTATTACTATATAGATATACTTAAATTAGGATATAATAGATTAAAAAAGTTATATACTATTTTTAATTCTAGTGAAAGAAAAAATATTTATATAAGTGATGGTGTCCTGTACACGATGTACGAGGGCAACGTTTTAGGAGTATCCCTTGACGTACTTGAGTACTGCGGGGTGAAGCGTGACAAGGTGTTAGCCTTGCTATCCTCTAACCCAGGTAATAAAATATATGACAACTCATCCAGATGGATGATCAAACTTGGAAGATACCTGGGCAATAAGAAGTACGCAGTTCCGTACTTCATATCAACATAACATTAAAAATGAGTACAAATGGTATCATAATTGGAACATTCGTTAGGAAGAACAAGATTCTGTCTTTTCTTGAGACATTGAGGGCTGGATATGGAATCAAGCTGGATAAGGTGTTTGTGTATGAGATTGACACCAACCAGCTAGAATATCTTGTCACGTTCAAGACGTTTGACAAGGATAAGTTCATCAAGAAGATTAGTAATGCCACTGTAATGCACGTGAAAAACGGTTGCTTATTCTCTATAAACGCACTCAACAAGCTTATCGACCAGGAGAAGGGCGACGATAAACCTAATAATGAATATGTGGTTGATTGGGACAAATACAAGGACAAACTGATTATCCTCACTGGAGGTGAGCTTTCTATCTCGAAACTCACTAAAATAGAGGACAAGTCAGTGTTTTTCAACTAATCAGATATTTATAGTAAATAATTTATACTATGGGACGTTTTATAATTAAACATATCAATAGTATGAAGCCACAGAAGACTGTGACTCCATCGGAAAATAAGATCAACGAAAATAAGAGCGTTATGACAACAGAAGAGAAGATCGCAATGGCACAGGCAGCATTGGCAGGACAGAGCCAGGCAGCTCCTGTTAAGAGAGTTAAGAGGGACAAGGGACTTATCGAGAGGACTGAGAGTTCTAAGACCATTCTTACTGAGGATAATAAAGAGCTTTTGAACGACTAATATAGAAATGACTAACATTAAGTACCTTAAAGAGAATAATCTATACGAGGCACATCAGCACTTCATGCAGTTGTGCGAGAGCTATCCGTTCGAAATGGAAGAAGCCGGAGAAGACGATCCAAACGCACAGCAAGATCCTAATATGATGGGCGGTGCTCCTGGTGGTATGCCTGGTGCTGACCCAATGGGCGGTGGTGCTCCTGGCGCAGACCCAAACGCTATGGGTGGAGACCCTAATGCTATGGGTGGTGCTCCTGGAGGCGACCCTAATGCTATGGGTGGACAGGATATGGGGGCTGATCCAAATGCAATGGGACAGCCAATGCCGGATGCATCTGATCCAATGGGTGATGATCTTGGTGGAGAAGATCCATTTGCTGACCAGAGAACTGGTGATGATGACCTTGGCGGTGATGATACTGATGGCGATACCATCGATATTGATGGTCTTACCAAGGCTGAGGAGAAGCTTAATGATAAGCAGAACCAGGTAGGACGTGACTTGGCAAAGGTTGACACAAAGATATCAAATCTCATAGATAAGATTGCTGGATTACAGTCAGCACTTGATAGTAATAGTTCTGAACTTGAGAGTCTCAAGGCTGAGTTTGAGAAGAGAAACCCAACTCAGACAGAAAAGCTTGACATTCGTGGCGCACTTGATTCATATCCTTTCAATGTAAGACCAGATGATTTCTGGGCAAACAAGATGAAGGAGAGGGGTAACTACGAGGTTTATGCTGACAATGACAAGTCAACAGAGGATCAGTACACAATCACTGACGAAGACGTAGAGAATTTGCCTAGTGATATTTCAAAGACGTTCAGTATAGACGACGATGATATTCAGACACTTGAAAAAATGTTTAAGTTATAATGAAAAGAATTATACTTAGGGAAGACAAACTTGATAAGATTCTTGACAGTGAAGACGTGGTTTATGACAAACTTACTGATCAAGGTAAGGAGGTTGTAGATAACCTCAAACTCGCAATAGGGAGATATTATACCCTCCTTGGGCGTGGAATACCTCAAGAACCTTATGGGAAACTTTGGGTTGATTACCTTAATCCGTTAAGGGAAAAACTTATGGGACTATAGCGAATTTCCCCAACTGTTAAAAAATATAAAAAAATAGTTGGGGAAAAATTTGTTTTTTTAACTTTTTTTATATATCTTTGCAATAGAAAACTTTTAAGCACGTAACAGACGTGCATCAATAATATTTTTAAAATTTTTTTAACAATGAACGAAAAGAGATTTAGCGCAAACATTAGCGCAGAAGATGTCGAGAGACAGTATGCCGAGGAGCATACACCACAGGCTAAACCTAAGAAGACTCAGTTTGACACCAAGAACTATTTACAGGCAAGATTGGGTGAAAAGGAGACTTCAAAATCACTTACAATCAGACTGTTGCCTATCACTCCAGATAGTACAACGGCATTCCAGAAGATTCATATGCACACAGTACGTGTAAACAAAGAGATTTCAGCCAGCGGTTGGAAGACTTTCGTGTGTCCTACAAAGAACAAGAAAGACGGAAAACTGATGGGTGACAAATGCCCGTTCTGTGAACTTTCAACGAGAGCACGTGAGCTTAAGAGCCAGGCACTTGATGAACCAACAAAGAAAAAGTATGGTGATATCGAGTTCCTTAACAGGGCTAAGGACATGTGGATTGTTCGTTGCATTGAGCGTGGTCACGAGGAAGACGGCGTGAAGTTCTGGATGTTCCCAGACAACAGACAGGGTAAGGGTGTATATGATCAGATTATGGGTCTTGCAGAGACCAGGAGAGAGTCTGCAAAGGCTAAGGGTAATGATTACAGCATCTTTGACTTGAACAATGGACTTGATCTTATTGTTAAACTAAAGAAGGGTACTGACGGCAAGACTGCAATACAGATTCTTGACGGTGGATTCCCATGCCCACTCAGTGACGATTTCGAACTTGGCGAGAAGTGGATTCACGACGAGAAAAAGTGGTACGAGGTCTACACTGTAAAGTCATACGACTATATGACGATAGTGGCAGAGGGTGGTGTTCCAGTATTCAGCACTGAGGAAAAGAAGTACATCAACAAGGTTGAGGCTGACAAGATCAAGGAAGAGGCTGACAAACAGAGAATGGAGGAAGCCCTTACTGAGCAAGCTAGGGATTACTCAGAGATTGCAGCAGCACCAGCCGAGGCGGGTACTGTGGTTGACGGAAGTAAGTTCGACACATCAGAAGACACGGAGGATGGCTTGCCATTTTAATAGTATGAAGTGGAGAAACCCTAATGAACTGCCTTGCAGTGTTGATGAAATCGGAAAGACATACAATATCATTATGATAATGGAGGACAAAAAAAGTTCCACAGGATATAAGATAAGAACTGACATATGGCGTGTAACTGACGGGAAAATGGTGTGGGACAAAGATAAAAGAGTTTGGGCACATCCAAATCCAGAACCACGTGGAGGATTTTCCAGAACAGCAGTTGACTCTTGTCTTGGATTCATGTTTGAGGAAGATATGATTTCTGATTTTAAATAATTTACATCAAATGTTATGTATATAGATGAGTAGCAAACTTTACTTTAAGTTTGGGTGTATGAATTCTGCTAAGAGTATGCTCCTTCTTACAACGGCGCATAACCTCGAAGAGAATGGACTAGAGATAATGGTGCTCAAGCCGTCTGCTGATACCAGGGACGGCGAGGGTATCATTAGGTCGAGAGTCGGAATAGAAAGGAAATGTACCAACGTCGATGAGGATGTGAACCTTTACAAGGCAATAAAGGAGTACAGAAACTTTCTTGCATCACAATTCATTGAACTTAAATGGGTACTCGTGGATGAGTGCCAGTTCCTAACTGAGGAACAAATTGACCAGTTATCGGATGTGGTTGATTTTCTTGACATCAACGTGATGTGCTATGGTTTGAGAACTGATTTCCAGTCAAAGCTTTTCCCGGCTTCAAAGAGGCTGTTCGAGCTTGCTGATGATTTTGAAGAGATCAAGTCAACATGCGCTTGCGGAGACAGAAAGACATCAATAAACGCAAGATTCGATGCGGACGGAAACATCGTTACAGAGGGAGACCAGGTAGTAATCGGTGGAAACGACATGTATAAAGCAATATGCAGAAGATGTTGGAAGAATAAAATAAGAGATAAAAAATTAGCAGAACAAGGATGAAACAGCCTATAAAGAAAAAGGAGTTCAAGAGGCCTAGCATCGCTAGTATCAAGGAAAAACTCAACTTAACGATGAAGTCAAGTGCAGATCTCGTTAAGTCAGCAGCAGATAAGCCAATGGATTTTATACCACTTCCAGAGGCATTCTCAGATGCAATAAAACTGCCAGGAATACCTAAGGGTTATCTCACGATTGTTACAGGATGGTCAAACACTGGTAAGTCAACCATCAAGAATTGTCTTATAGCGTCGTGTATCAACAATGGAATCCTGCCAGTTATATACGAGACTGAGAATAACTTTGACTTCAAGTATGCAATAGACTGTGGAATGAAGGCAACACCTGTGTACGGTGACGTTGAGGTTGAACACGTTGATTACGAGACAGGAGAAGTCACATATACAACAGAGAACAGGATCATCAACTATGAGGGTGATTTCCTTTTCTATGACAACAAAATTCTCGCAGACGTTTACGGCGAAAATGACTATTCCACTGGTAAAAAGCTGAAGGTTAAACGTAAACAAGCTGTTCTTGAAGATATTGCATATTCGATAACTGATATACTGGATGCACAGGACAGAGGTGACATCCAGCAGCCAATCTGCTTCATCTGGGACTCAATCGGATCTATACAGTCATTCAAGTCCCTTGAGAGCAAGACTGGTAACAATATGTTCGATGCTGGTGCTATAGCACAGGCATTCCAGGACATTATCAATAACAGAATACCATCATCTAAGAAGGTCAGTGAGCCATATACAAACACGTTCTTCTGTGTTAACAAGATATGGAATGACTCAATGAACTCAATGGGCGGTGTTCCTTCAATAGAGCTTAAGGGAGGTAAGACGTTCTTCTACGGCGCAAGACTTATCATCCACCTTGGAGGCATCGGTAAGGCTGCTACGAAGAAGCTTGACGCAACCGCAAAGGGTAGCAAATATCAGTACGGTATAACAACTAAGGTAAGGACGACAAAGAACCAGCTACCAACACCTTGGAATGTTACCTACGAGGGAGAAATGTCATGTGTACACAACGGACTCCTAAGCCCGGAGAAACTTGAGGAATACAAGAAGACATATATGAAG